>SKEC01000027.1_pt1 | contig 175642 bp, 189 predicted proteins | sample 4826641 | NCBI WGS metagenome assembly SKEC01 (sample SAMN11008819, study PRJNA524170) | human gut metagenome | biome: Human fecal sample; material: Feces; isolation source: fecal sample from pouch patient p18, p21 | host: Homo sapiens | place: Israel: Tel-Aviv | collected 2015-12-22
CACGGTTGGCTTTGCGGATTTTCCCGCATTTCGGGCAGGTCTGGCTTGTGTAGGCCGGGTCAACGAACACGACTTTCTGACCGTTGCGTTTCGCCTTGTATTCGACCATCTGCCGGAATTGGTGGAAACTCCAACTGACCTGAACATACCTGTCCTTGACCCTGACCCGTTCGGTCGCATTGCGGATTCCCGTAAGGTCTTCGAGAACGAACATCGTATCCCTGTCGTAATGGTTGACGAGTGCCTTAGACGCCTGATGGTTCACATCAGTCATCCAACGGTTTTCTCTGTCGCCTATGGTCTTGAGTCGTCTGCGGGCGCTTCGGGTGCCGCGTTTCTGCAACTGCTGACGGAGCCGCTTGTATTTGCCGCGCTTGCTTTTCACCTCCCCTCCATGTTGGAAGACGGTGGTTTCGCCGTCATAACTGGTGGCGAGCATTCGGATGCCCAAGTCCACGCCCACTATGTTTTTGGGGCTTGGGGTTGGGTCGGGAACCTGTAGGATGATGGGAATATGCAGGTACCATTTGCCTCGTTTCGATATCAGTCGGGCGGTACCGAAACGTGCCGTACGGTATTCGTCCGGTATTCCCTTCCATTGGGCTTTCACTTTGATTCTCCCGTCCATGACGGGAAGGCTGAACATTCCGGTCATGGACGAATAGGAGTAGTCGCGGTTCCACAGCAGGTCAACACCGGCGGACGAGTACTTTGGTCTGGTGGAATAGTATGCCGTCTTCTTCCTCTTGGGGTTTTCTCCGTTCCGGCGTTCCATGCGCGAGTGAATTGCCTTGTAGGACGCGATGACCCGCCGTATCGAAGATTGGGTCATCTGGGCCAACAGTCCGTATTTGTCGCGTAGCGGGTGATAGACAGCCTCGTTGATTTTCCTCTGGCTGAGGGTGTGGTGTTCTCCGATCCAATCGGATACTTCGTTGCAACAGGAGGTGTAATTATCACATAGGCGGTTGAGGGCTTCAGACTCGTGTTTGTTGGTCGTGAGCTTGACTTTCATGGTCAATGCGAGTTCCACCATATGCTTCACCTCCAATAAAAAACATTGTATCATAATGTTAGTGGAACGGAAAGGCATTCACCCACGACCACAAGGGTCGTGGCACCCTGCCTAAAAAATTATGGATTTTCGACCGGTGGAGGATTCCGTCTTGTATCGTGAGGGAGTAGGGGATGCTGATTTCCGTATTCGACTGTATTCTATTGGCGTGGGTTCCTTGGCTAAGCTGGCCAAACTGTCCTTGTCTGAATTTCTGTGTTATCTGAACCGTCTGCGTGAATCCCGTCGTATCGAATACGGTGGCGGAGTCTCGGCTCCGCAGTTCGGGGCGTTGAATATCGCCCGTTTGGAGCGTGTCATGTTTGAGCATGGTTTCCGGTTTCGTGATGGTTCGTTGAATTCCAGTGATTTGACCATGCTGGGGAACAATCATGACGGCAGTCCTACTGGCAAGAATGTGGTCAACGCCCATGATGTGTTTTCTGGCCAGCCTGTTTTTCCGGTGTCCGTAGGAGTCTTCTTATTGCCCGCCGTAAGCGTTTGCTGGACGAGTTGGCTGGGATTGAGGTGGAGTTGGCTTCGTTGGGTTGACCTTCTTTTCAAAATGTGTTATGCTGGGACTGTTCACATAAAAAGACTGGCCACACACCAAACACAAGGAGAAAAATGAATAACAACGAAATCGAAGCAGTCCGCAAGTCCATCAACGAAGACGCCTTCGCGGTAAGCGTCTGGACGAAATACGACATCGAAAGCCTCTTGGAAGACTACGAGCTTCCCGCCACAAAAGCCAACGTCAAAGCAATCCTGACCCCACGGTTCATAGAAAACTTCAACGACAGAATGAATGAACTCAGCTATGAGGTCATGGAAGCCATCATCAACTTCGACGAGCTTCCCGACCGAAAGTGAGCATCGTGGGGCGCTGTAGGCGCATCGCCTGAGCGCTCCGCATGAGTCCGCCCCGCCATGCCGGGCGGCGTGCCTTGGTAGCCCAATTGGATAGGGCGTCCGCCCTCTAAGCGGATGGTTGTGGGTTCGAATCCCATCCAAGGCGCTTTTCCTCTCGTATGGGGTTTCCCGTTCGAGTTGGAGAACCCTCAATAAGGGGGTATAATGTCCACCCACACGTGGAAGAACCAAGACAAAGGAGAGAATCTTGGCAAACGTCAAGAAAACACTCATCGCCACGACCGTGGCAATCGCGACACTTGCCGCACCGGCCACCGCGTTCGCAGATGATGCCAACAATGTCCAGCCGGACGTGAACGGTGCCATCGAACAGGCACAGGACGCAGTATCCCAAACTCAGGACACCGTAGCACAGGCCACACAGGCAACCCCTCAGACCGCCACCACGACCCCCACACCGTCAGACCCCGTGGCCGACGCACAGGCCAAAGTGGACGAAGCCCAAGCCAACGACAATCAGGCACAGGCGAATCTGAATCAGGCACAGACCGACGTTGACAACGCGCAGACCGCCGTCAATCAGGCCCAGACTCAGGTAAACAACGCCCAGACCACTCTGGGCACCGCCAATCAGCAGGTTCAGAACGCACAGACCGCCGCCAATCAGGCTCAGGAGAACCTGAACCAAGCCCAGCAGAACGCCGGTGAGGCCACCAATCCGGAAAACCAGAAGAAAGCCCAGCAAGCGCTCTCCGACGCCAGCCAGCAGCTCGACCAGACCACCAAACAGTTGGAATCCGCCAACCAGCAGGTCGAACAGGCCAAGCAGGAAGCCCAGCAGAAGGCCGAAAATCTGACCGCAGCCAAGAAGGACGAAGCCGCCGCCAAGACGGACAAGGACAAGGCCGACAAGACAGCCTCGGACGCGAAGACGAAGGCCGACGAATCCCAGAAGACCATCAGCCAGCTCAAGGCCGAACTCGAAGCCGCGTTGGCCGCGAAGAACGACGCCGACACCGCGAAGACCACGGCCGACAAGAACGCGGCGGACGCGAAGAACGGCATCAGCGAGAAGCAGAAGGACGCGGACGCGAAGAACACGTCCGCCAACACCGCTCAAGCCGACGCGGACTCCAAGAAAGCCGCCGCCGACAATGCGGACAAGCAGCTCAAGTCCGGTTCCATCGGCTTCTACCAGTGGAAGCTTGCCTCCGACTATGCGAACGAGGACACCCAGCATGCGCTCAACATGCTCGTCAAATACCAGAACGAGGACTGGGTGAAGATTGGGGACGAGAGCTCCGCGACCAGCTTGCAGAACATGCTCAAGGCGCTTGACCTGATTGACAAGGGTAACGAGATTCGCCGTAGCCTCGGACTGCCGGAATGGACCGTCAACGACGTGGACACCATCAACGCGCAGCTCGCCGCAGACTACAACACGTACTCTCCGAACACGGGACACGTGTTCACTGGAACCTCCCAGAACCTCGCTTGGGGTTACGGTAATCCGTATGACGGCTGGTACACCCAAGAGAAGGCCGTGTTCGACAGGTATGCGGAGAAGAATCCGGAACTGCGCAATATGACCGCCGTGGAAATCTACATGAAGTATCCGGACATCTACGAGGAGACCGGACATTATCTGAACGTCATCGACCCGGATTGCGACACCACCGGCTTCGCCGTCACGGGTTCCCTGACCGCAGCACAGAACTTCACCCAGAAGTATCTGTACACCAGTGGTGTTTCCGTGAACGATTACCGTCAGCAGATTCTTTCCTACAAGAACGCGTTGGATTCGGCTTCCGACGTGTACCAGAAGGCTCTCGACAAGGCGAACGAGGCCAAGAAGGCCGCGCAACAGGCGCAGCAGGAACTAGCCGCATTGCAGGAACGCGCCCAGAACGCCCAGCAGACCGCCGACGAAGCCGCCAAGACCGCCCAAGACAAGGACGAAGCCTACCGCAAGGCGCTCGATGCATACAACGAGGCCGTCAAAGCCGGTCAGACCGCCGACGGCGTGTACTCGCAGGCCAAGAACGAGGCCGATAAGAAGCAGACCGTCTACGAGAAGAAGCAGGCCGCGACCAAGAAGGCGCAAAGCGAACTCGACTCGGCCAATGCGAAGACGGACGCCGCCCAAACCGACGCGCAGAACGCCCAGAATGCGGTAGACGAGGCCAAGAAGCAGGTTGAACAGGCCCAAGCCAAGCTCGACGGCTACGCCAACGCGAAGGAAAACCTCAAGGCCGCGCAGTCCAAGCTTGACAAGGCCAACAAGACGCTGGCTGAAGCCCAGACCATCCAGCAGGAGGCGCAAGCCAAGCTTGACAAGGCCAACGACGCCAAGACGGAGGCGGACAAGACGCTGTCCGACGCGAACGCGAAGCTCGACAAGGCCAAGGCCGACAAGAAGCAGACCGAAGCCGCACTCAAGGACGCGAAGAACGCTCTCGATGGCATCACTGCAAAGCCGAGTGAGAAGGACGATATCGATTCCGGTTACACGATTCCGTCCAACGAGGAGGACACCGGCAATACCGGCAACGGAGGCAATACCACCGGTTCCAATGGTGCTAATGGTTCCTCCAACGGCAACAACGGCAATGCCACGTCTGTCAACAAGGGCATGAACACCGCTGACAAGAAGAACGACAAGACCACCGTCTACAAGGTGGACTCCGACAACAAGACCATCACCGCCACCGGCGACGACCTCGCCAAGACCGGCGTGGACATTACCAGCGTCGCCGCAGTGTCCATCGTCGCTCTGATGATGGGTGTTGGCTTCGTTGGAGTGGAGCGTTCTGTCCGCCGCAACGACTGATGTCTGTTTGAGATTGGAAGCCCTGACTTTCCTGATAGGAGGGTTGGGGCTTTTTGTTTTTGCATTTCAGCCAACATGCACTATACTGGAACTGTTCACACAAAATCTTTCATAAAGGAGACAGACATGAGCAACATCACAGCAGACGAATACAGTCTCTTGGAATTCATTTCATCCCGCGACAAGCAGGAAGACAACAGTCGAATCCTCTTGGAACAAACCAAGAAAATCCTCAAATCCCTCGTCCGGAAAGGCTTCGGAAGAATCGAACACTACTCCGCCATCGGAGACTGGTTCATCCCCGACATGGACGCCATCGGCGAGTTCGTTGAAACACATGTCGGACAGTACAAGCTCGAACGCAAGTATCTCCAATACGACATGTTCAACATTCTTGAGGGAATCTCCCGCAAAGGATACGGCCGGAACTACGTTTCCCAGCCCACAGCCAAAGCCAGCATGGAACGGCTCCGCCACTACGGGTGCGTCACCTACGTCAAGCGCGGTGAAAGGTATATCGCAACTGGAACTCCGGAGGGCATCGCCTTCGCCAAAAACATGATGGCTACGGCCACCAGAACATGTGCCGAATGCGGTCGAAAATACCCCTACTATTCCGGCATGAAAGCCTACGACATCTGCTCCAAGGAATGCTACTACAAGCGTTTCGGCACTCCCGAAGAACGACGTGCAAAAAGATTGCAGAAGAAGGACTGACGCGGTTTTCTCACCAAGAAAAGAACAATAAAACTAAACCAAAGACGTGTTATACTAGAAGTGTCCACACGAAAGAAACCAAATCAAAGAGAACAAGGAGCAAAAACTGAAAACCAACACCAAGACCATGAGAACCATCATGTTCCTCTCACTGGCTATCGCAATGGTTCTTATTCCCGCCAACACGGCTACCGCCAACGAGTTCATGCAGAATCGGAAAGAATATGAGACGGCATTGAACCATACAGTCACTCTGACTGCACGTTTGAAACAGGATACGGAAAACGTTCAAAACAAGACCATTGTCACTCGTGACGATGATGACGCTACCCGTATTGCCCGTGAGGCATTGCAATCCCAATTAACGGAAGCGACTAAAATCCACATGTCGCAAAAAGAGAAGGCTACTGTCTTCACCGTTTCATCCCTGACCGACAAGACGGTCGAGTCCAATAATCGCATTCACTCTCTTATCTGTTCCATCGACCGGACGGCCAAATCCGTGGATACCGCCATCGCCTCCCATAAGCTTAATGATATGAGGAAGAAGCTTGCCGATATGGTTGATAAGGGTAAGAGAATTTTGGAATCATCCAACGGCAACGTGGATGATGAAAACAATCGCGATAAACTGTCTGACCTGTTGGAGAAGGCCAAGGATTTGATGGAATCCACGGACGTGAAAACCATGAGTGTGGACGTGTCCGAATTGGATAAGCTAATTAAGAGTGTGTCCGACGATATGAACGCACGTCAGTCCCGTATCGAACAGGAACGTCAGCAGAGCGTGGCGTCCGCATCCTATTCTCAGCCGTCCAACATCACAAGCGGAAACTATACGCCTACCCGTTCCAACTATGGTTCCTACACTCCAACCCAGTCCACTCCGCGCGGCTACTACAGTTCCATGTCCTGCGATTTGACTTCTGCCGCAGACCACTGCCAAGGCGCGGTTGACGGCGGCGGCATCGTGGACTTGAACTATGGCAACGGACACGTGTATGCGCAACACAACAATACGGGTGGCGCGTGGATTAACAATCTGCAAGCGGGCCAGACGTTCACCATGAACGGCTCCACCTATCGGGTTAACGGACGGAGCGTTCAGGGTGCCCAGTATGCTCCCGACTCCGGCGATTGGATGCAGACTTGCAATGGGAATGGCAATCATCTTGTTGGTATCACGAAGATAAGCTGAACAAGGAAACGAATGGCGGTAATGATTGCCATGTTCGCCGGTTCTAACTCTTGGAACAGTTAGTCCCACATATAAGTATCGAACCTTGGAATAGATTACCCTCTAAGAAGAGTCCGGTAGGTGTTTTGCGGATTTTGAGCACCAGCCGGACTCTTTCTTTTTGTCAGTTGGCCTCTGTCTTTCTAAATCTATTACTGTCACCTAATGGCGGGACACCTGTTTTGTGTAGGTTGCAACAATCGTATGGGTTCGGGTCGGAATGGTGGTTCCAGTATTCGTATGCTTCGCTTTCGTCCTCGCAGACGGTTACTTCCTTGAATTCTTTGGTTTTCAACGTTTTGCCCCTTTCGTTTGTTGGAGGTTTTTGTATTTTCCACGGCATTGAGGGGCGTTTGTGTTTTTATGGTTTTGCGGGATTTTACTTCCTTCTCACGACGTGATATAGTGGAATCGTTCACACAAACAAGCTAGGAGCGAAAATGAGCGACAAGCAGGAAACCATCGAAATCCTCGTCATCAAGCAGGACGAGAAACCCATTCGCAAAACCATCCCCAACACCCTCGAAGCGAAACAGCATGAGGTAGGCGGCTACATCGAACCATTCGGACTCAAAAACGGGGCGACCATCTACTGCAACGAAGAAGGCAAACTCGGCAGGTGGACGCTCAACCGCGCAATCCGCGCCTACGACCTCGAAGACGTGTCCGATTCGCAAATCGTGGAAATGATGGCGGGCACGTTCTTCATTTCAGGGTTCGACCCTGAAAGCGGAGAGGACGCCAGTCTTACGGAGGAACAGTTCGACCACTGGGCCGAGCGGTTCCGCTCGCCGGAAATCCTTGTCCAGAACGCCAACGGCGAACTGTTGGCCGTTCCCGTCCCCATCAAGTAGTCCGGAATTCCAAGGGATAGGAACAGCCCCTATTCCCCTAGCTTTCTCTCAAAAAGGAAAAAGACATTGACCAAATACTTTACTTCCGACACCCACTTCGCCCACCCGTTTGTGGCCGCATTGCGGGGATATGCGAAGCCCGGGTTCACGTCGGACAACACCATCAAGCAACAGGCGAACGAAGCGCACATGCAGGTCAAGGATTGCGTCAACTGGTACCAGCATGACATCGACGTGACCGACCGCATCAACGAAATGGTAGGGGAGAACGACGAACTCTACATTCTGGGCGACCTATGCAGCGGCGGCGCATGGAGTCTTCAACAGGCCATCATGCATATCAAAAGCTTGCGCTGTCCTCGCAATAACCGTCATCTGATTCTCGGCAACCATGACGACGTGCTGTACGGGAAGAGCAAGGGCTTCAAGGAGTTGACCGAGGCGTTCGGTGAAATCGGGCGTATCGGCATGACGGACATCACAGACGGCGAAAACACTATGACCGTGTTCCTCTGCCACTTCCAATGGCGTGGGGACTTCGACCTACCGGCAGCGGATGACGTGGCTTCCAATTGGGCGAAGCCGGAGCTTCGACGGTATGCGATTCCTCAAGTGGGGAAGAACATGCGATTGCTGCACGGCCACACCCATGCGAACACTCCCCATGAGTTTAAGAACCGTAACGAAATCAACGTGGGATTGGACGCTTGGAACATGCGCCCCGTGTCCGAAGTGGAACTTGTTCGCATGTTTCAGCAGAACTGAAGTAAAGAAAGGCTTAGAAAATGACCACTCTGACCATTCTTAGAGGACTGCCCGGCTCGGGAAAGAGCACTTGGGCGCGGAAGCATGTCGATTCGAATACGGTCATCGTCAGCTTGGACGGTTTGCGTGAAATGATGGCGGGAGGCCGTCAGGCATGGCATGAGACCATGAATCCACAGTTGAACAGGCTTCTCGTCCGTCAGGCGCATACCATCATCAGCGACCTGCTTGCCAAAGGCGTGAACGTCATCAGCGACTCGCAGCATGTCAACCCGCGATTCTGCGTGGACGAGGTGCGTATCGCCTCACGGCATAAGGCGCATGTCGAAACCGTGACGTTCGACGTGCCCTTGGACGAACTGCTGGAACGCAACATGACCCGCGTCGAGAGCGACCGTGTGCCGGAGGAGTATCTGCGCACCCAATACGAGGCTTGGCATGGGAACCTTGAACGTGACAGCCGTTGGGTCAACGTTCGCGTCATGAAAACGGACGGCGTATACCATATGAACCCAATGGGGGAGACTGTGATGGTTGACGTGGGACTGCTGTGGGACAACAATGCCCGCACCGTAGACGACGCCGAAATGGGTTACACTGCGGCCTCAGCCAATGGGCGTGATGCGACCGGTACCGTCCGTTTGGACATGCCGTCGCTCAAGGATGGTGCGAAGTGGACGCTGGACAGTTACTCGAAGTGGCTGGAACAGGGTGCGCATACGACCGAAGACGGGTTCGCCTACTTCTCCGCCGACGGGAGCAACCTACTTGAAACCATGCGCGACTCCGACAACGTGAACGTCCGTCCGGTCAAAGGCGAAACCGACGTGTATGCCTGCAACTTCAGTCGTGACGCGTTCAGGAACCAGCGTTGGGACGAATATTCCAGCAAGGCACGCGGCCTGTTCCTCGACGGGAACGGCAATGTCGTGGCACGCGGCTTCGAGAAGTTCTTCAACCTCGGAGAGAACGAGCAGACCGCCCGCGAGAACATCGACAAGCGTCTCAAGTTCCCAGTGCGCGTGGAACGCAAGGAGAACGGGTTCCTCGGCTTGGTGTCCGCACGCGAAGACGGTTCTTGGCGTTTCTGGTCTAAGAGCGGACAGACCGACTACTCGTATCTCATCCAACGGCTCTTCAAGGAGACGTTGGACGTCGGTCAGGAACAGGCGTTGTGGTACATCGCCCATGATGCCGACGTGACGTTGGCTTTCGAGGTCATCGACCAAGAGTCCGACCGTCACATCATCAAGTACGATACGTCACAGCTCGTGTTCCTACACGCCATCAAAAACACCGTTGACTTCCATATCGACTATGATGCCGACGATTTGATTGATACGGATAGATTCTTTGCCCGCCCCGAAGTTCTGGCCGTTTTCCAGACTGAGGAACAGCGTGAGAGCCTGTGGCACATGTTGGACGAGGAACGCCGCTGGTCTGACCGTGAGGGCGTGGTGGTGTACGATGCCAACGGGTACATGTTCAAATTGAAGTCGGACTATTATCTTGAAGTCAAGAGTCTTCGCAACCTGTTGGAACGTGCCGTGTTACGCAACAAGCCGATTGCCGACAACGACCATTCCGAACGTGCGGAGAAGGCGCGTTGGGTGCTGTCCCATGCGAACATGAATCGTCTTGTCTACACTCGTAAGTCGTTCAATGAGCGTGGAGTGGACATGGAGTATGTCGGTGACTTGCTGAGTCGGGGATGTATGCTGTAGCCCCCCGCCGATTCGGGGGACTTAACAAGATTGTTTAAAAAAGAAGGCTCTGTTAGACCAAGGTTGACCTAAGAGGATATATGACAAAAACCCGCTTGTTTAACTATGCTGAAAAGCAAACAAGCGGGTAAATGTCAGTCTACTTCAGGGACAGATCGACGATGGCGCTCAAATGTGCGAGTAGCTGCTCTTCCAGCATGGACGCCTTGTGGTCGGGCCGGCCAGCCTGACGCACCTTGCGAGCGATGTTGCTCAATTCCGCTTCGATTTCCTCTTTTGGCCTGCCTTCTGAGAATAGCTTGAAGAACGACACCCAGTACTTCGCTTCGATACCCGCCATGAGCGTGTCCATGGATTCGTCCACCCAATTCGCCATGAGACCATCCACTCTGGCGATACGCCCAAAGTTGCCTCCTCCGTCTTGATTGGGAACATCAACATATTGCGTTCCCGGTTTGGGATACGGGGTGGTTTCCGGATGATGGATGCCACAGTCTCGTTTGGAGTTGTCTCCTCTGCGATGATTCCAGTAGTAAGTGCGCATGTCGGAGGCGAATTTCGCCTGTTCGACGTAGGGTTCGTAGACCACGGGCTTGCCGCTGAGAACGTTGGACAATCCCCAAGGAACACAGCAGATTAAGTCCCATTCAGTCACTGCGTCGGCTGATGCCTTGTATCGTAGAGATGGCTCGGATTCCTTGGAAAGCAGATACCACCCTTTCAGTTCGATGCCGATGAGCGGCGAATCATCCTTGTTGGAGCCTACAAGCCTTACGTCCGGGAAGGATTCGGGATAGCGTCGGAATTCTTTGTCCGCCCATTTGCCTTGCGGGTCCCATATACTGCGCAGGGAGTTCAACAGCATGACGGTCTGGGCCTCGATGGTGCCGCCGAGCAGTGTATTGATTGAGAATAGGTCATTGACCTCGATGCCTTCGACGTTGATGGGCGATGTGAAGTGCATTGGAAGGGCATACAATGCTCGGACTATGCCGTTGCGGAGTTCGGTCCGTTCGTCCCCGTCGGGAAGCTCGTAGTGTTCAGGTCGGTCCTTGCCGTCGTAATCGGTCATGCCTGCCTTCTTTCGAGGGTCATCGTGTCATTTGCGTTTTTCGTGTCGTACTCGTCTTCGGCTTCCGCCAATCGTCCAAGGGCCAGGTTCTGGAATTCCTCGTCGATTTCCGCCGTATAGGCGATGCGACCGGTGAGCACGGCAGCGACGGATGCGGACGCCAGCCCGCCGAATGGCTCCCAGACCACATCCCCCTTATTGGATGCGGCGTGAATCTGACGGTCCATGAAATCCAGAGGCTTCTGGTTGAGATGCGCCGCTGATTGTTTGGAGGGTTTGTAGACTCGTGGCGCGCTGCGTTGCAGGGTCCCCTTGAGGCGTTCTCCGTCGTGAAGCGGTGGGCGTGACCACACGTTGGTCAACCCGTTGACGTGATTCCATACGGCGCGGAGGGAGTCCCATCGTTCGGCGGTGATCTCGGTGTGCCCGTCGACGGAAAAGTAGGGGCGATTCGTGGGTTTGCCGTTGGCCTTCGTATACTCGGCCATGCGCTCGACCATCTCTCCGGGCGGCCAATACCACAGCCAGTCAGCGGTGAGATACTTGCGGGTTGCAGCGTTCTTCACCCCGCACGCCTCGTTCGCACGGTAGAGGGGCAGTCCTGAGCGTTGCCATTCAGCCCGTAGCCATTGCTGCACTCCAAGCACGTTGCCGTCTTCCGCAGGAAGCGTCAGCTTGCGCCGGTACAGGGCGGAAACCTCGGTGACCACGGGGAATTGTCGAATGGTGTTGCCGTTCACGTTGCCTGCGATATGCGACAGCCCCTTGTCCCAAGTGACCAGTTGCACGTATTCCCAGCCGTTCGCCTCCAACAGCGGATGCACCGTGGCCCAGCCGACCTCGGTGTTCCAGAACCACAGCGAGGTCGAAGGTTTCGCCCGTTTCGACCATTGGGCCACATGGGGCGCATACCAGTCCACGAGTCCATCTGCACTCACGGTGTCACCTCGGAATCCTCGCACGCCATAGGCCCCATCGCTGACTATCAGGTCGGGGGCCTCCCAATCCGGATACGCATCGAGTACGTTTCCGCGATGCAGCGTATATCGGTCGCCACGCACGTCTTGAGGACGGAGGTCTTTGATGCGGATGACCTTATCTGCCATTCGAGGTTTCCTTCTTGACCTCGAACGGGAGCCCCTGTTCCCTGACCACGGCCTTGAGAAAGATGGTGACCGCGCCGGAAAGGGTGAGTCCCAGGTCTTCGAGCACTTGGCTGGATTCCTCTTTGAGCTGGGGTTCTATCCTCATGGTCGTGGTGGGTATGCTCGCCATACGCGCCTCCTTGTCCTATGTTTCGATGTTCTGACTGTACATCGTATGCACGATGTCATGCGGCTTTTTGCCAGTACTCCATGTACGGCGGCATCATACGCTGGTAGTCGCGACGGCGGATGCGGTACAGGCCGTTGCCGAGCTGGCGGGCAAGCAATCGGTCGTCGTCGGTCTCGCCGAACCCATCGGTAAAAGCGACGAGCCATTGGAACCAGTCCAAGTAGGCTTGCAGGTACTTCGTGGACACGCCGTGGAAGCCGAACATGAAATCCTCCAAACGGGCGTGCAGCGTGTTCACCCTGTTGATCGCGTGACCGTCGGCGGAGGCTTGCGTGAGGTTCGCGCCCAGTTCGGCCAGCGGTTTCACGTAGGCGGGCGCACCGTCGGTCAGCACGTCGGTGCCGCGTCCGATGTGGACTTTCAACGCGCTCATGGCGCGATCCTTGGAGATGATGCCGCGCCCGCATACGGTCAGGAACGACCGGCCTGCGTCATCCACTCCGGTCGCCACGCATATCTGCTCCTTCGACAGACCGCGCTTCCTTAATGCCTTGGTGCGCTTGTGTGCCTTGCGGGGCATGACGAACACGGCGGACTTCGTGTGGTTGCCTTTGAAGCTCTCACGGAAGTACGTCTCGTCCAACTGGACGGACATGCCTGCCTCGGAACGCAGTACGGGCGTGTATCGGCGGATGCACTCGATGACGCGCTGGCGCATGAGGAACGCGGTCTTCAGGCATACTCCGCAACGCTGGGCGCACTTGCGCAAGCTCAGGCAATCCACGAAGCATTCGAGGAACCGCATCCATACGCCCGCTTTGAGCTTGCTCATGCCCATCACCCGGTTCGTGCGAACGCCGAACGTCCTGTTGCAGTTCATGCACTTCCAACGCTGGGAGCCGTCACGTCCACGCCCTTTGCGGATGATGCGGATGCTGCCGCAGCGCACGCACGCCTCCATCTGGTTCGGGTCGCTCGTCGCCGCGTCCAACGCGAACCCCTCGTACAGGGCGGCGCGTAACGCCTTGACAGCAAGGTCGCGCTCCTGCGGCGTCAGTTCGCCCAGTTCCTTCCTGACCCTATCGGCTATACGCGCCACCTTGCCCGTTCTCATACCACTATTGTAGCTACTCAGCAACTACAATACAAGTCAAAAAGTCAACCTTGGTCTAACAGAGCCAATCCTTATATCGGTTCAACAATTGCGACGTTGAACCGGTACCGGTCGTCTTCTCCGTATCCTGAGATTTGAGAGCGTCGGCGGCGAAATCCTTGACCGGCTCCAACCCATCCTCGGTGAAGATGAGCGTATCCCCGCAGGAGTCCAACTCCCTGCCATCGAGAGTCACGGTAATGACTGAAGACAGGGAATCGGTCGAGCCGGAGGAAACCGAACCATTGGTGCCGATGCCGTAGTAACGGGAGTCGGTGGTTACGTTGCCATCCAACCCGATTTTCTCGGCATGACTCGTCAACGTCAGCTCACCGGTGTTGCTATACGCGTTCATGGTGAATGCGCGGCCCTTCAACCAACCCGACTCACTATCTGAACATCCACCAAGCGAACACATCAGAACCGCCACAACCAGCACGGCCGCCGGGCGGAAACCCTTTTTAAGACAATTCCTCAACACAAACAATCCTCTCAATCCGACTAACGGGACACGACATGCGCCCGACCCCTACACGAGTCAAACGCCACATACTGGTCAAGACAAACAGACGGAAAACCATCCCCATCCGACAAAAACGTACGACCCTTCCAATCATACGAATCCCAACACTTACGCACACGAGACTCCAAACCCTCCAACACCACCGAACGAAAACCCGGTCTACCATCCCGCTCCAACCAGCAAACGTCAAACTCACGCCCACACAGGCGTTCGCTGACCACGCGTCCGGTGGAGGTGCCGTCCGAACGTAGTTGCAGGTACCGTAGACGGGAGTCCAAAGGCGTCCAATCGGCCAAGCCGAACCGGTGTCTACCATGCTTGTCCGTATAGGCGCGTAGTCCGGCGTCCACGCGCAAAGTGTCGCCCAATCTCACCGTAAACAGCCGGTCGGGGGTGCTATTGTGGGGTTCTATGAGTTCGGGGCGGATAATCGTGTTTCCCACGAACGTGGCAAGCCAGATGTGCGAGTCGATAAGCGTCAGCGAACCGTCTGCGTTCACCACATGAGGGAACATCAGACACAGGCGCGACACGTACCCGTTCGATACGCTCGTCTCCTCACAGTCAGCCACCACGCCTTCCACCGTGTAACGGTACACGCCGTCCACTGTCCTATGCTCCAAATCCAACAGGTTGCGACGTTCGCTTCTGTCGGTTCGTTCCACATAGCTTTCGAAGAAACGACGGTAGTCCAAGCGGAGTTCGTCGGCCTGCGTCTTGGTTTGTATCCGGTAGCGTAGTCCGAGGAGGGAATGCCAGCCGGTGCCGCGTCCTGCGCTTTGACGGCGGAGTACTTTCCTTCCGTCGGGCGCGGTGGTCGTGCCGATGAACATGCCGGAGCGTTCTTCGGATTCTCCGGCAAGAGCGTCTTCCAACACGCCCATCGTCTCAGGGGAGGGGGTGAATGGCGTCCCTCCCGTACACGTCAAGCCACGACCTTTCCGGACTGTTTGACAGCCTTCTTGGACGAAGGTTCGACGGTCTGTCCGGTCTTCTCTAAATAGGCTTCCAAAGCCTTGACGGCCGCCTGTCTTGCCATTACCGTGGCGACGTCCTTGTCCGATGCCGTGGCATGCCAGCACATGTATTCGTACGGCCTGTCACCGTAGGACAGCAGATAGGTGGTGCCGACCTTTGGCTTGTTTTCCTGCAAGTTCGTTTGGGTTTTCGAAACCGTGACCTTCACGCACTTGGCTGGAGTGTTTTTGCCGGTTTTGACTTTCTCCCAGTCGATAAGCGCTTCTGCCCGCCATGCGCTGTTCTTCGCGCTGACCAGAGTGACGGTCGCGCCGACATGCCACTGGTCTTCACCGTCATGCTTGTTGTGTTCTTTGACGATGGCTTCGGCCACGTTGCGGGCGCTGCACTCGTATTTGATTTCGCCTTTCGCGTTGACGACGTGGATGGCGTACTTGTCCTGTTCGTAGATTTCGATACCCAATATAGGTGTTTCCTTCTGGTTGTTATTGATGCGTGGCGGGGTTGGTGAATGACTAACCGAGCCTATATGTGGACGTTACCAGTATAACAAGAACAAGAGAGGAAGTCAATTACAAAATAAAAACTGTGGTACAGTTTATTTATGGCAATAATATTCACCCAGTCGGCGTATAGGCACTTCGCCGAGGACAACCTAGACGAAGAGTCTGTCAGACAATCCATGACGCGACCAATATGGTTCGCTCTGGTAGACCCAGAAGACACATCCGTGCCGCCAAAGAAAACAGGCAAGCCCTCCGCACTAATTATTTGTCTACGGCACTTGGGTGCGCTAGAAGATGACTTGATTGAGCTTCTTGCCCGTCCGGACGGAAGACATATGATGGTCTACCACGTAGAGCATTTGACGGACAAGTGGCGAAATTACTGGCAGAAGTGGAAATAAAAGAAAAGGAGCACGCCATGGAAAAGAACGTCTACGAAAAACTGGCCGACGAAAAGACAGAAGCGCCATCAACCCCTCCGGTTGTCGCGTTTGACGGAAATGAAGCCGCCGATGTGATGGCTCGATTTATAAATGATGAGGATGCGACCGCAGTGTTTGAGGAACTGCCGTCCATGCGACGTCCGGGGAGACCCAACGCAAGCGGGCGTCACGGGGAGAGCGTTCAGGAAAGGTTTCGTATCCCATCCTCATGGATGGCATACGTGAACGAGGCGGTAAAGAGAGAGAACCTGTCCTCAAGAAGTGAATACTATCGGACGCTCATCTCCCGCGATGCGGCCAGTCACGAAAACAAGCAGAAACAGTACTCCTGAAATACTGACGGGGTGTCTGAAAACGATATTTCAGACACCCCGTTTAGTCGAAGTAAAAATCAAAAGAAAATCAGATGTACCGGAACAACTGTTCCGGCGTCAACTCTCTCAAATCGGGCTTTTCCTCGTCCAGCAGTTTCCTGAAATCCTTGAACGTGTATTCGACCCCGTCCTTGCAAGCGTTCAGCATGCAGTACTCCATGTCGTCCACGAAGGTCGGGTTCTCCTCACGGAAGTGGCGAACACGGCTCTTGACCGAAGCGATTTCCCGCTTCCCGCTTTTCGGCATGCTTTTGTACCCGTATGCGCGGTGCGCACCTGCGGCTGTCCTGTATCCGTAACCTTGCGCGTCGTCCACGATTTCCCCGGTGGCTACGTCCACCAGACGGTATCAGGTTTCGGAATATCCGAAATCGTATTCGTCCTCCGGCTCATGCCGCACCTCGTAAGGCATGGCCTTGACGGTTCGTTCTTGATTCCGGTCAGACATTTTCTGATTCCCTTTCAATGCAAACGAATCCACTATAGCATCGGAACGTATATTTTAGAAGTCGTCGTCGAAATCCACTTCGCCGTTCGCGTAACATTCGATGCCATCCAACTCGTCCTGAACGCTCGCCAACTGCGCCAACCGTTCCACCGCCGACTGGAAACGGTTGCATGAGTCCCGAATATAGGCGCGAACCGTTGGATACATGCGATAGTGCAGTCGCGGATTCACGGTCATGTCATCGTCCTCCAACACGTCCAACATCTCGTTGTACACGTCCATTAAGTGAGAAAGCGTCTCCGTCAGGGACTCGGTCTTACGCTCGTCCTTGTTGACGTATTTCTCGATGTCGTGAATGGTGCCCTCAATCATGGTCACGCACTGGTCGAGCACGTTCGCGTCGTCTTTGAACCTACGGAATGGAAGCATTCAGCCCGCCTTCCTCTCTTGGCTTCTTTCCAAACGGTATTCGGCAATCCACAACGCCGACACCACAATCCACAATATGCAGGACAGTCCTTCGAGAAAGCCCCATTTGCCGACGAACAGGCAGACATTCAGCAGGGTGACCATGAGGGAGCATGCTATCGTACCCAACCGTATCCAACGGGGCGTGCATCCCCTGCCGGGATTCTTGCGTGCCCGCCGTCTATCCACAGTCCAAAAGGCAGCGCCTACGGCGAACAGGAAGAACGCTGCCACATACAGGACGGTCAGCACGTCGAACACGCCCTGACCGCTCACCGTGCTCCTCCGTCCACATCGGAACCGTTTTCGGAGTGGTGAATCCACATCCAGATGGCTGCGGTGGACATCCACATCAGCCCGCACAGCATGGGGATGATGCCACCGGTTGTGAAGAGTCGAGTGAACTCCACCAAAGCCGTCAGCATGGAGAGGCACGCGCACCAGAGGCTCAACTTCTTGGCTTTGCCGTCACCTAAGAAGCGGGGATGCTCCACGCATGTGAAGTATGCCAGCGACGATGCCAGAACCACCAGCGAGAAAACGACGGCGACTTCGAGCAGCATGTCCGCTTTCATTTCTCGACCGCTTTCATATCGTCGTTGAACCGTTCCTCGACCTTATGGAACGCGCCTTTCGTGGTTTTATGCCACAATGATTCATCCCAGCTTTCCACCGGCATGGAAAGATATGCTTTGTCGTCCTCGACGTACATGTCCACGTATGGCGTGTACGTGTACGAGCTGACGATTCCCGGCAGAGGGTCGGGACGCCATTCGAATTGGCGGAGCATGCGCCACACCTCGTTATTGTCCTTGCAAGGTTTATACAAGCCGTTCATGGGCATGAGCCAGTGGCCTTTCAAATCGCCTTTGCCTTGGACGGTCAGGGTTTCCTTGGATGTGACGGCTTCAACTCCTTCGACGGTTCGCTTGCCGTCCGCGTCCTCCTTCCACGCCAGACGGACATGGTGGATGTTTTCGAACCATTCCTCCAGTTCGCGTTGACGCGCGTATTCGTGGCAGCTCTTGCGCAGTCGGTTCACCACGGTCGGATTGTCGCTGGTCAGATATGTTTGCCGCATGACGGCTACCTCCTAGTTTTTGTGGAAAATATGTTTCAGGGAATAAGTCAGAACGTGACGTTCGGCAATCCCACCGATTGCAGGAACGGGAACCAACTGTTGAAATGCGGGCTGGCGGACCACCAGAACAGTAGAATCAGACCACTCCAGAACAACAGCATGTTCAACAGGCGCAACGGCAGGACGCCCTGTTGCAGACGCCAAGACAATGCGAGCACGTTCCAAGACACCGGCTTGCGTTCCCGCTCCCCGCGCCACAACAGCCAGCACAGTCCGTTCATGACCATCCACACGACAAGCAGAATCACGGCGAACATCATGCTCGCGGGAGCATAGGTGCTGACGGTTCGGACGGTCTTCTGCCACTTGTATGCGGTTTTCTGGGCGACGTTCGCGTTGGCGGTGCTCAACTCCGCCGGAATGCCGTCGGACACGTTCGCCCAATAGGAGAATCGGGCGCGGACGATGTACCGGTGTTTGATGCTTTCGTCAGCCCATGCCGTCATGGGATGGCATGTGGTCAACGTCAGTTCGCGTGCTTCGGGATTCGTCTCATCGTTGTTCAGCACGCCCACGTCCGTAGGATTGGTCACCCAACTTTCCGTCATCTTGTACACGTACCAGTGTTCGGCTGTCTGAATGACTATCGCGTCGCCCGCCTGCAACCGGTCTATGTAACCCAAGTCGCCGCCGGTTCGATGGCCCGCATAGGCACTATTGCCCATGGCTCCGGGCATGACGGTCTGCTCGTAGTGTCCGATGCCCTGATTGTCCAACACGATTTGGTCGGTGCCCTGTTGGATGGCACGCTTCCAACCGGATTCGATTTTTGGAATATACATCCAGCCGATTACCTGCGTATGGGTCGGCATGCCATCGACTGGAACGTCACCTGACTGCGGTTTGGCGATGCGGGTCGTATCCAAGTCCACGTTTTGGTTCAGACTGACTCTTTTCGAGTCGGCTAACTGCGTGTGGATGGAATCCAAATCGTGTCCGAAGAACATCCAGCCGATTTGGGCGATGAGGATGATGACGATGGTGAACACGATTCCGATGGAGCATTGGAGCACGTGTTCGCCGGTGGACGTTGTGTCGGCTGGTCGACTTCCGTGTCGGGCGTGGCTTCCTTTGCTGTGTCTGCCTACATGGTTGGAACCATTGTCGGGTTTTTGGGTTTTCCCGTCGATGATTTCAGTCCAGTCGGGCAGCCTGTTCGGGGAGCCGTTTTCCATGCTTTCGTTCCTTTGACAGTTTTGGTTCGTTGCGGACACATCCAGTTTAGCTAGTTTTGTCTTTCATGTAAGGCAAGGTGCTAAAGCGGTTTTGTCCGTATTTCATTGGAATGCTTTTCATATGCAATCCAACCCAGTATAACATGCAAGATAGCTTTTGATATATCAAGAGGACACCGAAGATAAAAAAGACAGGAAACCATTCCTAGATTTTTGTGGTTTATCGTTTTTTGGAATATTTTTTTCAGCATTAAAAATTCATCACTACAATACTTATGTATATCTATTGTTACTATTGTATCTATTGCCGGTGCCCTCAGCCCTACTCCCATAAGGGCTTAAAGCACATCAGCGTCCGCAAATGTCAAAAAAACGTCCGCAAATGTCAAGAAATCGTCCGCAAATGTCAAACACGCGTCCTCAAATGTCAATCAGAAAAATCCAGAAAATAGGAAAAACAGCAGTAAAACCAGAAAAATCAAAAAACCATAAACGGAAAAGACATTGACAACCTGTTAGAATCAAAAAGCAATCCCCGCCTCACGGCAATGAGACGGGGATGGAAAGCAACCAGTAGAAAGAATATGGCTACATGGACAAGAATACCACCAACCTCGATAAAAAGGCAATCTCCTACGCCGCACCACTCTCATCAGTGGTGTCACTGCTCCCCATAAGGAAACCGGACGCGTCCTGCATCCAAAGAAGCAACGGCATAGTGTCAATCACCACGACTCCGAGGAACGGACAATGGGCATACGGCAAGATTCCCCGAATGTTCCTCCTCTACGTGCAGACACTCATCAGAGAGGGTTCCCCGATGGTTGACGCCGCCAACAAGACCGTCCACTTGGATGACACCTTCAGCGCGTTCTGCGAGCGTTCAGGCATACCGGTTAACGGCAGAAGGGAACAGGTGACTCAAATGCTGGAGAATCTGGGAGGCACGGTAATCCAAGTGACGAACTGGTTCGAGAACGAGAACGGGAAGACCGTGCATGATGCCATCAACATCCTTGTGGCCGACCATACGCACATCTGCTTCGACAGGAACTCAAAAGAATACCTGAAAGGCTCATACATTCGGTTCTCTGAACCCATGTGGAACATCCTCAACGAGAATCCGGTACCCCTCAGCAGAGAAATAGCGTTCAATCTAGGCAACTCCGCAAGAGCCTTGGACATCTACCAGTGGCTTGCACGGCGAACCTACTATATTGGTAAGCCGGTAACGATTCCTTGGGACAACTTGCAAATGCAGTTCGATTCGGCTGAAACGCCGCCCCATAAGTTTCGAGAGCGTTTCAAGAAGGCGTTGCGTCTGGTTCAGGACAATTGGCCCGAACTTCGCGTGGAGGTGTCTCCGGACGGTGTGAAAGTGTATCCGTGCCGGAAGTCGTTGGAGTCGAAGCAACGCGCCACCAAAGGAATTCCGATGATGAAGTCCCCGACCCAGCCGACTAAGACCAGTGTCAAACCGAACGGCAACCCGTTCTGAAAGCATCCAGTTAAACGAAGACCCCGTGCAAAGACGGGGCCTTCGAATGTCCACACATAAAAAGCCATACCAAAAGGAGAAAAAGACCGAAAAAGTCTTTTTGAATTTAGTAGTCAAATTATGAGGCGCCCAACCCACCGGCTGAACGCAACATCAAGTATACGGAATATGACAGTCCGGTCAAACCTTTTTGCGTGTCGAAGTCGTTGGAATCGTTGGGTTTTCATGCTATCAACCTTCGTTTTTTCAGGCTTGTTGTGGACTGATGTTCTCACTCCATGGCGTGTCCTTTTTCTTACTTGTTTTGTGTGAACGCTGCCAGTATAGCATACGAACTACTCCAACTCCTTCAAGCGAGCATGAACCGTTTCCAGAATGAAAACCAAATCCTCGACCAGACTGCTGTCACCGGCTTCGGCAATCTGCCTGATATACCTCAAATCGTCCTTGTCGAGGAACTGTTTGAGCAACCGGAGCTGTTCGTCCTCTTCTAGACGCCGATACTTACGAGAGTCGAACGGCGTATCCACACCCAACCCCCATCCACGCCAACCGGCAATCTGGGAATTACGCTTCCAAACGCAGTGCAAGCCGCGAAGATAAAGGATTATCACACAGTTCACCCGCCTTGGACACTCCCCGGTCGAAGTACGCGGTACCGCCCTTGAAGTAGAGGAACACGGGCGTATCGGGGTTGAACCTGTCGAGCATTCTGCCAAGTCTCTCGTCGCATTTCCTGTAGGACATCGTTGTCTCCTCTTCTATGTAGGAACTGTGAACACGTTCAGTATAACACGAGTAAAAATACAAAAACCCTACGCTAAAAGAGACAGCGAAGCATGCTATATAATCAAAAGATATGACAACAACAAAACAACTACTCATGCGCGTACTCCAAACCAAGTCTCCCGAACTATTCGACGGAAGCGAAGACGAACCGGTCAAAGTAACCGACTATGATTACATGCCTTTTAGCCAAGCCGTTTGTGAAACCTGCGGTGATGACCCGGAAATGATGACCATTATATATGAGACCAAAGGTGGGAAACAATACGGGCAGACCTACTATTTCGGCTTGCCCAATCTGTTGGAAACCTTGGACAAATGGGACGAAGAACATAGTTGATATATGAGCAGTCCCCGCCATCCGAAAGTGAATGGCGGGACTACTTGTGTTCATGGCTGTTCTAGAAGAATCGTTTTAGGAGTCCGTTGAATAGGTTTTTGACCCAGTTCTTCTTAGTTGTGGTGGTGTGGTGTTTGTTCGTTGTATGCGAATTGTTCTTACTGTTGGTGGAACCGTTGTATTGGCCGTTCTGACTGTTGCCACCGGTCGTATTATTGTTGGCGGTGCCTGTATTGTTCCCCTCTGATGCCCCACTGGTTAACCGTTGTTTCACCTGACTGGTGGAAATGATGGTTTCAGTTGGACAAGAAGCCAATACTTGTGCAAGCTTATCATGCTCCTTCTGGTCTACCATCAGCCCATACTTGGCTTTGATGCCGATTTGCAGACTCGCGTAATCGCATTGGAACGTTTGGTTGGAAGGTTCCCATTCGGCGATGGTGCCGTCCTTTTTCACATTGTTGGCTTCCGCTTGGGACGCGAGCAGAACGTCCGGGTCGTTATAGTACGTGTCGCGTTGCTGGAAGTCGAGCTTGTTCAATCCGGAACGGTAGGCTTCCGCGTAGGCGACCACATGGTCGATTTGGATGCCGCCGTCACGGTTGGATGCGCTCCCACCCTCCGTCTTGTTGGACGTACCGCGTTGGAAGTGGATGGTCTTGCCCGTGTAAGGTTCCAGCAGGGTGCCCGACTTCACGTTGCCGCGACTGGTGAAGGTCACGTCGTTCATGTCGCGTTCCAACACGAGGTCGCGCGTAGTATAGTTGCCGGTTTTCCCTTCCACTTTGTTCCACTGGTGGCTTTTACGGTCGGACGACGCATTGGATTTCGTACCGATGGTCAGCGTGCTCAACACGTGCGTGGCCGACTGTCCAATCGGAATGCTTCCCGTCGCGGGAGCGGCCGATATGGAGGGGGAGACGGCCAGTGTGGACAATACGAGTATGCAGGGGAGGACTGTGCGGGCGCATTGTTGGATGGTTTCGACCCGTCCTTTCAACGCGTGTTCTCTTTCTCCCCGTCAGACGGGAGAACGTGTTCCGCCGCCTCATCCGAACGTTTGGATACGACGCACATGCTCATGATAATCATGCCTAAAAAACATCCGACAAAAAGTCCGAGAATAAACGTTGCCATAAGTTTTTCCCTTTTCTGAAAGTTCAGCCTCGCGCGTTGTAGTCGGCGCACAGGTCGTTCATAGCGTGCAGAAGCTTGTATGTGTAGATGAACGGTCCGACGATGATGAGGGAGCCGAGAATATTCCACAGCCAGTAGGTTGCGGCGGTGACGGTGACCGGCAGCCCGCGAGCGGCCTGTTCGACGCCGATACGTCCACTGAGCTTGTGATACCAGACGAGCCAGCCGATGCCCAACGTCAGCCAGCCGACGAGGAAGAACATGAGGCAGTAGTGCATGGTGCGTTTGCCGTCACGTCGCGTGGCGATGAGGTTCAGGGTTTCACTGACTTCGCTCATCTGCCAGATGTCGTAGATGCCGAACGTGACGAGGCCGAGGAGCACGTATTTGAGTAGGCTGCGTCTGGTTCGGAGATTGTTCTGCCGGACTGGGGGCTGCTGCGGCGGCAGTGGCGGCTGACTGATATTCACGTTGACTTGCGGCTGTTGCGGCATGGTCATTTGGATTATCTCCTTGCTTGTAGGGGAACAGGGAAAGGATTGGGATGGATTTTTCCTTCATCCCAATCCTTTAGCCTCGTTTTGGGTGGAAACTGACTGTCAGCTTCCAACACTTATCTTAGGGCATCGCAAGGTTGTTTTCATCAAATAACAGGTCTTTAAGATAAGAAAATCCCTTGTCGGAAGGGGAATGAGCCTCCTGACAAGGGATTTTCTCAACATACTACGGGAGTCGGGCCAGACGTTTGCGGACAATCCAAGCCGCCGCAAGAGCCAACGCCAATCCCGAGCCTATGAAGACAGGCATGAGACTCGCTACACCACCAGTACCCGGCAGCTTATTGGTCAGCACGGGTGGAACATTGCTTGAATCATACGAGGTGACAGGCTTCGCATACTTGGCCTTGTGTGAGACGATTAACGGAGTGCCGTTCGTGGATGTGACAGCATCCCATCTCAACGTCGCATTACCATTGGTGAAGTAACCCTTCTTGCCAGCGGATGTCGTTCCCGTGTCCGCATCACCCGTATCGGGATACGTTCCAGATTGCATGTAATTCGACCTCGCCTTATCGGACAAAGCCACTTCGAACGACACTGAATAGACGGAACCGTCAGCCAGACTGTCGGGAAGGGAAACCTTCACGGTTCTGGACGAACCGTCATACACAGCCGTATAACCGGAATCCATAGGCTTACCATCCTTACTGACGGTAATCCCTGTACCCTTGCCATCAACCAACCCAACCGGGTCAACCCACTCGGACAGTGGGTCGGAAATGACGGTGTTCCGCATGGTCGTGGACGTAATCACCGTACTGGTCAAAGTACTGGTAATGTTGTTGATGTCAGTCGATTCGAAATCGGAACCAATAGCAGTGTCATCCCCGGCATTATTGGCAACCGAAGCAATCCACTCAATCTGAGACGAATAACCAGATGGTTGAGAACCCTTCTTATAGAAGCCCATACTGCCATCCTTACCTACGTAAGGATAAGCACCCGCCGAATACGAATCTCCCAAAGCAGTAGCGGAAGCGTCCGCGCTCACACCAACAACACGCAAATGCCATCCAGCCTTGGCAAGAGACTGGGTTACGGTCATGGTGCGCTGATTGGCATAACCGTAAGCCTTGATGACCTTCTGAAGAGTTGCCGAATCCTTAATATGAAGAGCGGCGTTCGCGGTGGTACCGGCTTTGGCGTAATCCTCGTTAGCCGCCGAAGCCAAACCGTCCGTGACGAGGATGATTTGCTTGTTGACGTTGCTGCGAGTGGTACCGGCGTCGCCCACATGTTCCAAGGCGGTCACCCAATCGGTGCCCATCTGGTACAGGTCGTTTCCCCGATTCCAACCGTTGGGCAGTGCGACGTTCTTATCGGTGGTGAACTGGCTCAACGCTTTCGGAGGATACTTGGAGTTTCGTCCCGCGAATCGGATGACGCTGATTCGGGACTGCTGGTCAGCGCTTCGACCGGCGTTCGCAGCCAGAATCGAAGTGACGGCACTGTCGATGATGTTGCCCAAATTATCTTGTTTTGAAGGACCCGTAGCGCATTGGATACCCGAACCCACTATGGAGGAACCGTCCGCGCATTCTCTCATACTGTTGGTTTCGTCAACAAGAATCACCACATCGGACGGGGTAACGCTTTTATTGGTTTCTCCCGTACCCTTGACGTCAAGTGTCAACTTCCGCTGTCCACTCTTGGAACCGGCTGAGATACGCTTATGCATGTCCTTGAACTCCATAGACGGGGCAACCCTCTTCCAACCTGCCTTCAACGTGATGTCCTGAGTGACTGGCGTAGTGAAATCGTATTCCACACCATTCAGATACCAGCCAGCGAACGTCCAGCTGTCACGCGTCGGAGCCGTAGGCTCTTTGGCTTTGCCTTTGTCGTCCACGGTCTGCGAGGCGATGGCATTGCCGCCGTTCGTGTCAAACGTGACCGTATGCGAAGCGACCTGCCACTGGGCATACAGTGTAGTATCCGCGGTAAAGGATGCAATATCTCCCGCGTTCACACTCTGCCCTGTACCATCGGCTCGGGTGTTCCAGCCCACGAAACGGTACCCTTTACGAGTAAACGTGCTTGCGGCGACTGGTTCGCCCGTTTTGGTGTCCGTCATGCTGCCGGTGCCGCCGTTCGCGTTATACGTAACGGTGCGCTTCTTCTTTAGATACGACCGTAAGTATATGGGTTGGCTGGTGTCTGTGTCCGACGGGACGGTTGCAGTAATGTTTGTTCCGTCGGTAGTGACGGAAAACATGTTGTAGAACGTACTGGTTATGTCCTTTTCCACGAAGTCGTAGTTCGCTCGCAGGTGGGCTAGTGAGGAAGCGTTTTGGAACACATATTCCGGCTCATAGAGCTGTAACTTGCCTTGAGGTACGCTTCCTACCAGCAAGGAGATGGAGGAGGGCGTACTAGTTCCGACCTGCTTGCCGTTATCCACATCGTAGAAGCGGTTGAGTAGCACCGCTCTCCGATATCCGACCAAGAAGCCGCTCAGATTGGTCGCATTGCTCACCGGCAGATTAATCATTGTGAATTGTATGGACGGGCCTGAGAATGCGGCGGAAAAGTATGTCTCGTCAATGAATTCGCTGTTCGACCGGTAGGATGGGTTGTCTGTCACTTTGAAAGCGTTGTTCCCGTACTGAGTGTCCTTTGCCACCAGTCGGGTGTGCGTGTCGCTCGTCAGATCGTTTCCTATCCCCGTGAAGCCAGAGTCAAGACTGATAACGGACTCCGAGTTCCCTCCGCGAACATATGGTACCCATGTGAAGCCAGTCACACCTTTGAATGTAGATGGCACGGCCTTCCCTAGCTGTCCGTTGTTGTCATAGTAGAGGTCTACTCGCAGGGTTACGTTCGCTTTCTTAGTTTGTGAAAGCAATTTGGGGTACCAGCCCTTAATACCCCGCGACGGAGCGTCTGTGCTGGGGTTGTTGACCCCTGCCATATTTCCGCCGTAGTTCACGACCGTAATGCGGGCGTCAATCTTGTGTTCGACGTCATCGGTGTCAAGCCATGTTCCAGCGTTTCTCCATGTTATGGTCGCGCCGTTCTGTTTCGGCATGATGATATTGCCGTTGGACTTGTTCCAGTTTGAGTCGTACGTCAGGTCGGATGTTTCCGCTGAGAACGCGTTCATTCTATATACGTGTTCGTCCGGCAGAGTTGCGTCCGTCGTCGTCTGCAACGTCGCCGCGCTTGCTGTTGTCGCAGCCACGCTACCAGTGAGCATTCCGGCGGCCAACAATACCGCAGACGCTCCCCGTAGGATTTTTTTAAATCTTCTCATGTTAGTGTCCAGTTCCTTTCATGTGGAGTCCTTGAGCATGTTTTTCAGGTGGTATGAGTGAGCAGCCTATGAACATGACGGTCAGACTGGTACCTGCGCCGACAAGTAGCGGCTTGCGGTCTTGGGGAGCGTCCTCCACGTTGGGCGCATCGTCCGGCATGGATACTCGCTTTCCGGTGACGAGCAGTCGGCGCGTGTTCACACCATAAGGAGTGCAGGTTAGCAAGGTCGCCAAATCCTTGCCTTGTTCTATGCGTACGAGGCTAGTGTCGGACGGGTCAGTTTCTTGAACCCGTGTCACCCTGTAGGCGAGTGTGCCACCTGCGGCGGTCAGGTAGAACACGTCGCCTTTCTTCAGTTCATCCAATCGGGTGAACAGTTCCTTGTCGGGCACTCCACGGTGGGCGGTGATGACCGTGTGCGTGTCTTTCCCACCCACGGGCAGTGACGTGCCGTACAGGTGGCCCGCGCCGTTCGCCAACGCCGCCTCGTCGGAGCCGTGCCTGATGGGCAGGGTCACGCCGATGCTGGGGATGCGTATGGTGCCCATGACGCCTTGCGGTCCCTTGAGCGTGTTCCAGTAGGTCTTGTCCGTTTTGGCGGCGAAGTCCGGTTCGGACGTCCTCACGTCCATGACGGCCCCTATCGCGTGCTGGCTGGACTTGTAGAGCGTCCGGTTGTAGGCGTGGGCTTGGGCGAGGGCGTGCCGCTGTTCGGCGGGCGTCCACCGTTCCATGGCGCGTTCCTGCCTTTCGGCCTGTGCGGCCGCGTGTGAGGAGTTGACGCCTTGGACGATGAGGACGCTCGTCAACGGGACGAGGCCGAGGATGAGGCAGGTGACCGCCGCTGCGAGCAGTCTGCGGCTCCGGCGTGCCCGGATGCGTAGATTACGCCGCGTGGGAGCGGTTTCGGCGGCGGTCGTCACGCGTTCCTCCCCTCTCAGTCGGCCCGCTTCTGACGCTTGTAGGCGATGGCGCAGCCAGCGCCGATGACAGCCATGACGGTGGCAGCGGAGCCTATCAGGAGGAGTCCGCCCTGACCGGTCTTGGCGAGGCCGTTGACGGTCGGGTTGTTCTTCACTTGGGCACTGTCGCCGTCAAGGGCGGAGACGAGGCTGTTGCCGCTGAACGTGGTCTTGCCATTGCTCACGGTCGCGTCGAAGGTGAACGTTCCAGCCAGATAATGGTCGGCTGGAGCCGTCGCTTCCTTGACGGTGTAGGTGCCGTTGCCTAGACCGGTGAAGTTGGTCTTGCCCTGCGCGTCGGTGTCGAACACGGTGGCGTCGGCCTCGTTCTTAGCGTCGGACCATGCGCCGTTGGTCTGCTTGAGCCATGCGCCGTTCTTCTTTTGAATCTTGAACTGCGCTCCCTGCAATTTGGTGCCGGTGGATAGGGCGTCAACCTTGGTCAGGTCGAAGTCATACGCATTGACGGTGCTGGTGTCCTTTCCGCCGCCGTTGTCCGGGGTGATGGTGTTGCCGTTCGCGTCGGTGCCGGACAGTTGCGCGTCGTTGGTGACGGTCTTCGCCGTGGTCTTCGCATGGTAGGAGATGACGAGGGTCTTATCCTTGCTTCCTGCGAGCAGACCGGTCAAGTCAACGGTGAAACCGGACTTATTGGGGTTAACCTGTGGACTGATGGTCGCAGCCTTGCCGTCGATGGTGGCGGTCGGCGTGTCTGTAATGGTGCCGCCGGTCAGCGTGTCCTTGTACTGAAGGGTCTTCACGTTTACCGGGTCAGGCATCGGGATGGTGACGGTGTAGCCGATGGTGCTGCCGACGGACGCGCTGCCGTTATCGGAGCCGTTGACCTTCTTGTCCACGCTTAGGCTGGTGGACTTGATGTCGATGACACCTAGAGTGCCGCCGCTCTTCATGGCGGTGGCGGTCTGGTTTCCGGACTTGATTTGAGTGCCGACCAGCATTGGCAGACCCTTGCTGTCTGTGACGAGATACCAGCCTTCGGTCACGTTCAACGTGGCGGAGGAACCCTTGCCATCGGTTGCTGCGGTCTGTGTCAAACCTGCTTCCGCGAGGGCCTTGGCGAAAGCCTGTACCTTGGCGGAACTGCTTTCGCGGGCGACCGCGTCGGCGGGGTCTTGACCGTTGGCGACGGTGATTCCTGCGGTCTGAGCAGCAGAGGCAATCTTGGCTTTCACTGCGGATTCGGATGATACGGTGGCAGTGGCCTTGCCGTTTGTGATGGTGACGTTGCCGAAGGACGCGAGCTTGTAGGCGGTGAAGTGGTGGCCGTCCACTTTGCCGTTCACGGTGATGGTGGTGTTGTCGGTCGGTACGGCGAATGCGGATTCAGCCATCATGGCAGGAACGAGTCCTCCTGCGAGCAGGACGGTGGCCAGAGTGGATGGGATTGCGATTTTGGCGAGTCGTTTGGCTTGGTTCATTGTGTGCACTTTCTCCCATAACGGGTTTTGTTCCTCCTGTAGAGGGGTTTAGTACACATGATAGAGGTTGATAGCGGCTCGTTTTTTTTTTCGGGAAATTGGCTGAGATTTTTCATCCCCCGCCTACGCTTCCGCTAAGAGGCGGGAGAATCCTCGACAAAATCAGTTAAAAAGGGAGGTGCTAGTAGGTGACGGCGCTCCCAATCATTGCGGCGAACACTATGAGCAGAATCCATAGAACCACTGTGGAGATGACCGATACTAGCGCTCCCATTCCCGCCTGTTTCGCGCTGACTGGCTTCTCCGACTTCCAGACGAGGAAGAGGATGAGGCCGACGATAGGGAAGAAGAATCCCAGCACCGCCCATCCGAACGAGCCGGTGTCGGCGGGTTGCTGTCCCATGTGGGGTTGCTGCCCATACTGGTATTGCTGGTATTGCGGTTGCATATATTGGGGTTGTCCGTATTGCGGCTGCTGGTATTGGGATTGTCCGTACTGCGGCGTCTGCGCGTACTGTTGGCTGTCCGCGTAAGGATTGGACTGAGGTTGCGCGTACTGGGATTGCTCGTACGCCTGCTGCTGCCCGTATTGCGGCGGCTGGTTCTGCGGCTGGTTCTGCGGCGGGTACGGTTGTGGATTGTAGTTCGGGTCGCTCATGATTCATGCCTTTCGGATTAGAGGTTGATACGACATATATTAAAACTTCAGACCACTCGTCTAATCGAATATGCGCCACCCATGACGGCTACGCTCGCAATCTGAGTGCCCTGTGCGGGGTTCATGGCGTTCATGACCATGCCGTTGCCGATGTAGATGGCGGCGTGATGCGAATTGGCGAGGATATCGCCCGGCTGGGCTTCCGCCAATGACGCGACTGGAGAGCCGACACCCATTTGTCCGCTGGATGCGTGGGGAAGATTGACGCCGAACTGACTGTACACGTATTGGACGAAGCCGGAGCAATCCCATCCGGTCGGCTGGTTGCCTCCGTACACGTATGGATAGCCCTTGAACTGCATGGCATATTCAGCCACCGCCTGTCCGGTCTTGGACGCTGGGGGAGTGACGACGGTTCGGCCAGCGCTCCTGCTGGCTTCTTCCTGTCGGAGGGCTTGTTCCCGTGCTTGCTGTTCCGCCTGTTCTTGAGCCTGTTTGCGGGCTTCCTCTTCCTGCTGGGCTTTCAGTTCGGCGTCTTTTTCCGCTTGGGATTTCGTCTGCGGCACGCTTAGGGTTTCGATGCCACCCCAATCAATGTCCGATTGCACGTCGGTGCTCACGGATTCACTGAGCAGGTCACGGCGTGTGGTCGTGGTGGCGGGGAACGAACGCGTCGAGGACACGGTTCTGTTCGACGGGGCGGCGGCCAACGCGGTCGGGGGAAGTGTGGCGATGCCGCCCGCGCCCAGTAGGAGCGCGAGCGTAATGGATGTGATTTTCCTATGCATGAGTCGATTTTTTCCTAGATATTCCATTCGTTTTTTCCTTGTCCTTTGCTCACCGACCCGACACCATCCTTGACAGCCAAGACCAGTTCGGGTGTGTTCATGAGCATGTCGCCGCCGGTTTGGTACCAGCCGGAACTGGTGTGGTCTTTGCCGGTAAGCCGGTAGGAAGTCCTTATCGTCGAACCTAGGCTCGGGTCGGGGTATTTCGCCAAGTTCAACGCCCTGCGCAGCACTTCGCGCACGTCAGCCACATGCTTGCCGAACGGGTCGGGTTCACCCATGTCGCCTAGCGCCCGTTCGGTGATGTCCATGTCGCACCAGCCGGTCACATGCAGTTCGAGGATGCGGTTCTCGTCGTCGGTGAATCTCAAACCCACATCCCCTCGTGCCAGCCGGTCGAGACGCCCGACGCGGCGTTGTTCTGATGCTTCGCGGGCGTTACGCCCGTATGGTCGAATCCGTTCAATGCTTCTCCTTGTATTCCGCTACACGCAGCGGCTCGGTGTCGGTAATTCCCTGCGCTTTCGCCTGTTCCAGCAGCCATGCCGCGTCGGATGGACGGCACGCGCCCTTGACGCCCGAACGTTCGTCCTTAACGTGTCCGCGTGTTCCGTTCCGCCGGTCGGCCACCGTGTATGCGAGCAAGCCGTCCGGCAAGGCGAGACGTTCGCGTACGCACACCACGTACCGTCCGTCGCATTCGCGTATCGTCCACCAGTACCGGTTCTCATGCGCGGGGGAGGAGAACCTGACTCTCACTCCGCGAGTTTCCAAGTCCGGCTTCCTTCCACGACGAGATGCCGCTGGGTCAGTTCGGAAAGCTGGTATGCGAACCGGTGGACCGCGTCCAACGAATCGTACAGGGCGAACTTCTCCGATTCGCTTACGGCGTCGTTCAGGTCGTCGGCGAGGTCGGCGTACGCCTGACCGATGGTGTCGGGACGGTTTTCCACGTACACGATTCCGTCCTTTTCGACGTCCACTTCGACGCAGTCCATCTCCATGTCCACTACCAGCCTGTAGACGGACGCGTCGTCGGGCAGATAGGCAAGCGGGCGCACGTCCGAGATGACGGTCTTTTCCGTAACGGCGGTCGTGCAGATGACCGGCATGTCGCAGGCGGGTGCGAACGGTTCGCGCGGGTCGTCTAGAACCCCCGCGTAATCGACCATGCAGCGGGCGGCGTGATGCCAGTCGCATGGTGTGAAAACGTCGATGAACACGCCCGTCCTGACGGCGGGCGGGATGCTTTGGAACACTTCGGTGGCAATATGCCACAAATCGTCGGGCATCATGCTTCCTTCTCTTTCGTCTTTCGGTATCTTTTCGCCCGCCGCCCGTTGGCTTCGACCATCGCCCACAGCATTTCGCTTGCTGGACGATGCCGGTAGCTGGGGCTTCCGTTGGCGGACAGGTCGTAGAGTCCCATGAGCCGGTCGCCTTTGGGTGTGGGGACGAGGACCTGATTGATGTTGCGCGGCAGGTCGCGCATGTCATGTAGTCGTTCCGCCAGCTCACGGGATGTGACCAGATAATTCTCGTCCCCGTAAAACGTCAGCCCGTTGCCCGACTCGAAATCGGACAGACAGCTTTTGACCTCATAGCAGGAGAACACGCCAAGCTCCACACTCACCGGCTCCACGGCGTAGTTCGGGGTGAACGGCTTGAACCCCACGTAGTCGATGCGCCGCCACATGGGCGTGCCCCGGTCGAAGCTGACCTCCCGCGCCCAATACGAGGTATGAGACTCCAGTCTTTTTTCGACCAGCTCGGACAGCATGGCCGTGGTTTCCGAACGGCTGTATGTTCTGCTGTTCATTACTGAAATACCTCCGTGAAACTTACAGCAAATCGAAAAACATAAATCCCGCGATAAAAGCAAGACCGACGATTGCAATGCCATATCCCACGAGCACAGGGAGAAAATCATCGACGGAGCCGTTTGAAAAAGCTTTGACGTAGAATCCGCTAGCCACGATGACGCAGACGAAAGCAAGAATGATGAACACCACTCGAATGGAACCTTTCTCCTAATAGTGGATGAATTGCAGTTGTTTCGCCTGTTCGGCGGTGAACGTGCGGCTGAACGGCTTGCCGTTGTAGGCGGCACCGCATTCGGACGTGGTGATGGAACCGTCCTGCCCCACGTTTTCGACGATTCCCACATGCCCGTAGGTCAGGTCGGAATCGTATTGTCCACGACCGAAACAAATCACGTCGCCTACACGGGGAGAATTGTCAACCCAATAACCAAGCTTCCTCGCCGTGTTCGCCCAATCCGCGCCATTGCCCATATGTGAACCTGCGGGCAGTCCCAACTGGTGTCGGCGCACATACGCCCACCAAGTGCATTGGCTGAACGCGTAGGCGTTGCCCGTGTCGCCGGTCGCATGGTTCGGATTGAAACTTTCAGGCGTCTGTCCTTCGTCACGTCCGTTGATGAGGCTTTTAACCACGGGATTGTCGGCGCTAACGACTGTCATCTTGTCGGTCATCCTGTCCGAGTCCGGCATGCTCCAACTGCCATCGTTGCTGGTGGACTGGTAGCCCTCCAACGCTTCACGTGTCGTGCCACGCGAAGCGGCACCAGTCCCAGTCAACGTATTGCGGGTGATGGCGGTGCTCGTGTCGAATGGCTTGGCGTCCGCGTAGGCGTTCGCAGTCGGTTTCAGCAAAAGCATGGACGTGCCCGCCGTGGCGAACATTCCCGCCAGCAGGAAGATGGCGATACGCCGTTGGAACAGCCTATGCCGACGTTGCATGACCCTTGTTGGAGCCTTCTTATGTGCGGGTGTGCCCAATTTAACACTCCGCTTCTTCCTGAACGGAGAAGAACTGGGGATTGCCGATGCACTTGTCGAACCGATAGGTGTCCGTACTGCCCATCATGCGACGAAGCAGCGGAGCGTGCTTGGTTACAATCTTGTTCTTGAACAATCCGCCGACCGCATCCCACGTCACGTTGATTGTCCTGCCTGACTCGTTCTCCAACGTGGCCTTCCGAACCTGCTCCTCATGTCCGGACGCGGTCTGTTCTCCGGCTGGAAGATAGTAGAAGCTTATATGCTGTCCTTTGTATACCTCAACCGGATATATCGTGTTTGCCATGAATACTTTTATCGACGCCACTTGTTTTTCCTTTGATTTCGGGAGTTACTGTTCCAATGATTTCGGGAGTTACTGTTCCAATGATTTCGGGAGTTACTGTTCCAATTCAATGGTACCGGCCTGTCTAGGTGACTGAACAGGAAAACGCGCCATTCGTAAGCGTTTTTCGGCTGGGGGACAGAATTCGGTTGGCAGATTTGGCTACGCATGTGACACCTTAAAGATTGGCTGTTTTGGTTAGAGACTAACACCGTATGCCTTTAAGGAAAATCTGACATAATCTACATTATCGGACAAAAAGGGATTGCCCGCGAACATACCCATTGGCGTCGCTTTCGCGGGCATTCCTCTTTCTAGAACTCAGGCTCGACTGACTGGTTGAACTGCGGCGGAGCACCCCAAGGGTCATTGGATGCCAACGTTTGAGAATTGTCGGCACCGTAATTGTTCGGGTTCTGAAACACCGGCGGATTAGGCTGACCTTGGAACGTTTGCCCGTTGTTCTGCTGCGGGTTGGCACGGTATCCGCCATCGTATCCGCCGTTGCGTTTCGGGTTCGGCATGACCTGCGCGGTCGCACGACGAAGCCCCACGCCGATGTTGGTGACGGTGAACTCGACCATGGAGCGTTTCTGCCCTGTCTGCTGGTCCGTCCAACTGGACTGTTTCACGTCGGCCAACGCCACCACTTCCATGCCTTTGCGGAGCGTGCTCATGATGTTGTTGCCGAGCGTTGCATCCCATACCTTGCATCGTGCGAATAGCGTGGGGCCGTCCTTCCATTCGCCGGTCTGTTTGTCTTGATAGCGGGTGCCTTCCGCGATGGTGAACTCGACCAGATTGGGGTTGCGTTGGTTGCGTTGTGGTTCGTCGGTGAGACGGCCTTCGAGGGTGGTCGTTGGGATTGGCATATGTTGGCCTTTCATTGGTTTGTGAACTATCCCAGTATAGCAGATACCACTCCAAGCAAAGCTCTTGGAATGGTATGACTTTCGTGTTACCATAGTAATATTGAGTTTGTCGGAGGTGAGGTTTTGGAAATCTACGTACTGCCGCGCGTGCATGAGAGACATCCCGAACTATCCACGGAGGATGTGATTGCCGCGTTCAGAAGCGTCATGGTGGATGCGCGACGGGACAACGGAACATGGGTCTGCATCGGCCTAGACGGTCGTGGAAGGGATGTGGAGATGGTCTATAAGCAGCTGGGAGACAGCGTGCTCATCTACCACGCCATGACACCGCCCACAAAGAAGACGCAAAACGAGATAAGCCGCCTACGCGGAGAAAGGAGCCGATAATGAGCGACTTCACCGAACAGGACAGGGAACTACTAACCAAATTCGGTATGACCGAGGAGCAGGTCAGGGACGATGTGGAACTCATGGAATCCGAGACCACCAACCATGGTGTGACCGGCCCTGTCTACTACGGATTGCACATGCTTCCGCAGTCCGAGGAGGAAATGGTTTCCATGACAATCAAACTTCCCAAGAGCCAGTTGGAGAAAGTTACCTCGACCGCGAAGAGATACCACATCAGCCGCAGCGAGTACGTGCGCAGACAGCTCGCCGGAGCACTCTGACGCAGAGAAAAAATGAGGGGAAAAGACCCTTGGTCAATATTGGTCCATTAGGTCTTTCCGATTTGTTTTTCGCCTGTCAGATGTTGTTTCTTTCTTCGATACGTATAAGAAACGCCCACCTAAACAGGTGGGCGTTCCGCTTGTCCAAGACTATATCAAGACTTCTCGCCGCGTTTCCGTGCTGCCATCAGTCCGACGCCCATGGCGATGGCCGTGATAGCCGTGGCCAGTGCGCCGATGACTGTAGCTCCGGTGGTTGCGAGCGGGTTCTGTTTGGTCTCCCCGTTCCCGGTGTCAGCGTCGCCCGTGTTTTGGCTTGTTGAACCATTCGCGTCGGAGCCGGTGCTTCCGTTCGGCTGATTGCCGTTGGAGCCGGCGCCGTTATCGGAATCGGAACCAGAACCGTTGCCGGGGGTCGTGGCGGATGTGTCCTTCTCCCATGCTGCGGTCAATGTCACATCCTTGGATACCACGGTGTTGAAATCGTAATCCCTGCCGTTCAACCGCCATCCGATGAACCTGTATCCACCCAAAGTCGGGTCGGCGGGTTTCTTGGCCTTGCCGCCCTGTTTGACGGTCTGCGGGTCGATTTTGGAACCGTTGCCGGTGTCGAAGCTCACGGTGTACGCGTTCGGACGGGGAGCCGGTTTGCGATGGTAGATTGCGGTCAGGGTCAGGTCTTGGGTGACTGGCCGGTCGAAATCGTATCGGTCGTTGCCGAGGTACCAGCCGTCGAAGACGTAGCCGTCCTTCACCGGGTCAGCAGGACGGCGGACGGGCTGACCGTCCGTCACGGTCTGCGGTTCGACGACGGTGCCGCCTTTCGGGTTGAACGTGACGGTGTGCGTGGCCGGTTTCGGTTCCTCGCACCTCTTCCATTTGGCGCTCACCAGCGTGTCTGCGGTAATCGGCAGCGTGAAATCGAAGGCGGAACCGTCGATGCCGACCCATCCTCGGAAGTCGTAGCCTTCCCTCAATGGGGTTTGCGGCTGCGGGACGGTGTCGCCGTCGTTCACGGTGCGCACGTCCGTGGGGTCGCCGTTCTGATAGTCGAACGTGACGGTGTGGGTCTTCGGACGGGGTTGTTCGTCCTTCAGCCAGTGGGCGGTCAGGACGAGGTTGCCGGTGACGGGCGTGTTCCAATCGTAGGCGTCATCCCCCGCGTACCAGCCGAGGAACGTGTATCCTTCACGGGTCGGGTCGGCGGGTTTGACGGCGGTCTTGCCGCGTTCGACGGTTTAGGACGGCACGTCGCCGCCGTCGGCTGAATCGAACGCCACCGTGTAGGATGCGATTTTCGTCTTCTCCCATTTGGCCGTCAGCGTCAAATCCTTGGCGACGGGCGTGGCGAAATCATATGGTTTCCCGTCCGACAGCCAGCCTTTGAACTCGTAGCCGGTCTTGGTGGGTGCGGTGGGTTCGGTCGCCGTGTCCCCGTCCTTCACGGTTTGGGAGGGCACGACGGTTCCCTCATCGCTGTCGAACACGACGGTGTGTGTTTTCGGTTTGACCTGCGTCCACATTGCCGTCAGTACGAGGTCGGTCTTCACTGGCTGGGTGAAATCGTAGCCGACGCCGTTCAATGTCCATCCGTCGAACTCGTAGCCTTCGCGGGTCGGGGCGGCGGGCTTGGAGACCCTGCCGCCGTCCTCGATGGTCTGCGGGCTGATGACGGTGCCGTCCGCCGTGTCGAATGTGACGGTGTACTTCTTGGCTTCGTTTCGTTTCCATTGGGCGGTCAGCGTCATGTTGGAGCCGACGACGTTCAGGAAGTTCCAGTCGGAGTCCTGATACTGCCATTCGGTGAACGTGTATCCTTCGCGGGTCGGATTGTCCGGACGGTCGATGGTGGAGCCTTCCTTGACTTTCTGGTCTGGGATGTCGCCGTCTCCCCCATTCAAATCGAATTTCACGGTGTATGTGCTCTTGTTTTTCGTCCAAGAGGCCGTCAGCGTCAAATCCTGCATGACCGGCTGGGTGAAGTCGTAGGGCGCGTCTCCGAGCAGCCAGCCGTTGAAAGCGTATCCTTCACGGGTCGGATTGTCGGGCTTGGCAACCGGGTCGCCTTCCTTGACGGTCTGGCTGTCAACCCTGCTTCCCTCTCCGCTGTCGAATGTGACCGTATGCTTCTTGGCTGCCGGAGCGTTCTTCGTCCACAACGCCTTCAATGTGATGTTGGAGGTCACGGGCGTGGTGAAATCATACGGGTCGCCGTCAAGCGTCCAACCTTGGAACGTGTGACCTTCCAAGGTTGGATTATCCGGTTGCGATGCGGCATCCTCGTAGGCCACCTGCTGGGATTGCACGCCGCTTCCGCCATTGGAGTCGAAGCTGACCGTGTACATGTTCTTCACCCAACGGGCGTCCACGGTCAAGTCGGCTGTGACGGGAGAAGTGAAATCATATAGGGAGTCTCCGGCATACCATCCCGTGAACGTATAACCCTTTTTGGAAGGAATCGTCGGAACGGTGGCTGGGGAACCATCCACCACGGTCTGAGTGAAAGCGTCACCGGCACCAGTGAACGTCACTGTGTGAGTTAGCGCCTGTGCCGTCTTCCATGACGCGGTCAACGTCATATCGTCAGACACAGGAGTGTCAAAAGAGTATGCCTTGCCGTCCAACATCCATCCGGCGAAAACATATCCGTCCAAAGTCGGGTCAACAGGTTTGACGACCTTGCCGCCGTACGTGATTGTTTGCATGGGATACCAGTCTTCACTGGCTCCGGCATCGAAATACACCTCATACGTATTCGCCTTCCACTTCGCGGTGATAACCATGTCGGAGTGGACAGTCTGTGTGAAATCGTATGGGACACCATCCACGTACCATCCTTGGAACCGGTGGCCGGTTTTCGAAGGATAATCGTCAGGGGTTGTGACCAGTCCACCGTTCTCCACGGTCTGCGATGGAACGGTCGTCCCGCCGTCAGTGTCGAAGCTTACCGTATACCCGCTTTTTGCGTGGAAATTGTAGGATACGGAAACCTTCCCGTCGTCGCTGGTCAGAACGTAGGACATGCCATCCTTTTTGGCAAGTTTCCACCCCGTTGGAACATGGCCTATGGAAACGCTTTTAGTTCCCATGGGCACGGTGAAGTCTCCACCGGAAACCGGGTCGAATCCATTGAGATAATCGCCGTTGGGCAGTTGCGCGGTGACGTTCTTCAATTCGGAAGCGGAATACTGGTGTTTCGCATGTTCGAAGGTGTAGACGACTTTGATTTTCCCGTCGGGACTGGTCAGCGTGTAGGTCATGTCATTGTTGGACGATTTGGCATTCCAGCCATCTGGCACGCCGGTAATCAGCACGGTCGCATGCTCGCCTATGGTGTAGGTGCCTGACTCCATCGGTTTGAAGTCCTTGACCATGCCGTCTTCGGTCGAGGCGGACACTTTGGCGAGTTCGTCCACGGAATAGGTCTTCACATGCTTGTTGAAACGGTAGGATACCGACAGGTTCCCGCTGGTCAGCGTGTACACCTTGTATCCGTCGCCATCGGTCGTGGTCTGCTTCCAACCTGACGGCACGTTGACGATGGCGATTCCCTGACCTTCCTCGTACTCGTAGGTGCCGGACTGTTTCGGGTTGAATCCGGGAACGTAACTGCCTCCCACGATGGCTTTCACGTTCGCCAGTTCGTCCAGACTCGCCTGATGGTTGGCGATGTTGAACACGTAGGTGGCCGATACGGAATTGTTGGGGCTGGACACCACGTAGGTGATGGTGTTGCCGTCAACGGTACGTTTCGTGTTCCATTCGTCCGGCACGTTGGCGATTTCGACGTTCTTGGTGTTTTCGGGAAGGCTCCATGCGCCGCCCCTGTAGTCGAATCCGTCCAATAGTTCGTCGTCTACGAACGCACGGACGTATTGGAGTTGGTCGATGTAATAGTAGCCTTTGTAGGCGGAGGTCGGGTGGAAGATGTAGGTGAACGTGTCGCCGCAGGGTCCGGTCAGCGTGTATACCCGGTTCAGTTTTCCGGTGGAAGGATTGTTGTAGTCAACTTTCCAGCCGTCCGGCACGCCTTCCAGACGCACGTCGGTGTTCAATGGGATGGCGATGGTGCCGGTGTTGGCGAGCGTGTAGTCGAAGCCCCTCACGGCGGTGCCGTCAACGGTCAGATACGCTTTCAGGCCGCTCAGCGAGTTGATGCTGTCGTGGGGTCGGGTGTCGTCATACATGAACGTGTATTGGACGCTTGGCGTGTCCGAATTCTTCGGGTGGGCGGTGTACGTGTAATGGTCGTTTTCGGAATCGCCGTCGAGCACCCAGCCGAATGGGGCGTTCTCGTATCCCTTCATGTCACTGGCGGTCACGTTGTGGATGGTGAATCCCTTGGTGATGTCGCCATCGACCTTCTGTCCGTTCAACGTGATTGTCATGCCGTGAAGCTCTTCGACGGTGTGGACAGCGCCGTTGGCCCCGTCGAACCAGTAATGGTATGTGGTGGAACCGTTGGACAGGATGTACATGATGGAATCCTTGTTGGTGATTCCGTTGACTCTGCTGTCCCATTGCACCGTCCAATCGTCGGGCACTCCTGACAGTTCGACCGTCTGTCCGGTGGCGTCGTACACCTCTCCGTTGCCGGATGGGTCGAAGCTGGCCAGTCGGGTACCGTCCAGATAGGCGGTGACTCCTTCCGGATAGTCGCTTACGGTGCTGCTGGATGATTCGGCGTATGCCGTCATGGGTTTCACCGCTACGACAGCAGTGCCCAATAGTGGCATGAGCATCATCGACCCCGCCGCAAGCAGGGCGATAGGTTTTCGCATATCTTCCTCTTTCCCGTGTTTTTTCCTATATTAAAGACCTTTAAAGAAAAATTTTGGGGAGGTGAGGAGCCTAACTCCGCACCTCCCCAAACTAGACGGTGTGGGAAAGGACGCCTACAGTCCCCTCCCCCACCAGCTCAGTCCGTCACCTCGTAGAGCCGGACATGTGAGCGCCGTTCGCAAGGGAAGCGATGCGACGCTTGCCCGTCGAGACGACAGCCAATCCCAGTCCAAGCACTGCGAACATTCCGACAATCGGAATGATGAGTCCGCCGATGATACCAGTCTTGGCGAGTTCGCCCACGATGACGGTCTCGCCCGGCACGCGGGCGTCACCGTAGTGGACGAGCCTGTTGGTGGACTTCTCCACCAGCTTCTCGCGCCAATAGTAGGTTCCGGCGTCCGTCGGAGTGACTTCCGGCGAATCGACCGTGGCCGCGTTCTTCGGAACGTTCACGGCGTCGGTGGTGGCGACCTTTCGGTCGTCCTTCACGTCGTCGCCGTTCTGCTTCCACAGTTCGAACACCAGCTCGTAGTCGTCGTTCGGAATCCTACCTTCGATGAGGGCGGTGTCCTTGACCGGCTTGGTGGCCGTGCCGTTGGCTTGGGCCTTGGTCGTGACCTTCACCACGTCGGTGGTCTCGCCCGGCGTACGCGGCTTCTCGGTATGGGCCGGAGTGTCGCACGGATGGTCTTCGTCGGTGTTGCCGGTCGGCGGGACGCACGGCGGGATGTCGGTGTCCTCGACCGGATTGTAGATACTTTCGCGCCAGTAGTAGGTTCCGGTCTCCTTGACCTCGTAGGTTGGGGAGACGGCTTCCTTCTGACCGGCCTTGAGCATCACCTTGTCGCTGACGAACACCTTCTCGTCCTTGCTGGAATCGTCGCCGTCCGCCTGCTTCCACAGGGTGAAGATGATGTAGGAGCCGTCAACGACGTCGCCTTCAATCTTCGCCTTGTCCTGAAGCTTGGTGCCGGATGCTTCCAGACGGTGCGTGGTCGTGGTCACGTTGACCACGCTGACGGTCTCGTTGCTCACGCGGGGCTTTCCGGTGATGGTCGGGGTCTTCTCGACCTCCACCTTCTTGCCATGGTCGGCCGAGGTGGTGTGCTTGGTCGGCACGTACACGTGCTCGCGCCAGTAGTACACGCCGGTCTTGTCCACGGTCACATCCTCCAAGTCGGCGAACGTCTGGCCTTCGGAGAGCGTGGTGCGCTTCGTGGTCAGCACTTCCTCGTCCTTGCTGGAATCGTCGCCTTCCACCTGACGGTAGAGGGTGGCGTCCGCCTGAGAGCCTTCCGGCACGCGTCCCTGAAGAAGCACGGTGTCGTGGAACTTCTCGCCGACATGACCCAGCGGCTTGGTCTTGGTGGTCGCGTCGATAATCTGGACGGTCTCGTCGGCCACGTGGGCGCGGTCGGTGAAGAAGTCCTCGGACTCCAAGTGGCTGGCGTCCGTGTCGTTCTGCGGCTTGTTCGGCTGTCCGCCACCGGCGAGGTTCTTCGTCGGGCTGGTCAGGCTGAACACCCAGTAGTATTCGCCGACCTCGGTCGGAGTGTACTCGGGGCTTTCCACTGTCACCTTGCCGTTCTTCAACGCTTCGGCGGCTTCCTCGGCGGTGATGAGGTGAGCGCCATCGGCTGGGGTCTGATAGCTTGCGACGAGCATGCTGTCGGAGGCTTCGCCGTTATCGGATTGAGGTTCGGCATCGGCGTCAGTACCGTCGGAGCCTTCACCTTCGTCTTCGTCTTCGCCTTGCTGCTGCTCGGTCTTGTCAATCAGATAATTGTCGTCGTCGGCGTTGTTGGTCTTGTACAGGTTCCAAGAGACCAAAGTGCCTTCAGCCGGATGTCCGGTAATGGTCACGGTGTCCTTGGTAGGCTTGTTGACCTGCTGCGCCACCTGAGCTTCGGAGGAAGCCTTCACGATGCGGAACGATTCACGCGGGTCGCGCTGGGTGCCCAGCTTGACGACCTTGTGGTTTTCGCTCGGGTCGCTGATTTCGATGACCCAGTAGTAGTCGCCCACCTCGTCCATCTTGTGTTCGGGGCCGTACGCTTCGGTCTGTCCGCTGGCCAGATGCACGTAGTCGCCGGTGAGAATCTTCTTATCGGTCTTCACGTCGCCGTCTCCCTGCTTGTACAGGAACCAGCGTGCGTCCAATCCTTGGGTCAAATCGTCGCGGATGTCGCCGGACTGCTTCCACTTCACGTTGGTCAGGTCGGCGTGGTCCTTGACCACGGTTCCCACGTAACGTTCGGTGGCCACATCGGTCTGCGCTTCGATGGAACGGAAGGACTCGTTCTTAACCTTGTCCTTGCCGGTGTGCAACGGAGTGTTCTGGTCGTCCTTCGGCAGGTTCAGAACCTCGACCCAGTAGTAGTCGATGGCGTCCGGAACCTTGAGGCTCGGACTGGTCAACTGCTGGTCGATGCTGGACTTGTCGAAGCCAAGCTCCTTGAGGGTGGCGGTCTTGGTGGAGGCGACCTTCTTTCCGGTAGCGTAGTCGTGCATTTCGAAGGTGAGCGTCGCGTTCTCGGGCAGGTGGCCTTCGAGTCGTGCGACATCCTGAACGGTTCCGTTCTTGGAAGCCCACTTGTAGGTGCTGGTGGTCACGCGGACGGCATGGAAGGACTCGTCCTTGATGCGCTTGTCGGAGACCGCAGGATTGGTGTTGTCAGGCTGGAAGGCGGTGCCGTCCGGCTTGGTGAACACCCACTGCCAGTAGTAGTCGGCGGGTTCGGTCAGATGCACGGTGGCGGAGTCGAGGGTCTTCTGCGCTTCGGTCAGGGCAACCGGGTCGAGGGTCTTGACGACGGTGTCCTTGTCGGCGGTCTGATTCTCGGCCTGCTTGTACAGCTTGAACGCGACCTTGTAATCCCTGAGCATGTAGCCGGTGATGGTGAGCTTGTCGTTCACGTCGTTGCCGTTGGTGACATCGACGTAATGCTCGCCTTCGCTGGTGTGGATGTTCGGAGTGCCGGTCACGTTCGTGGTCAGCTTCACGACCTCGAACTTCTCGGATGCGACGTTCCGTCCGTCGAACAGGAGCCAACGGTCGGCGTAGCCGTCGCCGTTGCCTTTCTGCTTGGCGGTGGCGTTCTGCCAGTAGTCGCCAGCTTGCGTGTCATCGGCCTGAGTGGTCGCCTTCGCGGCGGTCATCCACTCCTTGGTGATGACGCCGAACGACGGGTTCATGCTGGTGTCTCCACCGGTTCCGACGCCGTTGCCATCCTTGTGCGGCATTTCCGGAGTGTAGATCTTCACACGCCAGATGTAGGAGCCGACACCCGGGTTCTTCACGCTCTTGGAACGGAAGGTGACTCCGTTGAGGTGAGCGCCGACGGCCTTGGACGGGACGTCCACACGACCGGTGGTGGCGACCTTTTCGGAGGCGATGCCGTTGTGGTCGGAATCATCCTGCTTGGTGGCGGCGTCCTTGCGTACGTTGCCGTCCTTGCTGGTGCGCCACAGTTCGGCCTCATACTGGGAACCTGCCGGAATGTTGCCCTTCAACGTGATTTCGTCGGACACGTTCATGCTGTCGAGCCACAGGGGTTCGGTGCTTGTGGTGTCCATGTGAATCACGTCGAACTCTTCGGACTCGTCGTCGCCGCCGTACCAGACGACATCACGATTGTTGTCCGTCGGGTCGTTGCCGGTGCCCGGAGTGGTGGTCGGAACGGTGATTTTCACACGGTAGTAGTACCTGTTGGCAGACCAGTCGGACGGAATCGTGAACGTGGAGGATTTGACGTTCTGGTAGTTGTCCAGCATGTCCTCGCCCACGTATGGATGGTTCTCGTCGGGGTCTTCGCTCTTGGCGAGCGTGCGCACCTTCGGGAGGTCTTCGGCATTGTACTGTTTGACCATCCTTCCGGCGTTCGCGCCGTCCTTCGCCCAGATTTCGAACTGGACTTTGGCGCCTTTCGCGGTCTGTGCGGAATCGCCGGTGGTGTAGGTGTCGCCGTTGATGGATTCACCGTCATACTGCTCGTACGAGGTCTGGTGGAGCACGTCGTAGATTTGCGTGGTCTTGTCCTCGTAGTTGCCGTTTGCGTCGCTCAGCCACTTCTTGGACACGGTGGTGGAGTACTTCTGCACCGGAGTGCGTTCGTAGCTCTTGTAGCCGGTCTTGTGGTCGGAACCGTATTCGCCGTAGATGTGCTGGTCGAGCACGCCGCCCTGCGGGGTCTTCAACGTGGTCTTCCAGTACACCATTCCGGCCTTGCTGGTCTTGAAGCTCGGGTCGGTGACCTTGACGGTCAGCTTGCCCGGACGGTTGCCTTCCTGACCGGCCTTGATTGCGGTGAAATTGTTGGTGTCCAAGGTGACGGTCTTCTCGGCAATCTTGAACAGGCCGTTGTCGCCGTTGTCCTCCTTGGCTTGACGGTACATTTCCACGGTGACGGTGGAGCCTTGCGGGATTCGGCCGATGACGCCGGTCGGATTGCTGTTGCCTTCGCCCTCGTGAACCTGACCGTCGGCGGACTCGGCTTCGCTGGTCTCGTCGTACACGGTGATTTCATCGTACAGTTGTTCGCCGGTCGCACCCATCTTCTGGGCGTTGGACGTGACGATGCCACCCGGGTTCACCTGAACGGTTTCGGACGGCAGACCCAACTCGTGGGTGGCGAGCTGCTTGCCCTGCGGAGACCACAGTGCCGCCACCCAGTACACGGAACCGGACTTGTCGGTGTGCGTGACGGGGCTGGTGACGGTGAAGCTCTTGGTTGCGGACGCTTCCGCGTCGGCGTCCTTGATGTTCACGCGAACGTTGTCCAACAGCTTCGGAGCGTTCGTGTCCGGGTCGCCGGACACGGCGTCGTAGGCGGTGAACGTGACGTAGGAGCCTTTGAGCACCTTGCCGTTGACGGTCGCCTTGTCGGAGAACTCCTCGCTCGGCTTGACCTTGGTCTTGGTCACTTGGGTGGTGATGGTCGGAGGACGAACCGTGACGGTTTCCTCCGGCAGTCCAAGGTCGTGGGTCGCGAGCTGGCGTCCCTGCCTGTCGTACAGGGTCGCCTTCCAATACACGTTTCCACCGTTCATGGTGTTGACGGTCTTGGATTTGACGGTCACGGTCTTGTTCTGGGCTGAAGCTTCGGCCTGAGCTGCGGTGATGTTGACCTTCTGGTCTTTCAGCAGGAGGCTGGCGTTCGTGTCCGGCTTCTCGCCCACCGCGTCATAGGCGCGGAACACCACGAAGTCACCCGCGTGGACGACGCCCTTGATTTCGGCGGTGTCGGAGAAGTCCTCGCCGACACCGACGCTCGTGGAGGACACGTGCGTGGTGATGGTCGGATATTTGACCTGAACGGTCTCACCGGACACACCCAAATCGTGGGTGGCGAGCACGGCACCATTGGCACGGTGCAGGGTCGCCTTCCAATACACGTTTCCGCCTTCAGTGGCGTGGGTCTTCGGACTGGTCACGGTGATGGCCTGACCGTTCTGGCTTGCCGAAACATCCTTTGCCGGAATGTTCACACGCTCGGAATCGAGCAGTTTCGCACCTTGGGCGTTCGGAGCGTCGGAGACCGGGGCGTAAGCGTCGAAGGTGACGTAATCGCCGGAAGACAATTCACCGTTGATGGTGGCGGTGTCGGCGAACTCCTCGTTGATGGAGACCTGTTCCTTGCTGACCTTGGTGGTGATGGACGGGTTCTTGATGAGAACGCTTTCACCGGTCGCGCCAAGCTCGTGGGTCGCGAGTTCCATGCCGCCCCTGTTGTAGAGCGTCGCCTTCCAGTAGACGATACCGGACTTGGTGGCGGTCACGTCCGGGGAATCGACGGTAATGCTCTTACCTGCGCCGGAGGAGGCGATTTTGTCGGCGGGAATGTCCACGCGCTTGTTGTCGAGCAGTTTCGTGGCATTCGTGTCCGGCTTGCCGGAAACCGCATCGTAGGCGGTGAACGTCAGGTAGGCTCCGGCGTCAATCTTGTTGTTGATGACGGCGGTGTCATGGAACGGACGTCCGACGTAAGTCTGCTGGGTGCTGGTCTTGGTGGTGAGGGATGGTCCTACCACTTCGACGGTCTCGTTCTCCAATCCGATGGCGTGGCCAGCGAGGGCGTCGCCTTCGTCATTGTAGAGTTTGGCGACCCAATAGACCTTGCCAATCTTGCTGGTGCTGATTTCAGGAGACTTCACTTCGAACTGTGTGGTGTCGGAATGGTCGGCCTGCTCGTCGGTGACGTTCACACGATTGTTGTCCAACAGTTTGTTGGTGGACACGTCCGGATTTCCGGTCACAGCGTCATATGCGGTGAACGTGACGTAGGAGCCGCGCGGGACGGAACCCGCGATGGTGGCCGTGTCGTAGAACTTCTCGCCTTGGGTGACGGTGGTCTTGTTCACATTGGTGGTCAGCGTGACGGTCTGGGCTTCCTGACTGATGAAGGAACGTTCCCACGGATTGTTGTACGCGCTTTTGAACCCTTGGGCGCGGTCGGAGCCGGGGAAGTCGTAGATGAACACGTAGTAGCCGCATTCAGCTTTGGTGGCCGCTTTGATGTTCACGTTGTCGGCTACGGTCTTCGCGTCGCTGCCATCGCTCGGATAGAGGATGATTTTGCCGCCGCCGACCTTGTACTTGCCGTTCATGGCCGGAACCTCCCATTCGCCAATCAGCTTATGGTTGGCGTCCGGGGTCGGCTCCTCCTCGGTGGACGGAACGTATTTCTCGTCCTCGTTCTTGTTGCCGGTGCCGGAACCGGTCCACCAGACACGAATCTTGGCTTTCGCGTCAGCGTTGAAACCGTAATCCGTGTTGCCGGTGAACTTGCCGTAATCGGACGGCAGTCGGCTGATATTGATTTCATCGAGGATGTCCTTGTTCATGCCGGACTCCTGCTCCAACACGGTGGAGTCGTGGTTCGGCGGCAGAACGCTCACGGACGTTTCCTGAGCCTTGCCGAACTCGTCGATGTAATCGCCTTTGATATAGTCCTGCTGGGACTGGTCGGATTTGACTTCGACCCAAACCCATGTTCCGAACAGTCCTGCGTCCTCGTCGGACACCTGATAGTCGTCCAAACCGTTCACACTGTCGTAGTCGATGGCTCCAGTCGCGGCTTTCGCCGTGACCTTGTTGGTCTGGCCACTGCCGGTGAAGCTGGTGGTGGCTGCGGCTACCTGTCGGATGCCGTCGGTTTCACGCAGACGTTTCAGATAATCGGTCGGATTCTCTCCATTGTTCTTCTTGATGATTTGGAGGATATGCTTGGAGTCACCTACGAAATAGTAGCCTTTGAATTTGACGGGCACGCCGTCCGCCCACTCGTCGTCGGAGGTTGCGACGCCGGAGGTCACATTGTCCTGAACCGGTGAGCCACGGGTCAACTGTTTCTTGCTGACACTGGTGGTGACGGTCGGCTGGAAGTCCCTTTCAACCTTGAATGACACGCTGGAAGTAGCGTTTTCAGGGTCATGAGCGCGGAACAAATCCTGTGATGGGGAGTTGAGCAGCATCGCCTTGTATTTCGGGTATGACACGGTGTATGTGACGTTGCCGTTTCCTGTGGCGGTCCAAGGAATATGCTGTTCGCCTCCGTTCGTGACACCGGAAAGGGTGTTCGAATTGTTCTGGTCGAACTTCGCCGGACCGTTCAGGTGAAGCGTGTATTGGATGCCGCCGATGTAATGTCCGGAGGAATCGGTGATGCCCGGGTTCACGGTTCCTCTACGCTTGCCTTGGGTGTAGGCTGCCGAAGCGTGGGCTCCTGCCGGAACGGCGGCCTCGTTCCACATCCTGTTGGCGGTGTTGACCACGTCATTCCAGTTGCCGTTCTTAAGACCTGCCCTACCGACGGCGGCCATATACTCCTGACCACCACTGTTATCGAAGTGCATGTGAACCAGATAGGTGATGGCCACTTGGGTCAAATCGCTACCGTCGTTCCTATATTTATCGGCAATGTAGGCGAGTTTCTGCGCCGTCGGGTCGGACGTCTCTGACCAAGTTCCATTATTCGGATTCAGGTCGGTCATGACGTTGGATTCTCGACAGTAGGCATAGCGGCCATCCTTCATAGCGATAGGACCGATGACCTGCTCGCCATACATGGAAAAACCGTTACTGTATGTCACGCTGAAACTGGCGTTGGTGTTGTACCCCGGCAGTCCCAGAGTCGTAGTAGCAAAAGCAGTCCCGGTAGTCAACACTCCCGAAAGCAATGTGGCGGTAGCCGTTGCAAGAGCCGCAGCCGCCCTGCCTACCCGTTTCAGAATGGGTGGCTTGTCTTTCCGGAGAGTCTTACTCAATGGATTAACCATAGATACTCCTCTAGAGGTTTGTCATCATCATATTTCATATATATCAGACTTGTTACAGTCAACCTTTTGAAAAAAGGAATTTTCTTACAATGAGAAGGCGCTTTTGACGCTGTTCTTGAATTTGTGGACAGTTCCACTTACTCACGCCATATTAAGCGTAATGTGGTATTATGGGAGTCATGAGTCAGAAAGTCGTGTTGAAACGTGTGACGTTGGACGGTGCCAAGCCGTTCACCGGCTACGCCGACCGGCACGACCCCAAATCCGAAAGACTGTACGCGCGTTCAGGCGGTCAGGCGATGGACTGGCTGTGCGACGCTTGGCGATACCGGTTCAACCAGCTGCGTTCCAACCGTTGCAAATACGGCAAGGACAAAACCCTCATACCCATCGGAGGCGAACCCGACACTCGTAGCGTCAGCCAGTCCCGAAGCGAATGTTCTTGGCTGGCGGCAGTGCCATCCCTCATATTGGAGTCCCCAACACGAATCGAACGGGTCGAATGGTTCACCGCCGTGCAACGACGCAAGACCCTGCTAAGCAAACGGTTGAAGCCGGGGCGAATGCCCCGTTTTAAATCGTACAAGCGTGACGGGCAGCGTTTCGTCTGCTGGCACAACGGAGGACGTAACGCCGTATACCGTCGGGTCAACCGCAACCACGGCATCATAACCATCACCGGACAGAACCCCAAAGGCATGTCATTGCCGGGCGAACCGTTACGCTACCGTATCCTCCTGCACGTGCGCGTCAGCCAGCCGATACGCGAATACACGGCCATCCAAGTGGATTGGACGAACCGCACCGTCGTGTTCAACAACATTCCCCTCCCCATCAGTCATGAGCCGACCGGCAGGGCGGTCGGTATCGACCGTGGATGCGTGCATGCCGCCTCCGACTCCGACGGTCGATTCATGGACCTGCCGAAAGGCAGGTTGAAGGCCATCGACCGTGAAATCAGGAAACGGCAGAAGGCCCAAGCCCGCAGGGTTGGGAGCGCGGGATACTCCAGCGAACGGGAGTACGCGAAGAGCGGCAAGACCAGCCGCGCGTATCGGAGAACACGGCTGGAAATCAGAAGACTGCACGCGAAATCCAAGCGCATACTGGACGATGTGTACCAGAAGTACACGACCCAACTCGTGCGTGACAATGATTTGATTGTGTTGGAGAACCTACGATTAGCGAACATGAGCCGACGCAACAAGCCTGTTCCCGACCCGTTGCATGAAGGCAGGTATCTTCACAATGGTCAGGCGGCGAAACGTGGACTCAACCGTAGTCTCCGACAGGCGAGCATAGGAAGACTGTCCTCCATGCTCGTATACAAGACCAAGCTTGCCGACGGCGTGGGCATGATACTCGTCAACCCGGCCTACACAAGCCAGACATGCAGTCAATGCGGGTATGTGGCGAAAGAAAACCGCGAGAGCCAAGCGGTGTTCATTTGCAAGAAATGCTCGTATAAGACGAACGCTGACGTGAACGCGGCGAAAAACATTCTCAAACGTGGATTGGACACGCTCGCCGTTACGTCGGAAAACCTGTGGGGCGCGGACGGCACCCCGGTCGAACAGGGACGTAAGACCAACGGAAACGCTACACGCGAATCCGTGGCAGTCTCTTAGAAACCAGAACCTCTCCTACCGCAAAACGATGGGAGGAATCCCCCGGCTTAAGCCGAGGGGAGGACGTCAATATCATTGGACTGTACCTATCGGAAGGAGACGCTGTTGTCGAGGACATTCAAGGACAGACCGTATTCCGTTATCGAGGAGGACGCTCGCTCATGTGGTTTCTCCCGCACTCGCACTTGCGGTTGGGGATATTCCTTCGAGGAAATCGACTTGAAAGGCTACGCGTATTCGAGAAAAAGGAATCCGCATGTTCCCGCACGTCGATGGTGTGATTGGCGTTGGATTGAGGACGACTGGTACACGGATTACGGGAGTGAGACGGAGATTCGAGACGCGTTGCGTGCCGCCGTAGTCGCATACAACGGTGGTGGAATGGATGAGGATTGGGATGAGCCTGTCGTCTATCAGCGTCGTAGGCGTTGGTATTGCTGAATTTTCGTATTTTTCCTACACTCACTGCCTTGCGTAAATATTGCAACACACCCAATCTTGTGCTATAGTGGGCTTGTCCACATCAAAGAGTAGTGTTCGCCTACCCCACATGGGAGAATCGAACTCAGAAAAACGAAGGAGCAAAAAACAATGGAAAAGAACGAAGACCTTGAGGAGACCCAGACCATCTCCCCACTTGACTTGGACGAGGAAAACGAGAACAAGAAGAAAAAGCCAAGCAAAAAGACAGTCATCATCGCCAGCACCATCGCGGCAATCGTAGTCCTCGCTGGTGTTGGTGGCTACGCGTATGCGTCGAACAGTGCGTATGATTCCTATGAGTCTCGGGTTGAGTCGGCCAAGGAGTCTGATTCGAAGCTTGCGAAGAAGATTGCGGAAGCGCAATCCCTCGTCAAGGCCACGAAGGAGTCGGACGTGCTCGACAAGACCGTGTTGGACTCCCTGAACAAGAGCCTTAAGGTTGGGGAATCCCGGAAGGGCGTTCCCACATCATCGCATGCCGCCAAGTGGAATCTGTGGAGCGTATCCAAAGCCAAAACCATCGTCTCCAATGACATGACCGAAGCCAACGATTCCATCAACGCCATCGGCAAGGCCATGGGCAAGGTGGAGTCGTCCAAGACCGCCAAGCAGGTCAAAGATGCGAAGGCTGCTCTCGACAAGACCATTACCGACGCGGAAAACCTGTACAAGGATTCCGAAGGCAAGGTGCAGGACGACAAGACCCGTGAAAGCCTGAAAACCGCCATCGACAACGCCAAGAAGTCCAGTGGCGACAAGAAGGCTGACGTGAAATCGTTGACCGCCGCCAATGATGCGCTCTCCAAGGTCGTGAAGTCCGTGAACGATTCCAAGAACGCCAAGGCTCAGGCCGACGCGCAGAAGCAAGCTCAGGAACAGGCACAACAGGCTCAGGCCCAGTCTGTAGGCACCCCGTCAGGCGGTTATTCCAGTTACGTCTATCCGAACGTAGGCGGCTCGTATTCCGGAAGGGCAAGCCAGTCCGCCCCATCGTATTCGAACACCGGCTCCTCTTCAGGAGGCTCCGTCAGCGGTGGAACGTCCAATGGTGGCACTTGGGATTGGAAGAATGCTAAGGACTCTATGGGAGGGGGTTTCGCTCCCATCACCAAGGACAACATCAACCCAGATGGGTCCGTTACTATAGGAGGAGATTCCCATGGGAATGGATGGTGATAGTCATTTTAGTCTCCTTTAAGAACTTCTTTATGTGAACAATTCCAGTATACCATGTGAAAATATGTGACACGCCACCCCTAAACCACTTCCACGCGGCTTGCGTCAACCTTGGCAAGAACCTCCTGTTCACCATCGTCGGCGTAGGCCGCCAATATTTCTTCGGGCTTGAGGACGGTCGAATATACGGTTCCTTCCTTGCCAAATCGTTCCGCGAACCCTTGGGCCACGTTCAGGCTGGTCGTCCAACTTAAACCAAAATGCACGCTCTTGTCGATTTCACCCCTATACACTGTTATGGGCTTGTCGAACGTCCTCTCCAACGACCCTTCTCCCCCAACGCAAGGCTTGGTCTGCCGGAGCAATCTGACCAGATGCCTGTCGAATTGGCGTGTGGGATACTCCTCGTTCTTTCTAACATTCAACGCCGTCAAACGCTGGTACTGCCCGTCTGCCAGTTCCCTCCATGGGACGAGCTGGTAAACGAGTTCCATCAGGGCTGTCGGCGCTAACGTCGTGGCATGTTCTATCTGCTGTTTGGCTTCGTCTATTCTGCCTTGCCGTATGAGGGTTTTCGTGGGTGTGGTTTCATCCCATCTGCAAACATATTGTTCGACCATGTGAAACATGGTGTCGTTCTCGTTTGAGAGGATTTCGAATATGAGGAGTTGGGCGCTTGCGGTTTCTCCCGTGTCTGTGTTGAGCAGTACGAGTCCGTCTAATCCTGTTGAGAGGTATAGATATGGGCGGATGCTCGGATGATTGGTGAGAATTTGTTGGATTCGCTCCCATTCGAGTGGGAGGCTGAATCTTTTGTCTCGAAGACCGTCGATGGTCTGCCAGTCTTTTTGTGTGGCTGTTTCGGCTTTGACGAGGCCGTGTTGGATGAGGATTGTTGTTTGGCTTGGCATTCCCAATCTCCTTTTTGTGTGAACAATCCCAGTATATCAATTAGTGGTGGAGACACGCCCACACAAAAACAAAAGGCGCGGGAACAAACCCGCGCCACGCCTCTACTTCTTAAGCTGCCTCTTAAACATGTCCAACCAATCCAACGGAATGTTCTGCACCGAATCCAAGCCGACAGCGTTCACACGTCGAACCAGCTCCTCCGGCGTCACACAAGGAATATTCCCCGGCCACATGACGCCATTCACATCCGGCACGCCCTTATCGGAGGTTGGCACCATGCAGACAAGCCACTCCACTTCAACAGGCTTGCCAGAGAACATGGAAGCCCACATATCCCTCTGCCAGTTCATGTTCGAGGAAAGTTTCAAATCCGGACGACCGTCCACGCCGGTTTCGAACGCGTGCTGGCCGATGCTGATTCGCAACAGTTGGTCCGACGTGAGATTACGGTAGGCCGTATCCGCATTGCCTTTGTAGTTCTTCGCGTCCACGAACCACAAGTGCGTTTTTCCTTGCATGTCCTGTCCGGCAATCACGCAGTCGATGTCCGCGTCAGTGAACCGGCGTTGTTTGTCCAACCCGTGCAACGACCAGAAGGAAACCACGTTAGGACAGTTGCCGGTAATCATGTTGGCGAGAATCTGTTCGCCTTTCTGCCCCGACTGAATCTCGTTCGTGGAGAAGTCCGATTGGGACAGTCCGCCACCCGGGTTGCCGTATAGGCGGAATTGGTTTCTTGCCTGTTGGATGTTGGTTGGGGTCATGGTGTTCCACAATGCGTTCGGCTGTCCGCCGTTGTCCTCGTTCACAAGCCTGTACCCGTGATAGTTCGGCTGTCCGGGTTCCGCTTTGATGAGGTTGAAAACCGAACCTATCTGGTCGATTGTCTGGTTGAGAGACTGTTCGGCTTCCTTGGCTTCGTCCTGCTGCCGTTGTTTTTCATAATCCTCGTACTCTTTTTTGGATACTGGCTGGTAGAGTCCATATACGAAACTTAGGCAAAGGATGCTGACGAAGATGCGTGGAATGGCGACGAACGCGTTGATTAGCGGGACTTGCGGATGCGGGTACCCGTCCACGTATGTTCCGCTGAGCGACATAAACATGTCACCCAATCCTCCGAGACCGTTCTTCAATCCGTAGAACAGCGCGACACCGAATACAGCCCCCCATATGTTGACCGTTTCGACGGATTTCTTTGAGGTTTCAAATCGGGTGGAGAATAGAAACCATCCTCCCGCAACGCATGCGATTAAGAGCAGCCATTGCAGGATGGATGATGGCATGAGTATCAGCAGTAGATATTTCAATATTGGTTTTCCTTTCAGGAGTGTGTTTCTTTTTAAATAAAACATACTCCGAAAGGGGTCAGTATTTTCGTGTCGCTTCCGAAACGTACATGTCGATAAGCTCACGTCCCCGTAGTCTTCCGGCCCATTCTTGGGGGATGGACTCAAAACCGTAGACGGCTCCGGCCAAGGCTCCCGCGACACTGGCCGTGGTGTCTGTATCCTCTCCGAGATTGACTGCTGTGAGCACGCAGTCCTGATAATTGTCGGTGTTGGTCAGACACCAGAGTGCCGCGTTCAAAGTGTGGAGCACGAAACCATCCGATTCCACTTCTGTTATTGGAATCGTCGGGTCGAACGGGAATCCCGAATCGGTTATCGCCTTATGCGGAGGGACATGGTTCACCAGTCCTTCGAGGATTCGCACGTACTGCACGCACGCCGTCAAGCTGATTTCATGCGCGTGAGTTACGGCGCTGACCTGTCTGATTCCCTCGTCGGTCAAATGGTAGAAGGCGCATGGGGCCATCCGCATAAGCGAACCGTTGCCGTTATCGTCCAGACCGTCGCAACCATGCCCCGACCTGATGGCCGTGGCGACGGTGATGCCGGTATCGTATGTGTTGCCGTCCGGCATGTACATTCCGTATTCCAGCCACATTTTGTAACGTATCATCAGGTCTGTCGCGTCTACTTTGCCATCGCATTTGTTGAGTGAGTCCAAGGTGGCTAGGCTTAATGCGGTGTCGTCGCTCCAAGTTCCGGCTGGCTGGTTGTGGGTTCCGTGTCCGGTCAATCTCGTGCAGGTGAATGTGTCTCTTTGCTGGAATTCGTAAGGTACGCCCAAGGCGTCGCCGATGGCGAGACCGTATATGACGGCTTTGAGCTTGTCCTGTGCGAGTGAAGGCGGACTGGCTTTGGCCGGTTCACTTTCAGGCTTCCGTCTAGAAAGGAATTGGAATAGTCCCATTATTTTTTAGCCTTTCCTATTTTTCAGGCTCCCGCAATAGGTCGTTCTCCTCGAACGCGGATTGCGCCTGTTCTTGGGTCGGGAACGAGTTGACTGTCCTCGCACCGCATTTGGGGCATCCGACCCGCCACCAGCATTCCCAGCTGGTCTTCCTGTGCGTGACCGGGTTGACGGCCTTGCGGTATTCGCCCTTGTGTCCGCATTTGTGGCACATGAGCGTCGTGTCGAACGCCTCCTCGGGATTCAGTTCCATACGCCGCAGCGCCAGTTGGTTCGCTAGTTTCTCGACGGCGGGCGGGTTGAATCCAAGCTGTTCGACCTGTTCCGTGGTGTGGTCCGCCAACAAGTGGATGACTTCGTTGCGTAGTCCGGCCTGTGACCATGTCCACTCCGTTCCGTCCTTCAAGCTGTGGAACGGGTGAGGCCGCACCCACTCTCCCAATACGAAGGCGGCCAATGCGTCCTCCTCCGAGTCTCGGGGGAACATGAGCCGGGCGATGCAACGCTTGTTGGAGCAGTGCGCCCAATAGGGACGGAAAAACGGGGACGATTCCGGAACGTCAGTGGAGTCCACGGGCTGGACGGCACCGTTCAGGAACGCGGTCGTGACACCACCGTCCGCAATACCGTATCCTTTGCCGCACATGGGGCACGGGTATTTTTCTTTGAGTACTTTCCTGTGTTCGCGTTCCACGGCTCGTTCGGCTTCTTCGACTGCCTTGCGTTGGGCGTTCTCCTGCAAGATGGGCGGGACTATCCTGTCGATGGTGCTTTTCGGCAGTCTGGTACGCTCCGCCACTTCCTCCGGCGTCAAGCCTAATCGGAGTAGTTGTTTCGCGTTTTCACAGGCTTCGCGCCAAGGGTTACGATATGCCATTCTGACTTTCTCTTCCTTTTCCCCTGCCGGACGGGGTGTAAAAAAGGGGTGTGCCGCATTGGCACACCCCCAGTCAATCTTCTTTAACGGTTGAACTCATGCCTCTTGATTGCGGAGAGGATTACCCCAACCACGGCAAGCATGATGGCCGCGATGGCGATGATGCCGACCGTCACGCCTGTGACAGCCAAGCCTTGACCATCCTGTTGGACGGTTTTATTGGCGTCCACGGTCTTATTGTCGTTATCGTCCTTACTGGTGTTGGTTGTCTTATCTCCGGCGGGAGTGTTCACGTCGTTCTTGCCGTCGGATGGAGCGCCCGTATCATCATTGGATTTGCCGTCATCCTTTGATGGCGTGTCCGTATCGTCTTTTGGAGTGTCCGGCTTGTTCGGCACGTCGGTATTGTCATCCTTCGGGGTTTCGGTCTTGTTCCCATCATCCTTTGATGGAGTGTCGGTATTGTCGTCACCCTTCGGAAAGTCCGGCTTGTCGTCGTCCTTGGACGGCGTGTCCGTATTATCATCCTTCGGAGCGTCGGAACCGTTTCCACCATTGTCGGTCTTGTTGTCGTCACCCTTGGATGGGGCGTCCGGTTTAGTAGGCGTCACATCCTGCTTAACCGGAGTCCACTGTGCGACCACGGTCACATCGGAACCATTGTCCTCAACAGTGTTATCGGAATCAACCTTGACGCCATCAATCATCCAACCGTCAAACTCATAACCGTCTCGGGTTGGAGCCGTGTCGGACACGTCGGCTGGCAAGTCGGAATCCTCATACTGGCCGTCGCCACCGTTCATGTCATAGCGGAGCACATGCTTCGCCTCCCATTGCGGATACAGGGTGGCGTTCTCCGGAATCGAAGTCACGGTCTCGCCCGGCTTGTAGGAGTCGCCGGTTCCATCCGGGTTGGTGGTCCAGACGGTGAAACGGTAGTGCGCCTTGGCTGGTCGGGGTGCGACGAACGGAGTGGTTTCGGTCTTGTCCTGACCATCCAATTTCACTTCCACGCGGCGGGTGGCGGGGACGTTCACGCTGTTGCGGTGGAATTCGCCTCCGATGGTCACGTTCTGGGCAATAATCTGTCCTTCGACGTTCTGGGATGCGTCCACGTTAGCTTCGGGTGCGAGGATGACGGAGGAGGTGGCTCCCGCCGTGCCGACGTTGCCGTGGTATTGTCCGTCCTCCGCTTTGGAGTCGGTCAGATTGTAGATGACGCACTTGTCTGTCCAGTCCGCGTATTCGGCGTGGTTGATGCCGTCCACGTCCAATTGCGGCAGGGTGATGTTGTCCGCGCCTTCGGCGTCCACGTTCACGACGAGACGGGTCTTCTCCCCCAAGGTGGCGGTGACTCGATTGCCTTGCAGTTCCTTCGCGTCAATGTTGATATGGGCGACATCACCGTTGGCGTCGATGTGACGCTTGTTCATGTCGGAGAAATCATGGGTCGCGTTGGCTTCCGGAGTTTTCGACCACTTGGCTGACAGGCTGGTCATGCTCTTTTCCATGGCCTTCAAGTCAAGGTATTTGACGGTCTTGGAGTCCTTGAGCACTCGTTCCGACTTCGGTAGGCTTCCACTGGTCTGCATTTCCAGCTTGTTGCCGTTCACCGTCCAACTGTTGCCGTTGTCGGTCTGTCCGATGGTGTTGGACTGTCCGAACACGATTTTGGAGTCGGCGGGCAGACTGACGTTGATGTTGCCGTCAACCTTGTCCATGTAGCTGACTTCCGGCTCGTCCACGCCGTTGGTGTGATTGCCGAAGGCTGCTCCGATGTAGGCGTGTTCGGTGGCGATGTTGCTGTTCGTATGCGCGTTGAGATGGATGGAGTCGAAGCCGACGAGACCGAAGTTCGCCGCCTCACCCAAGTCGCCGCCCAACAGGTCAACGGTTTCATCACCGTGAACATGTTGGTCTTGTCCACGATGATTGGGTTGCCGACCTCTGCGGCCAATGCCACGTTTGCCGTGGTGAGCATGGTCAATGCGGCCACTGCCGCGATGAATGGGATTTTCCTTTGGGTTTTGGTTTCCAATGTTTTCCTTTTGGTTTCTTTTTGTGTGTGGACTGTCGTGTTTGTGTTTTTCTACTTCACTGTTCCTCCCGTTCGTCCAAAGGCTTGTAATCGTATCCGTCGAGCAGTCTTTGCAGGTGTTCGGCGGCGCAGTCGAAGTCGTTCAACGCGCAGGACAACGCCTCCTTGCTGCCGTCCGGCATGGATTCCAATACGTCGGAGAGCATGGCGGCGGAGTTGACCGCGTTGTCGGATGCGAGTGCGATGGCGTCCAAGTCGTCGGGAGACGGTGTGGAATCCTCTTCGGCGGGGATGGTTTCGTATTCGAATCCGGTTGGGGCGGCGGGCTGTTCCTCCGGCTGGAAGCCGTGGAGTTCGAGCCAGTGGTTGAACAGTTCTTCGGCTTCCTCTCGTCCGACGTTGTCGGGACGGTTCTGAATGAAGGTGTCGTGGATGAGTTTGGTGGTCACGTCGGTCATTGTCTGGTTTCCTTTTTCTTGTCGGTGTTGTGGATTGTGGTGTTGTTTTCGGTAGAGGAGGAGGTAGTAATACGGCAGTCTTCCAATCCCAAGCCTGAGCGGAAGTCTTTCAACAGTGCGGAGAATGATGTGACGCCATCCTTGTTTCCGATGTTTTCGTCGGCGGTGAGCTGCGGATACTGGTCGGGGGTGTTGGAGATGGTTTTCACGTCATCGCAGTGTTTTCTCGCATACTCAATCGCGCGTTCCGGTGAAGCGCCTTTTGAGATGGCGTAGGTCAGTCCGCGTCGGAATCCCCATGCGGTGTTCGCATCGGTGATGCCGTACCCGTCCAGCATTCGGCTGATTTCGGCTGGCGACGGCACTTGGCTGAGCCGTTGTCTTCTGACCATCTGGTTGATGTCGTATGGGACTATCCAAGCGTCTCTGGACGAGTGGGTTCTGAAGAACTCGATGATGGCTTGGCGGGCTTCGTCGGCTTTGATCGTATGGTCGATTTCGTTGATGAAATTATCCACCTGCGTTTCGTCCAAAGGCTTGTTTCCGTAGTGGCTGTTGATTTGGGTCAGCAGGGCTATGGCGCATGGACGCTCGTAGGCTCGGGGGTGATGTTGATTCCCGTTCGAAGCGGGAGTGGAGGACGATGTTTTCTGAATCGGCTGCTGTGGGGACATCATGCGTCCCATCCGGCTTGCGCGAGTGCTTCTTCCAGCATGCTCATGTTGTGTTCGTATCCTTCCTCGCTACGGGTCTTGCGTACGGTGTTCTGCCTGTTCCTGTTGAACTTGTCTGCATTGAGGAGCCAGTTGTCGAACGCGCGGTCGAAGTCCAAGTATTTCTTGCCGTTGGAATGGCTGTAGTTGTAGAACTTCTCCGCTTCCGTGTCTATGTCGATGTTCAGCTTCTCGGCTCGGTCGATGTGCTTCTGGTTGGGTTTCCAGTCTTTTGGCACCATTCGCTTGTAGTGGCGGACTTTCGGAGCTTCCTCCTCCGGAGTCGGAGGGGTCGCCTTCTCCGGTTGCTCGTCTTCGGGTTCCACGTCGATGGTGTCGTATTCGTCGGACTGTCCCCATACGGGGTCAGCTTCGACCATAGGCTCGCCCTCGTCGGTTTGGACGGCTTTCATGTCGGCCTCCTTGGCCTTGCGGGCGTTTTCCTCGTCCTTTTCACGACGCCAGTGGAGCAGCTGTTGGACGAAAAGCCTGTCCGGGGGGAGTGGCGCGGCTTTGAACCCGTTGTCACGCTCCGTGTAGAGGCTTCTGTCGTACAGGCGACGGAACATGTCTGCCGCCCCTTCGACGGTCGTCTTGCTTCCACCACCCAAATCCTTGTACAGTTGCGCGGCTTCGGCGGTCGGAGTCCAGTCTTCCGGGAGCGGATGCCAGAACCACAGCTGTTGCGGGATTTCATCCCATTGCACATACATGGGTCCGCCGTCGTCGTCGATGTCGATTGGGGCGGCGGAATCGTATTGGGGCATGAGCGCCACCTGTTCCATGGTCATGGGTTCGCCGAAAGACGGTTCCATGGTTCCGTCCGCCAGTTCGACGGGTTCCGGCCTGTACTTGCGTGGACGTCCGCGACGACGCTTCGGCTTGTCCTCCCCTTCGGGCGGGAGGGGAGGCTTGCGTGGTCGGCTACGACGCTTCTTGCCTGACTGCCCCTCCGGTTCGGCGGGGTTGGAGGATGTCGGGTTTTCGTCCGGCTCTTCGACCGTCTTTGCAGTACAGGTTTCAGGCCGCACTGCCGGAACGGTCTCCGGTTCGACCGTGGGAACAGGAACGTAGACGCCGGAGCTGTCCTGCATGTCGGCAGACCCGTAGTCTGCTTCCTTGTCCGGAACGGCGTGACCGCCGGGGGTTCCGTCATCCGATTCGGCGAGAATGCCCGAGATTTCGTCCCATGCGAACGGGAACCGTTTCCCCTGACGGCGCAGGTCATCCAGTTCCCTGACGAGGATTTCACGCAGTCGGGGGCTGGCTGTCCCAAGATAAGCGGATTCGACGGTTCCGGAATCGGCGCTGAGGTCTATATGGTTGGTCAGGAGGGCTTCTTCATTGTCTGCGTCTATGACGAGAAGCCCTTCTCCCTCAAGCTCCCGACCTGCTCGCTCAAGCATTTCAGGAGTGCCGCCACGAGAATATGCGGAGATTTTCCGGAACGTCCAGTCGCAGACGCCGAGGGCATTGGTCTTCGGGTGTATTTGGAGCGTCATCCAGAGGTGCTGTCCTAGGACGCTCAGACTGGTGAAGCGTCTGTCTAAGAGGGTTTTCTGGTCGATGGTCTTTCTCAAATTTTTCCTTTTGGTCTGGCCTGTGTAGTGGTTTCGTTGTTGTGTGTGGACGTTTTTTATTTTAGTCATACTGGACACGCTCACAAAATCGGGAGCGTGTCCCAATCCCATGCGGTGACATGCATCGCTTCGCGGCGCTCGCCTATCGCGGTCGGCCGGGGCTTGTTCTCCATGCCATCCGGTTTGCACCCTTCTCTCGTTCGTCATACTAAACATGTGTTTGTATTTACAGACAATAGCATATAAAAATACACAGTCAAATCTAAAACAAAGCGTTTCGCGCCAAAAACCAGCTATCATAAAAATATGGGAAAAAGAAAAAACCAGACCAGTGAGTTCAACCGCCGAATCAACCAACGCATCCTAGCGGAAGCCGGAATCCGACGACTCTCCGCACGGGACATCGCACGGCAACTCGGCAAAAGCCCCAGCTACGTCACCACACGATACAACGAAACCGTCGAATGGCTCCCCGCCGACATCGAAACACTCGCCCACGCATGGGACATGGAGCCAGAGGAGCTAATCGCCGGACAAAACGGCTACCAGACAAAACCCTCTATCGTGGAACAACAGCTACAAGACGTACTACGCAGAATCAACGCGGGAGACCTCACCTTGGCCGCGAACCACGACCCGAACAAACAGGCGGAAGCGGAAAGCGAGGACGATTGCTGAACCATCCCCCATTGGACGGCAGAAACGTCACCCTCGACAGGCGTATGAGCTACGAGTGCATGCGACGCGCCGTGGAACTCACCCGACCGGCACCACACATATTCGAAGAGGAACTGCCTGAAAACATCAACGGCGTATACGACGAGTTGACGCACATCATCATCATCGACCCACGGCTGAACGAACGGCAAAAACGATGCACACTGGCCCACGAACTGCTCCACTGGACGCATGGGGACGCCCGTTGCCAGAGCCAATACGACGACAAGGCCGAAACGCATGTGCGCAAGGAGACCGCGACACTGCTCATCAATCCGTTCGACTACATACAGTCCGAACGAGTGTACGAGGGCGAAGCGTTCCTCGTGGCCGTCGATTTGAACGTGACGGTCGGAGTGTTGGAGGACTACAGATCGATTCTGGAAGACGCTCCCACGTTGGCGGTCGAACCGAAAGGTTGTCCTCAATCCAATTTTTCAGCGAGTCCGACGCTTTCCGCAGCCTTGCGTCTGCACTCCTGATAGAGCGGGACGATTGCCGTGGCGGTCGCCTTGAACTTCTCCCAGTCGGGAGCGTCCTCCGTCTTTCGTCCGGCGTCCCCATCCAGCCATGCGGTGATTGAGGTCTCGTACCCGTGCTGTCGTTCCCTCAGCTCGATAAGACCATTGTCTTCGGCGGCGGCGATATAGGCGTCCACGAACGTTTCGACGGTTTCGTTGTCCTCGTTGCCGTGAATCCTCAACCCGAGAGTGTTGGCCAATCCGTCCACTTCCATACGGAGCGCTTCGGGGATTCTCTGGCATATCCGCTGGTTTCGTCGGCTTTTCGCCAATCGCATCGCACGGCATGCTTCGTCGGCCTTGCTGTCGGAACCGTAGCCCATAATCCAACGGACTGCCTTGATTTGAGCGTTTTCAAGAATGTTATAGGCACGGGTTCGGCCTACCTGTTTCCCATCTTCATAGTAGGAGGCGTAGGCGCTTTGGCGGGTATGCCAGTCGGCGGGCTGCTGGATTCCCATCACTTGGATGACAGCCTTCCTGTTCTTGTAGTTGTACGTGTATGAGTGGTGGAACAGCCCTGCACCATCGAACCCGTATTCGGTGACGCAGGATAGTCCGAATCCGGTAGCGTCGATGGTCTTCTTGTACTTGGGGGGTTTCGGTGTGGTGTTTTTGTCGCTCATTTTTTCTCCTTAACCAGTTTTTGTGAACAATTCCACTATAACATCTGGAGGGGAAAAGAAAAGCCGCTCCCCAAAAAGGAGCGGCCAAAACTCAAGCGAGTAGAAGGAAGTATAAATACGGCAGTCTTCCAATCTGAGCATGTGGATTACAGACGGCTGGTATCCGGCGAGAACTCGGATGACCTCATCGTCTTCGAGTAGGAGAAATAATAATACGGCACTCTTCCAGTCGTTCTTCTGCTAGTTCCCAACGTAAATCAGTATCGCAGTAGTAGCCGAAAAGAGTATAGAATTCCTCACCTTGAACCGCGACGAACGTCGAATGGTTTTCGCAAACCCATTTGCCGCAATCCTTGCACCGCCAATGGGAGGGCGCACCACATTCCGCACACGGGTGAGTTTTTCCGTGGCAGCAGTCGGCACAATACCATTCGCCGCAACCCACATCATAAGCGTGGTCACTGCAAGCCGGTTGTCCGCAGACCGCGCATGTCGGGTCGTCGGCCTCCACTAGTTCGTTGCAGATGACGCAACGGCGGAGCGGATGGTAATTCACGTTTTCGTTCACTTACCCTCCCGATTGGCGTGTTTCTCACGCCAGCTTTGCCTCATGAATTCCGGAAGATTCTCGTCCGACGTATCCCCGTCAAGGGAAAAAGTCAGATGACCACTACTGTGAGAACCGCTACGATGGTCAGGATGACCACAGCCCATCTCATGTTCGGTCGTTCGCAGAATTCTCCCAACGGAGTATACGTGCAGACCAGTTCCTCGACGGCGGGGATGAGGAACATGAGCGCCAATATGATAGCTCCCACAGCCAAAGCGATAAGCACATTCTGCTGCGATAATAGCGACAGCATTTTTCCAATCTCCTATACGAACGCGGGCTGATTCAGACGGTCTCGCAGACTCAATTCCAATAGTTCCCGTCCCGCAGGGAGCAGCGTCAGAGCGCCCGTTGCGATGTCGAGGCGAACCAGCTTGTCGTTCAGCAGTTCGACGGCGGCGTTTTCGAAACCGGCCTTGTATGCGTTGGCCGTTCCCTGTCCGGCTTGGCGGAGCAGTGTTTCGCTGTTGCGCTCGTATAGTCGGATTGGACGGTCTCCCTCGCCTTGGGCGAGCATGGATACGAGGCGCATGCCATCCTTGGTGAGGGACGGGGCTGATTGTCCGTTACGTCGGATGAGTCCGGCATCCAGCAGTCGTCTGCCGATGTTGCTTTTGAGGATGTCGGCGGTCAACCGTCCTTTTTCGACGCTGTACAGGATTCTGGTCTCGCCTTCGCTGATACCGGCCATGAGGACGCGGAAACGTTGGGTGGAGGATTGTTCGTCCAATGCTGTTCCTTTCGGAGGTTTGGTGTTTTTTCTAAGTTCAGAGGATGTTGACGGGAGTGTCGTTCAGACAGTCCCAGTATTCGAGTCGCGCGACGGGCGATAGTTCCTTGAACGTTTTAACGATGCCTTCATGCATGGTTTTGGCTTGCCAGTATTCCTCACTGGACGATTCGGGATTGTCCATAACCTTGGCGGAATATTTTTCCATTTCCAACAGGTCGAGCCTACGGAGCCGGACGGAACCGTTCTCGTCCAGTCCGATGTTCTCCGCCAACCACTCGCGAAGCATCCAACAATCATTGACGAACAGGAATATTCGTCCGCTTCTGCCGTCCCGTAGCATCTGATAGTTCACAGGACTCCGCCATCCTCATAGCCAACCGTGTATTTTCCGGTGGTGCCGTGCGACCCGCAGTTAATCTGCAATCCATCCAAAATGACCATGCGATGCGGGGAGAGCTGCACGTCCTCGCGCATGTCCTCCAAACGCATGCCGTCGCCCAGTTTTCGCAAGGTCTGCCAGTAGGCTTCGTCCAACTGCCGCCAGTATTTCAAATGGGAGTCTTTCATTTGACGGAAGAGCAGGAACGCATGCACGTATTGTCCCGTCCAGTCAACGTCGTGCATGAGCCGTTCGAGCCGGTTCAACTGCACGGTGACATCCTCCGGCGCGTGCGATTGGAACAATGGACCGTATTCAACCAACGCGTCCCGCAATTCCTGCTGCCGCATGGCACGGATTGGTGTCCCTCCGAACTGCGGACTGTTGGCGAGCCACACGGCCAAATCCCATGTTTCAGCCGCGTTCGCGTCGATATTCGGATACGCGCAGTCGCGGAGGGTTGCCCAACTGTTGCACGCTTTGACGAATCCATGCATTCCCGTAACGGCGTTCAGGCAGGACAGGAGGAGGAACACGATTCTCCACACTCCGGCGAGCGTGTTCGAATACGCGAGGAGCCATCCCGCGACGAACATGCCTAAAACGCATACGACGCACTGCGGCAACACTCCCCTGCGGAAGATGGCCTTAAGCACTGCCCGACGGTTTCCGTTGGAAGCCAGAACGCTTCCTTCTGCCATATTGTTCTGGTCGTTCAAGAGGCTAAGGCTTTCGACTCTCTGAGATATTCTTCCGGCTCGAATCGGCTGTTGATTCTGATAACCCAACCGGTTTCGCTGGTTCCGGCTATCTGGTAGCGTTCGCGCTCGCGTATGAGAAGCGGACGCAGATAGTTGTTGAGTCGAAGCTGTCCCACGGTGGGTGGGTCTCCCAGAAGCGTGGGGACGCGTTGGATGCCTTCGGCGGTGTCGAAGTAGAGAAGGATTGGCGTCTCGTCCTTGCAGGAGTCGAGGAATCCTCCTATGGTGTCGAGGTCTCGGCGTGGGCGGGAGCGTTGTTGGGGTTGGCTGCCCGTATTGCCTGTTTCGATGGTCAAGAAGAAACCTTCCTTGTTTGCGGCTGGTTCCAGTATAACGCAGTATTTTGAGAACGATGAAGGTTCCTGAAAAAATATTCCTCAGCCGAGCGTGGATTCGGAGCTGTCCATGGGCTGGGTGAGCGGTCTGCCGTCCGCGACCATCTGCTCGATGTCCTCGTAGTCGTCGCACGCCTCCCACAGTCCGAGGTCGGGGCTGAGGTGGTACATGGTTCCCGTCTTCGCGCCTTCGGCGATGTAGAATCCATGGCTGCAAGTGTCGAGGATGTTGGTCGGCTGGGGGTCTTGCTCGTAATCGTCGAGTTTCCATGGGTCGCCTTCGGGGAGGAGCACGTAATCCCCGACGCCTTCGCGCACGTCCCGCAGTCGCCGGTCGTATTCGTCTTGGAGGTCTTGTTCGCGGTCGAGCATGAGGTTGATTTGGTAGTCGATGCTGTTGAAGTAGTCGCTCATTTTCGTCTCCTTGGTTTTGGCTTATCCTTTTTTGCGTGAACGTTTCCAGTATAACATCATCTTCTGTTTTGGAAAACCGGCAACAGAGACAGAAAAGGTTCCGCCGCCCCAAAATCCACACACGGGCGACGGAACCGCAAAGGCACTCCCGCTAAGGAGTCCCAGCCGAGACCGGGGAAGAAACCAAGATGGCGGAAAACGGCCAAAAACCCGGTCTCAATCAACACATTAAACGACCTCGAACATTCATCTGGCGAGGAACCGGAAAAACAGGAAAAATTTTCTTCACAGTTTTTTCTTGGCAAGAAAGCCACGTCAAGTCCGGCACCGGAGAATTGCCAAGCAAATCAGCTCCCGTCCGCAACGCACTGCGTAAGAAACGATTTCGTCTCCGCCTTCTCCCAACCGCTCATGGACAGCTTGTACTTGTCTTTGATGTACACGCGCTTCGCCATGTACGAGCATTGGTACGTCTTGTTAGATGGAAGCCACACGCTTGGAGTGCCGTCCTGCCATTTGGTCTTGGAGCCGTTCAACGCCTCGTCCCTCACGAGGTTCACGCCCTGCTGTTTGACGTTGTTGGCCTCGCCTTCGGACGCGACGAGCACTTCCGGGTCGTTCGCGTAGGCGATGCGGTCACCTTTGCGTGAATCCTTCCATAGGCCGCTGGCCCAAGCGTCGTTGACGGCGACCACGTGGTCGATTTGAACGGACATGCTGTCTCCGCCGGTCTTCCTCTGCTTGCCGCCGACGGTCTCGTAGGTGTCGCGTTGGAATCTGATGGTCTTGCCGGTGTACGGGTCTTGCAGGGTTCCGGTGAGGACTTTGCAGTTCTTGTCCATGGTCACGTCGGACATGTCGCGTTTGAGGATGTAGTCTCTCGTGGTGCCGTAGCCGCATAGTTGGCTGCTGTTCTGCCATGTGCCGAAGTCTTTTTTGCGGTCGTAGCCTTTGGTGTGGGGGACGGCGGTTTCGATGTTGGAGAGCCTGTCGAGCGCCTGTTGCGTGGTGATGGGGCTTAAAGCGCCTTCAGGGACGCTTGTAGAGGCCGTTTGTTCCTGACTTAAGGAATTGTCCCCGTTTGGCGTCTGCGTCGATTCTGAGGGCGTTTCCGTGGCTTCTGGAGTGTTTGTCCGCGTATTGGAGTCGGACGGTTTCAAGGAAGGCTCCTTCAACCCCAGTTTCACATCAGGTTTGACCTTGGAATCCTCCCCCGGCATCAACTGGGACAAGTCATTGATTTCCGGCAGTCCGAAAATCTGCGACATGGGCTTCCACAATCCCAAGTTCACGATGAGCACCATGGCCGTCAACACGACCAGAATGCCGCCAAGCAGGGAACCGGCGGACATCCCGCCTTTCTTCTTAGACATAGAAGACCTCCAAAAAAATGTTCCGCATCAAAGGTTCAGGATGGCGCTGATGACAAAGCACACGATGAACGCTATCACGATAATCGCGCCAACCAGCGGGCCGTTGCTGTTGATGAACTCGGCGAACTTGTCACCCTCACTGGGCTTGTTGCGTCCTGCCATTTTTTCTTCTTCCTTTCGGATTAGTCGTTCGACCCCTCATTGGGGTCTCCGGTGACGGAACCATCATCTGAATTCTGGGTTTGGCCGTCGCCACTATCGGATGTCTGAACGTCGGACGAACCGGAGCCGCCTACACCGTTGGCGGAATCCGACGAACCGGAATCGGACGCCGTATCCTCCTCGTCGTCACTGCCGGACGAGCCAATCAGAGAACGGTCGATGGCATTGTTGAACGCCTTCAACGTGGTCAGACTGCCCTCCGCACCCCAGTCAACGATTTTCGCGCTGCCACGGGTCGGATTGTGGATAAGAACCGTGACGCTCGTATCCACGTTGCTCACCGACTTGATGTCCGCGCTTGGATTGTTCGCGGCACTCGCGTCAACCTTCTTCTCATAGGGTTTGAACGAGATGCTGACGCTCGCCGCCGCCCATTCGGGATTGTCGGACTTGTTCTTCTTGTCAACGACCTTGCCGTCCTTGGTGCATTGCACCAGCCATTCGATGGACGAGTTCAGATACGAACCCAAGCTTGCTGGCTGGTACACGTGCTCGCTGTTCGGGTCTCCGACAAGTACGGTCAACGCGTTGGGGTCCTTGCCGACGTACGCTTTTGCCCACGCGCCGACCACGGTCGTCAGGCTCGTGTTCTGGTCAAGTTGAACGTACCCGTCGGGACGATACGTGTCGGTGCCGCTGGTCGAAGTGACGGTCTTGGGCAGCACGGTCGGCGTTCCCACCGCAGTAGCCACTCCGTCCGTGACGGCGACAAGCTGGGTGATGTCCCTCGTGCTTCCGTCCGACTTGTCGGTGAGGGACATCTGGTGGCTCCAATATTGGGTGGTCTCCCCATCGGAACCGTCCAAAGTGGAAGTGCCCACTTCAGTAGCACCGTTCCACCACAGGTTCGCATACCCGTATTGGAACGCGCCGTTGTCGTCATCCAACCAACCGTATACGGATTGCAACGCGACCTGCTTGCCGGGCTTGTCGCCGCTGATTTCCTTGTACTTCTCCGTCAGGTAGGAACCCATGTCGGTCAACGTGTTGATTGCACGGACGGAAATCATCGGCGCGACCAGACCGGTGCAGACGAACAGGACGATGAGAACCTTCCACTTCCGAGTGTTCTTCAACGCCTTCTTCCAAGCGGTAAGTTCTATCTCGTTCTTGCGTTCCTTCTCGTCGGCGAACAGGTCGGTCTCATTGTTCGGACTCTGCCACGCCTTCGGCTGACCCATCGGCTGATTGCCGTTCTTGTCTTTCTTGTTTCCGAACACAGTCCCGCTCCGAATCCGTTTTTCGTCTGACTTGCATCCTCCAGTCTACCGTTCATCGGAGGTTGTTTTCACCGTCTTCGAGGTTTTCAGAAAAGTGTCTGCCGCCGATGTCGGCTTCTCTGTTTTTCTTTTTCCGGAACTTTTCTTTTTCTCTCTTCCGTCGAAAGCATTCGGACATGTCTAACGTTCACGTGACTTGATTTTTTCTAAAAGCATTGAGGATACCCTTTAAGCGGGTTTAGACCTGACCAAACGTGGAATCCGAAAAATGGTTTTATTCTGTTTTTTGATTTTTTGCTTCTTTTTGGAAAAACCTGTTTTTTTAAAAAGAAGGGAATATAAGGGTTATTAATACCTTTTGTAACCTTTTGTAACCTTTTGCGGCGCTGAAACCCCTTGTGGCAGTAGGGCTGAGGGCACTTTTTGGTGGGAAAAGTCCACACTTTGGTGGGAAAAGTCCACACTTTGGTGGGAAAAGTCCACACTAGAAAATATGCAAAAATATATACCTTGATTAAAAAATCAAAATATTTGAAGTCTTTTTGAGATGGCATTTTCTCGAATTGGAATTTTTGACACAGAAAGTTGGAAGAAGTGGAACCATTTCTTCCATCCCTACTATCGTCCACGTTTTCGTCAAAAAGGATTAGCGGCATTCCTTATATCATCTGTCGATGAATCATTTTGTTCCGAATTGCATGAGACGTCCGCTTTAATTACAGGTTCGTTGCAGGAATCCGATTCTTCCTCCACAACAACAGCGTCCACAATCTTGCCGTTGGAATGAATGGACGAAATGCTTGGATAGATGGTTATGCCATATTCATCAAGACTTGCCTTCAATTCAGGCCATGATTCCTTGACTTTGTTCAGGGCTGTCGTGAATCGTCTTTTGAATTCTTTGACCGGATAGTCGTCGTCCTCGAACTGAACGGTTAGGTCTTTCCACGGGACTTTCATTCCGCACGAGCGTAGCTTATTGGCTCGGAAAGCCAACCACATGTAAATATCCAAAGCGAGTGCAGAATTGGATATGTTCCTGATGATGGACATTTGAGTAGGAACGGCTTCCTCCATTAGCAGAGACCACATTTGAGGGGAGAACGTAATATAGGATTCCTTATCCTCACCACCAAAATCAATACATACTTTCTGTGCTACCGGGAAACTCTCATACATGCCGTTATCATCCGACACCCAATGTTCCAATGTTATATGGGTGCAAGCAAGATTCTTGATTGATTCAAGGAGAAGACGTTTGCTTTTCCCACCGGTGGAAGCACCCATCGCTTCACACATGGCACGATAGCTTCCTCCAAGGTTCACAGTCATGCTTTCGAAATCGACCCGAGAGTCTTTGTTTTTAGTCAAAGTACGGATGTAAAGAAGAAACAATCGGGGCACAGAACCATACGCCCACTTACCTTCAGTCGGAGTGATGATGATTGCGGAACGCCCGTTGGTCTTCTTGATGTAATTCACGTCAGGTTTGCGTGCGGGAAAGAAACTGAGCTGGGACATCACGGAGGGAGCATACCGATAACTGTCACTGTCGATGGGTCTGATAGAATTACCCATGTAACCACTTTCCTTAAGTCTCTGGTTGCCCTGCCCCGGCTGTTCCACCAGCGCGGGGCTTTTGTTTTTCTATCGGCAAGCCTACACCATAACCACCTCAGCGTATATGTAAAGAACCTTTTTACTGCGGAATTAAAAAATTCTTCCCGCGTTAGAAAAACCAATGGGGCGTCCGCTCTGTTGTGAGCGCCGCCCCATCTGGAAGACTTCGATGAAGTCTTTTGTTCATCCGGATATTAGTATACCGGAGCCTAATCCTTCTGCTCGTACTTGTCGATGAGCGACTGGTCGAAATGTCCCTGCTGGAAGCAGTAGTCCATCGCGGCGTTCAACAGGACAGCCTGTTTCGTCCCGTATTCGATGCTTCTCATCTTCCATGCACGCCAGTTCTCGACGGTGACGTTGCTTCCGATTCGTTTCTCTTTCGGCGGCTGGTGCGTTTCCGGTTGAATGGCGGTGGCTGGTTGCGGTTGTTGTTGAACGGCTTGTGTCGGCTCCACGTTGTGAGGCATGGATTGTGCGACGACCGGCTGGACGGGCGTCTGCACGGCTGTCGGAATGTTCTGCGATTCCATCGGAGCCTGTGGTTGGACCATGGCCGTCGGCTCCTGCATCGACTGTCCGGCCTGTGGTTCCACGACCGGCGTCGATTGTTCAATCTCCGGCGACTCCAATGGGCGCATGTCACGCTTGTCCTGCAACCCCGTGGCGAAGGCGTTGCGTCTGATGTTCTTGACCATGATTGTCTACTGCTCCCCTGCTCCCGTTTTATTCTTCCACCAGATTGATTGCCGTCAGATAGTCGATGAGTTCATGCACGACGCTGGAATACTCCTTGTTGTCGATTTCGGTCGTGCCATACATGTTCTTGATGGCCTCACGTTCCGTGATGACGGTTTCGAATCGTGCGATGCCTTCCTCGTCGAGTTCGCTGATGCTGTTGCGGGCGAGTTTCGTTCGCGGTTTCACGCGGGTCAACAGGACGATGCCGTTTCGTGCCGCCGCATACGTGCGTCCGGCATGGGTCAAATCGGAAACGGACGGCTGGCATGGGATTATCACCACATCTCCCGCGTTTATCGCAGCCTGTACGACACCGGCGTCGGATGGTGGAGTGTCGATGATGACCCAGCCGGAATATTTTTCACGGATGAGTTCGGGATTGTTGAGGATGGCTTCGTTGGTTTGTATGACGGGGAATCCGAGATGATAGTCTTCCGCGTCTGGGTTTTCTGTTTTACGTCGCCGGTTTTCCTGTTCGACGTACATTTCCCACATGGTCGCGCCGCCCGTGTTGTCGGAATCCAAGACCGTGACTTGTTCTCCGCGCTTGTGCAACAGTTCGGCCAATGCCATTGCCGTAGTGGTTTTGCCTGAACCGCCCTTGATGATGGCGACGGTGATGATGACCGTATCGTTTTTGATTCTCATGCCTGTGTTCCTTTTTTCGGCTTTCGGTGTGGACGAAACCATAGTGGGGGTATGGATTCGTAATCAAGGATAACAACGTGGAACAGTCGGCACGCCGAACCATAAAACCATTTCCATCAACGTTCCGACAAAACGGCGAACCGGCATACAGGCTGAACGGCGAAACAGGAAAACAAAATGCCGTGCCCGCAGAAAAACGGACACGGCATCCGAAAGTCCGGCGACGAAAACTATTCAGTCGCGGTGAACACCAGACGGCGCAGGAACTCCATGAACAGCGAGCCGATATCCGGCAATTGAGCCGCGACACCCTGCATCCACTGACGTACCGGCAATCCCATCACTTCCAGCACGCCGGTGATAATCCACACGAACAGCAGGAACGCGCAAATGGTCAACGCTGTCATCAACGCGCGAGTGCTTTTCTGCAAGATGGCGAACACGGCGCTGCCAGCGCAAATAATAATCATCAACAGTGTGAGGATTGCGCCAGTCGGCGTGAACACCCATGAGAAGAACACGGTGAGCACGTCGCCCAATGTTTGCCCGGCGGTATCGGCGGCTTGGTTTCCTACCTCTTCCATTTTCTAATCTCCTTGACGGTCGGAAGGTTTTGCGAAAGGGAAACCGGCGTCGAATGCTGCTGAAGATTTTCAAAACATTCGACGCCGGATGGTCAAACCGACGTCACTTCATGAACGGCGGCTTGGATGTCGGCTGTCCTCCGGTCGGCGGTTTCTTCATACGAAGATTGCCTACGACGGGGAAACCTGTCAGGTTTGACGGGTTGGCGTCCACCGGCGGTTTGACGGTCGGAGACGGTGTGGCTGGCGGTTGCATTCGAACCGACGGTTGTTGTCTTACCTGAGCTTGTGGCTGCGGTTGAGACTGCTGTTGCGTCTGACCGGAATCAACCGTGAATTCTCTACTCGGCTGAATTCCATTCGGATTCATGGCACGTTCCGCACTCGCAGGCATCATATCGCCCGGAAGACCAGTCGTCCTAGTCCACTCCTCCTGCGCCATCCGCAAATGCTCCTCCGGAGACTGCTGCACCGGATTCTCGCGCATGTACGCCTGTTGCAGCGCATTGTTCACCGATTCAGGAATCGGAGTCGTGTTTCCGGTCGCGTTCTGCCAAGTGGAGGCGGAGGACACGGCGGCGTCCATTGTTCCGGACGGCAGAGTCTCCCCGACAACCTCTCCCGTCTCGGTGTTGTACACCGGCTGGTTGGCGTCCGCTTCAGGTTGGGCGGTCACGTTCTCGTTAGAGGATTGATTGTTCTGGCGCATGTACGCTTGGACGGAATTATCGACCTCGCCGGAGGAGACGGCCTCTTGGAACGCTTGTTCAGCTTCTTCTTGGGACATGTGCTGGTTATTCGTGAAATCTGCCATCATTCCCTCGCGAACCTGATTGAACGCGGACTGTTCGGTCAACACCGGAGACTGCTGTCCTTGGGTGTCCGCTGGAATCTGACCAGTCGGAGCGCCAACCGGAATCGGTTCCGTCGGAGCGTCAATCGGAATCGTCTCGGTCTGCGTGTCCGTCGGAAGCGGAGACGCGCCACCGGCACCACCGGGTTGGGTTGGGACATCCGGATTCGGAGCCGACGGAGAAGGCATAGGACTGTCACCATTGTCGGAACCACCGTCACCGGTGCCGGAGAACGGAGACGACAACGGAGCGTCACCATTAGCCATGCCTAACACGTTGCGACGCCACTGGGCGCGTTCCCTCATACTGCCGGGAGCGGCGTTCTTGATGTCGCGGATTTTATCCATCGCGGCTCCCGCACCCACCGCTAGACCATGATGCAGGTTACGGTCGGTGGCCAGCTTTCCGGCGGCAATCAATCCCAACGGCGCGGTAATCGGATTGGAGAACAAAGCTCCGGTGACGGCGGCCTTAGCCGCTACCTTCGCACCGCGTGCGGCGACGTTACGCAAAGGAGCGCTCTTCGCGGCGCGTGCGGCGAACGCGAGACCGGCACCACCCATTGCGGCACCCGCCCCTGCGACTCTGGCCGCACCTTGAAGCGCACGTCCAGCATTGTTCAGATGATTCATCATCTCCGCCCTACGCTGAACCTTGTCGAGAGACATGCCCGGATGACGTTGCGCGATACGATGTGCGAACGCTTCAGTGTTGTCCGCTCCTTTGAACTTGGAGGCGGCGGTGTTCAACCGTTGCCGGAACTTGTCGTGGGACTCTTCCATGTGGAGTCGCGCACCGGCGAGACTTCCCCTCACCGTGTTGGCGTCCATTCTTGCCCACGCCCTGCTCTTGCGTCCATGGGATTGAATCGCTTCGAGTTCGCTCTGACTACGGTTCAGCAGGTTCCTGTCGCCGTTGGACAACGCCTCCTGCTGTGCGCGGCTCATCTTGCTTAGGACGGTCGCGCTCTGACGTGCCCCGCTATGCGCCATGCCAGCGCCGGTACCGTTCGTGGACAAGCGTCCGGCACCATCGCCTCCGCGACGGAAGCCGCCACGCATGGCTTGCATCATACGGTGCTGTCCAATCATGCGCATGCCGGTACGGATGCCGGAAGCCATGGAGGCTCCTCCCGCCATGCCCATCAGAGCGTTGATGCTGAACGGATTGCCGCACTTCAACACCTTTGAACAGAACATGCTTATGGACGCCAAAGCCAACAGTGGACTCACTCCCGCAATCAGCTGGTAGGTGAACGAGCCGCTACTGGAGGACGTGAACTTCAATGTCAGACCGCAGATGAACGTGGCGAGAGCGCCCAACGCTCCATACAATGCGCCGACCATACTCAACTGGCATGTGTATGTGGCCCAATTCTTCAACGCCTTCTTCGGTTTCTCGCCTATAGGGAACGCTTGGATGAGGAACGTGACCACGAGGAACAAAGCCATCATTATCAGCATGAGTTTCGTCAGGATGAGGACAAGGCTCAACAATCCCCAGACCACAAGATTGACGATGCCGCCAAGGAGACTTCCGCAAGCCCCCAACGTGTCAACGTTGTTGTTCCCGTACATGTAGTCGATGGTTTTCTTCGCGCCGCCTGTGACGGTGGAATCGTCCTGAGCGTCACGAAGATTGGCTTCGCTCCAAGTTCCGGAAACGTTTGGCACGTCGAAACGCCAGCCGACCGTTGCGGAATCACCCCAATTGGTGTTGTTCTGCTGGTCTTTGTAACCGCCGTCATCATTCTTGTCGATGTCGGAGCTACGGGCGAAGATTGCGGAATCCTGTTTAAGAATCGTCTGGCAGACCGATGTGGTCTGTTGGATGGTCTCGTTTTCGTTTCCGTTCTGTTTGGCGTCCATCAAACCTGTGCCACCGTTAGTCGGTTTCACATTGTCCAAGTCGTTAATCTTGACACGTACCTTCGTGCTGCCGTTCTTGATGTCCTTGGTTCCCGCGTCGCCAAGATTGTTGATGAGCGTGGCCCAGCCGGAACGTGCGTAGATTTCCTGATTGCGTTTCGTTCCGCATGTCTCCCAGAACACTCCCGCACGGCTGAGATACGTCGCATTCTCCCTTTCCAACGGCTTGTCGGTGAAGTAAGGGTGACGGGGGTCAACCCAACCGTCCACGGAGAACAGCCATTTAGCCCTCTGGTCGCTGATGTGCAACGACATGGCCTTGTTGGTCAAATCCTTTTGGATGGTGGTGTTCGTATTCGCTTTCATTTCCAACACGTGGCAGTATCCCTGCCGCGCGTTCTCCGCGATTCGGAACGAGGATGTTCCGGTGGCCTGCGGGTTTCCATACTGCATGGTCACCCACGAGCGAAGAGACGTCTCCTCCCAAATACGGTTGATGGCCTTGGTGATGTTGCTCGTATCCTGATTGCCATGGGATGCGGCCTGTTCGTCATACGCCTGATGCATGTAGTACAGGTAGTCCTGACAGTTGGTTTTGGCTCCATCGCCGCTATGGTAATAGGACATCATATTCCTATCGCTGTCGGCCATGCCGTCAAGGTCAAGATTGACCGACAGTTTGTTGATGGTGTTGTTGATGGTCTGCACGACCCACCATGGGCTTCCGGTCGCAGGTTCCGTGGCGTTTCTCCCTGTTTTCGCGGCTCCCGTGCCAAGTATCGTGATTGAGGCGAAGCAGAGAACCATGATGATGATTCGTTTGCTCGCCTCTTTGACGGTGCCGATTTGGAATCCGGCCGCGCCAACCCAAGCGACGATGCCCAGCACTGCGATGGTGGCGGGAATCCCTCCGTTCATCAGACTCGTTACCAGAGTGGCCACTGCGGAGTCAACGTTCGCGCCAGCCTGTTTCATCGGTTCAAACGAAGCGGCGAACTGGCTGATGGACAATGCGGATGACCAGCAGACCTGAGTCAACTGCATCAAAACGTTGGGAAGAACGACATGCATCTGCGAATTGATGGTCTGCTTGACATTGGAGAACCAACCCGCGACGTCACTGCCGCTGTACGGTTCGGTACGCGAAATGATTTCGCCTACATAGTTTCCCCAACGTCCGGAAGGAAGACAGCTTGCGATGTCCGACGCCGTACCATCCGTCCCACCGTTGGCGCATGTCGCCGTCGTGGCCGAACCGTCGGACGGCGCGGCGAACACGCTGTCAGGCAATACGAATAATGTCATGACCATGCACAACATCAGAATGACGAGCAGGTTCCTTCCACCAGCCCGTCTCACTGGGTCTCGATATTTTGTATTCAACGGATTTCCATTTCCTGAAGGTCGATGATGTTTTCCGGCTGGGTGGAATTCGGATAGAAGACCTGTCCTTCAATCTTGCGGCTCTTCATGTCCTGCAAGGTTCTTTTCCACCGTGTCTGCTGGGTGCGGTCTCGAATGGTTCCCACTGCGAAGAACGGGGCCAACGCGCCGCCCAACAGTACGAAGAACGAGCTGAACATGTATCCAAGCAGCGGAGCGAACATGAGGCAGAGCGCCAAGCCCGCCAATGCTCCGACGATGACGGAGAACACGGTTTTGGAACGCGCTTCGGTGTTCTTGGTTATCTGGAACGTGTTCTTCCGTTCGATTTCCTCCGGGCCGGACACTTCGGTGATGTCGTCCATCGTCAATCTTGGATGCAATGGGCCTTTATATCCTTCGTCTTCCTCGTCGCTCATGATTCAACCCTTTTCGTATGCAAAGCTTGTAAAAGAAAACCGGAGTGGGGACAGAATAGGAAAGGTTCTTTTCATGTATCCACTCCGGCACTACTTCTGCGGACGTCAGATTCCCAGATAGGACTTTCCACTGCCGCCGAGCGCGTCAACGCACCAGTCGAACAATCTCAGGATTCCCGGAAGAGTGAAGGTCGGGCCTGCAAGAATGAAGCCGACTACGAAAATGACGATAATACGAGTGATGTTCGGGCAGAACATCTGGACAAGTCTGTTCTGACGTCCCAACGCCTTGCAGATACCACCGACGATAAGACCGAGGCCGAGAATCACTGCCGCAGCGAGACCAATATTGGTCAGCACGGTTCCCGCGCTACTGCTCAAAATAGTGTCGAACATCCTATGATAGGTGTTCTCCATACTGCTTCCAGCTAAGGTGACGGTTCCACCCATTTTTGAGTTCCCTTTCGTTTTTCCAAACGGAACTCTCCTGCGTTCTTCATCCTATCAACCTACACGGCTGTTTCCAGTTATAACGGGGTTTTTAGGCTAAAAAAATCCGTCCGGAAACTGGATGTTCCGAACGGATTTAATTCAACTTGTCAAGCCGGAATCTGACAGTTAGTCGTCCTCCTCCATGTCGCCATCACGATAGCCGTCGTCGAAATCGTTCACATGGACAAGGAACGTCGGCTGCAACTGCTCCTGAGTGCGCGTTCGCACAGCCGCCGCATAACGCGGAAGGTTCATGACCGCGCCGGAACGCCAGCCATCCTCGCCATCATTGTTCGTCAGACGTTTCGCCGTCATGTCGGCTATACGGGGAATCGTCGTATTGTATGTGATGAACGTCGAATAGCCGATGAACGAATCCAACATCGCATAGGACAACTGCGTCGGATACTGCGTGGCGAACACGAGAAGCAATCCGAACGAGCGACCTTGCTCGCGCAAGGCGGGCATGATGCCATCATTGCCGTTCGCCAGCAGACTTAGCTCGTCGCATACGAGCATCGTCCACTTTCCAGCCTTGTCCCAATCCTTGCAATGCGAGAACACCGTGTTCCAGAAACGGTACATGAGCCATCCGCCGAGAATCTTATCCATACGTTCCGGCAGCGAATAACCTTCATGCGGCGCGAGAACGATGTGGTAGTCTCCGGCATGGTCGAGAATGTTCGTCCACGTCACCTTGCCGCGACGTGCCGTGAACATGTGTTCGATGGGAAGGAACTGGTTGACCTTGTTCAACGAGGCGTTAGTCTTGGCGAGAATGTCACGGTCGGAACGAACCGTATGTCCGGCAGCATCCGGACGGCCATACAATTGTTCGGCGGCACGGGCAGCATACGTCATCTCGTCGAACATGTAGCCGCTTTTCAACTCCATGGTCAACGCGCGGCACACATGCCCCAACGCTTTGGCGGAACCCGCCTGACCGTCGGAGCCACACAATGCGACGACCGCCCATCCGATTGGACTCAACTGCATCCGCAACTGTTCCGCACCCGGATACGATTGTTCGAGCTGATGGCAGCGTTTCACAATCTCACTCTCCCAACCCGCGTCGTTGGAGTCGGGATTGCGTTTGCGTTCCTCCTGCACGTAACGGTCAACCGCCACGCCGATGGTCAACGCTTGGGTGATGATGTTCTGCGAATCATTGAGAATGTCGCCGTCGTCGAACGAGTAGCGCATGGTCTTGGCAACGCTCGCCGCAGTCTCCATGGCATTGTTTCCGTCCTTCATGCCGAGCATGTCCAAGCACACACTGTTCGGGTCGGCCAAATAGACGACGCGTTGCGGACTGGTGAAACCGTGGTGTCTGCGGTAACGTTCCAACACGTTCACTCCCGTATCATCCTTCATCCAGAAGTGGATGATACGCGAGTCGCGCCCCCAGATTTTCGGACTGGTGGTCTCGCGTGCGCTGATGGCCCACTGGCTGATGCCATGCGTGAGCACTGTCTTACCGGAACCGGCCTCGCCGTTGATTGCGATACCGCCGAACAGTTGCGACGGGTCGAGATAGCAGTCACGTCCGGTATCGTCCTTCCCAAGGAAGATACCGTCATGCGCCAACACTTCCGGAACGGGATGCAATTCCTGTTTCATCGCCACTCCCTGAGTGACCGGGGTGAACACGGAGCTTACGATAATCGGAGGAAGAATCAACGTGGTTCTCTGCGCACCGTAAGCGGATACGCGCGACTCCTTCGTTCGGACGCCAAGACGCGTATGGTTGTCGGAATCGTTCGCGCCACGGTCGTTCGCAATCGCATAATATCTGCGCGGAGTCTGGAAAATATCATCCCACAGCGTCCAGTTCCTCCAACGGATGAACGCGAATACGAGAAGAGGGATGAGAAGAACCGGAACGAACGTGGGGAGAGGAAGCAGCCCCAACAGCAGGTAAAAGGCGAAGGCGACGGACACTCCCGCAATCTGAGGTCGTGGAAGGTAGACGAACGGAATGCATGACAGCAGCATTAGGAGCAGGAACGCTACCAATGTCACGGCAAACAGTGGAAGAGCCACGCCGAAACCCCAAGCGGAATGAAACAGCGGGAACACGCCATCCATCACGTATCCTCTTGCAAGACCGCACACGCTCCAAATCAAAGACAACGCTTCCAGCAACATGCCGACGAACAGCAGCCCGAACTTCGGACGGCTCGTATGACTTGACATGTTGGATATGAGCGGACAGATGATTTGGCCAATCTTCTGCGCAAGCTGCCGGTTGCGGGAAGCCTGTCTACAGCCGAAACTCACTCGGGCGCACATCGTGTTGGTTGAAGCGAGTTCGCTTGAATCCTCGACGGTATTGTATTCGTCGCTAATCCAATTGCGGACGCGTATCTGTTCGAAGTATCCCTGATTGCGGAGGGTGACGCTCACGTAACTGTCCGGCGGCATGACCTTCTCGATGCTTGTGCGAATGCCGGAATAGTTCGTCCGCATTTTTTCCATGTTGCTTTTCGAATTCAACCGGGCACGGAACGGGACGAGAGGATGCGCCGCACTGTCCACACCGTCCGGCAACACCGGCCCATCATCGTCTTCGACCAGTTTCGCGTCGAATCCAGCCAACTGTCCGGCGTTGATGATTCCCTCGCCGTCGCCGTAAATGTATTCCTTGACCGGCTCCTCGCCTTTCTTGATGAGGAGCAATGTGCAACCGTCCAGTTCGGCGGGAATGCTCTCCACTTTCGAACGTTGCTCGTCCGCGTCAAGCTGTTGCAATGTTCTGGTTATCTGATACCAGTTCTGGCCGCTCATGCGCTACCTTCTTTCTGTTGGTCGTCTGTGCTTTGCTGATATAACGGCGCATATGGGAAGCCTTCCGGCTTTTGGAAAGTGGAAAGCTTCTCGCGCAATGACAATTGAAGAAGCCACGTCGTCATACGGACGGTTTTCTCCTTCGACTCCAACGCCCAGCCCAAAGTCACGTACCCGTCGTTCACGCTCGAATCATCGTTGATGGTCTCACGCATGATACGGATGGTTTTGTTCGCAACCCGTCTGGAAGTGTTGAACATTATCGAATCCAATTGCCAAAGTCGTATTTTCCGTAACGAGGGAACGCGCTGCATGTTCGCCATCAGAAACGGAATGACCAAATGTCTGCGTCCCGTCTCGCATAATGTCTGAACCTGTTGCAATGCTCGCGCCCGTTCCAGTCTCGCAGTATCCAACGCTTCTTGTGTCTGTTGAAATGATTCTTCAGTGGAGGCCATCACAATCCTTTCCGATGAAACCGTAGAAGCCGCCACGGTATGCTTCCGGCATTGTCCAGCCGGAAACATCCCAGCCCCAATCCTTTTTTATGATGTCGCGAGTCACATCCCAACCCCATTCGCTGACTTTGCGAACGTCGCGAACCTGCGGAGTGTATTGCGTCCACTCGTCGGAGAAAATGTTGTGGCGAATTCCGCTCATGTCCGTGTAGTCGCCGAACCTGCCGGTCGGGACACCATGCTCGAACCATTCATCCCAGACCGCGACTCCCATTCTTTGCGAAACGGTCGGATTGCCTACGACCATTTCCGTCATACCCTGAGTACGCTGCACCACCGCGTTGAACGATTCATACCCTTCGTTCGCTTTGGGTATCTGCAACCATACGCAGATGAGACCGCGACGTTTCATTGGAGAGTAGGCGAGCATCTTCGCCCAGTTCTGCATCTTCCTGTCCAATTCGCTGTTCGACGTTTGGATTTCGATACCGGCAAGCACGTTGTTGCGGCACAGTGTGACCACGTCGGTCGCGCACGCCTTGCCGACTTTCGACTCGGCGACCGCCTGTGGGTCAACGCTACGGAATTTTCCCCAACCGTCGCCGGAGGAAAACCTGACGCGGGAGTCGCGGGCCAGCATCAATCCCGCGTGCGCCGCATAGGTGTTATGGCGTACATGGAAACGGTTTCCCGCATAATAGGAAGCTGCCATTGTCTCACGCATCCACTTCTCCATGCCGTACGTTTTCATCGCACGGTTGATGAGTCGTGGACTGTTCGATGGGGACAGCCAAACATGGTTCACGGTTTTGCCGTAAAGGCGTTCCGCTTGACTGAAGCCGACGTTGATGATTCCCAAACGGTTCATCGCCCCATACAGGTTCGGCTCTTCACGTTCGAAAGCGGGAGCGCCTTTGATGGAAAGTCCTGCACGCAACTGGTCAACCGTGCAGGTCTTCCATGTGAACAAAGCGCCAAGGATGCTTGACACGAGTTCGCTGTTCGCTTTGACCATCGTCTCCGCGAACAGTTTGTTGGCTACGAACCACGGGTGCGTTTGCGCGAACAGTCCGGGATGCTCCATCTCGTACATGTCGTTGCCTTTATACCAGTCGGCAATGCTTCCTGTCTTCCAAAGATTCTCGTCGTTCGGGTCAAACAGGTACCGGTCATCGAAAGTCATCTGCGTCCACGACCTTTCCTTCTGTCATCGTCGTTCGCGTTCGGATTGAACCTGTCAGGATTGAAGCCACGGTCAGGCAACGCCCAGTTGAGAATGTTCTCCCGTGCGAAGGCAAGCCCGGGGTCATCCCATCGGACATCACCGTTGGCGATATGGTTGCTCGCATCCACCGTCTGGTATTCGGTTCCGAGGAACGTTCCGTACCGCGTGTAGTCGAGTCGCCGATAGTCTTGCAGTCCGACCGGAACCGTGTCTTTGATTCCGATGAGTTCCTTCGGAAGATGATGCTCCGCCATTGCGGTCAGCAGATTCAACGCGTCAATCTGCGTCTGTCTTCCGGCCTTGACGATGACCAGACAAGGGTCGCCAGCCTGAATGTACGGGAGAAGCAGACCGTTGGCTATGTTCTCCCTGTCGTCCAAGTCGTCCGCACTGATTCGGTCGAGGTCGAGCACCACGAAATCCCATAAACGTCTAGCGGCCTGAATGTACTGACGGTATATCTGCCAGTCCACTCCGACACCTGCCGGAGGTGCGAAGCAGATGTCGTATGGGACTCCGAGATTGCGTCCGCGATTGGCTCCGACCTGCGCCTGCATGCCCGGTCGCCAGTCGGCTATCGTATGCAACGGCTTGTCCTGTTTCGGGTCGAAGAAGCTGCGTTGGCTGGACTGTCGAATGTTGCCGTCGATGAGCAGGACACGTAGTCCGGCCTGTGACGCACGGTCAGCCAACTGTCTGCTGGAGGTGGTTTTCCCGACGCCTCCGGTGTTGGATGTGATGGGCAGGAGAACCGCAGTCTCCTTCACCTTGTTTTGGAGAATATCGACCACAAGACGCTTGTCGGCAAGTTGGATTCCCCAATATGTGTGGGTGAAATCGGACACGCTCATCCGTAGCATCTGCTCGCTCATGCCCATGGTTCCCACGGGTATCTGCCCCGTGTCGCACCAGTAGACGATGTAACCGGCGTTCGCTATCGGAAGCCAGTTTCCTGCCCTGTCGGTGAAGATGATTCCTTTGAACCCGGATGGTACCGGGTGTCTGACCAGATAGTCGGCCTGAGCTTGGATGTTGTCTGCGGCGGGCACCTGCCAGCGCATGTTCCCCGCTCTTGTGAGGGCTTTTTTGATGGTCGTAAGTAGCCCTCCGGAGCCGATTATCAGGGAAATCGTCCGTTTTTCCAATAAGACCGCCTCCTGATGGGTCATGTTCCGTCGTTTCCATCGGAACGTTTACGGTTTTGTCCGAGTTCTGGTATTTATAGTTTTTGATATTTGGTTTTTTGGTTGGTTCTGCTGTTGCTTTTTCATTGCATTGGCTGTTCCTGTATTGATGTTACCTTGTTTTGTTTGTTGTTGACCTTGTTGGTGTGACTATTGACCTTTTTGTTGTCTGGTTGGCCGTGTGGGGTGTTGCCGTCTTATGTGGCGTGGCTTCTGCTGTTTGCGTTTTTGCTGTCGAGTGTTTTTGCAGTCTGTTCTTCTGTGTGGGCTTTTGTCTGTTGCGTCCTGTTGCCTTGTGGTTCTTTTGTTTGTCGCTTTATGCTCTTCGAGTGTTTGGTGCTGTTGCTTTTCTTCTCTGCTGGGTCGTATGTGCTTGTCCTGTTGTCTTGTGGTGGCTGGTTGCTCTGCGTTTGGTTCTTTAGTTACGTCGTGTCCTGATTTACGGCATGGATTGTTCTTCTTGTTCTGTTGTTGTTCTCTGTTTTGTCTCTTGTGCTGATGTTCTTTCTTGATTGTGTCGCTGCTGTCTTCTTTTCTTCTGATGTGGTCGCTTCTTTCTATCGGGTTTTATTCTTTTGGTTCTTCTTTCTGTTTTTCTTGGTTCTTCTTTTTGATGGCATGGTGTTCTTGGATTTTTGTTTTCAGTGTGGTTTCTTCTCTCTTTTTTTGAAGTCCGCTGTTCATGCTGACCTACCGGCGCGGCGGACGGCTTGCCCTGTTCTTCTTCAGGCGATGCCCTAATCGTCGTTCCTGTTTTTTCATTCCCGCCATCGGACTCTTTCTCTTGGTTCCGTTTTTCGGATGGAACCTACCGGCTTGGAAGGGAGGGTTGTTTCCCGTTTTCTCTGTTTTGGAATGGCGAAAGCCGTTACACTCGTAAATTGAAAATACAGAACACCTCGTTCCGACTGTTAACAACCTGTCTGACCGGAGTGTTCGCTGGATGACGAAAGAAGGTATGATGCCAGACTTCACCAATTGGGGTTTCAACAACAACCAACAGTCGGAGCAGAACAACGGTTATGGTTCCGGCAATTATTTCGAACCGGAGCAGTCTCCCGCCGAAGAGGAACAGCCTGTGTCCGGGCTTGTTCAGGACGGCGTGGATTCCGCAGCCGAGACTCCGACGCCAGCCGACGATGAGTCTGTTGGCGCGACTGACGAGCCGACCGAAACGGAAGACAAGCCGAAAGGCAAATCCAAGGTTCGTGCAAACCGTAAGCCTCGTGAAAAAACCATGCCGCATATCGAGGAACAGTTCGGAAAGAAGCTCATTCCCCTCATCAAATCGTTGGATGATGAGCGTGTGATTGCCCTCGCCAAGGCGTTGACCGACACGAAGAAGAGCACTCCGGAAGCCGTGCTGGACGCGTTGACCGAACCGAAGAACCAACGCCGAATCTCCGATTTCACGTCCGCCTTGGAGGGATTGACCACCGCCGAGCCGGGCATGATTGCAGCGGAGGTGACGCTTGTGTTCGCGCAGGGCAAGGATATGACGAACCTGCTGTTCGCCGTGTTGAACGCGGTCGCCCCGGAGAAGAATTTCGGACGTCCGGTTGACGACCAGTCTCCTATCGGGATGCGCAAGAACCTGAGCAAGATTGTCGATAACTGGGGTGACGGAGTTGACCTTTCCGTCATTGACGAGCTGAAAATCTAAGTTTCCAACTCCAATACCATTGAGGGGAGCCGACCGTGGTGGCCGACTCCCCTCTCTTGTATTCATGACCGGTTTTTACGGCGTAAACGTATCGCATCTTCGGACGAGTACACGCCGAACGGGCTGATGGTCACACTGTGCTTCGTCATCCGGTACGTCCACTCGTTCTGACTGTCGTTCAGCTCTTTGAACCTCTTCAACAGGCTTTGCGTGGAAAGGCTCTGACTGCTTGCCGGAAGCAATGACGAAATGTCTTCACGTTCGATGATGAGACGATGGTTTTCCGGACAATACAATGCGGACAACACGAGCAAGTCGATGCCGATGCCGCTTCCCGCGTTCGGATACAGGCACTTCAGCGGGAGCTGGCGGACGTTTCTTGTCATCATACGGACGAACTGCTCCGTGAATGTGATTCTACGATGTTCGACTGTCAGGAAATCCGGGCTGATGTCCGTGTGCGACACGGGAGTTACCTTGTTCCCGTCCATGTCGGTGAACTGTATTTCGGTGAGCATGAGCAGCCGGTCATGTACCGTGGTTCGTCCGTCGCCGCCACTGTTCAACCCGCATTTGTTCGCCAGATAGAAGAAGTCCTCTCCGATGGTGAGGGTTCCGGTTTCCGCATTCCATTCGCGGCTGGGAGTGTTGACGAGCGTGGTGATGATGATGCTTAACAGACGTGGTACCCGTCCCGAGAATGTCTGCTTGTCTTTCGCACGGTATGGGGCGAACAGTGGGTATGATTCCGCCGTGACGTATCCGATGTCGTAGCCGAGTATCGTATGATAGTCGGCTTTTATGGTTTCCAGCCCGTAGGTTCCTTCGTTCATGGTGTCTCCTTAATGATGTGGACGGAGTGTGGTTTCCGCCAATAAGACAATCATACCCCCACGTCAAGGTTGTAAGACGAAAAAAGCCGGTGGTCAACATCAACCACCGGACTGAAAATCCTAGACTTTCCTCCTATCCGCCTTTTAAGCAGACGTGTCATCTACGTCAGGTTTTTTATCCTCCGAAACAGGTCCGCACGAATTTCGTCCCGACTCGCCGGACGCCCTGCGTTCCAATCGAAGCTGGTAGCGGATACGTTCCAACGTCTTGGACGTGTCCGTTATATTACCCTTGCGGGCTTCACGAATCCACAACTGGCAGCCACGGTCAAGCATGGCAATGTCCGATAGTTTCGGTTGCCTGTCAGAACGTTTCAGCGACTTCGACGGTATTTGTTTTCGTTGTTGTCCATCGTCTTGCATTCCACCCGCCTTTCCTTTTCGTCGGCGTGGGCGTTTTGACGATTCGCCCACTTTTTCACAGGTTTGGAATCTCCTTTTTCAAAGAGTCAAAGGCTTTGAGAAGCGTTTCCGTGGGAATGGTCTCCGACCCGGAAATCAAAGCGTTACGGGCCAAACCGTCTACGGTTTGGACGAGCAGGGATGGGCTGACGCCGGACATGTTGAAATCGGCTGGGACATCGGATTTGATGTTCAGTTCCTTAAGACGACGGACGACGATAATCCTTGAGGTGGGCTTGTCTGGCATGTTCAACCGGATTCTCACGTCGAACCGTCGCCATGCGGCACGGTCAATGAGACTGGTCATGTTGGTCGCGCAGACGAGCACGCAATCGTCGGGCAGTGAGTCGATTTTTTGCAACATGAAATTGGTTGCGCGGCGCATCTCCGCCACGTCCTGAACGTTGTCTCGACGGGCGAGAAGCATGTCGCATTCGTCGATGAAAAGAAGCCGACGTTCCGCGTGGAGCCGGTCGAACACCAATGCGATGTTGTTCAAGGTCTTGCCGAGCTGACTGTTTATCACACGGTCAGCGCGAAGAACGATGCCGGGCAATCCGAGACGTTCGGCGAGTATGGATGCGAACGTGGTTTTGCCTGTGCCGGGCGCTCCGGTAAGGATGATTTTATTCCGTGGGGTGAGATTGTGAGAAACCAATACGTCGGAATGACGGTGCTCCTCCACGAGTCCATCCAGCGTCTCCTCTACGGTCTTGTCCCATACCGGCTTGTGTGTTCCGTCCAATACTGGAAGCGGTTCGGTCAGCCCGTCCACCGGGGTCAGGTTCGGATTGGGTGACTGGCCTTTCGCCTGTTCCAGCTCGGCTAGCCGACGCAGCCTGTCAGCGGAGGCGGATGATTTTCCGTTGTCGTAGGAGTCGGCCAATACTCTGATTTGCTGCGCGAATCTCAGATGGTCTTCGTCGCATGCGGCTTTGACCAGACGCATAATCTCTGTTTTGTTCAATATGTTCCACCTTTCGGGAATTGGTTCACATGCCATCGTGGAAGACCGTGGGGTCACTGGTAAAAAGACTTGTTGTACGCGATGATGGATACGACCGAGACGGTCAACACCAACAGTGAAATCACAGTCATCAGCCGATAGTTGAACAGGTCGGAACGGGACTCCTCATCAGGCATACGGCTCATGCGTCCAAGTGAAAGACGCGCGTAATGAACCATTGCGGACAAGCTCAGAATGGACAGCAGTATGAGAAGCAGTGACACTTGGGAACGCTCGTCGGACAACACTATTCATCCTTGCGAATCCACCGGTCGGGATGGTCTAGATACGGGTAGAGTTTAGGAATTCTCTTTACCGCTTCGCTGACCCAACCGTTGCGGCAGATGCGTTCCAGATAGTCCAACGGCTTGCGTTGGAGGTATTTTGATTTTGCTTCTCGGGTCTTTCCGATGGCTTCCACGGCTTTCGCGTTGGCTTGTTCGGATGTGATTAGTCCACTGTCTTTGCTGGCGGAGATGGCGGTCAACTGTCTTCTGAGCCGATTGACTGCCTCCATGTCGTTGGCGTACGGTCGTGCTGGAGTGGCAGTCCTGCCCTTATTCTCTTTGTTGGACTCGTTCTCGCTCAACCCTTTTGCTTCCTTTCCTTCTTGCGATGGCCTCGATGCTTGTTCCACTGTTCGAGAGAATCCAAGTCGGGGTATACGATTTTCATTTCATCCGCCGCTTCGCGAATCCAGCCGTTGCGGCAGAGTTTGCAGAGACGAACCATTGGGCCGCTTGTCGCTTTCGGCATTCCTCCGTTGGCGGTCACTACGGCTTCGACTGCCAGATTGTTGGCTTCGTCGTAGGGGATTGACCCTTCGTGTTTCCCGTCCGCTATCTCGCAAAGCCTTTCCCGCAGTTGGAAAAGCTTCCTTGTTTTTTCCAATGTTGGATGGTATGTCTGTATCGGCTCCGGCATTGTTCTCCCGTGGGGTCCTTCTTGGTTGCGTCACAGTCCGGCTTGTTGGATACGTCCCAGCCAGTACTTGCGGTCGGCGGACGCATACGTTTCGTTGATGGTGGAGGCGAGTTCCTGATAGCGGATGTTCAAATCCGGGCGGTAGCGTTCCGTCGCCGGTGGGACGACCGTGGTCATCGAACCATGGTTGAACAGCAGGACGTCACGGTCTGCGCTTTCGTTTTCGAGCTTGCTGTCGATTCCTTCGAGCCACTGTCGGGTTTCGTCGTCGTTCGGCAGTCTGCCCTCGCCAATCATTCGGCTTATCGTGTCTTTGAGGTCGAGCAGCGCGTCCTGCATGCGCTCGTTTTTTTCTAGGAGTAGGTCGAGTTCGGTTTTCGGTTTCTGTTCCGTTTTGGTTTCGGTTTCCATGTGTGTTGCCTTTTTTCTGTGTGGTGACATGCCTATGCCCCAGTCTTTTTCAGGCTGGGGCATTCTGTTCTTGTTAGGCGTCCAATCTGTTGAGGAAGTGGGCGAGCAGGGCGGCGGAGCTGAGTAGGAATGTGATGCTGGTGATTGCCATGACCACGTGGCCGTAATCCTGTCTCCACATGAGGAATGCGCTGACGATTGTGATGAGTGTCAGTGTCAGGTTGATGTTGTTTTCCGTCTGCTTGCTCATGGTTTCTTCTTTTTTCTGGCGTGGTTGGGAGTGTGTGGTTCCCTTTTTTGTGGACGATTCCAGTATAACAAAGAGTATTGCCATACGCAACCTCGTGACCTCGCAACCTGCCGCCGTTTGCATACCCCCACATAGTGTGTTAAGCTGGACGCGCCCACATACAAACCAGTCAACAGGACAAGGAAAAGACGCAGACAATGAGCGTAAGCGAATACTGCAACGGCAATACAAACACCCTGCAAGTCATCGACAACGAGTCCGATAACAAGCTCACCATCATCCAATCCACCACCTTCGGCAAGGAACTCATGTTCACTATCATCGGAGACGGAATCGCATCCAGCGTCGTCATCCACAATGCGGAAGACCTCCGGAAAATCAGAGACTACATGGACGAAAGCCTTCGCTGGATGGAAGCCTGAACATTGTCCGAAGACACCTGCACCATCCGCATCTACGACGACGGGCAACCCACGGTATTCGTCAACGGACACCTCATACACGGGCGGATACCCGACAAAGACGAACGTTCCCTATACGTTCTGACAGTCCCGAAGACAAGACTCGTCACCGGTCTCGCGCCAACGATTCCGGACATGAATTACACGACAATCCTCCCCTTGGAATCCTTCGCGGAATGGCTCGCCAACGGAGACGTGGGACTCAGCTCCCTCGCCATCGTCCAACGACTCACCGGCATCACCATGACCGCGAACGGCGTACGGAAAAACGGATGCGAGGACACGCCGAAAGACCCCGGCGACATACGCCGGATACTTGCAATGTTCGACATGGTGCCCGCCGCCCGAGCGTATCTGAGCCTCATGAGCGACGTGTCAGCCGACTGGGAAACCATCGTCAGACATTGGAGTGAAATCGAAGAACAGTATCGGCAGGAGGAACACAATCCCTCCGGTTGCGCTCCGAAAACCTACCGCATGCTGAAACACTTGAAAGAATTGGAATTGGAAGACTGCCGTATTTATATTTCCTTCTATTCATCAAGGCGTGGAACAAGTGGCGTGAAGGGGCGACGGTGAAGCTTCTGAAATTCTCCCCGACCGAACAATTCCCCGACGCAATCTAAAAGAAAGGAACCGTCAGAAATGTCCGAAAAGACTAAACCAAGCCTATCGAAAAAACTCTCCTCCAAGGAAGCCTTGGAGTTGGCGAAACGACCGGAAGTCGAAGAAGTGCTCAACACCCGTCGCGGCTGGTGGATTATCTTCACCACTGAATTTCAAGACGAAGTGACCCTCCGATACCTGCGGGGAGAGAAGCCCTCCATCATTTTCCGCAGCCACAATCTCGGACCGGAAATCCTCGGATACAAACGCATCGAACGTTGCATCTACCATTGGGCCAGCCACCCATGCGACGGTCGGGCAAGCCGATTGGAGGAGGAACACCGATGCTACGCGGAGTTGAGAAAACATTGGAAGCACATCGCGGATAAGGGGAATTCCGACAAGTGAGCGACACTACTCCAATCCATAAGGACATGCCCGAACAGGTCGTGCTTGGAGCCATGCTCCAAGACCCTGAGACCTTGGACAAGGTCATCGGACAGTTGTCCGAAGATGATTTCTACCAGCCGAAACATCATGCCATCTTCCACAACATCAAGGAACTGGCGGCCGAAAACAACCGTGTGGACGCGCAAATGCTGTCCTCGCACATGATGGACAACGGCGAGTTGGAAAAGGTCGGCGGCATCGACTACATAGCCCAGCTCGTAAGCGCCGCACCATCCACAAGCAACAGCGGCTATTTCGTCAAACAGGTCAGGGACGCGGCAATCCTGCGTCGTATCGGCGAAACCGGCCAAAAATTGCAGCAGATGAGCGGCGTGACCGACGCTTCCGCCGAAGACGTGCTCCGCAAATCCTTGGAGGCCGCGTTCGAGTTGGAGGACGCAAGCCGGAACGAAGACGACGAACTGAAGACCGCATACCGGTTGTCCGACGAAATGCTTCAACAGTTGGACGACATGCAACAGCATCCGAACAACTTCGGAACGCCCACCGGCTTCCGTGACATCGACGCTTTGACGCATGGACTGCAAGCCGGACAGATGGTCATTGTCGCCGGACGTCCGGGCATGGGCAAAAGCACGCTCGGCATGGACTTCGCCCGCAACGCCGCACTGCACAACAACCTGCCCACCGTGATATTCAGTCTGGAGATGGGCGGACACGAACTCATGCAACGCATGTTCGCCGCGGAAACAGGCATCCGGCTCGCATCCTTCCAACACCCCGAATACTTGAACCGGAACGATTGGGACAAGCTCGACAACCTCTGCCGTCACGTCGAACACGCACCATTGTGGATTGACGATTCCGCCATCATCAACATGAGCACCATCCGAGCGAAATGCCGCGCCCTGAACCGCAAGGTCAACGGGCTGAAACTCGTCGTCATCGACTACCTGCAACTCATGACTTCAGGCAAGAACGTCGAGAACCGCCAGCAGGAAGTGTCGAACTTCTCCCGCCAATGCAAGATGCTCGCCAAGGAACTGCAATGCCCCGTGGTCGTGCTCTCCCAGTTGAACCGCAACTCGGAACAACGTGCCGACAAAAGACCGGAACTGTCCGACCTGCGTGAATCCGGCTCCATCGAACAGGACGCGGACATGGTGTTCCTCGTGCATCGTCCCGAATACTACGACCGTGAGGAACGTCCGGGCGAGGCCGACGTGATTCTCGCCAAGCATCGCAATGGTCCGACCGACACGTTCAACCTCGCGTTCATGGGCGAATGCTCCAAGTTCGCGGACATGGCCGCAGACTTCGGAACCGAAGTCTGAAAACGAGTTTTGTTATAGTGGGTTCGCCCACAAAAAAGAGAAAGGAAAAACATGCCGACAACACTCATTATCGGCGCGGTAGCGGTAGTACTTGTCGCACTTCTCGCAACCGCAAGCTACAAGGTCTGCCCCGCCAACAAGGTCATGGTCATCACCGGACCGGGCGGAAGACGCTTCGTCTCAGGCGGAAGCGCGTTCATCATCCCGTTCATCATGCGCGTGGACTGGCTGAGCTTGGGCGCGGTGCAATCCCTGCTGTCAACCGATACGGCGATTCCTACCAAGGACGCCATCCTCATCGACGTGAACGCCGTGGCGAACTTCCAGATAGCGTCGGAAACCACGACCGTGGACGAGAACGGCAAACAAGTCAAAGCGTTGGAGAACGCCGCCAAGAACTATCTCAACCAGTCCAAGGAGCGCATGGAGAAGGACGTCACTCAGGTGCTTCTAGGTAAGCTTCGCGAGGTCATCGGCAAGACCGAGTTGAAGGAACTAATGGAGAACAGGGACACATTTGCCGAAACTGTTGCCGAATCCGCGCGTGTGGACATGGAACGGCTCGGACTGCAATTGACCACGTTCAACATTCAGGACTTCACCGACCGGCAAAGCGTCATCGCCAACATGGGCGCGGAGATGGCGGCGGAAATCAGCCGAAACGCGAAACTCGCGTCCATCAACGCGGAACAGGATGTGGCCGTCCGCCAGAACCAGCTCGACCTGAAGCGTGCGGAACTCCAGTCCATCGCTGACAAGGCGCAAGCCGAGGCCGACGCGGTGAAGGGCATCACCAGCGCCGAACAGTCCAAGACCCTTAAGGTCAAGGAGCAGGAGGCTGAAATCGCCGCCGCCGAGAAGAGGGCAGTGCTCGAACAGAAGAACGCTGAAATCGAAGAGCAAAAACTGAACGCGACCATCTGCAAGAAGGCCGACGCCGACCGTTACGCCGCCGAACAGCAGGCCGACGCGCAAATGTACACAACCCAAAAACACGCCGACGCGGAACTGTACCTACGCCAGCAGGAGGCTCAGGCCATCCAATCCACAGCCGACGCGGACGCACACGCGACCGAGGTCAAAGGCAAGGCCGAGGGTTCCGCCGCACAGGCGAAGGGTGTCGGCGAAGCCGAGGCAATCCGCGCCCAAGGCCAAGCCTACAATGCGATGAACAACACGTACATCCTCGCCCAACAGTACATTCAGATTCTCCCCGACATGATTCGAGCCGCCGCCGAACCGCTCACCAAGGTTGACCACATCACCATGTACGGCGACGGAAACAACACGAAGCTCGTGGGCGACACGGTGAACAGTGTGAGCCAGTTGAGTGAGGGATTGTCTCAATCCTTAGGCATCGACCTGAAAGCGTTGCTGAACAGCATGGTCGCCGGACATGCCGCCGGAAAGTCCATGCAGGACGCCGAGTAGTCCAACCGTCTGACAGTCGGGCCGTCGGATGCGAGACGACCCGACTGTTTTCGTATCGGAAGGAGCAAACCATGGGCTTAGGGTTTCTGTCGGGCCGTCGTCTGGTCAAGGCTTATGACGGCAAGCTCACGTTCAGGCAGGCCGCCGACCAAACTTTGAGGCGCATCGCGGAACGTTCGAAGGCATTGAGCAAAGGCTTCAGCGCGTTCCGCGACGCATGACAGGCGGATGTGGGCGAACCGAACCTTGAGACCATAAGCGCCGCCCGTCTGAACGCGGGTCTGAGCCAACGCGCCGCCGCGCGCGCGTTAAATGTGTCCGCCTGTACGGGGAGGCTGTGGAACATGCGATTCCACGGCCTCCCCTCTTGTTAATTCTTGACAGTCTTCCAATTGAGATACGGCATTTTGAACGCGACCTCGCCGTAATAAATATAATAAATATAATAAATATAATGCTTTAAAATCGCGCTTGGCTGGAAGCTGATTTGATGTTCCCCTACATTCTCGTTATGCTGGAATTGTTCACACAAAACATGCTTGGAAAACAAAGGGAACCAAAATGATTAAGACCATCACCAGCCTCAAAATCACCACATCACACAACCTCTTCGACCGAAACGACACAATCGAATACCTCACCATCGACTACTTGGACGAAGACGGCAACCAGAAACAAATCAAAAACCTCCCCCACGAAGAAGACGCCGGAATCTACGACGTCAAAACCGACCCTTGGGAAGACATACTCGAAGACTGGCGTCTCACAAAACCCGCCTACATCTCATCCTCGGACAAAGGCTGGGAACTGCTCGAAAACTATCTCCAACACCTCACCAGCACCCAATCTCAAGAATTGGAGGACAGCCAGAACAAACTGTACGAAGCGGACAAGGTGGCGGATATTCTGCGCAACATCAGCCGTCTCAGCGACGTCGGCAAAGCCGCTTTCGAGGAAATGCTGAACGTTGATTCCGAAAACGTATGGGACGTGTACTCAAAACATTGGAACCGTATTACGTCGCATCGTTCAGGCAACGGGGAAGACTGAGAAAAAAGGAGGAAGCATGAGCGTCAAGTTCAACGGATTCGACTACATCAGCGACAACGACGGCATGGGCATTCACGTCGTCGCGGGAGCCGACGACATCTGGTTGCCGGTCGATGACCGTGAGCGTGTGAGGTTCGCACTCGCCGTGCTGGACGGGTTGGAGTCCAAAGAGCTGGATGAAGTCGCCCATCAGTTCGCCTCGGAGAGAAGACGCGGACATGGTTCGCTTTGACGCCATAATGCTTTAAAAAGCGCTTGGTGGGAAGCTGGTTTGACGTTCGCGTACATTCATATATACTGGAATTGTTCACACAAAAACAGAAAGCCATGAATAGGAGCGCAGACCATGGAACACAAGACCAATGCCGTCGAAGTCAGTTTTCTGAAGAAAACCAAGTGGACGGGCACCACCACGCGAACGCTGACCTTTCCGGTAGGCGAACTGGCCGACAGGTGCTTGAACGCTTGGCTCGACATTACGGACGAAAGCTTCTCCCATGCCACACTCCCATCCACGCAACTGGCGGAACGGTTCTCCACGCTCATGGAATCGGACGCCGACCAAGCCGCTTGGGACGAATTCTATAAAGCTGTGGGCGAGGAGTTCTCCCGCTTGTCAGCGGACGAGCTTGCCGCGTTTTTCATCGACCTGAACGACCCTTCAACCATAGTGTCCGTGCTGTGGAGCGACGGCGAACACGAGTTTTTGGATTCCGGTTGCGAATACCGGTATTAACGAAATAAGGCACGACAATGAGAACCAAAGCCAAGGAACTGCCAGCCATCCTCACTATCGCCGACACGATGGCCTACCTCTCCTGCTCACGCCAGCACATATACGACCTGCTGAATGCCGGTCGCATACGCACCTACAAAATCGGACGACGCCGGTACATCGACGCTGATTCGCTCGCCCACCTGTTCTGGAGTTGATGTGATGCCTAACGTAAACCGTGTGGTCATGTTGCCCGCCGAACTGTACCGGCTGACCATGCAGTATGCCGATCGACATGAAATCTCGTGGAACGATGCGGTCAGATTGTTGGCCGAACAGGCGCTCAGAGAAGATGGGGGCGAAGACTCGTAGCCAATATGTTCCGTGCTGGTTTTGAAGTCAGAACTTCACGTATGCTATACTGGAAATGTCCACATAAACAGACGGAACCAACCAAGGAGAACAAGTGAACGACACCAAAACCTACTACCAGCCAATCTTCCACGACAACGGCACCATCAGCGTGGTCGCCGGAGACAACACCTACGACCACACCTACGCCGACAAGCCCATGAACGAAGCTATCGTGGAAACCTCCCACAGCAAGCCCAACCCAACCAACTGGAAGCACGTCGTATCCAACTGCGACGAACGTTGGAACCTCATCAAAGGCGACGCATGCTTGGCAGTTCTGAGCGGCAATTGGGACGTTTTCGAAAGCCGCCACGAAAACAGAATCATGCTCGTCACCCGCAAGGGAACCCGAATCCTCTGACCTACACAAAATTGGAATTGGAAGACTGCCGTATTACTCCTTCCTTCTACTTCTCCCATATTCAGCAAAAAAGAAAGGAAGAATTACATGAAAGAACGGAATATCTCACTGGAAAACGACCTCATGATGTTAGGTCAGAAACCAATGGACGAACCCGACTCGTCCACCACCATCGAACTGCAAGAAATCGTAAAGAAAACGGAACGAAAAATGCTGAATCCACCGGCACCACCATTGAAATTCAAACCGAAAACAGCGGACAAGTCCATTGAAAACACCGACGAAATCGCCAGCAAGACGAGCAAGAAACCCGTTCCAACAGTAAACAAAACCACTCCGAAAGCCTACAAGCCCTCCGCATGCAAAACCAGCAAAACCGCACCTCCAACACCAACCCCCGCCAACCCGTACGCGCCTGTCGAATACGACTGCAACGGCAAATGGCGTCAACTGTTGACGGGAATCGCCGTCATTGGAATTCTCGTGGCGGCAATCGCATTGTTGGTGGGAGCGAAAACATGTTGGCGGTTCATCGCCGTAGGCGCATTGTCCGCATTCGCCATGCTCCCGCTCTACGGCTGGTTCGACGAACTCGAACGGGATATGGCGGTCAAGGCAGTCGAAAAGGATTATGGGATTCGTGTTCTGCAAACAAGCGGGGGCAATGGACTCGCGGAAGTGCATTACATGTTCCAGCAGAATTCAACCGTTGAAGCCGGTATGGTCTCCTATGGTCATGGCTTGGCATGGTTGAGGAGCGTGGGCGGCAAGAAGATTGTCGGACGAAGGCAGCAGGTGGAAAAGTGATGTCCAGCACGGTGACTGCCGCACGTTTTCCCTCGTTCTTTTTCAACGGCGTTTGGCAAGGGCTTAAAACCGCGCTTGTGCCGCACGCTTGCATATCCGACCCGCTGCCTCCCATGCCGACCGTACGCGATTGGCTTCAAGCCCACGGCGGCACCGGCATGGATGCTGACGCATTCGACCGGTGCGAGAGCGAATGGTATGAGCTGCTGGAGCTGCGCGAACGGCAGATGAACGTGTTTTTGGCTGGCTTGTTCGTGGGCACGCTGGTGTATGCGATTGCGATGCTTGCATTGCTGGCGCTTGTTGGCTGGCTGTTGTATTCGTTGGTTCCGTTTGACGGTTTCGGGCGTTTTGTCGATTGGGTTCGTGGTTGAGCGTTTCTCTATTCTATGCTATGCTGGAATTGTTCACACAAACAGGAAATCAAAAGGAACGAAAATGAGCGACAACATCAACTGGAACGAAACCGCAATCTACGACTTCCTCCGCTTCGAACACAAACCAGAACGCCAAGCGGCGTACGATGACCGGAATCTCACCAAACTCGCCAACGCCGGACTGGTGCAACGCAACGAAGAAAAACACACGTGGAAGCTCACCCAAAAAGGCGAAAAGGAACTAGCCGACATCAGACAGCATTTCGACTCCGGCAAACTCTCCGAACTCCCGCTCACGCTCCGACACTACTACTTCGACTGGGGCGAATACGATATTCACAACCTGCCGGTCAACGCACTTTCCCAAGTGGCCCTGCGGGACAGGAGTGCGGAGATTCGCAGGAAAGCCGTGGAACTGCTCGACAAGTACGACAAGCTTGACAAGGAAACGTCGAACGCCCTGTCCCACGACAAGGATTGGGAGGTTCGTTATATCGCGGCGAAAAAAGCCGACGTCTGCAACTTCTTCACGGAGGAGAATGAGCGCGTGGTCAGCAACGTCATCCGTAACCATGACGTTAATAAAGAGTGCCTGTCCCACTGGTCGGAAAGCCCCTACACCGGAATTCGCGCCCAAGCGGCCCTCTTGTCCGATGACAGCGAAGTAGACGAAGTGCTCAAACGACTCAAACCGCAAGACGTGGCCAGTGTGCTGGCCGTTAAACCTCGGTGGGCAACCCGTGAAATCATCATGAAAGCGTGGGAGGAAGCTGACAGACTGGAGCGTTACGAGCTGGTTCAGAATATGAGAGACATGCCGGATTCGTTCATCAATCGGGCGTTCAAGGGCGAAGCTCGATGGGCTCTTCGTGTGCGTATGGAAGATTATCGCAAAGCGGTTCGTCAAGTATTGAAGTTGGGTGCGATGTTCTCCGAGGACAGTGAGATTCGCCGGAAGATTTGGGAGCGTGCCGAGCGCGAGATTTAACCAAGTGGAGTGTGTGCTATTTGGGGATGTCTCCATTCATGTGGTATACTGGAATTGTTCACACAAAAACACAAGAAAAGACAAAGCCGAAATGTTTACCGCACTTGACATCAACACCAACGAGACCGTCACTGTTCAGCCGATAGCCGTCTACGGGAGCGATGCATTCGACACGCTTCTTATCGTCGATGCCATCACCGGCAATGGCATCTGGATGGGGGCTGACTCCTCCCAATGGCTTATCAACTTGGGACGCGCCGACTCCTACTCCGATGCCGAGAGGGTCGAAGATGTATACGGCGATGACGAGGACGAATGGGAGGCCACGGCGGACAGGAGGCTTGCCGCATATGGTTTCCGATTAGGCGAATTCGACGAAGAGGCTGGAGACCGGTGGGAGCTGGTAGAAGCTTAAAAACATACGGTTTCCCACGGCGCAATATCCGTCAAAACGCAAAGGGGCGTGCCATGACAGACACGCCCCACCATTCACAAGAGGGGCAATAATGCGAAAAGCGACGTTCGTTAGAAAATACCACGGGCACGGATACGACGCCCATATGGTCTATCTTGTCTATAGCTTTCGCGGGCATGAATATACGGTGTATGAGAACCTAGCCCAAGGCAACGAGCCTCTCGCGTGGCAACACCGCAATGAGCAAAGCCAAATAGACCAGTTGATAGAGCAGGAAGAGCGGGAAAAGAACGCACAGCCGAAGCCAAGCCGTTATGAGGATACCGTGCAATATGCCTTCGACCAGTTTTATAACTTTCTCGATGGTGAACCGTCGGACTTCGACTAACCGGCATCGCCCACTGCGGCGGAGGCAACCGCACAACCCTCCGTATAGTGGTGAAAAATATCGAGTCGTGTGGATGCTTTTGCGTTTGCGCGGCTTTTTGTTTTTGGCGCTTTTGCGCTTTCTCTCAAATATGCTATACTGGAATTGTTCACACACACAAGGTCGAAAAACCAAGGAGCACACAACATGTACGCAATCCACTACATCGGCGGCGCAATGAACGTCAAAAAAATGCCCAAAGCCCAAGCCGTCGAATACGCAAAACAAATCAACGATAACCCCACAGGCGCATTCCCCGAAAGCGTGAAACTCGCACAAAGCGCCGAAGCTCGCGACATCATGCAAAAAAGGCTCTTCACCAAAAGCATCTTCCACCGCCACAGCGACGTGTACGGCATGAGCATGAGCGAACTGGTCAACACAGTCAACGAATACTGCTGCTGACCGCGCTGGCACCTCCCGTATGCAACCGAAAGAAACAATGAAATGGCAGACAAGCAACACAGGGAACGAATCGAAAAACTGCGCAAGGACATCGAAACCGGCGTGAAGGAACTACGGGACTCCGGCACTTGGCAGCGCTACCTCGATTTCATGGGACGTTTCCACCAATACAGCTGGAACAACATCCTGCTAATGCTAATGCAATCGAACGGCAACTCGTCGCTGGTCGCCGGATTCCGCCAATGGCAGACACGCGGGCGCGTCGTGCGCAAAGGCGAACACGGCATGAAAATCTTCGGATTCAGCGCCAGAACCGTCAAAGACGAAGACGGCAACCCACAGCTAGACGAGAACGGCGACCCTATCCAAAAAGTCTGGTATCCCATCTTGACGGTGTTCGACGTATCCCAGACCGACCCCATCGACAAGGAGACCGACCCCATCGAACAGATGAAGCCGTCCGAACTTGAAGGCGCAGACGCACTCGGCCTCGTCGGGCACATGACCGCTTGGCTCGAATCCAAACATTGGCAGGTGGGACACGAGCCGATGGGAAGGGACGTCAAAGGCTATACCACGATGGACGGAAGCAGACGAATCATGCTCAACGCGAAGAACAGTCCGAGGCAGGACGCCAAGACCATCCTGCACGAAACTGCCCACATGCTCCTCCATCAGGGGTTGCCGGAAGGTGAATACGGTCGGCATCGCGGCATCTACGAGACCGAGGCGGAAAGCGTCGCCTACGTGGTGGCCAAATACATGGGAATGGACACTGGCGAGTATTCCATCCGCTACGTGGCAGGTTGGAGCGATGCTGACCTCGGGCTTGTACGCTCCACTGCCGAGCATGTCCGTAAGGCCGCTGACGAAATCATCACCGCGTTGCACGGCTGAAACCATCCGGCACCTCACGGGTCAGTCAAGGGGAGCTGTCCTTCGACTGGCCCCGTTGCAAAGTATCTTCCAACAAACATTGAAGGCTGAGGTCAAGTAGGGCGTGTGCTGTTTTTTGGGGATGTCGTCATTTGTATGATATACTGGAACTGTCCACACAAACAAGGGTTCGACCCATACAGAACAAGGAAAAAGAATGTACTCGAAAATCAACGAAGACACCTACCGGAAACTCATCGACAAGCTCTCCGAAATCCCATACGTGACAGGAGCGCACGCCACCCACGCCCTCTTCGGGGATGGAATCGAAGTCGCATTCCAATGCCCATACATGGGCAAGATGTTCGAATACTACCTTGTGGCAGACTCGCAACGCAACGGCAAACGTTCCTACCGTTGGAGTGGAGGGGTATACACGGTTTCGTCCGCGCATTGGGTTTTCGACGACGGGGAATGCACTCCCGTGGATTTGCCGTCGCACAAGCTGGAATCGTTGGACGTTGACGGACTGTATGACGCGATTGTCGAAGACTTGGACAAGGCGCGAAGAGAACTATAGGAGCTTGTAAGCTCTAAACACATGTCGGCGGACTTTCCCTGTTGGAGAGTCCGCCGACCGAACGTCGAAAGTGGAACCTTGCACATTCAGACCGTCTCCGAACAGGAGATTGAAGAGAACCTACCGGAACTGCCCCCTCATTTGGAGGATGGTTTCAGCCTGAAACAGTTGGAAATCCTGCACGACTATGCGGTGGAAGCATTCACAGCCGGAATCGCATACGCAAACAAGCATTCCAAAGGAGTCAATCATTGAACGGGAAACCGTGGGTCATTTCCATCCCACCATTCAAATGTCCGGACAATCTGACCGGAATCCCCGACCATTACATTCAAGCGTGGGAAAAATACGTGGGCAAAGTCCAACCGGAAGGAGGAGACCGAGAGGATTGGCTTGAACTCTGCGCCCGCCTTTACTGGGGTACCCGCAATCTGGGCGATGACGCCATTGTCCGTATTTGCGGCAGGGATGACGTCAACCCCCGCGACCTGATTGGCCTCCCCCACTTCGGTCCGGTGTTGAGAATGCCAAGCATCGACCAGATTGGCGACCCTTCCAAAGCGGACATGTACGCCATCAATCCGAACGTGCGTATACTCATGCACCGTAAGACACGACTCAGTTCGGTTCACGAGGATGATGTCAGTCAAGCGTTCGATTCCCTTATCAGTGAAGGGGTATCCGACTTCTTCGTCAAATACATGCACCAGAGCAAACGACTGCCGAACCTGAAACTGTCCGGCACTGACATTAACCAGCTCGTCCAGCAGGTACATGACTGGGGCGAATGGGCGTTCATCATGGCGGACGACGACCCGAACGCACTGCTTATCCAACAGTATGCGGACATTCGATACGAATACCGCATGTTCATGGTAGGCGACCAGCCCGTATGCGGCGCTGGCAATATTGGCGTGAAAACCCCTATCGACAACATGCATACAAGATTCGACCCTCAAGTACAGGAGCATCGTGATGACGGTACGACGGATAATGTCGCAGTCAAACCTGAATTGGTTGAACGGTATCGCGAGTTCGCGGTAAGAGCCGGACGCATGCTCTCACACTGCGGCTACGCCGCGTATGTCCTCGACCTGTGTCTTATTGATGATGAGGTTTCCATTGTCGAATTGAACGGCATGATGAACGCCGGACTGTTCGCATTGAACATGAACGACTTGACCATCGCTTTAAGGCTTAACTGGAAGCAATGCGTTCCGCCCGTTCTGGCTTCCTCCCCCGACTCCAGCCGTGGGAGGAAGCCAAAGGAAGAAAGGAGAGGATAGTTTGCTTGGCAGACGAATACGATTCGACGACCACCCGACCCGCGCTGTGTTCGACACCTTGGAACTTCCCACGAACGGCCACTACGCGCTCTACCGCGTATACCTGCGTTCTTGGCAACGACACTCCTGCCGACCGGAAGCGGAAGACACTCCCATGTTCGACGCGATATGCCCGAAGGGATGGTGCCGGTGGATGGTTCACATGAGCATCCTGAACTATCTGGATGGGATAGGCCGGTTGGGTTGGCCTAAAACAGGCGGAGTCGTTTGGCATCATAGGACAATCGACCCTTATTCCTGCCAACTTTCCGCTGGCTCCCGTATCCCGATGGTTGATTTTCGTGCGGACGCATCGAGTATTAGTTGAGCAAACTTGACAATCGTGCGCATAATGCGTATTATATGGGGTATGAGATTTAAACAGGTCGAGAAACGAATACTCGCAGACGGCTGGCAATACTACAGTCAAGCCGGAAGCCACTGCCAGTACATCCACCCGACCAAAAAAGGCAAAGTCACTATTCCCAAACACAATGGCGACATACCACCCATCGTCGTCAAATCCATCTGGAAACAAGCAGGAATCAACGAAAAGAAAACAAAATGAAACTCACATACCCCATCATCATCATCCCCGACCATGAAAACCTCGGCACTTACGCCGTCGAAATCCCCGACCTCCCCGGATGCGCTACCGGAGGCAACAGCCTAGCCGAAGCGTTATCCATGGCCGAAGACGCGGCCAGCGGATGGGTTCTCACCGAACTAGAGGAGGGCAATCCGGCACCCAAAGCCAGCGACATGCGTTCCATCAAACCTGATGAACCCGATGCAATGGTCAGTATCATCATGCTTGACATGGACGCCTACGCCGCCAAATATGGTAAAAAAGCCGTGCGTAAGAACGTCACCATTCCCGCATGGTTGGACACGTGGGGAGAACAGAACAACGTCAACTACTCCGGAGTTCTGCGCGACGCACTCGAAAGCCTACGTGACAGGACGTTGGTTGGCGCATAGAACAAAATAGGAAAACATATGTCCGGCAAACAGAATATTCCACGATTCTCAATCGAAGGCGTCGCCTATACGAAACACCACAACAATGCGGCATTATCCATGCGTCCATTGGACGATGCGACCATGCGAGAACTGGGGTTCACCGACCGTCGGAAAGGATACTGGTATCTCTGCCGACGCGTATCGACCGACTCCGACGTAACCCTGAATGTGCATATCGCCAAGGATGGGCGCGACTGGCAGATAGACGTGTTGGATGAATGTTTCTGCCAACCCTACGACTACCAGTATCTACTCAGCGTCAATCCGACCTTGGATTACGCGAACAACGTAGCCGACGAATGCGAGAAATGGTATCGCAGACTGTCCGAATGGGGACTGCTGTCCGGCTGGCATGAAGGCATGTACGTCTGAAAACAATAGAAAGGAAAACAGGAAAGTGAGCATTCTCAACGAGGAACTGGAAGAACGCTATCCCATCGAGGAAGGCGAATGCATTACACTCACGCGCGAACAGCTCGCCTTGCAGTTGCGCCGAGCATACAAGGCTGGTGCGACCCGCGATTTCAGGCGTACGGCGCATGGGAATTTGGAACTGGCGAAGGTGTGCGGAATGTTGTATGACTCCCGTCTGTTGCCGGAGGATACGGATTTCGAGGACGTGGTGAGAACTGTCTTGGACGGTCGTCTCAAAACCATCACGGCTTAAGTGTTATAATGGAGGCGTCCACACATTTTCCTTGCAGAGGAGGCTAACGTTGAGTTGGGATAAACGCCAAAGCCGAGACCCTAGAAGAATCGACCCGCTGGAAACACCGCTCTACGATTACGTGGTCGTGGACACTGAAACCACCGGATTCAAACCATCGGACGGTGCCAAACTCATCGAAATCGGAGCCGTGAAAATCCACGGAGGAAAACTCGTGGACAGGTACGAACAATTAATCGACCCGCACCAGCATATCCCCGAACACATCACCTCCCTCACCGGAATCAACGACAACATGGTGTACGGTCAACCGGACGTAAGTCAGGCGATATGCGAGTTCGACCGATGGCTTGGCCCGAGAACCGTCATCATGGCCCACAACGCGACCTTCGACCTGCGTTTCTTGGACGCGGCCATGCAAACCGTGAACGGCGGCATGTTCTTCTTCCCCCACCGGTTCGTGGACACGTTGGAAATGAGCCGAAAAATCCATCCTGAAAAACCGAGCCATAAAGTGTCCACGCTTATCCGCGACTATGGCATCGGCGACGTGGAAGAGCATCGCGCCTTGTCCGACGCGACTCAGGAGAACATGCTGTATGAAGCCATGCGGAAGGAATTGGAAGACTGCCGTATTTATACTTCCTTCTACTCTCAAACGGGAACAGCGAAAACTGAACCGCAAGAAGAAGGAGTCGAACAACCGGTGGCGCAATCGTATGAGAATCCGTCGGGCGTATATGAAGCAGCGGAATCGGCTGAATGATGCAGCCGCCAAGACAGCGGCGGAACTACTGTACGTAGACAATCTGCGTATGTTCTCCATGCGTTCGGCGAAGCAGGAAACCGTGACGGCTTCAGCCTCACGGTAGTTCATTTTCGTAGAGGTTGGAGCCGTTTTCGAAAACCAGAAGGCGTTGCGGTTGAGGTTGGAAAGCATCGAAGAGAAATTGGATAGGCTGTTGGCAGACGCATAGGGTGGTTTGTCTCTTCAGGTTTGTTATGTTATACTGGGTGTGTTCACATAAAGCCCAGTTGAAAAGGAGAACACCATGCAGAACATCAACCTCCACAGACTGATGTCAAAACTGTCCACCCGTCCCGAAGTCAGGACCGCTGACATCGTGAGCTGGGAAGACATCATCAAAACGGTCATGCGCGACGGCACGGTCGTCGCCATCGGCGTGCAGGACGAATATCCAGCGGTCGCACTGTACACCATATACGCCTCCGACGAGGACTACCGAAACAAGGAGCCTCTGACCGAAGGCTTGCACTACGACTTCGAAGACGACCACGACTACAAGAACGGCGTGGAAGCCATCATCAAGGAAGCGTGCTGACCCATGGACACCATCATCTTCGTCAAAGATCGCGACTGGCCGGGCACTGACAGTCGTGTCTACGAAATTCACGTGTCCAACTTGGTCGTGATGTGCGTATCTTGCTGGGTGCTGCTGGAGGACAGACGGTTCTCTGGCGACGTGCTTCCCAACGAGGGGCTGCGCGAACGGTATTTCGCATTGTGCGAACGCGGGAACGCCAGTCAAGCGAAGGCGTTCATCGACGACCTTTGGCGGGCAGCCGACGACATGGGCTTGGAGAAGCTGGCCGACTGGTTCGCTGAAATGAACGACCCCACCACCATCACTGCCCGCTACTGGGTGCACAGCGGCGTCGAATACTTGGACGCCGCGCACACCATGCCAAGGAGCGAACAACCTCAACCTTTCCCTATGAAAAAGGAGTAGACACATGCGATACGGTTACAGGCTGGCAGGCGGCGTCGCCCGTCACAACGTCAAACAGTCCGATTTGAGGGCGTCCATTCTGGATGATGTGGACGAGCGGCTGGAACTGTCCGACCATGTCGCCGAAGATAAGGGCTGGGAGCTGAAAACGTTCCTCTGCACCGCACTGTTGGAGAAGGCGTTCGCACAGCTTGCCCGATGCGACAGTCTGCCGTCCGAACGTGACCCGCTCGTCGTGGAGAATACGAGCCTGTTCGTTCTGTGGGTCGAAGAGTAGGAGAGGACACCATGACCAAAATCAGACTCAAATACAATCTGACCGAACTACACAAGCCCGTCGAACAACGAGGCAGCTACCTGACCGTCAGCGCGACCGACGAAAACGGCAAAACCGTCGAAATCGTCAGCAATAGGAACGGATGGGGAGAATTCAAACGCACCAAGGGCGGATACTTACAGGTTCAAAGCACCACCCAGTTCTCACTCCCCGTGAGCGACTCCGGCGTCCGTTCGCTACTGCGACGCCGATATCTCGAACAGTTGGACGCCGCCCACACCCTGCCAAGAGACGAGGACTGAGGAATCATGAAAGACTTAGAGAATGCCTTAGCCAAGTACCGTGACGGATTAGCCGCATTGGCCGGCGTATTGCCGTACACGCGCTTCGACGGGAACACGCTGACTATCGGACTCGTGGAGCTCTGCGCCGAGAACATCAGCCTCTCATGGTCGGATGGCGACGATGAGACGACCTGCGAGAGCGATGACGGCATCCATTGGACCGCATACTGCTTCAACTTCGAAGGCTCCTCCAAGTACGACTTCAGTCTGTCCGAAGACCAAATGCTCGACCATCTGAACCGTTACGACAATCCCGTCTCGTACGACTTGAAGCTGGACCTGCTGCTCCATACGGCGGACTTCTGCGACATTGACATCACATGGGTCGAAAGGCTGGACTGATTTGAGAGGAGACACCGTCATGCTGGCCGGAATCGAAAAGGCTCTCGAATACGAGGGCGACTGGACACGATTGGAGGACGGCGTGCTGGAATGCCGACTGCGTGACCAGTTTGACGGTGAGCACACCGGCCTCGCCCGCGTCACTATAAACAAGGCGGGCAAGGTGTCCGTTATGGCATGGTCGGACAATCCGTACGAATACGCAACCATGCCCGACCCCGACTGGACGCATGAATACGATTCAGCCGACCCGGAAGCTATCGCAGAAGACATTTGGAACCGTTGCCCATACTGCGGGCGTGAATCCGACAAGTGCGTGTGCGAACGTTGCGCGGGCTGCGGTGCTCTTCTGAACTGGGACAACTTGACTTCCTCCCCTGCCTGAAGGCGGGGGATTCCTACACCGGTTGGCTTAATGAAGCCTTGCGGTTCGGCGGGTTCCCGCTTCACGGGCGTCTGCGTTGCGACCGGCCTGAGCCAGTTTCCGTCTTACGTCGCCTCCACGGGCGTTTAACGACTCCGCGAGTCCCGCGGCGTCGAGGATGTTCAATGCGGCGTTCCAATCACGGTCGAGCCGTATGCCGCAGTTCGGGCATTCCCATTCGCGTACGTCCAACGGTTTTCGTCCGTCGTGGCGTCCGCATTGGGAGCAGATTTGGCTGCTGGGATACCAGCGGTCTATCTGGACGATGGTTCTTCCGTATTGGATACCCAATTGCCGTATACGGTCGATGATTCGAGTCCAGTTCGCGTCCAACAGGCTTTTCGCCATGCGGGTGCGTGCCAATCCTTTGACGTTCAGGGTTTCCAAGGAGACGGCTTGGTTCTCGCCCGCCACCTTGGATGCCAGCTTGTACGCCACGTCCCTGCGTTGGTTCCGTATCCGACCGTAGGTCTTGGCTTTCAGGAGTCGCGTCTTCGCATGATTGTTCGAGCCTTTCTTCTCTCTTGCCAGTTGTTTGTCGAGTTTGCGTAGCCTGCGCGTCTTGCGGTTCAGCGTTCTGGGATGAGGCATCTTCTCTCGTGTGCCGTCGGTGTAGACGATGCTCATGAGGGACTCCAATCCCACGTCGATGCCGCACGCCTCATGGACCGGTTCGGGAGCCTCGACCGACTCTTCGGCAAGTACGGTGAAGCTCGCTTCATACGAACCGTCCGCATGTCTCATGATGGTGACGCCGGATGGGATGGATGGGAGGTCTCTCGTCCAACGGAGTTTGACGCGCCCTATTTTCGGCAGGGTCAGGAACGCCCACTTGCATCCGTCCGCATGCTCGACCTTGAATCGCGCGGACTTGGTGAACTCGGCCGACTGCTCCCCGTCCCTGCGGCTCTTGTACCGGGGCAGTCCGGTACGATGCTTCCTTCCTGTGCGATGATTGACCACGACACGGGTTCTTCCTGCCTTGTAGAGGCGGAGAAAATTCCGGTAGGCCATGTCCGCGTGGCGTATCGACTGCTGCAACGGCGTGGATGATACGGCCAGAAGCCATTCCATGCCGGGGTCGCGTTTCCATTGGGTGAACATGTTGCTCAACTGCGTGCAGGACTGCATTCGCCCATGTCGGCGGCGCATAAGCTCCCGCTGGTCGAGCGTCCAATTGTACGCGTACCGGCATGCGCCGTACAGGCATGACAATGCCTCGCGCTGCCCTTGCGTGGGGTATGCGCGATAGTTATATCGCCTGTAGGAACTCATGTTTGGTATTATACTTGGTCTTTATGGATAAGACAAACGATATTCGTAAGGGACGGCACTGCGTCTACGATTTGCACGCGCACTTGGTCTTCGTCACCAAATACCGGCATGACGTGTTCACCGACGAACATCTGAAAGCGTTGGAACGCATATTCTCCGACGTGTGCGCCTCGTTCGACTGCCGGTTGGAGGAGTTCAACGGCGAAACCAACCACGTGCACCTGCTCGTATCGTTTCCCCCGACCGTGGAACTCAGCCGACTCGTCAACAGCCTCAAGGGAGTGTCCAGCCGATACATGCGCCGCGACTACCCCGAACTCGCGCAACACTATTGGAGGGCGCAACGCCTCTGGTCTCCCAGCTACTACGCGGGAACCGCAGGAGGAGCGCCATTGGACACGCTGAAACGGTACATAGAGAACCAGAACAGGCCCGCGTGATTCCCCACCGTCCTAAAAGGACGGTGTACCCTCACGCAAAACGATGGCGGACGGCGACTACGGCTACTGCGAATACTGCCATTAGAGGAATCGGACAATCCGCGCGAATACGCGGCCTCCTGTTCGCTGAGAACATGTTCTCGTTCGCGCGGAGCGCGGGACGCATTCGATGGACGAAAAATACATCAACCAAACAACAAGGAAAGGAAACATACCATGCTGTTCAAGCTTGAAATAGGAGACTATTCCGAAGACGGTTACGGAGTCCACGAGCCGGTAATCTACGAGACGAACTACGATGTCGCCGCCATCGCGGAAGGATACAAGAAGAGTTGTAAGAAGTACGGCATCCAGTTCAACCGTGGTGACAACGACTTCACGGGACTGGGGTTGAAGTGCTGGGACAAACGCGCCCTCTGGTCGAACCCCGACATGGGCGCGTGCTGGCTCGACGAAAAGATGCACGACCTGCTGACGTATACTGGCGTCGTGTCCGAGGAAGACATGATGTCGCTCGAAGGCGAATACCTCGCCATTTACGACGGGCCTGACGGGTTCGCCAACGCCATCATGCGGTTCATCGCCCTCTCCATGCCCGATGACTTCACTTACAGGATTCAGGAGCCTGAGAACATTCCATGTCTGAACGACACGCTGGGAGTCAACCTCGGCTACGGGCTGCTGGTGCTGTAGCCTTCAAGGTCGGGCAGGACAGGCGGAAAGGAGTAAGGAATGACTGAAAGACCGTTAATCGTCATCGACTTGGACAACACGTTCAGCGACTATACGACCGCGTTCAAGGATTGTCTGACCCAAATGGGTTACGACGGTTACGTGGACGCGCCCGACCCGTCCGACTATTCCTTCGCATGTGACGACTGGTTCGAAGACGAGGACACGTCTTCCCATTGCACCAGCGTGCCGTGGAACTCGGCCTGTATCTGCGCGAACGCCCCTACGCGGGTGCGTTGGATGCGGCATACGATATGGCGCGGCGACATTCCATCCTGTTCGCTACCAGCCGCGAGCGGGATGAGACGGACAGTCTGCGGTGGGCTGCACGCCTACGGGTTGGACGCGACCCCGAACTGGAATCTCGACCTTTGGCGCGACACGTATCCCGAAACGTTCGAGTGGACAATAAGGGATTCCTGCCGCCGTGATGGAAGCGGAATCCGCTTCTGCCGCATCTGGGACAAGACGTTTCTGGACGCCGACCTGACCATCGAGGACAATCCGCATACGCTCGACCGGCTCATGGACAAGGACATGAAGGTGCTGGTCAAACGGCACGCCTACAACCAAGCGCAATGCGAACGCGCCGAACAATCCGGCATGGGACTGGCGTTCGACGATTGGGCGCAGGTGCCCGCGCTGGCGAAACGACTGGTGAAGGAGAACGCGAAGTGAATCTTGCATCATGCCCGTTCTGCGACGGCGCTGTGCATCTCGTGTTCGACCGCGATTTCCGGCGCGGCGTCCGCTATGGAATCGTCCACGAACGGCCTTGTTCGCTTTTGCCGACCTTATGGGCGGCGTACGGTGTTGAATCTGATACGCTCGTCCGCTGTTGGAATCAACGGTATGGGGTGGCGAACCGGCTGCGAGCGTTGGGCGAGGATGGGCTGGCTGACATGCTGGCTTACGAGGGGGTTGGTTTGTCTTCTTAACCAACTGTGTTATACTGGGGGCGTTCACATAAAAACCAGTCGAAAAGAGACCACCATCCCGATTCGGAGCAACAACAATGCATAGCCTATACAAGACCGCAGGTAAATGCACTCTCAACCGAAACAAGGTGCGTTACCCCAACCAAAAGGAAGCCCAACTCGCCTTGGCCGTCATCAAAGGACGAGGCAATCCAAAACACACGGAGAAACGCGCATACCATTGCCCCATCTGCCACGGATGGCATCTGACCAGCGCCGAAACCGTGAACGACACCATCCTGTCCGGAAGCGTACTCCAACATACAAATCCAAACGCGTTCAACACCGGCATGGAAGCGTTCAAATCCGGTTCCAGACAAGGCAGATACTCCATCAGCAAAGCAAGCCTGACCCGACGTGTGCGACACCTGCTCCACCTGTTCGCAGCCAACGACATTCCGGAGGATTCGTGGGACAACCCATGGTTGTGGGCCACCCTCCGATTCCAAATCATGTGGCATGGCGGCGATGAAAAAGCGGAACAACTGCTATCCACTTCGAAAAAGACCGTCAAAATCGCGGGAAACATGCTCGCAGAAGACAAGACGCCGTTCCTTCACGTGGCCGAAAACCGGAAGGAAGCAAGACAATTGCATGATACGCCACTGCCCGCATGGTTGGCCGTGGCATTATTGGCAGATACAGGAAAGGAACAGGAAATTTGAACGAAGAAGAGCTAAAAGAGAGGGCCATACATTCCCTTCTCCAATCGAACATCGGCAAAGTCTCCCCCGCGGAAGCATTCGTCATCGGATGGCGCAACGGCTGGGACGAAGCGTTGGACGTGGCTTTGGAAATCATTCGCAAGGAACTCGACGGCGGGGAAGAGTGTTAAACGGAACCAAATACACGTGCACGCTGTGCGGAAGAACCACAAGTTTGGACACGGGATACAAGTACATCGTGTCCGTCGTTCAGACCGGTGGACACGGCAGATGCTCACACGCAAAAACATTGGTCGTCTGCCAGCATTGCATTCGCTCGCACAAGACCGTCTTGAACTTGCAACGCAAGTCGTTGGATGAGGAGAACACGCTTGAATTCCACAAGCTTCCGAAGACCAGTAAAACATCCACTAAGAAAAAACTTGAGAAGAAAGGCTGAACCGTTTTGGACTCCGCCAACATGCAGATTGTAGGAGAGCGGTTTCCTCTGCGACTAAATCAACTATCCAGCAGCAACAATTAGAAAGGAACTAAATCATATGGTTCGAAAAATGGTGAGCGTGCAAGCCATCGAAGGCGTGTACCCAATCAAGGATGCAGACCGTATCGAGAAAGCGAAAATCGGAGGATGGATTGTCGTAGTCGGCAAGGACATGGGATTGAAACCCGGCGACCATGTGGCCTATTACGAAATCGACTCCATGCTGCCCGCCGACGACCCACGGTATGCGGAATTGCAGAAACGTGGGCAGCGTACCGTGCCAGTGTCCAACACGATTACCGGCGAAGAACGTGAAATCACCGGACATGTGTTGAAGACCGCAAGACTGCGAGGCGTATATAGTCAGGGTTTGGTCATGCCGCTCTCGGCTATTGGCGTGCCGGAGGATACTCCGGTCGGTACCGACGTCACCTTGCGGGCGAACGTTTGGAAATTCGAGGAACTACCGCCTTTGAAAGGCGGGGATATGGTTGGCGTGTTCAACGCGCCATGCTCCAAGTCGGACGCTACGCGAGTGCAGAATCTCACCGCGTATTGGGATGAAATCAAACGGATTGCGTGGACGCCAACCGTGAAAGTGGATGGTACCAGCACCACAATCTACCGTGACATGGATGATATGGTTCACGTCTACTCTCGCAATTGGGAGCTGAAGCCGGAATGCACGAACATGCAAGTGGCGGTGAAAACCGGATTGGTTGACGCGTTGGAGAAAGGCATGGTCTGCCAGTTCGAGCTGTGCGGACCAAGTGTCAACGGCAACAGGTTGAAGCTTGGCTCCTATCGTCCGTTCGTGTTCGCCGTTTGGCATGACAATGCGAAACTCGACCGCGAGAATTGGCCGCAGGTCATGCTTGACAATGCCGCTCCCCTGTTGGACGAGGACGAGTGGAAGCCGACCGGCGATGTGATGGATATGATTGCCAAAGTGGATGGTCTGCGCGGCAACGTGACCCGCGACTTGTTGGATGAAGGAATCGTCTGGCATGCGAAGGCGGGCGAACGGTTGAGCGACGACCTGTATAACGAGCTTGGCAGCAACCGTTGCTTTAAAATCATCTCCAATAAGTATCTGACCAAGCATGGTCTTTGAGCGGAACAGGGCTGTGAGGTTTTCCCTCAAGCCCTGTTCTGTTATACTGGGAGTATTCGCACCGTCAGATGGATTAGAGGTCGGTCTTGCCAACACAACCAGAAAACACCGGAGAACTCACCACCGTCATCGACCCCACGTCCATCACGCGCATGGCGTCCAGCCGTCCGGACAATAAGGAAACCACCCTGTATGGCAGACATGGCAAGCATGGCGGCAAGACTCCAAAAAACAAAAGGATACGAGTCGCAACGCATAAACCTAAACGTCCCGTAGAACAGGTCATGCCAATCATCATGCTCGCCGTAAGTATTGTTTTCTTGGCGGGGATTATTCCGACCCTCTGGCTCATGCCGGTTTCAGAACCGGAGAATATGATTCGTCCCATCCTGACCGGTTTGGTCGGTGTGGCAGCGGTTTCCGCCGACGTTCCGGCTTGGATATATTTCGCTGGTTGGCGTCGGAATTCACGGGAAGCCTGAATCTGAAACATTTCCTTGTTATACTGGAATTAGCCACATTCACGTAAAATCAAGGAAAACATATGCCTAGAACCACGCTGGCCGATGTCGCGTCCGACTATGTGCGCAAACATCAGCACGAACGACAATGCCGACAACTCGACTCCGACAGCCGAGTCACGCTCACAGTAATCCAAAACCAGTGGGCGAAACTCACCGGACAGGAACCCATGACCATTTTCGACGCTCCGGAAGTCGTAATCAGAAGCATCGAAAACACGCAACGCGGACACGAACTGTTCGACCGGACAAAAGAATCAAACGGCATCGTCTACTACGGGCTGAAAAAATGAAAGGGAAAAATGTCACACACCATTGAAACCTTCACACAAGTCACGCTCACATTGAAGGACAACCCAGAGGATAACGGATATTGGCGTATCTGTTGGGACTTGTCCAACAACAGATACGCCATAGACGAATTACGAAAAACAGGAAAACTGAAATCAGGTGAAACCATCCTTCTGCCCGCCGGATTATTGCGCAACATGCTTGCCAAAGCGCAAAAGGACGCTCGCGGATTCCAGAACGCTCCCCTAGGCGAATGCTCGCACGGCAGTGAGTCGGAACGGAAGGGACAGGTGTACAGGTTCGCGGAAATCCTGAACCATGCCCTCTGCGAAGGTTCTCCGGCTTATTGTTCGGCAGCCAAGCCGAACTTGGATTTGTCGTTCCCGGATTTCGAGGATTGAGCCGCATTGGGTAGACATTCGAAAAAGAAACCCCGTACGGTTCCCGCCTCCACCGAGGAGCAGTCGTTCTACGGCATCATCGCCGCCGGAGTGCGGGATGGTGAGCTATGGGTCAGAAAACGCGTGAGACGGTTTGCCGCTACCGTATTGTCGCTGCTCGTATCCGTCGCCCTCTGCTGTTGCGGAACGTTCCTTTGGTGGGATACTCAAGGCAAAGCGAAACGCGCACGTATAGAAGCGGAGAACTCCTGTATCCAGCAGGTCGGCAGCATGACGGAATCATACAATAAAGCGTTCCGCCTGTACGGTCAGGTTGCTTCCAAGTTCAGCGAATTGGACGAATCGTATGATTTGGACGCTTTGGCCGCTTTGCAGGACAAGAAGCCGGAGGGATATAAGCTGCTGCATTGCGATACGGATTTGGATGGGGATGTGAGGGAAGCCAAGGCTTTGAAGCGCTCCTTCGACCAGTTGTCCGTCGAATATCGCAAGGCTTTGACTCCCATCGGAAAATAGTTGCCAAGGTGCTGGGGTTGATTCCCCGCCTACCTTTAAACACTCTCGCGTTATATTGGGTAATATGAGGTCATGACTGGCATAACACATGAAAAAGAAATCCTGATGATTAGAATCGGATACGCACCCCGACGAGGCCGCGTATACTTCCAACCGCGAACCGTAATGCAGGAATACCTCCGATTCAGCGAACAGCACGACGACCACATCCTATGGAAATGCGGCATCATCGGAGTCATGCGAAACGTGGAGCAGGTCATCCTGTACGCGCACGACGAAGACCTCATGCTCATAGGCGAAGTCGCCGGTTTCGGAAGCCCCTACAATCCACGGACATGGGACGAGGGAAGCTTCTACCAATGTCCTAAACCTTGGTCGATGGAACCCGCGAAATACTGGATAGCGTTGGACGATTTGAGACCGTTGGAAGACTTCGACCCCGACATGTACGAACTCGCAGCCGGTAAGGACGAAGGCAAGCCGCTGTCTCTCGTGTTCGAACGGAAGGTACCCATGCTCACCATGGCGGATTCCGAAGGCAATCGCAGGAAGGTGACGACTTCCCGCCGTTCCGTCCTTACGCGCATCCGCCCCCGAGAAGTGTGAACGATTCCAGTATTTGGACATATTTTACGCAAACCACTATACTGGAATTAGTCACATAAGAGTAAGGATATACCATGACGGAAACAACACTCATGGACAGACGAGCGGTATTCATGCGAATCAGCACGGAATCCGACCTCATCGGCAAAGCGAGCGTCAAACCCGACAAGAACACCATCATCCGCTACAACTGGCGCGAAGCGGACAGCATGCTGGACGAAATCGTCAAACATGCGGAACAGAACGACGGCAAGGTCATCATCCCGTTCGACAGCATCGTCTCAGTCCGTTCATTGGACATCTGCTCCCGATTCATCCTCTGGCGCACCGATGGAAAATATCTGGTCGGGAAACTGTTCGACGCCGGAGAGAACTACAAGCACGGGATGGACGATAGGGACGGCTATACGACCCCGAAAGCGTTGCGTGCCAAAGAGTCTTCCCGCTGGGTGAAGCTCAGCGAAGTCCAGAACGGAGAGGACTTCCCGTTCGAGGATTGGTATATCGAAGCGTACCGTCACCGCTCCCACAGCAAAACCCCTCTGGGAGAGGCTTTGCAGCACAGCCATATGAACGTCATGTTCGCATACGAGGAGGATTGAGATGCCGAAAATCATCATACCGGGCAAACGCCTCACAGCCGACATCACCCATAAGATTCAACCAATGATTAAAGTCACCGACTCGGAAGGGAAGGAATGGTTCGCACGGGCCATGTTCCTCAATCTGAACCGTGGTACGGGAGACAAGTGGGAGGTTGAAGACCTGAGCCTGTCCATTGCGGCGAAACCGAATTACGCGTTCTACAAGAACCCGAAGCTTGGCGTGGACATCAGTCCGGAACAGAATCCGGAACTCAAGGAACTGGTTGACGAATACATGCTCGTAGTCAAAAACGACACCGCTCAGGCAGGAGCCTAATTCCATTAACAGCAAGGACGGCACCTCCGTTTCGTGTAAGGTTGTTTACAGCGAAACGGAGGTTTTCTTTTATGGCATACAGTCCGTCAGAACCGCGCGACCCGCTGGGCAAGTGGATGAAAGCGCATGGTGGCAATCCGAAGGCAAGTCTTGCCGATAACGTCAAAAATCTCAACTATGTGGAAGAGCATGAGTCGGCTGTCGATACCAAAAACACGCCGACAGCGGTAATTGACCAGATAGCCAAGACCGGCAAAGACGAGGACAACCGGCTGGAGGCGCTGATGAACCCGAACATCAGCGACGAGACGCTTGACTCGTTCAAGTACAGCGACGACGTGAGGGAGCGCACGGCAGTCGCGTCCAATCCGAAACTGGACGGCAAGACGCTCGACATGATGGCGGACGATGACAACTTCTATGTGAAACGTGCCGTGGCCCTCAACCGCAACACCCCGACCAACACTCTGGAACGGCTCGAAGGCGACGCCGACAAGGACATTGCCGACTACGCTCTCATGGCATGGTGTCGGAACCGTTCGCTGGAATACTGCAAGGAAGGCGATTACGGTAATCCCAGCGTCCTGCTCGTGCAGAACAGATACCATCAAACACTGAGGCTCGAAGAGCTTATGGACTACGACGATGTGAGAGACCCCATGCCGTTACCGTGGCAGGACGGTTACAACGACTATATCGAGACCAACGAGAAACTGCATGTCTGCGACGCGTACACGTCGGAGATAGCCACGGAGGCGGCTAGGAACGGCGACTACGACGCAGCCTTGCAAATCTTCGAGGCCGGTCACAGCAAATGGACGGACGGCAGGGCGGGAACCACCTTCCCCCTTAGCAAAGGCAGGATGAAATGCCCCGCCATGGCTATCGACGCGGAGACGAAATTGGCCGACCAGTTCCTCTACCACGCCTCGTCCGAGCAGTGCGAAAAACTCCATAAGCTAGGCTACGATTCGTCGGCGCAGGGCATACTGAACCGTTTCGACATGACCAACACCATCAGCACCCGCCCCATGGCGGAACACTGCACGGTGCCGGACAGGCTCGACAGGCTCTCCCAGTCGAAGGACTCAGAGACGAGACTTCACGTGGCGGGCAATCCGAACACCAGCTTTCACACGTTGGAGACGCTAAGCGAAGACAAGGACGAGAAAGTCAGCCGTAGGGCCGTCATGAATCTCGAACATCGCCGTGAAAATCAAAGACTCTCAGACGAATACACGGGAGTCGATTTCAACGACGATAGCGGATACGACGATATCCAATTCGAATACTAAAAGAAATTGGAGGAGGAATGTACAATCCTTTACAAGCAAGAGACCCGCTGGGCAAATGGTTTAAAGAACATGGCGGCGCTTCGATTGAGGATGTCGTCTCCAAAACCAGTACGGTCGATTTGGAGAACATGGCCTTGGATGATAGGACACCTACCGCCGTGCTGAACAATCTCGCCACTACCGAATACGGGTTCAACCATCCATTCGACGAGGACGAGACCTACCCGAATGCGAACGGCGAACCGCCAAAAGACAAGCGGGAGAACAGGTACAATTACGAGCAACAATCGGTCAGATACGACACCAAGGTTCGCTGCACGGCAATCGAACGCGGTGCCGACGATACCGCGTTGAACGTATGCCGGTTCGACGACAATCCACAAATCCGCAATGCGGTGGCCCGCAACACCGAGGACGCGCACACGCTGGACGTTCTCTCGTCCGACGAGTCGTGGAAGGTTCGCGGTGCCGTGGCGGGCAATCCCCATACTCCGAAAAACGTGACGGAAAGACTGTTGAACGATAATGAGGCCATCGTCCGTGCGGAAACGTTGAAACGTTCGGATTTGAGTTCCGAACAGATTCGAAAAGCCGTGAATGACGCTTTGGAACCAACCTCCCATAAGGCGGGTGCCGTGACTGATGACATGACGAAAATCATCCGTGCCGCGTCCGGCAATTGGCAGACCGACGCCGATACGCTTCACGAATGTCTTCGCGTGGACGATTACGAGACTCAACGAAACATCGCGGAGCATGAGCATACGTCCCAGAAGGATTTGCACCGGCTGGCCTCCAGCGAGGATAGCGCTATCCGCGAGCAGGTGGCGTTCAACCCCCATGCGTCATCGGCTACGTTGAGCTTTTTGGCCTACGACGATTGGACTCAGACCCGCGTCAACGTGGCGGGTAATCCCAACACGACTCCCGATACGTTGGAGTACATGTCGAACCAGTGGAGTCCGCATGTGAAGCGTGCCATCGCCGTGAACTCAAACGCCTCCGTGGATACGTTGAGAAAGCTGTCCCACGATTCAGACAAGACCGTGAGACGATTGGCTTATTCCGGACTGAAGCAAAAAGGTGAGAAGCCCATCGACAAGCCGTTCAAACCGGCCAAGCCGGTCGAAGACGACAATCCCGGCAAGTATATGAGCATGGACTTCGACCCGCTGGAATACTTCGGACTGGACGACTGAATTGACACTCCCGTGGTTGAAACCACGGGAGTGTCAATTCAGTCGCTCAACGTAATTTTTGCCGTGGCAAAAGTTACATCAATTGATGGAAAAACTGCTGATTGCCAAAATTTTAGACATTCATGTAAGTTTCAAGTGACGTCAGCATTATTCAGGTATCGGGTATGGGGCTACGGACGTTTTCGCGGAGATAATCACGCAGCCGTTCCCTAGTTTTGACCCCATCACGTTCCACAAATCCCTCCTCGAACATCCATCCCAGAGGAGGGATTTTTCCGTTTTTAGAAGGTTTATAACACTTGGAGCCGTTAGGGTCGAAACCAGCAATGTAGAAAAATTCCACAAAATCGAAAGCGATTGACCCGAAATGGCAAGAGACGGTTTCTATCGTCCGGAAAGCTTCATTAGTCCCGGCAGTGAATACGGTCTGCTTCGAGCGGCCACGCCGGACAGGACTGTATGGCTGTACGCGAAGATTCCTTGGACGAGCGCACTGTTGGACGGTGCCGGTGATTCGAAACGCAAGGAAGCCGAACAGGGTTTCATGGCGTTCTTCGACGGGTTGGCCGGTGAGGTCAGCGTGGCTGGCATGAGATACCGTGACATTCTGAAAAGCGAATACAGAGAATTCCACCTGCTGACCGGCTCCATGCCCATCCCCTACCGTCCGCCGGTCATGCAGCAGGATGATTTGAAAAGCTATCAGGCGTACTATTACCGTAATCTGAACGTGTGCAAGCAGTTCGCCGTAATCGGGGTTCCGTTGAAACTGGGCGGCGAGGACGGAAGGAAGGGACGCAAACAATCCCTCCTACGCAGAGCCACCACGAAATTCAACCAGCTCAGCTTCTCTATGGCGAACGGTTACGCCATGTTTGAGGAATACCTGCCTGACGCGCACCGTATCGAACGCATCATGCTGAACGCCGGTCTCATACCTTTCACCGTCATGGAGGAAAGCGAACGGGAACAGCTGGTCGCGATGATGGAGACATGGTGGGTGAGCCGAGCTTCCGCGTCTGCCCTTCCCATCATCGCCGAGAACGACCATCTGCATTTCTTCCCCAACAGCAAGGTCTGCCAGAACGCGAAACGCCTGTACGATGAGGGAATCGACTGCGACCAGTGGAACATCGACAGTGAGTATCCGGCGTCAATCTGCTTCGCCAGAACCACCCAATTCGCCCAATCGGACATCACCGACCCGTCCAATCTTTGGATTGCGAAATTGATGGAAGTCGCCACTGCCGGTGGGGCGAACGCTGTAGGAACGTCCATCCGGGGCAAGGTCGAACCCGGCAAGGTGACCGCCGACACGATTCGCCGTAACGCCCGCACGATTGACGAGAACATCAAGGAGCGTTACCAGCATGGGCGTGAGGCGTCCGCCGACATGACCGATTTGAAATATCGGTTGGACTATAAGAAAGCCATCTACAATTCGCCGGAAATGCCGCCGAGCATCATTGATTTGAGCGTGGCCGCCTGTGTGGCCGGTAACGCGCAGATGGCCGTTGACTCGTTGCAGAACATCCAGAACTTCGAGTTCACGAATCTGACCACCGCCAACGAGCAGTTGATGGCGTTCAAAAGCATGCAGGCGTGTTCGCCTGTCCGTATGACACCTTATGAGATTCACTGGTCGGCGACCTGCGTGGCCGGGGGCGGCGTGAGTAGTTTCGCCAAGGCCGGTGACGAGACGGGCGCGTTGGTCGGATTGACGGAAGCGAACCGGCAGCCCGTGTATGTGGGCACCACGACGGTGCAGGACAAGGACACGCGACCGGGCATTCTGGTCATTGGCGAGACCGGCTCCGGCAAGTCCATGCTGCTGGTGAGCCTGTTTTTGCAGTGGATGCTGATTGACTCGCGTAGCGGCAAAGGCAAGACGCCCTGCATCCTCGTCAATCCGAAGGAGGGCAACGATTTCGAGGATGCGGTGCTGTCCCGCAACGGTACCGTGCTCAGAATGGATTCCGACATCGCCGATGGCACTTTCGACCCGTACAACGTGCTCCGCAGTGAGGAGGAGGCCAAGGATATGGCCGCCATCATGATTTCCGACATCCTCAAACCGGACGGCGACACCTCCTACGAGTTGACCGTCAAGGCGATGCTGGATTACGGGTACAAGAAAGGCGGTCGTTGCTGCGGAACGATTCTCTACAAGGCCGCGACCGACTTCCGCGCACTCCAACAGGCGGGCGATGACCCGTCCAAATACAATCTGTATCCGGACACGTTGGAAGTGTTCAAAATGGTTACGATGAGCGTCAACACCAACCAGTCATTGAGGCTCATCTTCGGCACCAACGACAATGTGACCCCGTTGCGAGTCAGCCAGAACTTGACCCTCATCAACGCGGGCGACCGTTCCATGATTCCGGAACGAGGTGCCGAGAACACCGTCACCGGACGCATCCAACGTTGGGTTCTCCGCATGATTGTGTTCGGAGCCGGTGCGGCGGTGAGCGAACGAGACGGCATGGTCGGAATCGACGAGGCTTGGGCGATTCTGGGCGAGGACAAGGGTGCCGCCAAGGTGAACGAGTGGATGCGTACCGCGCGTTCCCGCCGTTTCACTCCGGTTTTCGCATCGCAGAAGGTCAAGGAGTTCATCAACGCGGGCATGACGGGCGGTATCGGCCGAGCGTTCCTGCTGGCATTGGACGACCCGATTCAGGATTCTCCGGCGCGAGACGCGTTGCGGCTGTTGCAGATTGAGGATTCCGGCAATCGTATCCGCTCCCGCATGAGCATGGGCGACACGAAGGAGAATGACGACCCGAACTGGTCTGGCATGAGGCGTCTGCGCGTCAAAGACAAGGAGACCGGCAAGGACAAGACCATTCGCGGTGCCGTCGCCTATTTCAAGGATTCCAGCAAACAGCCCGTACCCGTCGAGGTCATCATCCCACCGGACCTGTTGAAGGAAATCTCCACGACGGCGACCGACAAGATTCGTCGCGAGGAGGAGAAGAAGAAAGCAATGCAAGCGTTTGAAACGCAGGAAGGACAAGAACAGTGAGCTATAAGGATTTCTTCGGAGAGAACCGTCCGACCCCCAGCAAAAAGCGGGACGAGCCGAACGTGACCCCGTTGTCCCCACCGAAGTTCGATACCACGCCGGTGGTGGAGAAATATGACGTCATGGCTTTCCAAGGTTTCTCCAGCGGCAGACCGTTGCTGTTGGAGAAACCCACCAAGTATGTGGACCGTATCGTCAATTCGATGAAGCAGATTATCGCCATTCCGGAGAACGACCAGCATGGCGGCGTCGAGGGAAGAGTATACCTGTCCCCTATTTTCACGCTTCCCGTGGCATTGCTCCATGAGGGAGACAAAATCGGCGACGAGACCGTGAACCGATACCCCTACCTGCATTTCCCGTCGAACCATGTTTGGGACGCCGACGAAATCAGTCTGGATGAATACCTGCTCGCCATCGAATACATGTTCGTCATTCACGACGTCGCGCAGGAGGACACCGCTGGAAACCTGCTCACCTATGGTGTGGACGGCGATTACACGATGGATGACGACGCGTGGAAGACCGCTTGCGAATGGTCTAGGGAAATCAGCAAACCATTGTCCGACCTCAACCGTGGCCGACTGTTGGGATTCGCAATCAACAGTCAAAGCGAACGGGAGGTGGATACGGTTGCCAACCTGTTCGACCTTTGGGGAGAGGAAAGGGAGCCGCAGCAGATTCTCTCCGACGCGCAAACCGCTGCGGGCGATGTGGAAGACCTTTACGATATGGTGTTCAGCATCCCATTCGAACCATTCCACTGATTTCCCTCCGCCTACGGTGAAAATTCTGTTAACTTGGAAGAGACGGCAAAAGTCTCTTCCAAGTTTTTGTAAGGCGGACACAGTGCGAAGTTTCGGAAAAATGGCGGCTATGGGAATGGCTGGACTGCTACTCTTCGACCTGACGTTGGCTGTCGGCGTGACCAGCATGAGCACGGTTTCCAATACGGCCATGATGTCGATACGTTCAAACGGATGCACTCCGACATCCGCCAAAGACGATTCGGACTCCGATGGTGCCGGTTCCTCTTCCGACTTCAAATCCAACGATGTCGCCACCAAAATAGCCGAAGCGTTCGCTTCGGCGGGATTCTCCAAAGCGGCAACGGCTGGCGTATTGGGCAACGTGTATGCCGAATCCGGTTTCGTGGCAGACAGAGGCAGCGGCGACAATGGCTATGGTCTTGGACAATGGACTCCCCGAAGCAAAATCCGCGCTTGGATGGACGCCAACGGACTGGAGGGCACTCCCGATTCAGACGAGGACGGGCAGATAAAAATGCTCGTCGCAACAGCCAAAAGTTCCTTCAACAACCATTACCTGTCAAATGCGAAATCGGAGATAACCGTCAAAAACGACAGCCTGTATGATACGTGGCATGATGCCAGTGACCCGGAAGTGGCCGCAGTCGCGTGGATGGCCGGATGGGAAAGGCCGAATTGGGCGTCCCGGAACGAGGACGTTCGCAAACAGGTTGCCAAGGATTACTACGACAAAGGATTGAACGGCGTCTCCTTCAACGGTGGGAGCGACGGTTCCGACGACGACGGCGGTTCCCAATGCTGCTTCCAGACCGATGATTCCGACGGAGCCGCGAGCACGGCGTCAGACAATGTGACGGTGACCAACTCCGTTCAGGCGTACACGGACAAATACGGTCAGGCCGCATTCGACGTTGGTAAGAAATACGGCATCCCATACGAAGCCATTCTTGGACAATCGGCGGTGGAAAGCGCTTGGGGCGCATCCACATTGACCACAAAATACCATAACTTCTTCGGAATCAAAGCCGTCAACGGCCAGAAGTCCGTCAGCATGGGCACCAAGGAATGCAATCAGGGCGGATGTTATGACACGACCGGTGACTTCGCGGTCTACGATTCCGACGAGGATGGCTTCGCGGGTTACGGCAAGTTCATCACCGGAAACTCCCGTTATGCGGCGGCATTGCAGAAGCGCACCGACCCGCACGCGTACATTCAGGAGTTGAAGAACGCGGGATATGCCACGGACGGCAATTATGTTTCGACCGTTTGGGGTGTTACCCAACAGTTCATCGCATACATCAAACAGAACAACAAGTTCCCGCCGTCGTCCGAAGTGGAGTTCGACACCGCCCCGCCAGCCGATGCAGACGGCTCTTCCGGCGACTCTGATTCGAACACCACCTGTCCCGTGCGCAGCGGTGACGGTGGCGACGCCTCCTATGGTTCCGTAGGAGGCGCACCCGCCAAGGATGGCGACTTCTCTTGGATGTGCTCCGGCAATCAGAGGATTTGCGGCGCGAACGATGCGGGAGTGTTCTATCCGCATCTAGAGTTCGGACACCAGTGCGTCTGGTATGCGTGGAACCGTCTCGCCATGATTCACGGCAATGAGAGCTGGTCTTGGGTCTTGGGCAACGGCGGCGACATCGCCAATAATCTGAAGGGGAAGCCGGGTTGGACGGTTGACGCGAATCCCAAGCCCGGTGACGGAATATCAGGTAGCGGCAGTCCGTTCTCCGGAGGTGGCGGCTGTGGTCACGTGGCCGTAGTGGAGGAGGTGTCCTCCGACCCGTCCGGTTGGAAAATACGCATCAGCGAGGGCAATAGGGACGGTTCCGCCTCGTTCAGCTCCTATGGTTCCCGTTGGCTGACGAAGGCTCAGCTTTCCGGCACTGACTGCCAGTTCTTCCGCAATTCCAACTGGAAGAATTGACGGCGCAACGCATAAACGAAAAAGAGGATGGGCGCGAACTGAACCGCGCCCATCCTCTTTTTCGTTTTTTCGAGCGACTATTCTCGTTCGTGGATTGTGGCCGCATCCTTCTCGGGGTCAAGGTCTGGAGCCTGTTGTTGGCTTTCGGTGGTGTTTCCGGCCTGAATCAAATCGTCCCACATGCTCCAATCGACCTTCCCATCCATGTCGCCCATACTGGTTGGAGAGTTTAATACGCGGGTGATTCCGGTCGGGTTCATGCCGTTCCAATTCAATCCGCCGGAAACCGGAATGGCGATTCTGCTTCCGTAGCCGAGATTGTCCGCCACATTGTCCGGTGTCCACTGCGACAGGAATGGGTTAATCCACCAATACTGGTTGCTCCTATATTCAATGTCGGAGACCTTGCCGTTGTCGATGGTGAGGACGTCGTCAATCCGATAATCCCGCCATGCCGGGGTGAGGGCATTGTATCCGCCCATTGAATAGGTGTCGCCGCTGGTGACGAGGATGGAACGCACTGTGCCTTTGACTCGCACTTTGCCATTATCAAGCACGGTAACGGTCGGGTCTTTCACCCATCTGCTTCCAGTGCCCCATACTTCGTTACGCCACCACGCTTGAGCTGTGGGCATCGTATCGCACAACGACTGGTAGTCCGACATGTTGCACACGTAGGATGGGGCGTCGCTCCCCCACGCCTGATTGGTTTTCATGGAGACAGGCATGTCGGATGGGGCTTCGATATTGTCCGGCGTTCTCAATGCGGACAATACTTGGTCAGCTGGCTGTTTGTCCCACTGGTGTGGGTCTGCGAGCGAGTCCACTCCCCAATTGCGCATGTCCTTTTCCATTTGCAGGGCGATGGCCTTGTTCTGTTCCTTCTGCTCGTCGGTCAGGACAGGCTTCTGGGCTTTCTTCTCGGATTTGCTTTTCCGCGAGTGGACGCTGGCGCTTGTCTGAGCTTCTTTTACTGAGGTGACATGCTTGCGCCATGAGCACCATCCTATGACGAGCGCCAACACTAGGACTGCCGAGATGATTATGGTTATGGTCTTTTTATCGTGGGACATTAGTTTCTGCCTTCTGAGGTTCACTGATACGGCATATATTCGAACCTAGAAAAATATTAGCGGGAAGCCTTGCTCTTTTTGTAAGGAGATTCCATTCCGTTCAGACCGTTCTTGCCGAGGCGGAGCAGGATGGTGTTCAGCCACAGGACGCCCGTGGGGATGAGATATCCGATGAGGGCGAGCAGGACGCAGAACTTGTCTCCGGGGTTCCAGTGGACGTAGAGCATGGGGAAGATTGCCATGAGGATGCAGTCGATGGGGATGTCGTACAGTTTGCCTTCGTGGAAGGAACGGCGGAACGCCCAGATGACGCATTGGGGTATTCCGATGACGACCAGTGAGGTGAGGATGTCGAACGCTCCGACCGCGATTGAGGGGATGACTGTTCCGAAGAAGTTGTTGAACATCGTTTCGAACGTCTGTCCCGTGTCGGTCATGGACAGTCCTCCTATCGCTAGGAAGAAGACGCAAATCGCGTAGACGACGAACGTGCCAATCGAGATAAGTAGCGTTGCCATTTTGTTTTCTCCTTTTTCTTTAGGTCATAATTTGTTTCCTTATGGCGACTCTTTTTTTGTGGACAATCTCAGTATAGCACGAACTTAAACCTTCTACGATAACCCACTCCCCAAGACGACGACACGCCCAAAAACACCCAAGCAGCCCCAAACGATTTTCCCGTTTTCCAAAGGTCAACAACAAACAATCCATTAGGGTCGTTAATAGATTTTCACCACTCGAAAACACAAGACGAATGGAGTCCCTGATGGCACAGAATCGCGGCGGGCGAAGCCGCAGCAGAAGCAAGGAGCCAACCCATATCTGGAGCGGATTCTGGTGCGGACTCGTAATAGCCATCGGAATCATCCTCTGGAATTTCCTCAGACTGCCTCTCATGCCGTTCATATGGCTCGGCATCCTAGTGGGAGGAACCACGGCCACCTATCCGACCCCCGCACGCAAGACCGACCCCATCGACCCGAAGAAGCTCAACGTCTACTACCGGTGGAAGGACATGTTCGCCGGACTGAAACCCTACTCCCGTCCCGAAAGGGACGACGAGTTCGACGAGAACCCGGAAACGTTAGCCGACCTCATGTCCAAATCCGACTGGCTCGCCATCCACCGCGTCTCATGGTGGGTCGGCTGGTTCGTCGGACTGTATGCGAGTCGCGGATGCGGATTGTGGACGATACCGTTCAACATGGTGTTCGGCTTCATGTCGGCCATGGGCGTCATCCATTGGCGTGACAGGCTGGTTGACCGTCGTCACATCTATCAGGGCGTGAGCGTGTTCGCGTTCCTGCAAAAAGGGAAAGCGTCGCAGAAGGCCATCGCCATAACCTCTTCAACGGTTCTTCTTGTTATACTGGGAGCGTGCGCATACTTGGGGTTCGTGGACATCCCCACCATGGTCAGCCTTCCCCCACTCCTGTTCCTACTGCTTGCGACGAAATTCGACAAGCGGAAGCAGACGGCATACTGGCGTGAACTCGTCAAAGCCCAACGCATGCTGGACGGTTGGGTTAAGAGCGACGACTTGGCGAAGACGTGGGGAGGAGCCTACGTGACCCAAGTCAAAAAGGTCGGCCACCGCAACAATCCGATGCATGTCATGCGCGTCCGTCTGCAAGACCAGTACGACGCTCCGCGAAGCAACGAGAAAGTCCTGAAGGCCGGTGTGGAACCGTTGCGTTCCTCCGCCACATCCAGCGGCTACAACTTCATCGCCCTGCTCGCCGCCAAAACCATCAAGGAGAACGGCTGGCAGTTCGACCCGAGCCTCGTGCGCATCGTGTACGGCAAGGACGAGTCCTGCATCCCCGACATCACCAAGAAGAACGTCGGAACGAACATCGCACAGCTCGTGGCGGACATCGCATACGACTACTGCGCCCAGAACGAATGGCACAAGCGTCCTCCGCTCGTTCAGGTCATCGACGCCGCCGCAGACGGCGAGGAGAACGCGGCATGGCTGATGCTGCTGCACAATCCTCCAAACGGTGGGGCGCTCATCACCCAACTGGGATTGGAATGGCTGGCGAACCCGTTCAGCCCCGCCGACATCATCAAAATGCCGATATTCTCCGACTTGGAGAACTCGTTCATGCTCGCCGCCCAACCCGAGACGAAGCTGAACGACAAGGGCAACAAATACCGTCCGGCTGGATTGACGCAAAGCAGGTCGTTCGACCGGTACATCGAACTGTCCCGCCGGTTCAAACGTGACCAGAAGGCTTGGCAGGACATTGTCGGCTCGAAGCTGAATCTTCCCGTCTGCAACTACGACGAGGAGAGGATTGTAGAGACGAGCGAAGGCTGGACGCTTTCGTTCATGCCGGAAATGCTGACGGCACCCGACCGCACGTCCGACTTCATGCGCTACGACCTATCGAGTCTCGACCCGTCCAAGGATTTCGTCGGACTCATCGAGGAGAACGGCATCACCTCGCTGGTCATGGCGGACAATGCCCCTTTGAGAATCGACCGTCTGACCGGCTCCCGTCCCGAATACCGCCGCTACGCGCAGGCCCTCATTTACAAGGCTCTCATGGACGTGATGCCATCGCGGGCGGAAGTGGTCATCGACTCCTGCCAGCAGATGGGCAAGGACACGGCCATCTGGCGTATCGGCTTCCATTTGGGTCGTGGCGGAACCGTAGCCGACGTGCGCAGGAAAAGCGCGAACATCAGCGCCGCCGTCGGTTCCGAACGAGTGTACTGGGATTGGCAGTCGGCGGACCGTGCGACCGTCTGGCTGTGTTCCAACCCGTACTTGGGTACCGACCCTGACAGCGTTGCCCATTGGAAGATTCGAGCCGCCCAGAAGGAACTCATTCAACTGGCCCTGTCCGACGCTTGGGGCGTCGCCGGAGTGCAGGACGGTTCCGGCAAGACGCCGACCGTCGAATCGTTGGGCGTGCTTCCGAACAACAAGGAGGTTCTGCTTGCCAAATTCCAGATTCCGGGCGGATTGGATTTGGACAAACCCCAATACAATATCGGCAAGTTCCTCACCGAGGCGAACTATCCGTATGGTCGAATCATCCAAGCCTACGGCACCGACTTCTCCATGGTGCTGGCGAAGCGGAGTCCTTTCCCGACAAGCGTCATGGCCGATTGGAACGCGGCCAAGAAATGCGACCGTCGCAAGTTCCCGATTGGCGTGGACGATTTAGGCAATCCCGTGTACTGGGACACGAAGACCACGCCACACCTGCTCATCACCGGCAAGAGCGGCAGCGGCAAGTCGTCCGCGTCGCAGATTGTCATAGCGGAAGCCCTGTTGAAAGGCGAGGACATCATCCTCATCGACCCGTCCAAGGGCTGCATCGACTTCACCCAGTGGGCGAAACCGAAGGCGTTGGCGTTCGTCGGCCTCTACCAGCTACGTGAGACGGAGGCTGTGATTTCTTGGGCGCGTGAGGAGATGGCCGAACGCGTGCGCATCAACAACAAGTACGGTGTGGGAAACATCTTCGAACTGAACCCGGACGATGTCGAAGAGGCCGACCGCAGCCATCTGAAACCGTTGAACATCCTGTTCGACGAGTTCAACTCGTATTTGCAGGAGACGGGCAAGACCACGCAGAACCCGCAGAAGGACATGCAGATTGCCAACGACAACGCCGCAGTGTCCGCGACGAACGCATCCATCGCAAGGACGATGAGCGCATTGAGCAAGATTATCGTGCAGGGTCGTACCGCTGGCATCCGATGCATTTTCGGCGCTCAACGTCTGACGATGGACGATATGAAGAAATACAACGGCAACGCGTTCTTCCGTTCGTTGGGACGTGTCCTGTTGGGCATGGACTCCCCCGCAGGCGTGGTCAGCGCCCAGAATCTCTCCGAAGCGAACCGCACCCAGAAGTCGTTGAAGAACGAGGATGGTCTGATTCCTGTCGGTCGTGGAATCTACGAGAGCATGCAGGGCACTTTGATGGCGGTGCAGACATGGTATTCGGGCGGTCAGGACGAACTGGCGGAGCTTGTGGCGGACATTCCGAATCCGGAACCCATCGACTACCAGCAGTACATGCCGCGAGCGGCGGAACAGTTCACAAAGCTCGACGTGGAGGACATCAAGGAAATCTTCACTTCCAACAACGGTTCCGAAAACGTCGAGGACGAGGACGTGGAGGAAGAGGAATGGTAATCATCCCGCTCTTCCGGCTCGTCTTTTTCAACAATCCCAAAGGAGGGGAATTCCAGAAAAATGTCGTTCATTCTAGGTGATGATATTCACGGCCTTCCGGTCGAATGGCGGCCTGAAGAAGGCAATCAGAACATGCTGACCATCAGCGGCAATCATGGTTCAGGCAAGACCATGCTTGCGGATTCCATCATGTTGCAGGCTTTGTCCGGACAGTATGCGGTCATTCGTTTCGACTTCGAAGACAGGCCGCTCCCCTCCCCCATCGTCAGTCCGGTTGACTATGAGGAAAAGACCGAAACGTTGGAGGTGCTTGACCGGACGGTGGCTGAAATCAGACGACGTGGAACATGCCTCGAAAAGCATGGAGTGGAAGGAGACCCGACCCCACGTCCGCTTCTGCTTGTCTTCGAGGACTTGGACACGCTCATGGAGACCGAAGACCGATATTATCTGCGTACCGTCGAGGAACGCCTACGGGAAATCGAAGCCAGAATCGCCGGACTGCGCGTATATCTGGTGCTCGTATCATCCACGTTCCCCATGGAGGAGCATTCCCTTTTGAAGAACGTCGTCTCCCATAGCGGTCACGTCCACTTGGGGTACTCCCCCATCGAGGAATATGTCCTCCCATCCAACAGGGAACAGGCGAGCCATCTCATCACCCGTCTCGCCGACCACAGCTTCCAACTGCTACCCGGACAGGGATTCTACGAAGACCGGTTCGGAGCGTTGAAACCAATCCGCCAACCCCACGCATGCAAAGGAGAAAACCATAATGCCTGAGACACGACCGAAAATCAAAATCGGATTGTCCAAAATGTTCCCTGACGGGTTCGACGCGCACAATCCCGACGATATGATGCGTCTGACCCGAAAGATTCAGGAAAAAGCCGCACGGCAACCGGAAAAATACGAAGGCTATCTCATCGACAGCATCAGCCCCGACGGCCAATACGCCTACATCGCGCCGATGGCAATGTCCACCGACGACAAGGAGATGCAGAAGCTCCTCACCGAAGGAATGGCCCACGGTGACGAAATCGACGCCGCCGACTGCATGGGAGAGGCACGCCAGAAGGAAACCGTCGCGCGTATCGAACTGAACTACGCCAACAGCACCGACCCGACCGTCAAACACATGCCGGGCATGACATGGAAGGTCATCGACTTCATTCCCCGCACCAGTTCCAAAAGCGTCGTGCTGTTGCAGTTGATGGACGACAAGACCATTTCGATTCGTCAACAGTTCGCCGAGGCGTTGGGATTGCAAAAGTATCCGTGGCTCATCCGGTTGACGCCGACCGCCGAGGGTGGCTGGAAAATCCGCATCAAAGGCAACGCGGCGACATACCGTCCTTCAAAGCATGACATGAAGATTCAGGAGACGGTGGAGATTATCGGCGGTGAGGGCTGGTTCTTCAAGGCCGATGCGGAGAACGGTGTGATAACCGTGTATCCGGGCGTGCCGCCCACGTTCCCTGCGGTCATCAACCCGCCGAAGGAGTTTTGGAAGAAAAGCGACTTGCGGCACGCCTACTTTGGCATGAAGCTTCCTGACCGTGGACGTGAGACGGGAGACCTGCTGTACAACGATTGGAAGGACGCTTCCGGCGTGCTGGTCGCGGGCGCTTCCAATGGCGGTAAGAGCGTGGTCATCAACTGTCTTGTATATGCCGCAATATCAGCCGGATGCCAACTCGCGGTATGCGACGACAAGTACAAGAGCGTCGATTTCAAATGGTGCCGTCCGTGGGTCATCGACCATGGTTGGGGTTGCGACAGCATGGAATCCTGCGCGGCCACCTTGCAACACATTCTGGACTTGAGCGCGGTTCGTGCGAATGTCATCAACCAGTATGGCAAGGAGAATTGGTGGGGTCTGCCGGAGGATGTCCGTAAACAGTATCCGCCGATTCTGCTGGTGTGCGATGAGATTGCGCAATGGGCGGCACCGTTGACCGTTCCGCCGGGATTGTCGAAGGATAATCCGACCCGTATCAAAGCCGAATACGAGAAGGGTATCCGTGCGATGAACTATATGGCGTTGCTGAAAATCTGCCAGACGGTTCGTTTCAGCGGTATCTTCTTCATGTATGCGGCCCAATCCGCGACCAGCCAGAATGGTCTTGACCCGAGTGTCCGGACCAATCTTCCGTCGAAGATTCTGTTGGGCGACAAGGTCAACGATACCGTTCGTGGCACCGTGCTGAATGATGCGAAGAACGCTCCGACTGTGCCGAGTTATCTTATCGAGGCTGGAGTGTCCCGTGGCTGCGGAATCGCTGAACTCGTCGGACAAGAGGCATGCGTCTACAAGGGCTTCTACGAGGACGACCACAAGCATGGGAAAAGCTGGAGTGACATTCTCCGCGAACACATGATGGACAACAATCCTCCGAAAGGCAACGACGAGGCCGGACACTGGTCTTGGAACGACATCATCGTCGCAGTTCCCGCCGCAGCGGAGAAACCGGACGACGGTGCCATGTACGAGGATGACGACCACTCCCCCAGCCGGTTGGAAACCGAGAGCGGTTTCGGCGAGGACGGGCGCGACGTGGCAGACAGGGACGAACCGTTGAAGGGTGCCGCCGCAGCGGCCCATGCGAGCAAACTGTATGCGGCTGGGGTTGACGTGCCCCACGTGAGCGCGGTGGCCGCAGCCCGCAGTCTGGCCAAGGAATCCGCCCAACAGGGCTTGTGAGATTCCGTTTACGTAGTTTGGAGGCGTTTCGCGTATGTCTGAGCAGGATGATTTTCTGATTGGCAACAACCGGTTGGACGAGTCCCTTCTGATGGACATGTCCGACATGCCAGTGGAGCAGTCCGCCGCTAAACCGGCGAACAGGAGAAGAAAATCCACAGCGAAGCGGAACGCCTCTTCGACTGCGAGGAAGCGAAACGGTGAGACGGCGAAACAGTCGAACGGCGAAACATCTTCACAAGACGGTATTGAAACGGCGGAACGGCGAAACGGCGTACAGGCCGAGCAGGAGAATGCCGCACCATCAGATGATGCGAAACAGTTCGACGCCACGCCGCATCCACGTTTTAACAGTCAACCAGTGGAACCGGTTGATGTAAAACCGGTAAGCCAGCAGAATAGCGAAACGGTTGACGAGGATTCCATTGACATTGACAGTCTGCTGGAAGACCCGTGGGGTTCCCCGACCGACACTGGCGAAACGGTCAGGCAGAACGCCGTTTCGCCAGTGGAACAGTCCACTATCGTAAATAGTGCGCAGGTGGAGCGTTTTGACGGCGAAGCGTCTAACCAGTCTAGCGGCAAGCAAGATAGCCAATCCGTCCTTACACAGGAACGACAGTCTTACGAAGAGAAGGCAAAACAGCAAAACGCCACGCCGGAAAAACAGGAAAACAATACAGCGGCGCAACAGGACGACGGTGACATGGACCCGTTCGCCATGTGGGACATGCCAGTAGAGCAGTCCGACGCTTCCGCAGTGGCACAGCAGAACAGTGAAACGGCGAACCAGCAGACAGGCGGACAGTCTGAACAGGATTCCATCTGGCAGATGGAGGATGAGCCGCTACAGGCGGCATCACAAAAACCTACGACTTCAAACGAGCGGCAGGAAAGTCAGGCGGATATTTGGAATATCGATTCGCCGGAACAACAGTACGCCGACAATCAGCCTTACCAGCCGAACGGCGCGACGGCGAACAGGCAGGATGATGATTTATGGAATACTGGCGGACAGGCGGGGCGGCGAAACGGCATATCTGAACAGCAGTTGGATGGCGGTCAGCCGTTCCGTCAGAACAGTGAACAGGATATTTGGGACGATAATCCGGTAGGCGAACCGTCGCGACAGTCGAATGGTGAAACGGCGGACAGGCGGGGCGGCGAGCAAGACATTTGGGGAGACGTGTCCGATGTTCAACCTGTTCGGCAGTACGATGGAGGACAGGAACGCCAGTCAGACGGCGAGCAGGATATTTGGGGCGATAATCAAACCGGCGAAACGGCGAACCAGTCAGGCGTCATGCCAGAGAATCAACAATCCAATGAACCGGATATTTGGGGGAGTGGCGACGACAATTCGCCGTATGGTCAGAGCGCCGCGCCGGTAGCCTACGATGATATTTGGGGCGACGAGATTCCCATTCAACAGGACAAACAGTTCGGCGTGGAACCGGCGAGCCAGTCAAACGGCGAAATGTCGGAACAGTCGGACGAGAACAGTGAAGCCTATCCGGACGACGACTTCCACCGGAGGAACAGTATCTTCAATGACAAGCGTGGAGAACCGTGGCGGGAGGACGATTCCGGCAATCAGCAACCTCCGCAACAGCTACAGACGGCGGCATCTTCGGAGGATGATGGTCTTTGGGACAACAGCGAAACAGCAAATCAGCCGGACAGTATGCCGTCAGACCAGTATTCCGGTTTTCCGCCGCAACAATTCGACGGCGAACTGTCTGAATATGCGGACAATGCGGACGACGACAACGCTTCGGGTGATAACGGAAACGGTAGGGGAATCCGCCGAATCATCATCATGGTCGTCGTGATTCTATCAGGCGTCGCACTTTTGTGCGGTGGAGGCTATTACGCGTATTCGACGTATACGCACGCACAGGCGGAGAAGTCCCGTCAAATCGAAGTCCAGAAGAAGCAGGATTCACTTACCAAGGCTCAGAACGATTGGGACAGGCGCGTATCCGACTCCAAAAACCTAATCAAGGAAATCAAGGAAAGCCCTGTGAAGGATGACAAGACCACGTTGGGGGAGTGCGACAAGCTCGACAAGGCCACCGAAGGCAATCCAATGACCGAAGAGGCCATCAAGAAGAAGCTGAAGGAGCTGAACGTGCAGTACAAGTCAACCGAAGGCGCATACTGGAAGGCCATGAAGACCAAAAGCGTGGAGGTGTCGGACAGGCTGAAAAGCCTCGTGGAGCATGCCGGGGAACTGGGTGACGCGCCAGACTCGTCCGACAAGGACACGATGAACAGTCTCGTCAAACAGTGGAAGGACAAGACCGTGAACGTCAGGAACGTGGCGGACGCGGACAAGGCGGCGTCCAGTCTGCAATCCGCAGTGGACAAGGTCAATAAGTCCAAGACCGACGCGGACAATGCGAAGAAGGCCGAGGAGGAGGCCAAGAGGAAGGCCGAGGAGGAAGCTCAGGCACAAGCGCAACAGCAGCAATCCCAGCAGACGTATACGCCGCAACGCCAATACACGTACACTTATACGCCGCAACGGCAGTATACGGCTCCGAAGCAACAGCAGTCCACGCCATCCGCTCCGGCTACTCCGTCCACACCATCCACACCTTCCCAACCGTCCACGGGTGGCGATGGCAACAGTGGCGTGATGTTCTAACTTGACGTACTCCCGGCATTGGAATGCCGGGCATCCCCGCCCAAAAAATGGTGATTAGCCAATTCAAAATAATGCCCGCCACCCACAGGAGCGACGGGCATTAGCGGTCACTAATAACCGATAACTTCGGTCTCGACTGTCGAAATCACATCCGCAGGAATGTCATTCACGTCAAGCCGATACACAATATTCATACGCGGATTGTACACACCGAGGTATCTCACATTCTCATATTCAGGATGAATAGAATGAAGTCCCATACGCCAATACATGAGCAACTGGAGGGTGTACTTGTTTTGAAGTTTCTGCTTTGACACCTTGAAATCCCAAAGCGTGTCATTCGTCAGAAAATCGCCGTCACCAGTAGCGACGTAGCCGGTGTATCCACCTTCAAAAGTCAGACCGTCCATCACTTTCGGACCGTACTGATTGAAAAATCTCAATGAGCGTTCGACCATAGTGCGGATGTTTTCAATCGTGTCGCCATCAGGCTCAATGTCTTCCACGGGGCGGTATGCCATGACGCCAGCTCTGTATGCAGAATCAAATCCAGATAGCTTTACGGCGGCTACAATGGAATCGTCATCCAATCCATACACATTCGACAACAGCTTCTTGAACAATCTCCGCTGTCGGACAACATGAGCGCCCAGCTTGGAAACCTTAAATGCTTCCTCTACCGATGTTCCAGACATGAATCGAGTGAGATAATCCACCGCAATGCCGACCAAGCTCGGTGATACATTTTCCTCTGGATGCAGTTCATCAATGCCACCCCCGTCGAGCATCGTAAGCTCAAATTCTTTGGGTTTGATATAGCCGCCTCTCGGCTGCTTTATCTTGCTGATACGCTGCGTCACCGAACACATCCATCCGTTCGCAGCAATATCCTGCGGCGTCAGTTCGCCGCTCCTAAGCTTCTCTATCACGTCTTCTTCTGTCAACATAGATTCCACTCCTTCCAAATCAGTTTTCCGAATGTTCCTGAATCCACTCGTGGATAATCGCAGCAATCGTCGTTTCTTGCTCCTTGGCGAAGAAGAAAATCCGCGACGCGGGAGGCGAAATTCAAACCGTTGCGAGGTAGAGGTCAAGCGCCTCTCGATATATTGCTGTTGGCTTGACACCTTTCCTACGGGACATGGAAGTGACACGTTGCGTGTCGGCGGCATTATAGACCTTGCCGTCCTTGCTCGCGTAGTCGCCGGACTCATAAGGCGCTGCCAAGGCGTCCAGTTTCTCGTCGGTGAGGCCGTGCTTTTCATGTACTCGGAAACATTTATAATCGAATGTGACATTCTCCCCCGCCTTGTAGAGGCGGGGGAGAATGTCAAACGTCACCATTCGGTGTCCGCGCCATCATCGAAGTCGGAATCGTAGTCGTCTTCCAGTTCCGGTTCTACCGGCTTGCGGGATTTGCGCGGTCGGGGAGCGGGAGCCGTCTCTTCTTCGTCTTCCTCAACCTCGTAATCCTCTTCCGGTTCGACGGGCTTCGTCTTGCGGGTGGTCTTGGTCTTGCGACGTGGCTTCGGAGCCTCCTCCTCGTCCTCGTAGTTTCCATCGTCTTCCGGTTCCGGTTCCACCGGCTTGCGGGGCTTGCGACGTGGCTTCGGAGCCTCTTCTTCTTCCTCACCGTCGTAGTCGTCAACATTGGAGCCGGAACGAAGCTTGACACGCTTGTTCCACGGGTCGTCGCCGGACTCGTAATCCGGCACCATGCGGTCACGCCAAGCGACCATTTCGGCAATCTGCTCCTCGGTGAACGCATCCTCAAGGGACATGATTCCAGCCGGAGTGCCACCACCGATAATCACGACGCTTTTGACTCGTCCGGTGACGCCCTGACCAATCTTGGCCTGATGCCAGCCGGAGAGACGCAGTACGGCGCTTGCGTACTGTCCCGCATACACCTTGTCCTTCCAGAAGTCGAGTCGGCGTTCGTACTCTTCAACGGAGTCGGGGTCTTCCTCGTTCACGGTGAAATGCTTCGGCATGGGGTGGAGGATGTTCTTGTCATCGACCCAGCCGACGCTTGGCGGTTCGGTGGCTCGTGACTTGGCGGAGAGCATGTATTTGCCCTTCAAGGAGGAGTCGCGTTCGGACATGACGACCAGTTCGCCGGTGTCCTTGTCCTCGACTTCCTCCGTGTCGCAATCGACCAGTGCGAAGTGGATTGCCGCACGCTTGTCGAACATGCGCTTCGACTTCAGTTCCTCGATGTACGCGGACTGGTAGTCGGAAATCTTTTTGATGGTCTCACGGTCGCGGCGCTTGTCGAGAATCGCTCGGAACATGTAGGACGGTTTGCTTGGGGTCTTGTCCTTGTTCTTGTCGTCGTCGCTCTGTTTGAACACGTAGGGTTCGAACAGGGAGCAGCGTCCCAGAGTGATGTGCGGGAGGAACACGTCGAGCGTGGACGGTACGGAATTCGATGGTTCTGCCATTTTTGGCTTTCTCCTTTTCATTTACCCCCATGTCACGGTCGGACTTCAACCTTTTCCATTGCGGGAATGGTCGGAGCTTGCTGCGGCATGTGTGGGGAGATTCGGTTCTTTTATGTGGACGCACTCAAGTATAGGTCATATTTGAACTATTACAAAATCAAGCGTGTTCCCTTATGTTCCAATACTTCTCGGCATTAACGACTATACAATTTGGTTCAAATATGAACTAATGCTATAGTTGTGTTGAAACTTGTAGGAAAGGAGTTGTTCTGAATTTGAATACATGCCGTTGTTCCTCTAGTTCAAACTGCATCTCACTGCGCAACCTCCGAATACAAGCAGGAAAAACACAGGCCGAAACGGCCGAAATACTGGACGTGTCAACAAGCACATACAAACGGTGGGAGAAAAACCCTCTCGACATGCCGCACGGCATGTGGCTGGAAACCGTCCAATATTTGGAAATGTCCGCACAAATCAGAAAGAAGGCCAGAATGGCGACCGAATATCCCAAGCAGAAAGTCGAATACGTTCCCCCGGCGACCGAGGAGGAACTGTCTGAGGAACGAAAATCCTACACCGTGCCGATTCCCGACGACCTGCCCGACATCTTCACCCCATCCAAGCCCGTCACCAACGAGCAGACAATCGCATGGGAATGCCGCAACATCGAACCATATCCGGGCTATGCGGAAGAGTACGCCGCATGGGAGGACGCATGGGAGAACATCAACCGCGCTCAGGCGGAGGCCGACGGCAACCACTACAACTACGTGGACAACATGAACCTCCAGCCGGAGTTCGACCCGCAGACCGACGCACCCATCGACTATGAGGAGCCGACCGTCTTCCAGAACGCCGAAACCAACAAGGTCGAAGTGCATCTGCCCTACGAAGACGAGGTCAAGGCCGACGCGGAAGCACGTGGAGAGGACACGTCCATCACCGGAGACGAAGAGGAGTGACCCTCCCATGAGCCAAGCGGAAATCATCGACGCGACCGACGAAGAGTACTTCGCCATGGACGCGCTCGACCAAAGCCAGCTGAAAGCGTTCCTGAAGAACCCGAAGGAATGGGCCTACGACCGGCTGTTGGGAGACCATACGCAGACGGATGCGATGCGGTTCGGAACCGCATTCCACGCCTACCTGTTGGACACCAGCGATGTGGTCTGTCTCGAAGAGGGGCAGACGTTCCAAAGCAAGGCCAACAAGGAATGGCGGGACGAGCAGGAGGCGATGGGCAACATCGTCGTTTCCTACAAGGACATGCAGCTGTTGAAGCGCATGAAGCAGAACATCATCGACTCCCGTCCCGACATGTACGACCTCATCGGCAAAGGCACCTGCGAACAGTGCATCGTGTGGACGGATGACAACACCGGATTGGAACTGAAAGCCAAACCGGATTTGATTCCGACCGGCGTGGACTATCTCGTGGACTTGAAGACCGCGAGCAGTGCCAGCGCACAGGACTTCCACAAGCATGTCATCGACTACGGCTACCACATTCAGGCGTCGTTCTACCGTCAGGCGGTTGCGAACTGTCCGAGGGCAGCGTTCAAACGCACCAAACGCAAACCGGTGGCCATGCAGTTCTGGGTGTTCGAGAAGACCGGCGCATGCGACTGGCAGCCGTTCAGCATCAGCGCCGACAATCCGATTACCAGAATCGCTGGAATGTCCATCAACGCGGCCCTGCATGGCATAGCCGAGCTGAGGGACAAGGCCGAGGCCGACGGCGGTTATGGCACGGGCATCGACGCGGCGGCGAAATATGCGCTCAGTAACGGCGGCTATGACAAGACCATGAAGGAAGTCGAATTCACAGCATGGGACATGACCGACGCGCAGAACTTCGCCATGATTGACTAGTTTTTCCGTTCCAACATCAAGGGAGGGCACTGAATTTCCAGTGCCCTCCCTTTTCGTCAGAATGGGTTTTCCGTGCCTGCGTTCACTTCGACGGTATCATTCGTGTCGAAGTCGTTATCATGTGTTGAGTTTAGTGAACTTCCGCAGGGGAACACGGTTAATCCTTCACGGCCGCAGACGACCTTGATTTCAGGCCATGCCGCGCATACTTTGCGCATAGCCTCACGAAACCTTTGTTTAAAGGAACGCATCGGCGTGGACGCCATATCGAATTGCGGTTTGAGGAACCGCCATGGAATAAACAACGGCTTCCTTAAGCCATAAGTCCTGTAGGCAAGCCACTGGTAAATATCCAAAGCCCTTGCCGACTTCCCTAGTTCCAAGATGATTCTCTTGTTCAACGGCACCGGATTGTCCGTGAACATGCTCCACATCTCTTCTGAAAACTGGATGTAGGAGGAAGGGTCTCCATCGTCCTTGAATCCCGGATAGTCAAAATTGGAATTGTTGAAACGCAGATGAAAGTGGCTGACGAGCCGCAGATTGCGACCTTCCATGAAACGTTTCCCGTTGGGGCTTTCACCGGTCAGGGAGACCGTGAAAGTCGTTCCAGACAGGCATAGAAGCGACTGCTCGACATCTTTTAGGTCTGTTCCGTTGCCTAGTCCGACTTCCTTGCAGAAAGCATGGAAGGATTTGTCCAGTTTGACGATATGGTTTTCCATGTCCACTTTGTCTGACTTTGTTTGCACCAGAGAACGGACGTAAATCAGGAACAGACGTGGCATCTTTCCGTATGTCCAACCCCATATCGACTGCATCACAGCCACGGATACTTGCCCGTTGGTCCTCTCCACGAATCGTTCATCACCGGGGTTTTTAATGGGGAACATGGCTATCTGGGACATGAAGCTGGGGGAGTAGCTGATGTCTTTGTTGTTAACGGTTGGTGTATTATCGGTCATGAAACCACCTCTTGACGGTTTTATCGCCTCTCTGTTTTGCTGAATCTCACAGAGAGGCTTTTTGTTTGCTCTAGGTCTTGGCTTGTATTTTACAGGTTGTTAGTAACAATTCTGGCGTTTAGGATTCTCATGCAAAAGCTCATTTTTGGTTTAGGATTCTCGTGCAAAAGTTTAGGATTCTCGTGCAAAAGTTTAGGATTCTCGTGCAAAAGTTTAGGATTCTCGTGCAGAGGCACCTTCTCAGCCTTACTGGCACAAGGGCTTTCGGGTGCCCTCATAAGTTACATAAATAACATAAGTAACATAATATATATATATATATAGTGCCCAATTTTTTTTACCATTTGAAAAAGCAAAAAAACATGAAAAATGTTTTTTGTCGGGAAACCGTTAGACAACGCGTCTCTCTTTGCTGGGTGGACAGGCTCAATCCTTGGCTCGGGTAATCGTATGATGCTTTTCCCTCTTTGCTAAAAGCTGGACAATCCTCACTGCTTTTGAACCATTGTTGAGCGTAACCGTTTTTCCGGGTATTCATCGGTTTGGGAATGCCTGTCGCTTTTTCCTTGCTTTTTCAGAATCCTCCAACGTTTATTGCGTTAGACTGGATTAGTCCACATTGGTTACACAGAAAAGAGAATAATGCTTCTGCCTATCGCTCTTCCAACTGGTTCCCCCATTCGGAATCCGCTTGACGATGAGACCGTTCGCGGCAGGTATTGTGATGGTGCCTACGTGCAGACGGGTCTTCCAGACGATGGTGCCGTTTTTGACGCGTGGCTTGCTGAGCATGACCGTATCGTCGCTTTAAACGCCCTTCACGGGGTTTCCGGCAAAATCGAGACCAACCATACCCGTAAGGACATTATCAACCTTCTAAAAGCCGATATCAGCGCATTGGAGACGGGAAGCCAAAAATGAGATTCACACTGCATCCGACCGACAAGGGAACCAGCCGTTGCGTCCGCTGCGGCGTCAGGAAAACCCCGTACGACGGGGAAACCATGTGCCAGCACTGTCTGGGCGTGCATGAGTCCGGCAGCCACCGTCCGTTCGGAGAATCGTCATGGTTCGGAGGAGCGTCATGGTTCGTCAAACCGTAGCGGTGAAACGCGGCGGATACCGTCTGACCATCACCATCCCCGTCGAATGGTGGAGCGGCACCGACACGATACAGACCGAAAAGACCCGCGCCCTGCGTCGTGCGAGAATCCGCCGGTACGCGAAGGACAAGTGGCGGAACCTGAAAACCATGAGACGGGCGTGGAAGGTCGAACGGTTCCTAGCCGTCGTCACCGTATCCTCGCCCCATGGCGGCAGCGTGTTTCCAGCCCGTGCGGCGGAGACCGTGAAACCGATAATCGACGCGGGTTCGGACGTGCGCCTGTGGGATGATGACGACAGTCTGCACCGGCATTCGACCATCTACCTGCAATCGCCCATAGAAGCGCCGTCCGGCTGCTATCTGCTGGACATCCTCATCATTCCGATTTCCGATGAGAACCCGCAGTATCAGATTACGGGCGGATTGGCGGCAAGCGTGGTCGGCATGTGGCGGAACGTGCCCGTGGATGAGCGTCCCGCATGGTACGACGGGTATGAGGTGAGATTCAGCATCCCCGACCGAATCTGGATTACCAGCAACTATACGGATTCTGACTTGCAGGCCCGCCAGCATGGACGGCGCAAGGCGGCCACGTGGGGGAGGGGTGATGCGTTCGGCGTGAGGGAGAAGGTCGTATCGCAGCTCGTCTCCTACGCGGAGGAGTGTTGGCAACGCCAGCCCTACTGCGGATACGCCAAATACGTCGTCATAGCCAGCGTCGCATACCCGTATGGCGTGGCTCAAGCAGACCCGGACAATGCCGCCGAAACCGTGAACGCGATTCTGAAGGCGGGAACGAACGTCGGCGCATGGAATGGAGTCACGTCGGACTGTTGCAAGGGCGTGGCTTTCGTCCGGTCGAAGAATCTGAACCATGGCGGACGGCATCTGGTCAGGCTGCTCGTGTTCCCCGTGCCCGACGGGTTCCAAATGCTGGACGCGATAGCGGATTCGGCAGACGCGAGCTGGGCAGAACACGACCGGAGGCTGAATTGAGTTGGAAAAGCGTATTGGGCAAGACCCTGCTTGGCGTGGGCATTCTGTTCGCGACCGTCATCTACATGTCGTTCGACGTTCCCGCAGACGGCAGACTGGACATCCGTGAATCCGTCCTGTCGCTTTTCGGACTAGTCGTGGGCTTCTGGATATTGGGGGAGACGTGGGGACGGTTGCTGTTGCGGCTCCTGCGTGTCCTCGCCAAGGACGTCGGCGTGTTCGCCGAAACCGTGTTCGTCCATGTTTCCGACCGACTACCCAAGAAGCGTAAGAAAAACCGGTAGATTACCTCATCCCGACGGTTATCAACCTTTGGGATTGTAGACTGGAATCTGATGTTGGAAAAGCCTCCCGTTCGCGGAGGATTCAAGCCTAGGAAGGATATGACATGGCCTACAATCCAGCACAGCCACGAAACCCCATCGGACAATGGGCCAAATGGGGTCTGACCGTCGGCTGGCACGAATACGTTGACCGTCGCGGCAGAGTACGCAAATACTACAAGAACAACCTCTCCCAAATGCCCAGCGGCTACGAGATGATGCACGTCGGCGCAAGCGGACGCAACTTCAGCAAACTCGACAGCCATGACGTGCACGAGCGCGTGCACATCACCGGCACCGAGGACGGCGAACAGCTCGCCATCGCATCCACCGGCAACACCTGCTTCGGCGTCGTCAACCACGACCGCGAGGCTCCGGAACACACGTTGAGCGTATGTCGCGGCAACAAGTTCCAGCCGGTCAGCGAGAACCTGCCACTGAACGAAACCAGTTTCGGCGGACGCGCAGCCCAATTGGAGGGACGCAAGGACGGGAAGGTATACGACACCCTGAACGCGCAGACCAACGAGCGAATCAACCGCGCCGCGTTCGAAGGCGAAAACGCGAAGGTGTACCACATCGACCCGAAGGACTTCGCCGAAGGGGAGGTCAAGGTACGCCACTACTACGAACGTGAACTGCACATGAGCAACGCGGACGCACGTTCCGCGCCCGTCTACGTGTACATGGACAAGGACGGCAAACCGCAGGTGAAGGCCGCTCTGACCGTCAAAAAGGACGGTACCATCGGACGCGCCCACAGTCCTAAGAACACGGGCGGCTCCCCGACCGCGAAGGTCAACGGCGACGATTTGACCCGCATGACCCGAGCCATGCAGGCCGAAGGCTTGGACGACGTGCCATGCGCCATCAGCGCCGGAACCGGCACGCAACGCAACGGACGCCCCCAGAACGCCCTGCATTTCCGCAAGGAGTTCTACAAGAACAATGTCAGCGGCGACCATGTGACCTCTTGGGGCACCATCGAAATGGACAACAAGGGCACCGAAATCGAAAAGGCCCGTGGCGAGTTCAGCAACGACGCGGAATATGCGGCGTACAAGCAGAAAGTGGACGCGCGGCGCTCCAACGCGGCGGCGAACTACTTCCATCCCGTTGACAGCGAGGACGCAGCGAAGCTCATGCGCCGCAAGACCGGCAACATGAACATCCCGCAGGACAGCATCGAAATGCGCCATCAGGACAAGACGGTGTCGTTCGCGGTTCGCGGAGAGCACACCAACACCCTCTACGACGGTTACGGCTCCCGTGTCGGATACGAGGCGAACGACGCCGACGGATTCCGCAGCATGTTCAACTATTCGCACCAGAACAATCCGGTGCCAGCCGAAGCCATCAAGACCGGCACCGGCAAGCATGAGGGACAGTACGGCATCACCCTGCGCGACAAGGCCAGCGGCATGACCATCGTGTCTTGGTACAACAAGCGTGGACACCATACCGACACCGAACCGTTGCTCAAAGCGAACCTTCCCCAACGGGCATGATGTTTTCCAAAACGATTTTCGGGGTGGACAATCCGGCAAAAGTCCGGACAGTGTCCACCCCGAATTTTTTTCGAGGTTTTTTCCCACCTACACGAGGTTGATAGTCAACATATCCGCTAAGGTGGTAGACGAAAACCCCAAAAGAAAAAGTCACATTTTCGGATAGGACGTCACTTGAGTTATTCGAATCATCTGAATTCCACCGCCGTCAAGAAAATCGGCGGAGCGGGCCTCGCCGCCGTCATGGCCGTAGGCTCCATGGGAACGGGAGCCGTGACGGCGTTGGCCGTTGACGACGCCAATCCCACGACCCCGCCATCCACTTCCGGCGACGAAACCGCCACGACAAGCCGCAAACTCCAAACCACCTACGGCAAGCAGACCGTCACCTATGAGAAAAACAGCGACGGAAACTATGAGGCCACCATCAGCAAATATGACGGCGACCCATTGAAAGCGGCCACCGCCACACTCGACGGCGAGGACACGCCCATCGCGTTGACGGCGGAAACGCCATCCCTCAACATCGACCACGGCAAGGTCGGAGTCAGCCACCTGACCGGCACCGTCACCTACAAGGGCACGTTCGACGAATCCGCCACCACAAGCCGCAAAGTCACCTTGACCGTGAACGTGGACGAAACCTACGGTAAGGAAATCGCCCTGAAGGACGGAACCCCGTTTACGGTGCAGGGCGACACCGACACGGCGAACGCCACACTGAACGGCGTGACCTTGGACAAGGACGGCAACCCGTCCGAAACCACCGTCAGCCTGTCTAACGGCACCACCGCCGCAATCGACTGGTCGAAACCCTCATACGATTACAGGAACGGCTACACCGTCACCAAAACCGGAACCGCGACCGCCAGAGTCGAAATCATGGACTTCAACTGGGACAACGGCACCCGAACCGACACCTACGGTTGGAACACGCGCACGAGCGTGACCGCATCCAACACCGCCAGCTGGTCAACCAACTATGAGGGCAACAGCATCCCCTTCGCCACATCCGACGAGGACGGGAAACAGCTCGCTTCCATGAACGGCAACACCATTCCAAAGCAACTGGAAGTTACCGGCAGCAACGGCAGCAACGTGACCCTCACCAATCCGACCCTCACTCCGGGAGCCACCACCGGAGCGGGCAAACTCGGCATGATTCACGAGACCGGCACCGCCGGATACTCCAAGAAAGCCGAAGGAATCCTCCCCGAATTCGCCGCGACCGTGAACTATACGAAGGATTACGGCAAAGAAGTCACCTTGAAGGACGGAACCCCGTTCACTATCCAACAGGACGGCAAGACCGCCGTGTTGGATTACTCGAACAAGGACTACACCGTCAGCAAGGCGGGCAAGGTCGTCGGCAAGGACGGCAGGGAAATCACCAGTCTGAAACTGTCCGACGACACCGAACTGCCAATCACATGGTCCAAAACCACCGACGCGAAAACCCATGCGACCACCGTCACGGGAACCGTCAGCCAAAAATACAAGACCATCGACCCGGAAACCCGCGCCTCATACGAGTGGACTGTGCAGGTCAACCAATCCTACACGCGCACCGACACGTGGAGCGGCGAGGTCGGAGGCAAAACGTTCAACTTCACGAACAATCCGGAGACCGGCGACCAATCCTACACGGCCAGCGAACCGTCCGACAAGGTTCCGGGACGCATCACCGTGCATACGAACGACTCCGATGACACGTTCACGTTGAACCGCGGCGACCTGAAGGACGTGCGCCTCACAGCCAACGGCACGTTCGCCAAAGTGGACGTGACCGGCACAGCCGTCTACCATGCCGGAGCGAAAAACGGCAATCCAGCGTTCGACGTGTCCATCCCGTTCCGATACACGGCGGGCGAGAACGTCACATTGGAGGACGGCACCCCGTTCGCCGTGTCCGGCGAGAACGCCGACGGCACCGTGGAGGCCGCAGCCAACACGACAGGCTCCTACCATGTGACCAAAGACCGCAAGGTCGTGGACGCGGACGGCAACGAAGTCAAGACCATCAAACTGTCCAACGGCAGGAAACTGAACGTCTCTTGGACGGTCAACGTGGACAATTCCACGCACGTGACCACCGCGACCGGCGTCGCGACCGGCAACTACGCGTACACGGACACGCAGACCGGACAGACCAAAGTGTGGCATATGACCGTCAACTTGGGTGACTATTCGCGCACCAACACTTGGTACGCGCAGGTCGGAGACGACAAGCTCCCGTTCGTGAACCTTCCCAACATGGGCGGCAGCCAGTCGCTCACCGCCCCGACCGTGAACGTCCGCCCCACCGCCGTGACCATCGGATCCCTGAACAAGGATGACAACACCCAGTTCAAAGTGGAACCGAAGTTCACCGAACAGCACATCACGTCCGGCGACAAGCTCGGCACCGCCATCGTGTCCGGCACAGCCGTCTACCATGCCGACGCGAACCCATCCTTGGGCTTGCCCCAATTCGACGTGACCGTACCGTTCGAATATTCGATTGGCGAGGAAATCACACTGGACAACGGCACCGACAAAGGCACCCCGTTCAGCAAGTACGAAGACGGCTCCTACCATGCTGGCTACTCCGCCACCGGCCTGTCCGACAAGGACAACAGTCCTTCCTACCATGAGGTCACACTGTCCAACAAGGACAAGGCCACCATCCAATGGGAGTCCGCCCCCAAGACCATGGTGGGCGCGGACAACAAGAACAACATCATCGTATTGTCCGGAACCGCGACCGGCGTCGTGACCGTCAAGGACGAGCACGGCAACAAGCTGGAGCAATCCTACACGGTGGGCACGCGCGACATCCGTGCCGAGGACAAGAGCTTCACGAAGATGACGCTCACCCAGACCTCCGCAGACGGCAAGTCCAAAAGCTACGAAATCAAGAAGGAAGACTTCGACGAGAACCATCAGAAAACCGTCGAACTTCCCGCATCCGACGCCAAGGACTCGTTCTCCCTTTCCGCCGAACACGGCCTCGACGCTGAAGTGTCCCGCCCGAAACTGGGTGTTGACGGCACCAGCCGACTCATCACCGTGACCGTAAACGGCGTGGACTACACGGTACGCGTCAACTTCAAGACCTCCGACCTCCAGCCGGACAGTCCCGCCAGACTCGACGGCATCTACGTGAACCTCACCGGCAAAGCCGAAAAAGGAACGCTCATCGACAATTGGAATCCGAACCGTCTCGACTACGTGGTCGCGTTGAAGGACGCGAACACCAGCGCCTACCTGCTGCCGGAAGCCCCGAAGGGAGTTACCGTCAAGGCCGGAAACGTGACCCAAAGCGCCCAATCCAACCGTCAGGAATGGACAGTCACCGACACTGCCACGGACGCGACCCGCACGTACAGCGTGACCGTGACCCGTCCCGTCAAAACCGCCGTCACCGAATTCCAGCCGAAGGAGCCGGTGGAACAGTCTCCGGTCAAGGCGCCGGACTCTCAGACTGATACGAGCCTCGCATCCGTCGGCTACGTCGGCAAGGACGGCAAGTATGTGCCCGTCACATCCGACAAATTCGAAATCCCGGAAGGCGGAGTCTTCTCCTACGAGACGAAAGTCGGACAAAGCGCCGTCGCATCCAGTTCGCACAAGGGCATGACCTACATGTACACGGTCAGCGTCCTCTCTCCGGACGGTGCGACGTTCACCCAGCACGACTACACCGTCACCTACATCACCACCGCCACCCACAAGGCGGAACTCACCGGCATCTCCGTGGACGGCAAGCTCATTAACGGATTCGACCCGAACAAAACCTCCTACGAGGTTTCCGTGGACAATCCTGACAAGTGGACGGTCGTGGGTCAATACGACAAGGATTCGGGAATGAGCATCACCATCAACAAGAATGGTGCCGATGCGACACTCACCGTCACGTCCGGAGATGGACTCGTGTCCAAGGATTACAAGGTTCACGTCACCAAGAAACTGTTCGGAGGCGCTGGAACCGCTGGCGTAAGCGACCTCGCGCAGACAGGCGTGAACACCGGAATCATCGGAATCGTCATCATCGTGCTCGCCGCAGCCGGTGGACTGTTGGCCGTGGCCGTAAAGAGGCTTGGCAAACGTAATGCCGTCAAGCGGGTTGAGGCCACGCCGGACAGTAAGACGGAATCCAATCCCGAGCCGGAAAACGACTCCGATAAGAACAATCCGGTCAGCAAAGCCGAATAATCCAACAAGCTTCACCTTCTATGGCACACCGTCATCCCGGTCGGAAACGATTGGGACGGTGTGTCATGGAGGGTGGAAACCGGGGAGACTGGTCTTGGGAACTCTCCTGCAAACCGTACTTAAGGCCAGCTTCCCACCTTTATAACCGTACAATCCTAAAAAACTCGGGGGGGGGGGCTTCCTTTTAGGGCCTTCCCCCTGTTTTCATGACATATTTAAGAAGGGAAGCCAAACGTTATGAAACCCGGGTTAAGAAAAATCGCCGCGCTCATATTGGCGTCCACGACACTGTTCAGCGGAGGCGCGTTGTCGGCGTCCACCGCACTGGCTGACGATTTGACGGTGGACTCATCCACGCAAGTCCAAGCCGAACCCGATACGCAAACAACCATGGGCGGCGACGTGTCCGAAACGACACCCGACACCGGCTCCGACAATGACGCCGGAGCCGATACGCAAAACCAGTCCGACGACGCCGAACCGCAGTCAGACGCGGGTCAGGCCGCGCCTGACGTGACCATCCACGACATGCTCGACACGGATACGGCGAGCGTGAGCAAACTGAAGCTCACCGGCTGGACGACCGGCACCGCCCCGTTCGACAAGGACAACGAACGCGGCGACGACAAGGACGAGAACAACGACATCGTCCGCTCGTACGACACCGTGACCTACGACTACGAGTACACGCTCACCCCCGACTCGACCATGGACTACTATCGGCGCACGCGCGTCGGCTTCCGGTTCGAACTGCCCTACCCGAAGGACAAGGTCACGTTCGACGCGGAGAAGATGGGCTGGGTGGACCATACGCCCGGCTACGAGCCGAAACTCACCACGGAAACCATCGACGGGACCGTCACGCAGGTGTACACCTGCTACCGTCTGTTGGAGCCGACCAGCCAGTCGCCGACCGTGAACCCCGGCACCGGTTCCATCGGCCTGTCGGTCGCCGTCAAGGGCGCGCCCCACGGCTACCGGTTCCATCCGACCGTCAAGGCGTGGCCCGCATGGGACGCCTCGAACCCGACGAACACGGGCACGCACAAACGGGCCGAGGACACGCCGAAGGATGTGACCGTCAGCGCGACACTCAACCTGAACGTGCGCATGGTCAACTACGGCAACGTGGACAGGGGCGTGTTCGACTTCTCCTCGGGTGCGGCGAACGCGCCCAACAAGGACGAGGGCAAGGTGACCGGCTTGGGTTCGGGCATCGCATTGGTCACGGAGATGCGTTGGCCCGACCGGACGAAGGGTTTGAAGGGTTTGGAGGCTCCGTCCGGCAGGATCACCTATAGGCTTCGCCTGTCCAACCAGTATTCGGATGATACGCAGGCCGGGACGAAGCATCCGATGGAACGCCGTTGGCAGCCGTTGCTCTACGATTACGGGCATATCGACGGCGACAATTATTCGAAGTATGGGCGGACGTTCGCAGATATTGACCTACTGCATCATGTTCCGGGCGTCGCCGACCGTGCGGACGGATATGACAGTGTGGCGCGTGGAAACACGACAATCACGACCACGACCGGCGGGCAGGGCACGGACGTGACCGTCTCGTTCGACGGCTACGACACGTCCGTCTTCCCCACCCACAATAATGTGAGCAGCCCATATGATAAATGCAGCACGGATTACATGACGTCGGACTGCTCCACCATGCAGGTCGGAGCCATCCACACGGACGTATTGCAGTTCATCACGCCCACCAGCCGTGACGGCCGGACCGTGGCGCAATATTACGGGAACGTGGACCAGACGGCCAACATCACCATGGACGACATGGGATTGACGGCCACCGGCGTCAGCGGAGACCGTCTCGCCACGGCGGAAGACAATTCGAACCAGGCCGCCACCGGTGACGACCATGCGGGTTCGGCCCTGACCGTCCGCACGCCGGGCACGTACAGTACGCGCATCCGATACACGCACTGGAACAACAGCATGTCATGGAACGATGCGGGCACGAGCGGCGACTGGACGATGCCCGACCGCGTCAACGGGTCCGACAGTCTCGTACAGGGGTCGAAACTACGCCTCCAAATAGGCCACACCATCATCATCAACTCCGAAGGCGACGCCGAAGTGATGGGCATGGGCCTGGTCAAATTCGACCCGAACAGCATCGAACCGGTGGACGACCATCCCGACACGCAGCCGACCATCCCCATGAACGTTTGGACTTGGGGCGCGAGGGCAGCCAAACGGGGGAACGCAATCCCTTACTGGTATGCCGTCAAAAAGGACGGTGCCAACTGGAAGGACTACAAGGAGCAACGCGACACGAAAATCAGCGGCCTCGACTACTATCCGACCCTCAACGAGGCGAAACGGCATGGCACGGTCGTCGGCATGCTGTTCGAAGACCATAACACGGTAGACCCGGACAATACGACGTTCGGCAAACAATTTGTGCCGATTCTGGCACTGCCCGCCCACATCCTCGACAATGCCAGAATCGGCACGGTCACACCCATCGTCGCAGAAACCGCCTACTGGACGCGCAACAGCCTCACCCGGGTCGCGAACCTGAACGTGGACGCGTCCAACACGCAATGGCAGCAATGGTCCGACAGTCTCGCCACCCGACTGCCCGAATACGCGAACAGCGTGAAGCCCAACCTGACCTGTAGCGGCGACACATACCGTCCCGCCACGTTCGACGAAAACGGCGTCTATCAGGGCGGCGACACCGCCGACTTCTTGAAAGGCGACAGCCTGTACATAGCCGGCGAAACACCGCACATCGCCAAACAGGTCGCGCAAACCAACGAAGCCGGCAACGTTAAAACCGTCTACGATTTGGACAAGGAACAGCGTGCGGTGGACTGGAAGCTCACCGCCACCGCCGACACGTCCACGACCACGGACGGCGGACAGTACACGACCGACTACATCATCACCGACACGCTGCCCAAGGGCCTGACCTACGTGGACGGTTCCATGACGGTCGGCGGCCAATACTCGCAGCATACGCCCGACAAGGGCACGGTCACCGGCGGCACCCCCGTCACGCCGACGATCGTCGTGAACAAGAATGGCACCACCACCATGACCATCAGGGTGAACGGGGCGCGCGCCGACTCCGGCACGCAGACCGTCATCCACTATTCCACCACCATCGGGGACGCGTCCGACCCCGACCATGACGTGAGGAACAACGATTCGTTCACGAACCATGCGACCATCCAGTCGAAACGCAACATGGCTCCCCCATTGGCTCCAAAGGCGCAGATAGCCGACATGACGGTTCGCGTGTCCCGCACGCGCGCGACCGCGCTGGCGACCCGCGCCGACCCGCTGCTGAACGACATCAACCGCCCGTTGGGATTTAGGAACATGCTGGGCAACTTCTCCAAGGATGAGAAAACCGACCCGTATGCGGTGGACGTCATGCCCTACAAGGGCTTGAACCAGTCCAACTATCACGGCGACTACACTCTGACCGGACTCACCGTCAAGGCGGGTGCGGGCGCAAGCATGAACGGCGTCAAAGTCTACTTCACGACCGACCCGAAGTGGCGCAACGTGGACGCGACGAAGATAACCCGCGAACAGGTCACACAATGGACCGAAGCCACGGTGAATGCGACCACAGGCAAGGTGACCATCCCCGACGGCTACAGCAAGCCGGTGGCATGGGCGTTCACCTCGCCCAGCCTGCCCGCCAACGCCCGCTACGACTTCAGCCTGAGCATCAAGCCTACAGGCAACAAGGCGGCGGACTCGTACGTGAACCGTTGGGCGGACGGCGACAACAAGGTGGACGCGGTCACGCAGGTCGTGGAACGCAAGGTCAACGGCGTCGCATGGTTCGACACCAATCATGACGGCATCCGACAGGATTCGGACAGGCTTCTCGCGGACGTGACCGTCACCCTCGTGGATGGCAACGGCAGGACAGTCACCAGCGTGGACGGCAAACCCTGCACCGCCACAACCGACAGGAACGGCCACTACGAAATCGGTTCCATTCCGGCAGGTTCCGGGTTCAAGCTCAGGTTCACGCCGAAAACCGGCACCGCTTGGCACGGGCAGAACGTCACCGTCAAGAACTCGAAGGACGCCAGCAAGGCGACCGACTCCGACAGCGACCGGGAGGACGATTCGCACGGCAACATGGTCGCCGGCGTCATCACGCTGAAACCGTTCCCCGCGTTGGACGAGATGACGTCCGCCGTGTACGAGGACCCGAACGAGGACCACGGCATGAGCGGCACGCTCATGCCCGCCACGCCAGCCACGTTCAAAGCGGTCAAGGTGCTGGACGGGCGTCCGAACGGCGCTTGGACCGACAGGGACAGGTACGTCGCGGACATCACCGCGTTGGACGGCGCGCCCGCGAACGCGGTGCCCTCCACCATCACGTTCAGCGACAACAGGACGCAGACGCTCCAGATCAACTCCAACGCGTTCCCCACGGACGGCGTCTACCGGTATCAGGTCAAGGAACGCAAGGGAGACAACCCGGGCGTCACCTACGACGACCGCACTTGGATTCTGACCGTCACCGTCACGGACGATTTGACCACGTTCACCCGTCGCATCACCGCCAACACGACGTGCGACGGCGTCCAATCCGACGCCATCCAGTTCACGAACACGTACGCGCCGAAGGACACGCAGGCGCGCATCACGGCGAGCAAACTGTTCACGAACGCGGACAGGTCGGCCACGAAGATAACCGACTTCCAGTTCGATCTGTACGCGAACGACAAGGCGACCGGCACGCCAATCCAAACCGTGAACGCCACGGCGGACGGCAGAGTCGAGTTCTCCCCGCTCCTGTTCACCAAGGCGAGACTGAACGGCAAGGACAAGGCCGTGTTCCGCTATTCCGTGCGTGAACGCAATACGGGCGCTGCGGGAGTCAAATACGACGGACATCATGCGGCGTGGACGGTGACGGTCACGGACGACAACAGTGGCCAGTTGAAGGCGACCGTCACCAACCCGTCCGAAACCGAAGGACGGTTCGTCAACTCGTATTCCAGCCAGCCCGTCACGGTCACGCCGAAAGCCCGCAAGACGCTCGCCAATCCGTCCGGAACCCTCCGCCTGTTGAACGCCGACGAGTTCACGTTCGAATTGCAGGATGCGAACGGGGAAACCCTCCAATCCAAGGCGAACAAGGCCGACGGCACGGTAACGTTCGACAAAATCACCTACGACACCGTAGGCGAACACGATTATCGAATCATCGAACAGTCAGGCAAACTGGCGGGCATCACCTACGACCAGACCGTGCATATGATGCACGTGACGGTCACCGATAACGGTTACGGACAGTTGAAGGCCACCGTCATCTATGATGGCGGCAAAGATACGCCCGTGTTCACCAACACGTACAATCCGAAGGACGCGACCGTCACCCTCACCGCCCACAAGACGTTCGGCAACGCCAACAACAGTCACGCGAAACTCACCGACTTCCAATTCCAACTGTTCGACAACGAACAGGCGGTAGGCGTGCCCGTGCAGACCGTCAACGCCGCCGAGGACGGTACCATCCGCTTCCAGCCGTTGACGTTCACCGCCAGCCAGCTGAAAGGCAACAAGTCCAAGACGTTCACCTATACGGTGCGTGAAATCCGCCAGTCGGCGGGCGGCGTCAACTACGATTCCCACATGGGAATGTGGCAAATCACCGTCACCGACGATATGAGCGGACAGTTGAAAGCCCAAACCAGAACGAACGCGGCATATCCGACCACGTTCACGAACACGTATCAGGCGAAGCCGGTCAGCGTGCAATTCCGTGCGCGCAAGACCCTCAACGACCCCGACCATACAGGCATCCAACTGCAAGCCGGACAATACGAGTTCACATGCGTCGAGGACAAGACAGGCGGTCAGGCCGGAACGGTGAAAACCAACGACCAGCAAGGCAACATCCTGTTCGACACCATCTCCTACAAGAAGACGGGAGTGTACGACTACACGCTCAGCGAAGTCCACGGCGACAAGGGCGGCGTCACCTATGATGCTACGAAACATCATGTGAAAGTCACCGTCACCGACAACGGCGAAGGCCAATTGCTAGCCGACGTGAAGTATGATAACGGAACAAACATTCCGGAATTCACCAACACGTACCATGCCCAACCCGCCACGGACAATCCGACCGCAGTGAAGAAGATGACCGCGTCCAAGGGCAACAAGTACACGCTCAAGGGCGAAGACTTCGCATTCACACTCCACCAACAGTCCGCGCCCGCCAACGTGTCGAACGCCGACCAGACGAAACGGAACGACCAGCAGGGCAACATCCGATTCGACCAACTGTCGTTCCCGCTCGTCGGCACCTACGTGTTCACCATGTCGGAGCAGGATACGACCGTTCCGGGCGTCACGAAGGACGGGACGGTCGCGACCATCACCTACGTGGTCAAGGATGTTGACCATACGGGCAAGCTGACCGTCGTATCCAAGACCGTCACCCCGACCACCGGCGCTAACGGCAAGAACATCACGTTCACCAACCATTACAGTCCGAAGAACGTCGGATACTCCATCAGCGGCGTGAAAAACATCGTCAACACGGATACGGCAACCAGCCGCACTCCACAGGACGGCGAATTCAAGTTCCAGTTGAACGCGGTATCCGCACATGATTCGGACGGCAACGCCATCAGCGTGAACGACATGCCAATGCCAGCCGGAAGCCAGAACGGAACGCAAACCGTGTCCAACAAGGGAAGCGGATTCACATTCGGACAAATGGTCTACACCATGCCCGGCGTATACACGTATCACGTGAAGGAACTCGCCGGAACGGACAAGACCATCGGCTACTCCACTCAGGAATACGATGTGACCGTCACCGTCACCGACCAAGACGGCATGCTCGCGGCAACCGCCGACCTTCAGACCAATGACATCCGATTCGACAACACGTACACGCCAACACCTGTCAGCGTGCGACTCGAAGCGGCCAAACATCTGACCGGACGTGGTTTGAACGACAACGAATTCTCCGCCGAATTGAAGGATTCCAACGGCAGCATACTCCAATCCAAACGGTTCGCCCGCGTTCCACGCGACGCGCAATCCGACAAGGAGCAGAACGTCCGCGAAGGCGACGGAACCCTCGAATTCGACAAGCTCACCTTCGACAAGACCGGCGTGTACACGTACACGGTTGACGAACAGGACGGAACGTTGGGCGGCGTCACCTACGACACCACCAGCCACACCGTCACCATCACCGTCACCGAGGACACGAAGAGCCACAAGCTCGTCGCCAGCGTCACCTACTCCAACGGCAAAGCCAGCGAAAAGAGCATCCTCTTCCAGAACACGTACCAGCCGGAAGACGTGTTGGTCGAACTGTCAGCCAAGAAGAATCTGACCGGACGTGAACTGCAAGCCTACGAATTCGAGTTCGAACTTGTGGACGACAAAGGCAATGTCATCGACAGCGAGAAGAACGACAAGCAGGGCAACATCCAGTTCAAGCCGCTCACCTACAGTCGAGACAATGATGGAGTGGATGATTGCGGCGAATACCGGTATGTGATTCGCGAGAAGAACACCGGCGAGAAGAACGTCACCTACGACAAGACGGAACACCATGTGACCGTCACCGTAAGCGACAACCTGCAAGGCAACCTGACCGCCAAAGTCGAATACGACCCGACGGATGATACGGCGAAGGATTCCAGCACCATGCTCGTCATGCCGACCGCTAAGGCCGACAAGACCGACGGGGATGCTGGTGAGGATGAGAACAATCCGACCACAACCCCCAGCATGGTCGCAACCACCGGAACCCGACCCGAGTTCAACAACTCGTACATTCCTCCGGTGACACCGGCCATCGTGAAAGCGGTACGCCAACTCGCCCAAACCGGTGTGAACACGCCTATCATGGCGGTCATTCTGTTCACACTCGTGGGAATGGGATTGACGGTCGCGTATTCCGTCCGTAAGCGTCATGCCGTGACGCCGCGACATGGACGCTGACACGACCGTGAGCTAGGGGAGGGTCGGACTGGTTCCACTGCCAGTCCGACCCTCCCTTTTTGTATTGCCTTCAAGTTGATGTCAATTCGCATGTTTGATAACATGTATTTTTACATGCAATAGTAAGGAGACGCAATGCAATTGACTGTACCTGTGGAGACGATGGTTCCCATCAGCCGATTCGGCAGGGGAACCGCAAGCTCCGAGTTCGCCAAAGTAGGGGACGGCACTCCCGTCACCGTCATGAAGAACAACCACCCCGCTTACTTCATCCTCAACGAACATGATTACAGGCATTTCCGCGAACTGGAGAACGAATTAGTAGAACTTAAGAACAAAGAAGCCCGCCGTCAGGCTTTGGAACACGAATACACTCACTCATCTGACACCGTTGAAGACATGATGGACTATCTTAATGCGCTCTGAACTGAAGCTAAAAACCATACGGTCGTTCGACAACGACGTCAAACGTCTGAAAAAGAAGCATTACGACATGAGCAGACTTGAGGGTCCACTTCGAGCTTTAGGGGAAAGTGATACTGATGTTCTGAAGACGAAATATTCCGACCATGCTCTCACCGGCGACTGGAAAGGATTCCGCGAATTGCATGTCGAATCAGACCTACTACTTGTATATCGCCGCGACGGAGACGAGATTTCTCTAGTTCTGGTGAGACTTGACACCCACGATTCGCTATTTTCCAACGGCCGCGTCTCCCGTAAAGACATCAAGTCATATAAGGCGGCGGAGGGTAAAAGCCTATAAAGCAAGGTGAGCCTAGGCGGGGTCAATCCCCTCAGCTGGCCTTTGCTATGCCCAAAAATAATCTAACAAAAAACAGTCATACAGCAATGCTGGCGTCCCTTACAAGGATGAAGACGGCAAACCTGTACAAAGCCTTACGGACACGAAAGGCGTGTACAAGCTTCACGCAACCGTCAACGGGGACTACAGGCTAGAAATAGTCCTTCCACGACAGCAAATCAGATAGAAAGACAATTAAACCAAAGAAAAGCGTTTTAACGGGGTCTTTTTCGCAAAAACAACGATTTTTGCCCCGTTAAAACAGAAAGGCAACTCACATGGCAGTGAACGTCACGCAGAAGGACAAGACCCTGAACGACGTAATCGACTGGTGCGAAAAGCATGTAGCCCGAATCGATGAAAAGATTCCCAACGCGTCAGATGAAGGCTTTCTGACGGGAGAACGGTTCGCCCTGCAAGCCGTCGCCGCTCATTGCGAGGAGCTGTTGGGATATTCGGGGTCCATGCCTTTGGAGGTGCCGAATCAAAGCGAGAAAGAATGACCTCGACATGGACGACAATGAATACATTCGGCAACTCGAACAGGCGGCGGCACTGCCGGATTGGATTGCACGCAAGAAAGCGTATCTGCGCATCAACCTCCGCCGACTCGACACAATGGTGCAGGAGCGGGCCGCCGTCGTGCTGGCGTCGAAAACGAACGTCGCAAACGCCAGTCTTGACGGATTGAAGGCCGCAGCCGAGAAACTGGCCGCAGACGCGGCGGAATACGAGGCGTTGAAAAGCCGTCGAGACAGTACCGCACGTTCCATGCACATTCTGGACAATGAAGACGAGCGGCGGTACCGCGAGCAAAACAAGGATATCGACGGCACCTGCCAGTGGAACTACAGTGCGTCCGGCTGCGGCAAGCCTACCGTGGAAGGCACCCGCTGGTGCGCCGACCATATCGACGAATGGACGATGCTGCGTCACAGCACCAGAGACAACGACTAACTGTTTCCTTTGGGTTTTTGAGGTGTTGTCTGCTCACCTATTTTAGGTTATACTGGAGTTGTTCACATAATATCTCAGATAGACAACTGGAAGAAGGAACCCACTCATGAGCAGACTGAATCTGGTTGCACGAATAGACTCATCCTTTCCCGACAAGACTGCATACAGACACGTCTTGGACACTGGGGAAATCATATGGGAGAACAGCAAAGGACGTGAGAAATGGCGTTGGATTCCTGTGATTGTGGAAGAACCTTGCAAAAGCGGACGTTTCCTCGAAACGGAGACCGCACGCAAGCTTCGCCGGTACAAGTTGGACTCGCGCAATCCACTCCGACTGTTCGAGTCGATTCTGTCGTCCGAAAAAGTCAAGGTCATTGAACGATAGCCTAGGAAAAGGCTATTCTGCTATACTGGAAACATTCACACCTATATAGGAAGGAAGTACAACCATTGAGTCGAAAATACTCATACGCCTCCACCAAGCCGCTATACGACCACCAGTATCCCGACGAAAAACTCATCTCAATCCACGAACGCCCACTAGCCGACCCGACCGGCAAACTCACCGCAATCATCGACTATGAGAAGCCGTTAAGCCGACACGACATGGACAAATACGATTTGTCGGAATTCCCATTCTGGCTCGCTCAGGAACGTTATCTGCCCCTGTTCAGTGGGGAATGCCCCATGGGACGTGAGACCCTTGAGACAATCAGGGACGAGGTGTCCCGCGCCATCATCGTACTCGCGGACTATCATCCGCTGGGAGACTCACCCCATGGCGTTCACGTCGGCGGCATTGTAGGCAAGGACGTGAAGAGACTCGACCTCTACCGCGTGTACGACACCATCCCCTCATGGGCTTTGGATATGGTGCAGGAGCTTATCACCGGCACCAATCCCGAAGAATTCACGTCAGCGCATTCGACCACGGAAGTGCGCGACACCGCCAAACGACTGCGCGAGAACGGTTCGGCCGTCCTTTTCTCAGACGAGGAGCGGTGAATTGAAGAAACGAATTCAATCCGAAACCAAGGAAACGGTGGACTGGGAGCATAAGCCCATCAACGCGTTGGGCGGCTTGAGGGCGATGGCGGTCACGACGGGTGGGACGACCATCGACGGGTTGCTTGAATACCATGTTGAGGGAACCGTGGACGGCGTCTATGTGGAGAGCCTGAATTTCAGGAATCTGCCCCAATATGTGATTGTTTCCGTCAAGGGCGGTTCCAACATGCTGTCGAAGACGTTGTTCAAGTCCGTCACCGTCTTCGCTTCCTGAAGAAAATTCTGCTATACTGGGACAGTCCGCACATCAAGTGAGTTTCAGGAGGAACCATGGGGAAAAAGGCCACGCCGTCCACGAGCGGTCAGACCACACTCAGACAAATCGGCTGGGCAGATGATGAACTGGCTATGATACAAGACCAATACTCATCCCTATTGGACTCGATTCATTTTCCCATCTACGTGCCTGTAGCGCATGACATCAACGATTACCAAGTGGTCGTCAACGGGAAAGACTACGGGTTCGTTCGGGAAAACACCACCGAAAACGGCAAGGAATACCGTGCCATGGCCGACAATGGCAAATACATCGAACCTATTTCAGGCGTCTTCCACAATTCCCCGATGGGCGCGGTCTGCGAACTCGCCCGACACCATCACGACATAGGACTGGCCTCCCGTTTGGACGACTACATCATCGCCGTATGCAATGTCCAGCAGCTCGCCTCCGCCCAGTTGAAAGCGAACGTCAAAGACCTTCTGGGAATGGGACGATGATTTTCGCAGGCAGAAGACGCAGAGCTACGGAACCCCAAATCCGTCTGATACTCGAACTCACTTCGCAGTCGGACATCCGCGACGTGAAAAAACTTGAAAACTGTCCTCCGGTGGAACGCTATAGGGACTACTTGAAGAACGAGTTCTTGGACAATCGAACCGCCGCGAAACTCATCGACGGTCTGATTCAATGGAAGGAAATCTATGGTTGAGAAAGCCACACCCGTCATTGCCGATGGGAAAAACAATCCGTTCGTCAGAATCGGTCAAGGATTCCTCGGCGTCATCCGTTTCGTCAAACAGGTTGTGGCCGAAATCCGCAAGGTAATCACGCCCACCGTCCGCGAATGGGCGGGCTGGTGCGTCGCTTCCGGAATCTTCGTCCTGCTGCTCATGGCGCTTGTCTCAGGAATGGACTTCGGACTGGGCAAGCTGACATTGTGGGTGTTCGGCTGATGGGCGGCGAAGGCATCGTCTACAATCCTGTGGACTGGCGGCACGCCACAACAGCCGAACTTGAAGGGCAACGCGTCATCGCCCGATTCGACAACGGCACCGTCGTGGACGGAACCATCATCATAGCTCCCGGTGGGGCGATAGGCGTCTACATGGGAGTTATGGTGCCCATCATTGAAAAATCCCCGTCCGGCCTTTTCCGACAGGCCGACCATGTAAACGCATTGCAGGTGTTGGATTGCAGTAAGGAAGGAAAATTCTATGCCGGATGAACGCATCGAAAAAGCCGCAGTCGCGGTATTCGCCGCGCAAACCAACTGGGCAGACTTCAATCCGAGTGAAGAACAGATACGAGACTTGTGGGACGGGCAGATGGACGCGATACGCGACTCGTTCCGCCGTCTCGCTAAAGCCGCCTTGGACTCGCAGGAAGACCAGCCCGCCGACCTCGACTGGGAGAACGCCGAACCGAAGGATTTGGACAGCCGCATAGTCAAGGCCGTCACCAAGGACGGCACCATCGTGCAAGGACGGACGGTCGCCGTCCACGGGTCACTAGACCAGCTCACCGTCGAAGGCATCCTGCAACCGTTGCTCATGCGACTGCCGGGCGAACATTGGCGGCTTGCGAGCGGATGGAAAAGTCTGGTTTTTTACAACAAAACAAAGGAGTAATAATTATGAAGCATATCCTTCTTGGATTCATCGCCGTGTTGAGTCTCATGCTCGTTCCACTCATTCTCATGCACAAGGGCAGGGGGGGTGGTTTCTCGAATTTCGCTGAATCGTTGACCGGTTCGGCAGGAAGCTCGGGCGTGGCGGAAAAGAACCTGAACCGTTGGACGGTCGTGGCTGCTGTCAGCTGGTGCACTCTCATCATCGCCTACGGGATTCTCATGAAACTCTCCTGAGCCGAACATAGAAAGGTAGTCCGATGGGCAAAAACAAAGCCTACTACAAGCTATTACACGAGCATGGAGGACTGGCAAGCGACACCATTCGAGTGTCCAGTGACCGTATCGACGGAACACCGTATCTGACCATCGACTTTTCCGACTGTACCGAACATAAACAGTTCACCGTAGACCGAAACGAGTTGAAAAAATGGATTGGAATGCTCGATGCGGAATGAGATTCTGACACCGAGAGACCTGTTCGACAACGTGGACTATTATCGCAACATGCGAATGAGCTTCGACCGAAACGGTGGAGGCAACGTGTGGCGGTACAAGCATGCTGAAAACAGCATCCACGTCCAGTCGAATATGGTTGCCCAAAAATACAAGAACGGAACCGCCGTCGGCCCGCAATTCCGACTTTCCGGCACCAAAATGGACATCGTCCGACGGTTGGACTTCGAACTGACGGTACTTAACTTAGAGGATTAAACGATAAAATGGCTGGCCTACTCGTCCGACTGGTCTTAAGCATCGGTTGCATAGCCGGAGCGCTCATGTCACATGCTATGGCGGTATCATTCGACCATTCCGTCAACCTATTGGAACAGGCCGTATTGCAGAATTCCTACTCGCCGGGACTACGACGCTGGATGGGAGTGCGAATCTACGGTTGGCGGTTCCTCTACCATCTGGCCGTCGCTTTAATGGTGGCGTTCGTCATGGCGGCGACAATCCTTCTCCTCATGTTCCTCTGGTCTCTCTTTCAAAGGATAGGTGCGATTTGAGTTACGATATTGCGATAGTCCGTTCCGATATTCCCGACGATATAGCGTTCATGGTCGCCTGCGATTGGCAGGACCGTGGATTGGAATATTTGGATATGGTCGGCACGTCCTGCAATCCGACCTACAATTACGCACGTTTCTTCCAAGCGTTCCATGTGCGCCCCACCACCGACCTGCACGGCAGGTCAGCCATCGTGGTCAAGGACATGTTGGACGAGGCTCTGAAGGAAATCGGAAAACATTCCATCAACGAATTGGAACAGAAATACTTTCTCGACGACAATGGGAAGGTCATCCGCTGGGGAAGCATCCCCCGTGCAATCCAATGGCTACGTGACGTGCGCGACTATTGCGAACAGAATCCCGGCTACAAGTTCATCGGACGCGACGCGGAGATACCCGGACACGGGTCGGCCAGTCTTGGCACCGTCCGAATCTTCTCGCTGGAATACGCGCAGCCGTCCGACCGGCAATGGCGGAAACTGTTGGAGGAGACGGCGGAACTCGCCGCCGTTGGCATGGATTGGGTTGCCGATGGCACTTCCGACGGTCGAATCTACGACCGGCTGGTCGAAGAATACTGTGACGTGGTGGAAGCGTTGGGCACGTTCGCCATCGCCTACGGCATCACCGACGAGGACATACGCAAAGGCATGGGCGAATGCGAGCGACGATTCCGGACTGGGAAAGCCGGTGGGAAGAAAACCGTGGAGGAGGACAAGATTATCGACGGATTGGCAGAGCTGTCCACCCGGCTACGAAAGGTTCAGACCCTCGAACGGAAAGCGCCGACCAAGCTCAGCGAACTGGAAAAATAGTCCGTGCAAGCCGGTCGGCGCGTGGCTTTTCGAACACCATTGTGACTAGTCGATGAACCAATCATCCTCGTTGTCCTCAGTGGCGGGAGCCGGTTTAGGCTTGCTTTTCCTTTTGGGTTTCGATTGGGAAGGTGTTTGAAAGGCCACGTCCCCATCATTCGGCTCCACGTCCATCTCGTCCAAATCGGCTTGTCTGCGGTTGGATTCTTTGGTGGTCGTATTGCGGTCTGTTCCGGACACTGACGTTCGGGCACCAATGAACGAGAAGATTTGCAATACAATCAACAGTAGGATGAAAATAATGCCAAGAATCACAATGATTCCAACGATTCTTCCCACCATCTCGCCGGTCATCCAATCAAATAGGGAGCCAGCCGTCTCCTCCGAAGCAAGCTCCGGATTATCCGTCGCCAACTCCTGCCTGTCCTTGGCGATGTTCAAAGCGTGCATTCCGTAACCCAACAGGGGAATGAGCGTGGTAGGTAACATTCCACTCAGCCACATGAGCCAACGGGCTTTGCGATATAAGCTTGTGATTTTGTATAGGAGTCTCATATTCCCAGTATTTCGCACCGGTCGTAGGATTCCTCCCTAAAACCGGAACTATAAGAAAACTATGAGGATATAACATATAAGCATACTGTGCGAGCCTTACTCGCATAACGGTTTCCTCAAGGTCGAGGTGTCCGTTAGTCCACGGAAAGGTGATGGAAACCCCAGAAAAAGGTGCCTGAAAGCCCATGGTGAAGGTGTTTGATAGTCCATGCCTGTAGGTTCGGACGGTACGCATGGTGTCCGATAGTCCACGTCTGATTGGACAGTTCGCTTGTGGAAAAGTGTATAACTTGTCGAAAAGGTTGGAATATAAACGAAATCACAGTGGATAACTGTGGAATACGATAAGTGTGTGGCATAAGTCCCAGACTGCGATTTGCCACATGTTCCACGCTCGGGAAAATATGTTGACGGCGTAAGGTGCTTGAAAAGCCACGGCCAAGGTGCCTGATAGTCCATGCCGAACGTGGCTTTTCGAACACCTCGACCGGGAAGGTGCTTGAAAAGCCACGATTCCCGCTCAATCGGTGATGGCTTTTCGAACACCATTCCGTTGAACCGAAGTCAACGAGCGCATCGCCACATCGAAAACACCGTCAGACGCCGCAACCTCCGCATCATGGACGGCACGCGTGGGAACGGAAGTCGGACTCGGATGCAGAATAATATAATCCTCATAAGTCGGACACTCCACATTCAAACCCGGATACACCTTCTTAACCTTCTCCAACGATTGACGGAACATACGCCGGAAAGACTTCTTGACGGCAATCTGGTCTCCGAACCGTTCATACAGCCAATCCCAACTCACCGGAAGGTCATGCCGGAGATTCTTCATACTGCCCGTCAGCCAAATGTAAATATCGTAAGGCATGACCGACCTGCCCTTCAACAGATAAGTGGACACCCTCGTATCGAACGGTGCCGACTCGCGACTCAACCGTTCATACACCTCATCGGTCAGACGGAACGTGGCACCGGAATAGCCCACGTTCTTCTCATCGTTGATGATGCGCACGGCCTGAACGATGGGCAGGTACGCCGTATCCCTCACGTTCAACCCCTTGCCCGTGCCGGAGGCGCGAATGCTGATACGACAGGCCAGCAACAGTTCCAACTGCTCCTGAACGCTTTTCGCGGTACGCCCGCCATGAGGCAAACCCATCTCCTCGCACAACTGGTAGATGCTCGGAATGGTGATGGTCTTCGTCTCAGGGTCAACATTCCTCGTCCTATGCCCCTTGGCCGCGCGAATCTGCTTCGCCATCCAAGCCATCAGCAGTCTCGGATACTTGCCGAACGGGAACCGACGTTTCCTATCATCCCCATCACCGGTCACACCCGCTTCAAGCATGTATTCCAACCGTCCGTTGGTCTTGCTGACGAAATCCACGTCGTCGGACGGTTGCGCGGGCGGAAACAGTGTGGCGGTGAGGATGGAATGACCATACCAGATTTCCATACTGTTCGGGTCGCGGGCTTCAATGTCATCCAACAGGTTGACCCGTCGAACATCCAATTCCATGCCGGTCGAACCAAGGTCGAGAACATCCTGCTCGACTCGCATGTCACTCATTCGGATTCTGCTCCTTGCGGCGCACCGACACCGTGTAGCCCATAGCGTCCAATATTCGGCACATGGTCTGGAAGGACGGGTTCCCGTTCGGACACAGGCTCCGGTAGAGGGACGGTCTCGCCAACCCCGTCAACTGGGAGAGCGTGGTCATGCCGTACAGTCTGGCGAGGTTTCCGGCGGCGGACTGTATGAGCATGGGGTCTTCCGACTTGAACTGGTCTTCTATGTATGCGACGGTGGCCGCTTCTTGTATCTGCTTGGACTGCATGTAGGGGAGTGTAACCTGTGGGCGACAGTATTGTCCAAGTATTCAATGCTGTTGGTGAAGGTTGGTAATGGGCGACACGCCTTTGAAAACATTGTTTTTGTTCTGGGATTTGACATGTTTCCTAAGACTGCTATACTGGCAGTGTTCACACAAAACGAGGTTCAAAAAACATCCTGTGCGAACAGATTGTAGAAGCAGAAAAAGGCTTCCGCTAGTCCACGACTAGAACAGTCACCAAGGCAACCGAGGTAAAGACCTTACCCAGTAAGGAACACTCCCCGAATGTTGCCGCCCGTTTGAAAAATGAAAAGAGATAAGGAAAACATGATTCGATAGGACTCTAAAGCCCATCGAACCATGTTTGATATGAAGACTTGCCCATCATGGCCAAGTTCAAGAACTATCATGCCTATCCCAAACCAGTTACCAACAATGGGGAAGGGAAAGCATGAAAACGCTTGAAACCAAACCATGACAGGCAAAACCGCTGTCAACCTTCCGGCTGGAAACCCCAGCCAACCATCCTATTGGTTCTGAAACCACGCTCATGGGAAGCTCGGGTGGAAAACCGGAAGGAAGACGGCATTTTGGGGCCGACAGGTTTCGATTTGAAAATCGAGATAATGCAAGCATGTCGGGAGCTGACTTGGACAACCGTTATCAATCCATGTCACCAAACAAACGCCAAGACTGATTCTTCGCGCAACTTCCAGCTCGCCGCCTGAAAAACGGTTTGCCGGGAAGCGGATTCGCTGGATTGCTGTAACGCGATTCCGGAAAAAGGACAGCAAAAAACTCGATGAACGGCAACTGTTCACCGTTTCAGAATTAGTTGCAGAACTGTTCCAACGCGCCCTATCGACAGGAACTTTTACATGAAAATAGGGATAAACATGTAGAAAACATCATCAACGTTTTCAAAGACGAGGGTTCAATTCCCTCCGGCTCCACGATTTTGAATGCATACCGTATTCAAAACAATGTTTGGATAATTGCCTTACGGGCTTTTATCCAAGCCCCAAATAGAGGAAACTGATGTGCGTGCTAAGCGACTCCTGCAAAACAGACTCTCCAAACTTGAAGGAAAAACTTTGTAAACAAAAAAATCGGTTTCCTCCAATCCCTGACTTTTGTTGATTTGCAAGCTGGGAGGGTGGTACGAAAATCAATGGGTCGTTCTGTAAGAACGAAAACGCACGTCCCTCAATCGTGCTACTGCCCCGATGGCGAAATCGGTAGACGCGACGCATTCAAAATGCGTTGTCTTACGACGTGAGGGTTCAACTCCCTCTTGGGGCACGAACCATATGGTTCTTCCTTTATAACTCACGGGAGGTGGATTTTTCGTTCCTTCGCCTCCCGTATTCCGCCCCTCTAGCTCAATGGTTAGAGCAAGGGTCTTTTAAACCTTGGGTTGTGGGTTCGAATCCCACGGGGGGCACGGTCGCAGCGCCGAACTGCGAGAAATCGTGGAGTCGAATCCCGTGGCCCGTCAGCCGACGGGCAATCAAGCGGACGCGTGGAACGCGCGATAAACACCATCATCCCAGTAGGTGAAAGCCGTGGCAATCGCAACGCCATGACAATTAGCGAAAAGCTGATGTGAATGCCGTCGAATCGGAAGACGAGTTGCGACGTCCCCGCGACGAGACGGCATACGCCCTTGTAGCTCAGCGGATAGAGCGCCGGTTTCCTAAACCGGGCGTCGTTGGTTCGATTCCAACCTTGGGTACTAGGTTTCACGGAGGTAGCTGTCCGTGAAACCGATGGCATTGCTCGAATAGGCATACATGGAACTTGTGGATGCCAAGAGGCTCCCTGCCCTAGTCAGGCGGTTGACGACCGAAGGGGAGGCACGGCCAAACGGGGCGCTTTAACAACCACGTTCCTTGCCGTTGGCGGTAAAATCCAACCCGCTATGCCGCGTCTTTCCGACTTGGACGTTAACTAAGTCGGTATATGGCATTGGTGCAACTGGTAGCATGGCGGTCTCCAAAACCGTCGATGTTGGTTCGAGTCCAACATGCTGTGCTCAGCCTACCCACGAGTTGTGGGAAAGGTCTTCGGAGACGTCTCGTGGATTGGGATTGGAAGACTGCCGTATTACTACTTCCTTCTACTTAACAAAGCGCAAGGGTGCGGCGTTCGAAGATTGGAAGACTGCCGTATTACTACTTCCTTCTACTACAGGAAACCAAAAGGAGCAAAAATGAGGATTAGAAGACTATCGGATTACTACTTCCTTCTACTGCGCGAACCATGAATGGTTCTTCCTTTACAGGGACGATTCCCCATAGGTCTCGTCCCCCATCGCCTTGATAGCTCAGTGGATAGAGCGTCTGTCTCCGGAACAGAAGGTCGCGGGTTCGACCCCCGCTCTAGGCTCTCGTGTTTTTCAACCAAAACAGAAGGAAATCAACATGACCATGTCTGATGAAACACGGGTCATCTCCTCCCACGCTCTCACCGTGGACGGAATGTCCCAACCACAGGTACAACAGCTCAACCTCCCCACCGGATTCAACGGTTATCGCAAGGATTCCGTCGAACAGTACGTGAACGGGTTGGAAACACAGATTTGGAATCTGCAACGCCAGTTGACGGAAAAAAACATGGTCTTGGACAAGCGTCAATCCGAACTCGGCAAACGGGAGCAGGAAGCTGAATCCCTCCGCCAGCAGATTGAACGACTGAACGCCGACTTGCAGGACGCCCGTCAAGCATCGGAAAACCCGATGCAGGAATTAGGCACCAGTCTCGGCAAAGAATTCCAAACGTTGAAAAACACTTACGAGTCGAAGAAACGTGAGGAGCTGGAACATGCCCGCACGCAAGCCGAACAGATTCTCCAACAGGCCAAGGATGAATCCCAGAAGCGACTCGACTCCACGACGGAAACCACCAAACAGATGATGACCGCCGCACAGGATAAAAAGCAGAAGCTCGAACAGGATTGTGCCAAACTGGAAAAGGAAACCGACGATAAGGTTGCTATCCAGTTGGACACGGCCAAAAAGCAAGCCGCACAGATTATCCACCAAGCGGAACTGGAAGCGGTCAACCGGTTGGACAAGGCGTCGCAGGAAATCGACGCCCGAACCAAGAAGGCTGAACAGCATGCCGCCGAATTGGATTCAAACAGTAGGAAACTGATGGCAGACGCTCAACAGAGAGAGGAAACGGCGCAACGCAACGTCGCCAACTCTTTCGCCCAGTTGAGGCAGTTGGGCGCTAATATCGACAAGCTGATTTCCGAATCCAAGTAAGTCAAAGCAGACCATACTGGTCTGCGTATTCCCTATTAGTGTAAAGGCAGCACACGGGTCTTTGGAACCTTTGGAGGTGGTTCGAATCCATCATAGGGAGCTTGATTCCGCCCAACCGGTTGGGTTGGGCGGAATCGTTTGGAGTCGTGCCTGAGTGGCCGATAGGGGCACCCTGCTAAGGTGCTGACCGTTGACACGGTTCGAGGGTTCGAATCCCTCCGACTCCGCTGGGGATAGACTATGTGATTGCGAGCCTTCCATCCCATAATAGTTTGGAATGGTCGTAAACATTTTTCTCCGTGTATGCAGTGTTACCAGCAAGCAATCACAGTCAATCCCATCCCCTCGCGGAAGTAGTGAAAGGGTCATCACGACTGCCTTCCAAGCAGTCATTGCGAGTTCGAATCTCGTCTTCCGCACAAAGTCCTATCCTCAAACCCTCATCTGATAGGACAATCCATGGCATGACCCCTTACATGCGCGATGGATGATAGTCCGGAAATCCATGAAGGACTGTCAGCAAGCCGGTATGCCTTGCACCCCTTACACACGCATACCATTCCAGTGTTCACGACATGAACTCACTGATGGGAAACAACCAAGCCATGTCAAACGCCAAACAAAAAGCGGAGTCTACGGGTGTTTTTCTCTCCACCCTTCTCCTACTCCGCGTCTTTGTGTGAACAACCCTTTTGCCGGTGTAGGGTGGCGGAAACACCGGCTTATTCTTTTTAGGTATTTTGTTCTGAATGTGTTTGAATATATGTCGTATTTTCCTTATTTAGACTTGTCGATTTTGACGAAAATATGCGGCCTGATTTGAATATATGTCGTATTACCTTTTAATCAAACTTATGTTTTCTTTAATTCTTTCATTTTTAGTTTGAATATATGTCGTATTACCTTTTGCTCAAACTCGTGAGCGTGCTAGCTATAAGACATTGTTTGAATATATGTCGTATTACCTTTTAGTCAAACTAAGAAGACTTCGGACGCGTGCGTGGAGTGTTTGAATATATGTCGTATTATCTTTTACTCAAACTAAATTTTCCTCCACAGGCAGTTGGGCTTGTTTGAATATATGTCGTATTACCTTTTGTTCAAACTTCAACCGCAGCAGAAACCGTGTCCAAATCCGTTTGAATATATGTCGTGTTACCTTTTGCTCAAACTTTCTCCTTTTTGCATGTAGGGTTTTCTAGTTTGAATATATGTCGTGTTACCTTTTGCTCAAACTCCTATAACCACAAACATTACCGATTGTTGTTTGAATGTATGTCGTACTACCTTTTGCTTAAACTGAATAGCCGTGTGGTTGGGCGCAATCCTGTTTGAATATATGTCGTATTGCTCAAACTGTGTGGACAATCCCAGTATGTGTTATACGTTTGAATATATGTCGTATTACCTGTTGTTCAAACTGAATCGCACCATAGGCTCGCCAATGTTTGAATGTATGTCGTATTACCTGTTGCTTAAACTTAAGAAGACCAGCGGTGGATGCGGTTAGAGTTTGAATATATGTCGTATTACCTGTTGCTCAAACTCGGGGTTCCGGCATCCCTGCCTTCTAAATGTTTGAATATATGTCGTATTACCTTTTGGTCAAACTCTATGTTTGACCAAAAGGCTTCATATCAACGTTTTTAAACTATTCTTCGTCGTCAAAAAGCGTCAGTAACCCCGGTTGTTCTGTCGTGTTTTGCTGTTTTTTGTCGATGTATTTCAGTGAATCAGACCATTGATTGTCCGTTACACAGAGTACTCGCACGTTGCCGTGGGGAGGTAGTCCGGCTTTAATATACTTTAACGCAGAACGACCGCCTGATTGGGTAGGGGTGTATCTTGCATAGACGGAATATTGTACTCGAACGAAGCCTAAATCAGAGAGTAGATGGTTGAATCTGTTCGCGGCTCCAGCGTCCTCTCTCGTTGTAATAGGCAGGTCGTACATGACCAGCGTCCACATGCCGTTATCCTTATCTTTCTTCATTTTTCAGCGCCTTTTTCCGAAGACGGGGACGGGTAGTTTGTCCAACCAGCCTTCGCAGTATTGTGCGTATTGTCCACAGAATTCGTCCACCAGTGATGGGATGGTCAGTCCTTTCGGGTTGAATTGGCTGTTGACGGACAGCACTATCTGCTGTTTCACTTCCGAATCCAACGGTCCGTCCGGCAGTTGGCTTATCCCGTAGTCGATGGCCGGTCGGAACGGTTCTATCAAATCGTCAGCCAGACAGAAATAGTTGCTGGCTGAATGGTGATGTATGCCGATGGTGGGGGAGAGTCCCGCCGTGCAGATGGACTTAATCAGGAATCCGCGTAGTATCGTATAAGCGTAGTCGAGCTGCGCGTTTCTACCTTCACCCAGTCCCGGGAATCGGCGGAATTGTTCTTCAGGGAACATGCGATGCCAGTATTCCCGTGCCGCCTGTCCCTCGATGTTGTTCGGGTCTCCTGAGCGCACCTGTGTGGCTAGGCTTCGAAGGAGCTGTCCACCGTCCAATTCGAGCATGTCCAGTACGTGCGATTGTCCGAGAATTTTCGCTTGTATTATCTGTTTCCATGCTGCTTTTCTCGCGGGAAAGCTCATTCCCTGTTGGGCGGTTTGTCGTGCGGCGGAACGGGTGTTTGGTTTGTTCCATGGTTGCAATGCGGCTATTGGGATTTCGTTCCACTGGCATATGAGAACTTCCACGTCGAAGACAGCCAACTGCTGCAATAGTGCTGTGGAGACGGTTGTTTGTATACCGAGCAGCAGTACCGCCGTATCGACCAACGGTATCCGCGTCTCCATATTGTGGTGTTCCACGACGAGTTGTCCGCGCTTGTAAGTCAGTTTGCCGGTCATTGCGGTGCAGTCGATGACTCGCCACCCTTTTGCCATATCAACCTCCTAAAAAGGAAAGGGTCTACCGATAACCTTAGATGGTTTTTGGTAGACCCTTTCCTTTTTAGAAACGATTAGAAGCGGTGGTTACTGCTCTAAAACATGTCCAATCTTATTGACTACTGGAACGAAGGTGTGCAGTTTGAACATCTTCTCAACCTTGGCGGGAACCTCCAAACCTTGTTCAACCATCTTGCCTAGTCCTTCTTCTGCAATGACGGAGGGAACCAGTCTGAACTGGATAGGGGAGGGGAAACCGGCCACGATGAATCGTCGTTCGACGCCGGAATCCGTGTGGAACATGTTCGCGTATTCGGGGCACATGTCCATCATCATCTCAGATGTCAGCTGGATTTCATCGTTGATGGTGAGTCGTGCGATGCAGGTTGCGTGTCCCTGTCGGATGGCGTCCCTGACTTTGCCGTCCGCGTACCGGAGTGATACGTCGGCGGAACGTAACGGGGTTCGGAACAGGTCGGCGTTCTTCCTGCGTTTCATCAAATCGCATTGGAACACGCGCACCATGCCATAGAACGTCTTGCGTTTTCCGTTCTTCAACACCTGTTCGCAACGGTAGATGCGGGCGTGATGGATGGTTCCGCCAATGTCGGCGGCACCACCGTTGACGTACAGTTGCGCGTTGTTGCCGGGTAGGAAGCCGATTTCATCCTGCGCATGGCATACTTCGCCCAAGGCTGTGATGGCACGGTTCGGATTGGCTGGCAGACCGGTCTGAGGGTCATAGTCCGGCAGTCGGGTCAACGCCTTCCATACCTGCGGTGTGATGGCATGGTCGATAAGCGTGGGGGAGAGCGCGTCTCCCAGTCGAACGTATTGCAACGGTTTCACCGTCGCATCATGCGCGGTACTGTTGCCCAAGCGGAGTCGGCGGCTCCGAACGACCGGAATGGTATCCTCGTCCAAACCCTTGTTCAACAGGTGGAGCAGACTTTTCATCTGTTCACTCCATTGCTGGTACCGGACGTAGCCGGGGGTGTTCTCGTTTGGATACTGTTTCCAATCCGCTTGTCCGAACGGGGTTCCGCACAGGCGTTGGGATTCGCGTAGATAGTGGCGTTCGGCAAGACGGAGGGCGACACTCTGGTTCATCATGGCGATGACCGAAGCGTCAACCGCGTGATGGCGGCGGTCGAGTCGGGTCTTCCACTGTGCGCCGATGAAGTGGATTTGTCCGTCGATGCCGGAAGCTCGACGTGCCTCATAGGTGATGGAGCCGGGGAACGTGAACACTTTCACCGTCTTGTTGGCGTATCGTCCGTCGAGTCGGCGGTGGAGTTCGTCGGCCATCCATCCTACGGATTCGATGGAACGATTGTCCAACGGTTCGTCCTGTTCGGTCTGCTTGAGTCGGCTGATGATGCTTTTCTTCACCTGACCGACCTGCTTGCGGTTCATGGACGGCGGGAACATCATCTGGTTCACTCTTGCGATGACATCATTCATGGTGATGCCATGCGCTTTCGCATAGTCGGAACGCACCCATACGGCGAACGGAACGTTCGACTTGCTGGCGTTGCATTCGGGGCAGACCGCAGCCATGTTGGTGCGTTTGCTGTCCGAGCCGACGCCACGACGGGGTACGATATGGTCGAGTTCGGACTTGTCGAAACTGAATCGTGGACTGGTCGCACCACAGTACAGGCATGTGTTGTTCTGCGATTGGACGATTTCCCAACGGCGAATGTCGTAGTCGTGGACTTTGAAGCTTCCGCCGTTGGATAGTTGCTTCCTCATATCCTCACGGATTGCGGCACGCATCTGATTGTCCCTGTCCCGACGTTGACGGCGCTCATAGTCGAGCGTACGTCCGAGCGCGATGGACGAGAATGATTCCTTCGTGGTTTCGATGGCGATGCTTTCCGGAATGCCGTATTCTTGTTCGCATTGGCTGAGGAAACGGTTGAACGCTTTCAACACTCGGTCAACGGCGGGATTGCCGGTCGGCTCCTGAACGGGTGGGACCGGGGGCTTCCAGTCTGCGGGTACGTCGAACTCGTGGCGAATCGCATAATGCAAATCGTCTTCCGTTTCCAACATGCGTTTGGACAGTCGGTCGAGGGTCTTTTCGGAGTAGGCGGCACGTCCGACGGGAAGGCTGATGGAGTCCAATGGGGTGAGCAGGTCTTCGTCCAACCCGTCGATGAATTCGATGGGGGAGGCGTATTCGATGAGGTCGCGCACCTTGTCCAAGTCAACGGTGTTGGACAGGAGTCGAATCATCGCGGCCTGTTCGTTCTCTGTGGCGGCGTTCCACCATGCGTCCATCATCTTGCGGAGTTTGGTGTTTTTGATGCCGTGGAGTCGGATTACGGTGTCCAAGACCGGTGGCTTGTTGCCGATTCTTTCCTCCCCGTCATGGGTGAGGGTGCCGACGCCTTTGAGTTCGTTACGTTCGATGTCGAGTACGGCGCACACGTCCAACCATTCCACGTCTTCCTTGGCGGTGGTGAGCAGTTCGTACACATCCTGTTTCTCGCTGACGGTCAACGGTCGGGATGCTTCGCCTTTGCGTCGGATACGCAGGTTGGTGATGACGTTGAGGATACGATACTTCTGGAAGGCGATGCTGGCTTTCAACGCTCTCTTCTGGGTTTGGTCGAGAGGGTCTGTTCCGACATGCTTCTCTGCGGAACCCTTGGGGGACACGCAATGGAACACGGTACGCAGGATGGGTTTCCAAACATCCTCGGGTACCTGCTGGACGGTGAAGATGCGTCGGAGTTCACGCGCATTGTCGGACTGCATGAGACGGTTCGGCAGAATGCCCTCACCGTATTTGGTGCTGGTGCGAACCCTCATGAAGTTCTTGGCGCGTTCGTTGAGCGTCAATGCGACAAGCTGCGCCGGAGTCATATCATCGTCCAGTTTCACTCCAAGACGGGTCTCCACACGCTGTTTCAAATCCTTGTACTGGTCGGACGGCTCCACGTCCTCGAACAGGGTTTCGACTCGACTGTAGGAGTTGCGCCAACCGCGATGGCGTGCGATATGGCGGACTGCCATGACCATCATCCGGTCACGCCTGTCCTTGTCGGGAACGTAGGCGGTCGCCAATGCGGAACGCACGTTCCAGTATTCGTAGAGTCCGTGTTCGGTTTCCGGCACTTCGTCCACTGGATACCCCAGTTGGTAGAGCTGACGGTCGAGCTGGTTGAGACGGTGGCTGCGGCGTTTGCGCATGTTGCGGGTTCGCCGTGCGATTCCAGCCACGGCTTTGCGGGTGGTGCCGGACTTGTTTTGGGTCGGGTCTACTCCGCCGTCGTGAATGTAGCTGAGGGTTTTGAGCAATGCTGTCGGGTTGCCGTTGGCGTCGAGTTGGATTGCGGAGAATCCTAGGCTGTTGAGTCCTACGTCGGCTCCCACACGGTAGCGGATATTGGTTTTTGCGGTCAAGGTCTGTTGTTCTCTTTCCGCACTGCATGAAAAAAGCGGCGATTGGGACTTGCGTCCTATCGCCGCTCTACGGTCAATTCCGGTCTGTTACCGGACTTGTTTAAACTATATGTCGTGGTTCCCACTATAACACACAGTGTTCTTCTGGCAACCCCGGCGTGTCGTTTCCGTTTTTCGAACAGCGCTTGGTTTTTTATTTGTGGACGTGTCCAGTATATATCATTGATGGGACTTGTTTGGCATGCTGTCTTAATCCTCTTATTTATATGGTATACTGGAATCGTCCACACAAACAAGGGTCGAAACCTACACCCAACAAGGAGAAAAAATGAGCAACTGCGAATGCACCTACTGCGCCCTCCACAATCCAACAGCCAACGGCACCTGCGACCACTGCCACAAAAACTATTGCGAAGACTGCCTATACCAGTGCTCCAAGTGCAAAGGCATCTTCTGCTGCGCCCACTGCCACCTGTGCGACAAATGCGACAACATCGTCTGTGACAAATGCGCGGAACGATGCAACATCTGCAGCAACACGTTCTGCAAAGATTGCCTGAACTCCTGCGACAAGTGCGGCGCATACTGCTGCGACGATGACGCCGCAAGCTGCGAAGACCGCGAAGGCACCTTGGAATGCGCCCACTGCTGGAAGCGTTGCGAACACTGCGGCAAATACATCGACAAAACCTGTAGGCACACGTGCGACACCTGTGGTAGCACGCTCTGCAAGGACTGCCTTGGAGATGCGGGAGAATGCAAGACCTGCGAACTGGAACGCACGTTGGACAAGGGCTACGCAAAGCCGACTCAACTGGTAACGGTCAACGATGCAATCAGATTCCTCAAGCATTATCGTCTCACTCAAGGAGGGGACGTCCGACTGTCTGATTGCCTTGCCGACAACATCGACGGTATGAATCTTTGATAGTGAAGAGGGTTCCAGACGCAAGATTGGAACCCTCTACTGTTTGCAAAAAACGAGGGAAGAAGAACCATGAGCGAACTAACCGTCCTAGACCCGATAGAAAAACTCTTCGCCAACGCGCGGGGACAAATCTGCGACAAATTCCGAGTCAACAAGCTGAAAAGGAAACTCCGCATCATCGGGGATATCACCTCGTTGACCGAGGAGCAGTTCGTCGGCTCCTTCGGCTCCGACTGCGCACGTATCGTCGGAAACCGTCTACGGAAGAACGGAGTCAACGACCGCAATGACGAGCATTGCGGCTTGTCCCTGTCCGGTAGTGCCAGTGAACGGCTGTAACCGTTCTCCTACCTTTAATTGACGGAACATCATAGGGTGGTTGACTGCACCCTTACGCCGTCAGTCATGCTGGCGGCGTACTGCGAGTTCAAAAGGTCGTAGCCTTTGTGTCGCAGGTTCATCGCGGCTATCCGGTCGTCGTTGGACCGGTATCCGCAGTTGCGGCAGACATACAGGTGGCGTTTCTTGTCACGGTTGGCTTTGCGGATTTTCCCGCATTTCGGGCAGGTCTGGCTTGTGTAGGCCGGGTCAACGAACACGACTTTCTGACCGTTGCGTTTCGCCTTGTATTCGACCATCTGCCGGAATTGGTGGAA
>SKEC01000031.1_pt1 | contig 163297 bp, 171 predicted proteins | sample 4826641 | NCBI WGS metagenome assembly SKEC01 (sample SAMN11008819, study PRJNA524170) | human gut metagenome | biome: Human fecal sample; material: Feces; isolation source: fecal sample from pouch patient p18, p21 | host: Homo sapiens | place: Israel: Tel-Aviv | collected 2015-12-22
CATCCGGCGTTGGTTACCTAAGGGAAGCAAAAATGCGACTCAACAACAAGTCGCATTTATTGAAAACTGGATTAACAACTATCCAAAGAAACTATTCAATTATAAATCTCCTAAAGAGTTTTTACAGGCTGGCTAATTTGAACTTGAAATTTGGCTTTTTACACTTTTAATTATGAAAACGCATACTTTTTTGATAGAATAAAGTTAACCATACAATAGGAGGTAGAAAATGGTAACACGTAATCAATTTTCAACTTTAGAAATGCGCAAATCAAGTCCGTATTTTTCTGCATTAAAAACTATTGTCGAAACAGCATTTTATGAAAATCAGGTTCACCCGATTAAAACCTTAGAAGAAGCTTATCAATTAGCTTCCAATGCTGCAGGTACAGTGATTTTGGATATGCCTGTCATTCATACTAAGGAATTGGGTCTACCTTCCTATGCTCGTGTGTTGTTAACAAATTCTGGAGCAGTAGTTGGACGAACAGCGAAAGCCCGTCGAATTTTTGGGCAAGATGAAGAGGAAGATGAGTGTTTGTTATCCATTGTCAGAAGTGCCGTCTACCAGGCACATCGTCGCCAATTTTACAAAGCAGATGCTATTGTTGGGTTAGATGAAGAATTTATGGTGCGTGCTCACTTGATGGTACCAGAAGAAGAGATCAATAACCTTTATTCATGGTTATTGAACTTTCAAATTCTGGATGAAGAATTCAAAAATCGTTTGAAAGTTTCTAAAGTCTACAATGAAGATGATATTTTTGTCTTCTTTAATCCAAGATGGTCTCATCCAGATTACCCAGATGGCTTGGTCTATTTTGATACTAATCACAACTGTGTAGCTATTTTAGGACTCAATTACTTTGGTGAATTGAAGAAAGCAACTTTGACACTTGCCTGGGGAACGGCTGCACGTAATGGTTACGTGTCATGCCACGGTGGTTTGAAGATTTTTCAAGGAAAAGAAGGTCAGAAGGATTATGTAGCTTCATTCTTTGGTTTGTCAGGTTCAGGAAAATCAACTTTGACTCACGCTAAACACAATGGAAAATATGATATCAAAGTTTTACACGATGATGCTTTTGTTATTTCTGAAAAAGATGGCTCATCAATTGCTCTAGAACCATCATATTTTGATAAGACAAACGATTACCCAACAGGACACCCTGAACAAGATTTCTTTGTGACAGTTCAGAACTGCGGTGTGACTTTGGATGAAAATGGTCGTAAAAAATTGATGACAGAAGATATCCGAAATGGTAACGGTCGAACGGTTAAATCTCGTTTCGCGACACCAAATCGTGTTGACCATATCGAAGAACCGATTAATGCCATCTTTTGGATTATGAAAGACGATTCTCTACCTCCATTGATTAAGGTTAATGACCCTCTCATGGCAGCAACGATGGGATGTACCTTGATGACTAAACGGTCAAGTGCTGAAAATATTGAAGGAAATAAGCAAACACTTGTCATCGAACCATTTGCCAACCCATTTAGGGTTTATCCGCTCGTTGAAGATTATCAAAAATTCCGTTCACTATTTGAAGGAGATGTTGATTGTTACATCATCAATACTGGTACTTACATGGGACAAAGTATTCCGAAAGAAGTTTCTTTAGGAATTATTGAAAAATTAGTTGATGGTGATGCTGAGTTTAAAGATTTTGGGCCAATCGAAGGTTTCCAATATTTAGATTTGGCAGAATACCCTGTTCATCATTTTGACAGCAAGTATAAACAACTCATCCGTTCACGTATGCAGTTCCGTTTGAATTATTTGCTTTCATTCAACCAAAACAATCCAAAGCTTGCTCTGCCAGTTGAAGCTATTTCACGTTTGGAAAAAGTGATTAATAATTTGAAATAGGACATAAAATCACGAAAAGGATGACAATGATTGTATATTGTCATATTTTAAGGACATAAAAAACGAGGCTGGACATTTTGTCCTAGTCTCGTTTTGCTTTGAGTTTATTTCAAATGTATTTTTTGATTTTTAAGATAAACTTCTGAAACAGGTGCGTATTTCTTGAGTTTTTTCAATTCTTCTTTGTGGGTAACGAAAGTAATCACCACACCTGATTTTCCCATACGTCCTGTACGTCCAGCACGGTGGGTGTAAGTTTCTTTATCACGTGCGAGGTCAAAATTGATAACGTATTCGAGGTTTTCAATGTCGATTCCACGTGCTACTAGGTCAGTAGCAAGAAGAAGTGAAAGCTTATGGTTCTTGAATTTTTCAAGAATAACTTTACGGAATTTAACGTTAATGTCAGAAGCAAGAGAAACGGCCTGAACATCGTTGAACTGTAGACGCTCTTCAGAAGCACCTAAATCAGATAGGCTGTTGAAGAAAACCAAGCCACGAAATTCTGGAATATTTGAGAATTTGCGAAGTAAGTCAAGGCGATCACGTTTATCAACAGAGATGTAGTAGTGAACGATTTGATCAAGTTTTTGATTAGAAAGGTCAATTGTCAAAGTGTTTTCTGCAAGAACTTCAGGGTCAACTTTATCAGTTGCACTCATGTAAATCATTTGGTGGTCACGTGGCACACGATGAATAATATTTTCAACGAAATGATATTGTGAGTCACTAAGCAATTCGTCAAATTCGTCTAAGATGATTGTGTCAACATTCATCATTTTGATTTTTTTATGTTTAACGAGTTCGAAGACACGACCTGGTGTTCCAATGAGAATTTCAGGACCTTTTTTCAAGCGTTCGATTTGACGTTTTTGGCTTGAGCCAGAAATAAAGAGTTGTGTAGACAGGTTTAATGGCTCAGCCCATGTTTTAGTGACTTCAAAAATTTGCCCAGCCAACTCGGTGTTTGGAGCTAAGATAAGCAGTTGCTGAGATTTTTTAGGTTTTAATTTTAGGAGTGCTGGAAAGAGATAGGCTAGGGTTTTACCAGTACCAGTTGGGCTAATGCCGAGTAAGTTATCTCCTTGTGAAATAGGTTCAAACACTTGTTTTTGAATGTCTGTTAGCTCAGAAAAGCCAAGTGTTTTTAGCTGTTCCTGCCAGACTTGTGGAAATTGTGAAATCATAGTTTTCCTTTTCTATTCTATCTAGTCTTTACTTCATTATAACATAGAAAAAGCTAACTTTTTTTATTTAAAGGGTAAGTAAGGGATTTCAATGTTTGAAAATTTTAAAAAAAGTAGTAGAATAGATAGGAAATATTTTTTATTTGGAGTAATAAATGCGTAAAAAACCTATTATTATTGGTGTGACTGGTGGTTCTGGAGGCGGAAAAACCAGTGTTTCTAAAGCAATTTTGGCTAACTTTCAAGACCAAAAAATTGCTATGATTCAACACGACTCTTACTACAAAGATCAAAGCCACTTGACTTTTGAAGAACGTGTTTCAACTAACTATGACCACCCACTTGCTTTTGATACTGATTTGATGATTGAACACATCAATGAATTGATTGCAGGTCGCCCAGTAGATATTCCAATTTACGACTACACACTACACACTCGTAGTGAAAAAACATATCGTCAAGAACCTCAAGATGTTATCATCGTTGAAGGTATCTTGGTCCTTGAAGACAAACGTCTTCGTGATTTGATGGATATCAAACTTTTTGTTGATACTGATGACGATATCCGTATCATCCGTCGTATTAAACGTGATATGGAAGAACGCGGACGTAGCCTTGATAGTGTTATTGAACAATACACTTCTGTGGTTAAACCAATGTTCCACCAATTTATCGAACCAACAAAACGTTATGCTGACATCATCATCCCAGAAGGTGCTTCAAACGTTGTCGCAATTGACCTTATCAACACCAAAATTGCTGCAATTTTGAAAGAAAATGGAGAATAAGTGAAGGGTTGGAAAATCCAGCTCTTTTTACTTTTGGTAATTATTTTCAGAAAATTTATTTTATTTAGATTATTCTGTTGACTTTTAATTAATAAAAGAGTATTATGTAAAAAAACGAAAAACATCGAAGGGAAAAAAGTCAATGATATTCACAACAATGACAGTCTTGCTATTGCGTGATGAGGGCTAGTGCATAAGAGCATTAGTCCTGTTTGGCTTACCAAGCGGGATGAAAACATCTCGCTTAACCGTGAGATGTTTTTATTTTTATCTTAATGTTTTTGCTAGAATTAGAAAGAGGTTACTATGCGTAAAGTTGAATTTCTTGATACCACTCTTCGTGATGGTGAACAGACCCCAGGCGTGAATTTTTCTGTGAAAGAAAAAGTTGCTATTGCAAAGCAACTTGAAAAATGGGGAATTGCATCTATTGAAGCTGGTTTTCCAGCAGCAAGTCCAGATTCATTTGAAGCGGTTCGTCAAATTTCAGAAGCAATGACTACAACTGCTGTGTCTGGTTTAGCACGTTCTGTAAAGTCAGATATTGATGCGTGTTATGAAGCATTGAAAGATGCTAAATATCCACAATGTCATGTCTTCATTGCTACAAGTCCTATTCACCGCGAATACAAATTGAAAAAGACAAAAGAAGAAATTCTTGATATCATCAAAGAGCATGTAACTTATGCGCGTAGTAAATTTGACGTAGTTGAATTTTCACCAGAAGATGCCACACGTACTGAACTTGATTATCTGCTTGAGGTAGTTCAAACAGCGGTTGATGCAGGGGCTACTTACATCAATATTCCTGATACTGTAGGCTTTACGACACCAGAAGAGTTTGGAAATATCTTTAAGTATCTTATTGAAAATGTAACATCTGACCATGAGATTATTTTTAGCCCGCACTGCCACGATGACCTTGGTATGGCAACGGCTAATACGCTAGCAGCTATAAAGAATGGTGCTGGCCGTGTTGAAGGTACAGTAAATGGAATCGGAGAACGAGCTGGAAACGTAGCGCTCGAAGAAATTGCTGTCGCTCTTAATATTCGTGAGGACTATTATCAAGCAACCTCTGATATTGTTCTTAACGAAACAGTTAACACTTCAGAATTGATTTCTCGCTTCTCAGGTATTCCAATTCCTAAAAATAAAGCAGTTGTTGGTGGAAATGCCTTCTCACATGAATCAGGGATTCACCAAGATGGTGTGCTTAAAAATCCACTTACTTATGAAATCATTACACCAGAGCTTGTTGGGGTTAAGCACAACTCACTTCCGCTTGGAAAACTTTCAGGTCGACATGCTTTTGTTGAAAAATTAAAAGAACTTGAAATTGCGTTTGAAGAGGCTGAAATTAAACCACTCTTTGCTAAATTCAAAAAGTTGGCTGATAAGAAAACAGAAATTACAGACGCTGATATCCGTGCTTTGGTTGCTGGTACAGAGATTGAAAATCCAGAAGGCTTCCATTTTGGAGATTTGAAATTGACGTCTAATCCAGACGAAACGGTTACTGCTGAGGTGACAATGATTAATGCTGAAGATGAAGAAGTTGATGTAACAGCAGATGGTAAAGGTTCTGTTGAAGCTGTCTACAATGCCGTTGATAAATTCTTCAACCAAAAAGTTCGTTTACTAAGCTACACAATGGATGCTGTGACTGATGGCATTGATTCTCAAGCTCGCGTGTCTGTATCAGTTGAAAACAGTGATTCAGGTACGATTTTTAATGCTTCAGGTATTGATTTTGATGTGTTAAAAGCTGGTGCGATGGCTTACGTGAATGCAAATGCGCTTGTTCAAAAAGAAAATGCGGGAGAAATTGGCAAATCTGTTTCATTTCGTGATGTGCCAACAAATGACTAAGAAAGGAAGTCGCGTGAGAATTTGATTATTTCACGCAAGGGATAAAGATGACTAAAAAAATTGTAACGCTAGCAGGAGACGGAATTGGTCCAGAGATTATGGCAGCAGGTCTTGAAGTTCTCGAAGCTGTCGCTAATAAAATTGGTTTTGATTATGATATTGATGCTAAACCTTTTGGTGGTGCGGGGATTGATGTCTGTGGGCATCCTCTGCCAAAAGATACTTTAGATGCGGCAAAAGCAGCGGATGCTATTTTGTTGGCAGCAATCGGTGGACCAAAATATGACAATGCGACAATTCGACCAGAGCAAGGTTTACTTGCTATTCGTAAAGAATTGAATCTGTTTGCTAATATCCGTCCTGTTCGTATTTTTGATGCGCTTAAACACTTATCACCATTAAAACCTGAACGCATTGAAGGGGTTGATTTTGTGGTGGTTCGTGAATTGACAGGTGGGATTTACTTTGGTGAACACAAATTAGAAGATGAAGCTGCGCGTGACATCAACGATTATTCAGCCCAAGAAATCCGTCGTATCATCCGTAAAGCTTTTGAACTAGCTCAAGTTCGTGGTAAGAAAGTCACTAGCATCGATAAACAAAATGTTTTGGCAACGTCAAAATTATGGCGTAAAGTTGCTGAAGAAGTTGCTCTAGAATTTCCTGATGTGACTTTGGAGCATCAATTGGTTGATAGCGCGGCTATGATTATGATTACTAACCCAGCTCGTTTTGATATTATCGTCACTGAGAACTTATTCGGTGATATTTTGTCAGATGAGTCAAGTGTCCTTCCTGGTACGCTTGGTGTGATGCCATCGGCTAGCCATTCAGAAAATGGTCTAAGCCTTTATGAGCCTATCCATGGTTCTGCCCCAGATATTGCTGGAAAAGGCATTGCAAATCCAGTCAGCATGATTTTGTCTGTAGCGATGATGCTTTGTGAAAGTTTTGGAGAATTAGCTGGTGCTGAAATGATTGAAGAAGCAGTTGATAAGACTTTTAACCAAGGCATTTTGACACGAGATTTAGGAGGTCAGGCAACTACAGCTGAAATGACAGCAGCCATTATTGCAAATCTATGAGTATAAAACAGTATGTCGTCTTTGTTTTCATTTTATGGAATGTTTTTGTCTTTATCACATATGGTGTTGATAAGATTAAGGCTATCAAGGGAAAATGGCGAATTCCAGAGAAAACCTTATTATGGGAGAGCATCTTATTTGGCGGTTTAGGTGCTTTTCTGGGCGGTAATTTTTTCCATCATAAAACCTTAAAATGGTATTTTAGAGCTTGTTGGTATCTTGGAATTATCATCAATGTTGTTTTTGCTTATTGGTGTTTCATGATGTGGAAATGATGACAAGGACAGTGGAGGAAAATATGAGTGGAAAATCGATTTTTGATAAGCTTTGGGAGCGTCATGTGATTACAGGTGAAGAAGGCGAACCTCAGCTTATGTATGTTGACCAGCATTATATTCATGAAGTGACAAGTCCACAAGCCTTTCAAGGCCTTCGTGATGCTGGACGAAAGGTACGTCGACCTGAGTTAACATTTGGTACAACAGACCACAATGTGCCGACGGTTGACATTTTTAATATTCGTGATTTGATTTCAAAAAATCAAATTGACACTCTTGCAAGAAACGTTGAAGAATTTGGAATTGACGCAGCAACACATGGAAGCGAACGTCAAGGGATTGTTCATATGGTTGGTCCGGAAACAGGACACAGTCAACCTGGCAAATTTATTGTCTGCGGGGACAGCCATACGGCGACACATGGCGCTTTTGGAGCCATTGCTTTTGGTATTGGAACATCAGAAGTGGAGCATGTATTTGCAACGCAATGCATTTGGCAAATGAAACCTAAAAAAATGAAGGTCGAGTTTGTCGGCAAACCACAAAAAGGTGTTTATTCAAAAGACTTTATTTTGGCTTTGATTGCTAAATACGGTGTTGATGCTGGTGTGGGTTATGCGGTCGAATATTGTGGCGAAGCTATTGATGCTCTTTCAATGGATGAACGCATGACTATTGCCAATATGTCGATTGAATTTGGTGCTAAAATGGGCTTGATGAATCCAGATCAAAAGACCTTTGATTATGTGAAAGGTCGTGAGGCTGCACCAAAAGGTGAGAAGTTCGAAGAAGCAGTTGCTGACTGGAAAACATTGGTTTCTGATCCTGATGCAGAGTACGACAAGGTAATCACTATCGATGTTTCTGACTTGGCACCTATGGTGACTTGGGGGACAAACCCGGAAATGGGTGTTGAATTTGGTCAACCATTCCCAGAAATCAAAGACATGAATGACGAACGTGCTTATCACTACATGGACATGAAACCTGGTGATAAAGCAGGAGACATTGATTTGGGTTATGTCTTTATCGGTTCTTGTACTAATGCTCGACTTTCAGACCTTCAATTAGCAGCTAAGATTGTCAAAGGAAAACACATTTCTCCAAAATTGACAGCTATCGTTGTTCCAGGATCTCGTCCTGTTAAGAAAGAAGCAGAGCGCCTTGGACTTGATAAGATTTTTTTGGATGCTGGATTTGAATGGCGCGAACCAGGATGTTCGATGTGTCTTGGGATGAATCCAGACCATGTGCCAGAAGGTGTACATTGTGCCTCAACAAGTAACCGTAACTTTGAAGGACGCCAAGGTTTTGGAGCGCGTACACATCTTTGTAGTCCTGCTATGGCGGCAGCGGCAGCGATTGCTGGTAAATTTGTAGATGTTCGTCAACTATCAGAAGTAGAATAAAGGAGAGAGACCATGGAAAAATTTACCGTTTATACAGGGGAGTCTGTCCCTCTGATGAATGATAATATTGACACTGACCAATTAATTCCAAAGCAATTTTTAAAAGCTGTCGATAAAAAAGGTTTCGGGAAAAATCTTCTTTTTGAATGGCGCTACCTTAATGATAATTACGATGAAAATCCTGACTTTATCTTTAATCAGCCTGAATATCGTGATGCAACTATCCTGATTTCAGGAGATAACTTTGGCTCAGGATCATCACGTGAACACGCTGCTTGGGCGCTTGAAGATTATGGCTTTCGTTGTGTGATTGCGGGTTCATTTTCAGATATTCATTATAACAATGAATTAAAAAATGGCATGCTTCCCATTGTTCAACCATTGGAAGTGCGCCAAAAATTAGCGGCTCTACCAGCAGGAGAAGAAATTACCATCGATTTGCCAAATCAAGTCATCAAATCATCAGCTGGCGAATTTTCATTTAAAATCGATAGTGAGTGGAAACGTAAGCTTGTTCTTGGTCTTGATGATATTGGGACTACTCTTCAGTATGAAGAATTGATTTCAGCCTACGAAAAAAACCGTCCAAGTTACTGGCAATAAAGTATTAAGCAGTAGGCAACTTAACTAAGTAGTCATTTTAATATAAATTGAGTTGAGATGCCATTGTCTCAGCTCTTTTTTACGTTAAATTCACTAAAATATCATTTTTTCAAAGTATGACGAAGTAGGCTTTTTTTGATATAATTAAGCTTATGGAAAATACTAAGAAAATTGAGAATTATGAAATCATGTTAGCGCAAGCAAATGCTTTGTTTTCTAACGAAAAAAACTTGTTGTCTAACCTTTCAAATGCAAGTGCACTCTTGAAGATGACTTTGCCAAATTCTGTTTTTACTGGCTTTTACCTTTTCAATGGTGAAGAGTTGCTTCTTGGGCCATTCCAAGGTGGGGTATCTTGCGTACACATTAAACTTGGTAAAGGTGTTTGTGGAGAATCAGCAGCTAAACGTGAAACAATGATTGTCGCAGATGTGACAAAACATGCTAACTATATCGCTTGTGACTCAGCGGCCATGAGTGAAATCGTTGTTCCAATGGTCAAAGATGACAAACTTGTTGGTGTTTTAGATTTGGATTCACGTTTGACAGATGATTATGATGCTGTTGACCAAGAGTATCTTGAAAAATTTGCAGCTATTCTTGTCGAAAAATCATATTGGAATCTAGATATGTTTGGAGTTGAAAAATAATGTATCAAGCCCTCTATCGAAAATACCGTAGCCAAACTTTTGATGAAATCGTTGGGCAAACGGTTATTTCAACGACTTTAAAACAAGCAGTTTCTTCTGGCAAAATTAGCCATGCTTACTTGTTTTCAGGTCCACGAGGAACTGGTAAAACCAGTGCCGCTAAAATTTTTGCAAAGGCTATGAACTGCCCTCACCAGGTCAATGGTGAGCCATGTAATCATTGCGATATTTGTCGTGATATCACAAATGGTAGTCTTGAAGATGTCATTGAGATTGACGCGGCGTCTAATAATGGGGTTGATGAAATTCGTGAAATTCGTGATAAGTCAACCTACGCGCCAAGCCGTGCTACTTATAAAGTTTACATCATCGATGAAGTTCACATGCTTTCAACAGGGGCATTTAATGCGCTTCTAAAAACCTTAGAAGAGCCAACAGAAAATGTTGTTTTCATCTTGGCGACTACTGAACTGCATAAAATTCCTGCGACGATTTTGTCACGTGTCCAACGTTTTGAATTTAAAGCAATTAAGTTAGCAGCTATTCGAGACCATTTGGCTGATATTCTTGGCAAAGAAGGCATTACATACGAAGAAGATGCTTTAACCTTGATTGCACGCTGTGCAGAAGGTGGAATGCGTGATGCTTTGTCTATTCTTGACCAAGCGCTAAGTCTTACAAGTGATAATCATGTCTCACTTAGCATTGCTGAAGAAATCACAGGTAGCATTTCAATGACGGCTTTGGATGATTTTGTAGCAAATGTTTTAGCCAATCAAACTAGCCAAGCTCTGGCAAATCTTGAAACAATTTTCGATAGTGGTAAAAGCATGAGTCGTTTTGCGACGGATTTATTGAATTATCTTCGTGATTTATTAGTGGCTCAAAGTGGTGGTGAAAACACCCACACGAGTCAAGTTTTTCAAGAGAATTTGGCTAATGTTCAACAAGACCTTATCTTTGCGATGATTGACTTGGTGACCAAAGTTTTACCTGAAATCAAAAATGGTGTTCAGCCTAAGATTTACGCCGAAATGTTGACCATTCAGTTGTCAGAATCAGGTAAGCAAACCGCTCTAACTCAGGTGCCAGAAGGAATATCGGATGAGTTAGCTAGACTACAGTCAGAAATCAAAGACTTGAAAAATCATCTAGCTAATCTGGACAGCTCTGAGATTTCACCAAAATCAACCAAGCGTCCAAAAACAAATTCTAGCTATCGCTATAAAGTTGACCGTGTCAAGATTTTAACTATCATGGAAGAAACGATTGTTGATAGTCAGAAATCAAGAGAGTATCTTGAAGCCCTTAAAGGCGCTTGGAATGAAATTTTAGATAGTATTTCTGCTCAAGACCGCGCGCTTTTGCTTGGTTCTGAACCAGTTCTTGCAAATAGCGAAAATGCTATTTTGGCTTTTGATGCAGCTTTTAATGCTGAGCAAGCTATGAAACGAACAGACCTTAATGACATGTTTGGAAATGTCATGAGTAAAGCTGCTGGTTTTTCACCAAATATTTTGGCGGTGCCACGAAAAGACTTTAACAGCATTCGAGCTGAATTTGCTCAAAATCTAAAAAAGAAAAAACAAAATCCAGTAGAAGAAGTTAAAGATGACTCTTTTATTCCAGAAGGTTTTAATTTTCTAGCAGATAAAATTAACAAAGTAGAAGATTAAAAGGAAGTTTCGATTGAAACTTCCTTTTAACTTGAAATCGTGACGGCGATAACTGCTAAAAGCAGTTATCTATGCTATAATAAAGATATGACTATAAGACGTTTTATTTTAATGGCACTCATGTGCGCCTTTGAAACCTACTTTTTTAATGAATGTTTATTTAATGGTGATTATTTCTTTGCTTTTTTTTGGGGGCTATTTTTGCTACGTGACCTTCAACGTGCTTATGCGGTTGATAAAGTTTTGCAAACTTTGACATCAACTACCAAGAAGAAAGACTAATTTCACCGCTACGAAGCAATTTTTCTTGACCGTTGTCGAGTTTGACAATCAGGTGTCCTTGATTGGTAATGTCTTGGGCAATTCCTGAGTATAGACAATCATTCTCTGTAAAAGTCACTTGTTTATCCAAGACAAGTGATTTTTCTTTGTAAACTTTGATTAAATCTTTTTCTGGAATAGTGAAGAAGAGTTTCCAAATTTCGGTGATGAGTTGGTTGCGCGTGATGCTAGGTTGCTCAGAAAAAATTGAACCAGCTTTTTCGGAAATGTCATCTGGAAATTTCGTAACGTGAAAATTAATGCCAACGCCGATAATGACATCGGTAATCAAGCCTGTTTCAACCGATGAGATAGCTTCGGTTAAAATGCCAGCGATTTTTTTACCATTGTAATAGATGTCATTGACCCATTTGATGTCTGTTTCGATGCCAGTTAGTCGCGAAATGGCTTTAACAACGCTTGAGGCCACCATAAGCGTATAGGGTTTTACTTCGTCGAAAGGAACGTTTGGTTTTAAGTGAAGTGACATATAAATGCCACCTTGTTTTGAGGCAAAAAACTGTCTACCAAATCGTCCTTTAGCTTGTTCTTGGCTTGGCGCTAAGTAGAGGTGCGCTTCTTTATCTTCATCTAAGTTATTTTTGGCGTCTAACTGTGTGGATTGGCTTTTTTCGTTGAGACTAACAGCTATTCTTAAATCTTTAGAAATGATTTCTGGAAGTAGCAAGTCACCTGAGAGAATTTTGTAGCCACGTTTTTTAACAGAGTCAATCTGAACACTTTTTTCTTCTAAAGTTTTGATGGCTTTCCAAATAGCGGTTCTAGAGAGTTCAAATTCACTTGCTAACTTTTCTCCGCTAATGTATTCACTTTGGTTTTGTAAATAATGATAAATTTTTTCGTAGGTTTTCATACCAATAGTATAATATATTTTTTCTAAATATTCTTAATGAAAAATGAATTTGTTACGAAATGGTAAGAATTTTTTTATAGGCAATTTGGGTAAAACGTGGTACAATATTCTAGTTAATGAGTCCCGATAAGACAATCTGGCGGTTTAATAACGTGTTATTCTTCGTTAGCTTATCTTGATATACTTCAGTATTATCTGCGATTTCACTGCCTTGACTAACCCGCCACTAACTGCGCCATATCTTTTTTTGAAGATACAGATTGGTACTTTGTAACTCACTAGAAATGTCTGCTACTGAACGTAGCTAGTCATTTCACGAAAAGCCGCTATGGCGCTTTCCTAAGTGACTTATTAGGTCAAAAACTAAAAGATAATCGTTTTAGTTTTTGACCGTCATAACTCTCACTGAAATGATGCTATTTTTGTACAGATATTTCAAGGAAAAAACTTTTCCGACATTTTAATGCCTAGAGGTGTTAGAATGAAAAAATAATGATATGGGGGGACATTTTTATGTCAGAACGTAAACTTTTCACGTCTGAATCAGTTTCTGAGGGGCATCCAGATAAGATTGCAGACCAAATTTCAGATGCTATTTTAGATGCTGTGTTGGAACAAGATCCTGATGCACACGTTGCAGCAGAAACGGCTGTATACACTGGGTCAGTCCATGTTTTTGGGGAAATTTCAACAACAGCTTATGTTGATATTAACCGCATTGTTCGCGATACTATCGCAGAAATCGGTTACACAAATTCTGAGTATGGCTTCGCTGCTGAATCAGTTGGGGTTCATCCATCATTGGTTGAACAATCACCTGATATTGCACAAGGGGTTAACGAAGCATTAGAGGTTCGTGGAAATGCTGATCAAGATCCACTTGACTTGATTGGTGCTGGTGACCAAGGTTTGATGTTTGGTTTTGCTGTTGATGAAACACCAGAATTGATGCCATTACCAATTTCACTTTCTCATAAATTGATTAAAAAATTGGCAGATTTGCGTAAATCAGGAAAAATTTCATACCTTCGTCCAGATGCAAAATCACAAGTCACAGTTGAATATGATGAAAACGACAAACCAGTTCGTGTCGATACTGTCGTTATCTCAACTCAACATGACCCAGAAGCAACCAACGAACAAATTCACAATGACGTGATTGAAAAAGTCATCAAAGCAGTTATTCCAGCTAAATACCTTGATGATAAGACTAAATTCTTCATCAATCCAACTGGTCGTTTCGTAATCGGTGGTCCTCAAGGGGATTCTGGTTTGACTGGTCGTAAGATTATCGTTGATACTTACGGTGGTTATGCACGTCACGGTGGTGGTGCTTTCTCTGGTAAAGACGCTACAAAAGTTGACCGTTCTGCATCATACGCTGCACGTTACATCGCTAAAAACATTGTTGCTGCTGGTTTTGCAAGCAAAGCAGAAGTACAATTAGCTTATGCTATCGGTGTGGCACACCCAGTTTCAGTTCGTGTTGATACATTTGGCACTAACACAGTTGCTGAAAGCAAATTAGAAGCTGCTGTTCGTGAAGTCTTCGATCTTCGTCCAGCAGGTATCATTAAGATGCTTGATTTGAAACGTCCAATTTACCGTCAAACAGCTGCTTACGGACACATGGGACGTACAGATATCGATCTTCCATGGGAAAAACTTGATAAAGTCGATGCTCTGAAAGAAGCTGTAAAATAAATATAGAAACGTTGTACTGATAGTGCGGCGTTTTTTTATCCTAGATTTTTTGTTTCAAAAATATGGGAAAATTTTTTCAATCTTTTGCTAGACTATACAGTAGGAGGTGAGAGTAATGATTTCATGATTTAATCAAACAATGACCTACCTTGAAAGTGTATTAACGACCGAAAGCGATAAGCAAAAAATTCAACACTTATCAGGATATTCCTATGCTATGTTTTCTCGTTTATTTTCTGTCTTAGCAGATATGACCTTATCGGAGTATTTGCGTAAGCGTAGATTATCAGAAGCAGTTAATGATTTGAAAATGTCATCTGATAAGGTGATTGATATTGCTATGAAATATGGTTATGATTCTGCGGATAGTTTTAGCGCAGCTTTTAAAAATGCCACGGTTCAATGCCAACTGAAGTTCGTAAGGAAATTCCCTACAAAGTATTTCCAAAAGTTTACTTATCATTAACGGTAAGTGTAGGTAAGTCTATGAATGTCACAATTGAAAAGAAAGCGGCTTTTGCGGTTGCTTGTGTTTTAGCATCGCAGATTGAAAGTAAAGATTGCCCAGGAGTTTGGGATGAACTCTATGCTAAATTTGATATTGCTGATTTAAAAGCATTAGGAAATGGTCAAAGTTTGGGTGTCTGCTCAGATCTCTCATCAGGTGTAGGACTTAATTACTTAGCGGGATATGATGTTACAGATAAGAAAAAGGCACAAGAGTTGGGCTTGAGTCTTTTAGAAGTAGCAGAAACGCAGTATGCAATTGTTCCAGTCAGAGGCAATGTTCCAGAGTCTATTCACGAAGCTTGGAAATATGTTCTTGAAGTATTTTTTCCAGAAAATGGTTATCGCCACTCTGGTGCTCCAGATTTTGAGGTTTATGCAGAAGGAGATATTCACGCTGAAGATTATAAAATGGCTTTGTGGATGTCGATTGTTAAAGAATAGGTTAAATAGCTGACCAATATTTTTAATAAAGTCCATCAATTTGTTACACTTGCCATAAAGTAGACATTTGAAACAGGTTTAAGCTTGATTTTGAAGGTTTTTGACTAAAAAAGTTTGAAAAATAAAAGTAATAGTTTCTGCTTATAATATTAAAACACGAAAAAATATGACAAAATCTTAACAAAATGTCAAAATATTCACTATAATCAATTTGTCAAATGTCATAATCTATGATAAAATGAAAAGGTTGAATTCTAGCAGAAAGTTTTGAATGTATGCGTAAAATTGTTATTAATGGTGGCAAACCTTTAAAGGGAGAGGTTGCTATTTCAGGTGCTAAGAATAGTGTTGTGGCTTTGATTCCAGCAGCTATTCTATCTGATGATATTGTTATTTTGGATGGAGTTCCTGCCATTTCCGATGTTGATAGTTTGATTGAGATTATGGAAGTGATGGGAGCTAAGATTAAGCGAGAAGGCGAAACGCTCGAAATCGATCCACGTGGTGTTAAAAATCAACCAATGCCATATGGAAAAATCAATAGCTTGCGTGCTTCTTATTATTTCTATGGTAGTTTACTTAGCCGATTTGGTGAAGCAACAGTAGGTCTTCCAGGTGGTTGCGACCTTGGTCCTCGTCCAATTGACCTTCACTTGAAAGCTTTTGAAGCTATGGGAGCTCAAGTATCTTATGAAGGCGAAGCAATGCGTCTTGCAACAGATGAAGAACCAATTCATGGAGCTCATATCTATATGGATACTGTTAGTGTTGGTGCAACAATCAACACAATACTTGCTGCGACAAAAGCTAAAGGTCGTACTATCATCGAAAATGCCGCTCGTGAACCAGAAATCATTGATGTTGCGACATTGTTGAACAATATGGGAGCTCATGTCCGTGGTGCAGGTACTGACGTTATCACTATTGAAGGGGTTGAAAGTCTTCATGGAACACATCACCAAGTCATTCCTGACCGTATTGAAGCAGGTACTTATATTGCTATGGCAGCAGCAATTGGTGAAGGGGTTCGTATCACTAACGTCCTTTATGAACACTTAGAGAGTTATATTGTAAAACTCGAAGAAATGGGTGTTCGTATGACGGTCGAAGAAGATGCTATTTTTGTTGAAAAACAATCAACTCTAAAAGCTGTTTCAGTTAAAACATCACCATATCCTGGTTTTGCGACTGATTTGCAACAACCTATCACACCGTTATTGTTGGTAGCAGAAGGTCGTGGTACGATTTTGGATACTATCTATGAAAAACGTACTAACCACATCGCTGAATTGGTGAGAATGGGTGCGGATATTTCAATTGTTGGCGGACGTATTGCTTATCAAGGACCTAATAAATTGACAGGAGCACCTGTTAAAGCATCAGACTTGCGTGCTGGTGCAGCTCTTGTGACAGCCGGTCTGATGGCAGATGGTCAAACAGAAATTACCAACGTTGAATTTATTTTACGTGGTTACTCAAATATTATCGAAAAATTGACAGCCTTAGGTGCTGATATTAAATTAATCGAAGAATAAAAGGAGCCTTAGGTCTTCTTTTTTTGTTTGAATTCTGCTAAACCAAATATTAAAGTCATGTGTTATAATAAGGTCATGGATATTTGGACGCGTTTGGGACGTTATGCCTCTTTTGAAACAGAACGCATGTATTTACGTCCTTTTACATATAAGGATAGTCAGGATTTTTTTGAGATTTGTAGCAATCCTGATAATCTTCGTTTTATTTTTCCAAGTCGTGCGACGCGTGAGGAGAGTGATTTTGTCATGGTTTATTATTTTATGAAGGAACCGCTTGGTGTTTGGGCGATTGAAGACAAAAAAACTCATAAAATGATTGGCTGTATTCGTTTTGAAAAACTTGACCCTAGTCGTATGACAGCAGAAATTGGTTATTTTATGAACCAAGCTTTCTGGGGCGAGGGGTTAATGACAGAGTGCTTAAAAACACTTGCTTTTTTGAATTTTCAAGAGTTAGGCTTGCAAAATTTGCATGTGATTGCTCATGCAGAAAATATAGCCAGTCAACGAGTAGCACAAAAATCAGGTTTTCGTTTGAAGCGTCAATTCAAGGGAAGTGACCGCTATAGCCGAAAAATGCGCGATTATGTTGATTATCAGTTGAGTAAAGGTGACTATCATTATGAGTAAACATCAGAAAATATTAGAGTATCTGGAGAATTTAGCGGTTGGTAAGCGCGTGAGTGTGCGTAGTATTTCTAATCACTTAAATGTTAGTGATGGGACTGCTTATCGTGCCATTAAAGAGGCTGAAAATCGTGGCATTGTTGAGACAAGACCTCGAAGCGGAACGGTTCGTATTGAAAAGAAACCTGCCGTGCGCATTGAGCGATTAACTTATTCAGAAATTGCTCGTATTAGTGATTCAGAGGTTTTGGCAGGAAAGGCTGGGCTTAGTCGTGAGTTTAGTAAGTTTTCGATTGGTGCTATGACACAAGAAAATATCTTGCGTTATCTGGTTAAGGGTGGGCTTTTGATTGTTGGGGACCGTGAAAATATCCAATTGCTTGCGCTTGAAAAACATAATGCCATTTTGGTGACTGGAGGATTTTCTGTCTCAGAAGCCGTTATTCGTCTAGCTGATGAGCTTGGCATTCCTGTCATGGTGACTAATTACGATACGTTTACGGTTGCCACGATGATTAACCATGCTTTGTCTAATTTACGTATTAAGACAGATTTGACAACAGTTGAGCAAGTTTATCAAGTCAAAGCAGAATACGGATTTTTGCACGAAGGTGACACCGTGCGTGATTTTAACACCTTGATTAAGCAAACCAAGAATGTTCGTTTCCCGGTTGTTAATAGTAAGAATCTTGTTGTCGGTGTTATCAGTATGTTTGACGTTGTTGATAAGGAAAATAACGTTGATATCAAGAGTATCATGTCTCGCAATTTGATTGTCGCTAAACCGCAAGCAAGTCTGGCTAATATTAGTCAAAAAATGATTTTTGAAGACCTTAATATGCTTCCAGTTGTAGCAGAAGATTTGACTTTACTTGGAGTGATTACACGACGTCAGGCTGTCGAGAATTTACAGAACCTACAGCATTCAAGTCCGTACACTTACAGTGATCAGATGCTGTCTAATTTGAAGCAAGAAGATGGTTTTTACCAATTCATCGTTGAACCAGCGATGATTGACCATGCAGGAAATTTTGCGCAAGGCGTTCTGACTGAATTTATCAAAGAAATTAGTGTTCGAGTCTTAACGAAAAAACACCAAAAGAATATTATTATTGAACAATTGATGCTTTATTTCTTGCAAGCTGTTCAGATTGATGATCGTTTGGTGATTCAACCAAGGATTATTACAGAAAAACGTCGTAGCTCGGTGATTGATTTTGAAATTCTTTTAGATGATCAAATTGTCGCCAAAGCTTTGGTAACGACAAAAATAAATTAATTTTTTCTATCAAAAAGTGACTAAAACGTTACCTTTTTGACAGTTTAGTGACTATCAGTGTATAATTAAGAGTACTGATTCTTTTAGAGTTTATTATAGGAGATAGATAATATGATTACATTAAAATCAGCTCGTGAAATCGAAGCAATGGATCGCGCAGGAGATTTCCTTGCTTCTATCCACATCGGTTTACGTGATGTTATTAAACCGGGTGTTGACATGTGGGAAGTTGAAGAATATGTTCGTCGCCGTTGTAAAGAAGAAAATGTTCTTCCGCTTCAAATTGGTGTTGATGGTTCAATCATGGATTACCCATATGCTACATGTTGTGGTCTTAACGATGAAGTGGCTCACGCTTTTCCACGTCACTACATCCTAAAAGAAGGCGATTTGCTTAAAGTTGATATGGTTATGAGTGAACCACTTGATAAGTCAGTGGTTGACGTATCAAAACTAAACTTTGATAACGTTGAACAAGTTAAAAAACACACGCAATCATATTCTGGTGGTGTGGCTGACTCATGCTGGGCATATGCGGTTGGTGAGGTTTCACAAGAAGTTAAAGATCTTATGGACGTCACAAAAGAATGCCTTTATATCGGTATTGAAAAAGCAGTCGTTGGAAACCGTATTGGTGATATCGGTGCAGCTATTCAAGAATATGCTGAAAGCCGAGGATATGGAGTTGTTCGTGATTTAGTAGGTCACGGTGTTGGTCCTACAATGCACGAAGAACCAATGGTCCCTCACTATGGTAAGGCTGGTCGTGGACTTCGTTTGCGCGAAGGAATGGTATTGACTGTTGAACCAATGATTAATACAGGAACATGGGAAATCGATACTGACATGAAAACTGGCTGGGCTCACAAAACTCTTGATGGTGGGCTATCATGTCAATACGAACACCAATTTGTTATCACAAAAGACGGTCCTGTTATTCTAACAAGCCAAGGAGAAGAAAGAACTTACTAAGATGAAGCGAAAGCAATTCTTAGATAAATTATGGTCTAAATTAGAGTGGCAACCGCTGCAAGTTTATTTAAAACATTATCGCAGTGCTGAGATTGATTTATCAGCAATTGCCGTTGCTTATTATTTACTGCTAACAGCCTTTCCGCTGATTGTTATCGCAGCTAATATTTTCCCTTATCTGAACATTGATGTTAATATTTTGTTGGCATTTATGAAGAAAAATTTGCCGACTAACCTCTATCCGTCAGTATCGGCTATTACGATTGATATTTTTTCAGAACCTTCAGGTAGTATTTTGGGAGTTGCCACTTTAACAGCATTTTGGACTATGTCTAAATCGTTGACCTCTCTTCAAAAAGCAATTAATAAAGCCTATGGCGTAGCGCAACATAGAGATTTTGTGATTGGCCGATTAGTGGGAGTTATTGGAAGTCTTTTGATTCTTTTCTTACTAACTTTCGTTTTAATCTTTTCGACCTTTTCAAAAGCTGTTTTGCAAGTGATTAATTCATACTATGATTTAAGTGACACGATGGCTACTGTAATTTTGAATCTAGCACAGCCGGTGACAGTCTTAACCATTGTTATTGGATTGATGTTACTGTATTTTATTCTACCTAACGTCAAAATTCGACGTTTTCGCTACATCTTACCAGGAACCATTTTTACCTCGGTCGTCATTGTGTTCTTGAATAACTTGTTTAGTAGTTATATTCTAAGAACCTTTGAACGAATGGTTGACATTAAAACATTTGGATCAGTTGTGATTTTTGTATTAATGTTATGGTTTATCTTTCTTGCCCACATCTTGATTTTAGGAGCGATTTTTAACGCCACTTATCAAGAACTGCGTCAAGGAAAAATGGAAAGTAGACGAGGCGATTTGTTGTCACTTTTAGCACAACGAGGCAAAAAAAAATAACACCTTTGGGTGTTATTTTTTGTCTTTAAAGACTAATAATTTGCTAAGGACGTAATTTAAGACGATGATTAATGCTTGAGAAAAGAGAGTTTCGATAGCATTGATCATTGAAATGTTGTCGTTAACAAATTGTCCGATAATGTGCGGAAACTTTGTAACCAAGAAAAATGCCAAAGCTAAATCCAAAATGAGTGTTGACAAACGTGTAATGGTGAATTTGACCAAACGCTCAAACCAACCTTTACGAACTTGATTAAAAACAAAATAATCATTGGTAAAGAAGGCAAATAAAATGGCAACAATATTAGCAATGACAGCTGAGAAAGTTGCTGAGCTAGTCAATGAAAAGATAAGTAAACGTGTCCCCATGTAGACAAGAGTTGTTAGAACACCGAAAAAGAGATACTTAAAAACTTCGCTTGTGATTAATTTTTTCATAGCTCTACTATATCAAATTTTAGAAAAATGTGCTATACTTTTAAGCGTTGTCTTGACGACCCTTGGTGCTTAGTTCCCTTTCACCAAGCATATTACAAACGTTGGAAGCTAGCCTTTCAAACGTCAAAGGAGAAAAAATGGAAAAATTCACTATGCGTGATTTTGTTCGAGTTGCCCTTGTTGCAGCACTTTATGTTGTTTTAACAATCACACCGCCTCTAAATGCGATTTCTTACGGTGCTTATCAGTTCCGAGTGTCAGAAATGTTAGTATTTTTGGCTTTTTATAATCGTAAATATATTATCGGCTTAACAGCAGGTTGTATGATTGCTAATTTATACAGTTTTGGATTAATTGATGTCTTTGTCGGTGGCAGCCAGACTTTTGTTTTTTTGACGCTGGGTGTTATGTTGTTTGACCGCTATAAAGATCAATATCTCTTTAATGGTTTATTTAACAAAGCATTCTTTTATTTCTCACTATTATTTGCGGCTTCAATGTTTACCATTGCCACCGAGTTACATATTGTTGCCAATGCACCTTTCTTGATGACTTGGTTTACTTCAGCTGTTGGAGAGCTTGCTTCCCTTCTAATTGGCTCACTTGTCATGGATAAATTAGCGAGTCGTATTAAATTAACGCCTTAATAGACATAAAGAATTTCCAAATTGGAAGTTCTTTTTTCTATATAATATCTTCAAAAAATGATAAGTTTTAAAGAGTATTTTTTATTAGATGTGTTAAAATAGTATGTATGAAAGAACGTATTCAAAAATTGGTTGATGAACTCAACCAGTATCGAAAAGAGTATTATACACAAGACCAACCAACGGTCTCTGATAGTGAGTATGACAAGCTCTATCGTGAATTGGTAGAGCTTGAAAAGTCTAATCCAGACTTGATTTTGCCGGATAGTCCGACACAAGCAGTTGGGGGTCTTATTTTAGATGGCTTTGAAAAATATCAACATGAAACACCATTGTATAGTTTACAAGATGCTTTTTCACGTGAGGAATTAGATGATTTTGATCGTCGCGTCAAGGCAGAATTTCCAAATGCATCTTACATGGCTGAGCTTAAGATTGATGGACTTTCAGTATCATTAGTCTACGTAGACGGTGTACTTCAAGTTGGTGCAACACGTGGTGATGGTTCAATCGGTGAAAATATCACTGAAAATGTCAAACGCATCAAAGACATTCCACACAAATTGGAAGAGCCTTTGACAATCACGGTTCGAGGCGAAGCTTATTTGCCGAGAGAATCTTTTGATAAGATTAACGAAGAACGTCGGGAAAGTGGTCAGTCAGAATTTGCCAATCCTCGTAATGCCGCAGCTGGTACCCTTCGTCAGTTGAATACTGCAGTCGTTGCAAAACGTAATCTAGCAACCTTCTTGTACCAAGAAGTGGCGTCAACAAGTATGACCACACAAAATGACGTTTTAGAAGAATTGTCTCGTTATGGTTTTTCAGTTAATCCAAAACGCATTACAACATCTTCAATGGAAGATATCTGGGCATTTATTCAAGAAGTGGCTGCAGAGCGTGATAGCCTTCCGTATGATATTGACGGTATTGTTATTAAGGTTAATAGCCTTGCTATGCAAAAAGAACTTGGATTTACAGTTAAGGCACCACGTTGGGCGATTGCTTATAAATTCCCAGCTGAAGAAAAAGAAGCTGAGATTTTGTCTGTAGATTGGACGGTTGGACGTACAGGTGTTGTTACACCAACAGCTAATTTGACACCGGTTCAACTCGCAGGAACAACTGTTAGTCGTGCGACTTTGCACAATGTGGATTATATTGCTGAAAAAGATATCCGAATCGGAGATACCGTAATTGTCTACAAAGCGGGAGATATTATTCCAGCGGTGCTTCACGTGGTTGAAAGTAAGCGTGATAAGCAAGTCCCAATGCCAATTCCTGAATCTTGCCCATCATGTGGTAGTGAGTTGATTCACTATGAAGATGAAGTGGCACTTCGTTGTATCAATCCACTTTGTCCAAGCCAGATTCAAGAACGCCTAACGCATTTTGCTAGTCGTGATGCCATGAATATCACTGGTTTAGGTCCATCAATCGTTAAGAAACTCTTTACAGCAGATTTGGTTCATGACGTTGCAGACATTTATCGACTAAGTGTCGAAGATTTGCTGACGCTCGATGGCTTTAAAGAAAAATCAGCTGAAAAACTTTACAATGCTATCCAAGCATCAAAAGCTAATTCAGCAGAAAAATTATTATTTGGTTTAGGAATCCGTCATGTTGGTGCTAAAGCAAGTCGTCAGCTCCTAGAAGTTTTTGAAAGTATCGAAAACCTTGTGGCAGCAGACGAAGAAGCTATTGCTAATATTGATGGTCTTGGAACAGTTATTGCTAAGTCATTGTGCAGCTATTTTGCAAAAAAAGAAGCTGAAGAACTCTTGGCAGAATTGAAAAATGCTGGTGTTAATTTTGCTTATCTTGGAAAGAAAGTTTCCAAAGATGCTCAATTAGCTGGTTTGACAGTGGTTCTAACTGGAAAACTCCAACGCTTAACGCGAAATGAAGCTAAAGAAAAGTTGCAGGATTTAGGAGCTAAGGTTACAGGTAGTGTTTCTAAAAAGACAGATATTGTCGTTGCAGGAGCAGATGCTGGATCAAAATTGACAAAAGCCCAAACTCTTGGGATTGACGTTCGTGATGAAGCTTGGTTAGAAAGTTTATAATTTTTTTGAGGTAATATAATATGGTCAAAAAACAAAAACGAGCACGTTTAATCTATAATCCGACCTCTGGCCAGGAAATTATGAAGAAAAACGTTGCCGAAGTTCTAGATATTTTAGAAGGCTTTGGTTATGAAACTTCTGCCTTTCAAACAACACCCGAAGAAAATTCAGCTCGCAATGAAGCTGAGAGAGTCGCAAAGGCTGGGTTCGATTTAGTCATTGCTGCAGGTGGAGATGGAACGATTAATGAGGTTGTTAACGGAATTGCTCCGCTAGAAAAACGACCAAAAATGGCAATTATTCCAACAGGTACGACAAATGACTTTGCACGTGCCCTTAAGATTCCTCGTGGAAATCCCGTTGAAGCTGCAAAAATTATTGGTAAAAACCAACTGATTCACATGGATATTGGACAAGCGTGTGAGGATACTTATTTCATTAATATCGCTGCTGCGGGTTCATTTACAGAATTGACTTACAGTGTGCCAAGTCAGTTAAAAACCATGTTTGGTTATTTAGCTTACTTAGCTAAGGGGGTTGAACTCTTACCTGGTATTCGTACGGTTCCAGTTCGAATTAAACATGAAAAAGGTGTCTTTGAAGGTGACGTGTCAATGATTTTTGCTGCTATTACTAATTCAGTTGGTGGCTTTGAACAAATCGCTCCAGATGCTAAACTTGATGATGGTAAATTCACTCTGATTTTAGTAAAAACAGCTAATTTGATTGAAATTTTACGCTTGATTCGATTAGTTCTTGATGGTGGTAAACACATCGGAGATAAGCGTATTGAGTACATCAAGACAGATTTCTTAGAAATTGAACCATTGTCAGATAAGAAAATGATGATTAATTTGGATGGAGAATACGGTGGTGATGCTCCAATTGTGCTTCGAAATCTTAAAAATCATATCACTTTCTTTGCTAACACAGATGAAATTTCAGATGATGCCTTGGTTTGGGATCAAGAAGATTTGGCTTTAGAGGCTATTGCTCAAAAATTTGCTCATGAAGTTGAAGATTTAGATGAGTCAATAGACAAATAACTCACACTTTAAATAGTAGAAAGTGTTTTCAAACTCATATGCAAAATTGACTATGAAAGCAGTTTCTGTACATTATGTCCAAAAATGTATTTTTCAACATCATTTGTATAGAAAATCTACCATAAAATGTTAGTAAATAAGGCTCATAAAGCCTAGAGGAAAGCGGATTTGACCGTTTTCCTTTTATTATTGCTCAAAAACTAAACAAAGGTTAAGTATAGTTTAGGAAAACGTTTCCTAAAACGGTGATTTCGTTGACAATTCCTTAAAATAGGACTAAAATAACGAAGTAAAAAATTTTAAAAGGAGATTCATATCATGTTGAATTTAAAAATCTTAGCACTTGGTCTTGCCGTACTAGGAGTTAGTATTGGTGAAGGTATCCTCGTTGCCAACATTGCAAAATCTGCAGCACGTCAACCTGAAATGTTCAGTAAATTGCAAACACTTATGTTCCTTGGAATAGCTTTCATCGAAGGTACATTCTTCGTCCTTCTTGCATGTACATTCTTCGTTGGATAATTCTAACTAAGAACTTTTAAAAAGAAGGAGGGATAAAGTTGGAAACATCTGTAAATCCAACAGCGCATGTCTTTGGTATTGAGTTTGACTTAACCATTTTAGCGATGTCTCTCTTGACGGTGATTATTTCCTTCGGTATCATTTTTTGGGCAACTCGAAAAATGACTTTAAAACCTAAAGGAAAACAAAATTTCATTGAGTATGTCTACGAGTTCGTACAAAATACGATTAAACCTAATCTTGGAGAATACACTCCTAAGTACAGCTTGTTGATGTTCACATTCTTCTTTTTCATTCTGATTGCTAACAACCTTGGTTTGCTAGTTAAATTGGAGTCTGAAGATTATAACTTTTGGACATCTCCAACATCAACTTTCATGGTCGATTTTACTTTATCTTTAATCGTTGCGATTGTTGTCCATGTTGAAGGTGTTCGAAAGAAAGGTGTCAAAGCATATTTGAAGGGTTACTTAAGTCCTTTCCCAATGATGCTTCCAATGAACATCTTAGAGCAATTTACTAACGTTTTGTCACTTGCTCTACGTTTATTTGGTAACATTTATGCTGGTGAAGTTGTTACTGCTTTGATTGTGGGTTTTGGTACAAAAAGCTTGATTTTTGCTCCATTGGCCTTTGCCCTTAACTTGGCTTGGGTTGCTTTCTCAGTCTTTATCGGATGCATTCAAGCGTACGTATTCACAATTTTGTCATCTAAATATATCTCAGAAGAACTTCCAGAAGATGAGGATGAATCTTAAGAAAGGAATAATCAATGGAAATACTAATCAATAGTACAAGTATTGGTAATATTATTATTACTGCTGGCTCAGTGATCCTTTTGTTGGTTCTCATCAAACTTTTTGCTTGGGAACAATTGACAGGGGTCTTTACCGCTCGTGAAGAAAAAATTGCTAATGATATTGATGGTGCAGAAGCAGCACGTAAAGAAGCAGAAGCTCTTGCTGCTAAACGTCAAGAAGAGTTAGCTGGCGCTCGTACTGAGGCCACTCAAATTATTGATGATGCCAAAGAAACTGGTAAAAATCAAGAGATTAAAATCGTCGCTGAAGCACACGAAGAAGCTAGTCGCTTGAAAGCTAAAGCTAATCAAGATATCGAACAAAGTAAAGCAGAAGCTCTTTCAAGTGTTAAAGGTGATGTCGCTGATTTGACTGTCCTTTTGGCAGAAAAAATCATGACAGCTAATCTTGACAAAGAAGCTCAAAGTAATCTCATTGATAGCTATCTTGACAAGCTAGGAGATGCCTAATGGATAAAAAGACACAAGCTCTTGTTGAGCAATATGCGAAAAGTCTCGTAGAAATTGCTATTGAAAAAGACAGTTTAGCTGAACTCCAATCAGAAACAGAAGCTTTGTTGTCTGTTTTTGAAGAGACAAACTTAGCTGACTTCTTGTCAAGTTTAGTCGTTTCACGTGATGAAAAAGTAAAACTTGTTAGGTTGCTTCAAGAGTCTAGTTCAGTTTACATGAACAATTTTCTTGAGGTAATTTTACAAAACGAACGAGAAGCGTTCTTGAAAGCCATCTTAGAAGGTGTTCAAAAAGATTTTGTTATCGCAACAAATCAACACGATATCGTTGTAACAACAGCGGTAGCTTTAACTGATGAACAAAAAGAACGTATCCTAGCTTTAGTTGCTGAAAAATTCGGTGTTAAAGCTGGAAAACTCGTTGAAGACATTGACGAATCAATCCTTGGTGGATTTGTTATCAATGTTAACAATAAAGTAATTGACACAAGTATTCGTCGTCAATTGCAAGAATTTAAAATGAATTTGAAATAGAAAGTGGTGTGACTTTTGGCAATTAATGCACAAGAAATTAGCGCTTTAATTAAAAAGCAAATTGAAAACTTCCAGCCAAATTTTGACGTCACAGAAACTGGTGTTATCACTTATATCGGTGATGGTATTGCTCGTGCTCGTGGTCTTGATAATGCCATGAGTGGAGAACTTCTTGAATTTTCAAATGGTGCTTTCGGTATGGCTCAAAACCTTGAGTCAAATGACGTTGGTATCATCATTCTTGGAGATTTCTCTACAATTCGTGAAGGTGATGAAGTAAAACGTACTGGTAAAATCATGGAAGTACCAGTAGGTGAAGCTCTTATCGGTCGTGTTGTTAACCCACTTGGTCAACCAGTAGATGGTCTTGGTGATATCAAGACAACTGCTACACGTCCAGTTGAAACACCTGCACCAGGCGTTATGCAACGTAAATCAGTTTCTGAACCACTCCAAACAGGTCTTAAAGCGATTGACGCTTTGGTTCCAATTGGACGTGGTCAACGTGAATTGATCATTGGTGACCGTCAAACAGGTAAAACATCTGTTGCGATTGACGCAATTTTGAACCAAAAAGGACAAGATATGATTTGTATCTATGTTGCGATTGGTCAAAAAGAATCTACTGTTCGTACACAAGTTGAAACACTTCGTAAATACGGTGCCCTTGATTACACAATCGTTGTGACAGCCTCAGCTTCACAACCTTCTCCATTACTTTACATCGCTCCGTATGCCGGTGTTGCAATGGCAGAAGAATTTATGTATAACGGAAAACATGTATTGATCGTTTATGATGATCTATCAAAACAAGCAGTAGCTTACCGTGAACTGTCACTTCTTCTTCGTCGTCCACCAGGACGTGAAGCTTACCCAGGTGATGTCTTCTATCTTCACAGCCGCTTGCTTGAACGTTCTGCGAAAGTTTCTGATGCTCTTGGTGGTGGTTCTATTACAGCACTTCCATTTATTGAAACACAAGCTGGTGATATTTCAGCTTACATCGCAACAAACGTGATTTCTATCACTGACGGACAAATTTTCTTGCAAGAAAATCTTTTTAACTCGGGTATTCGTCCTGCGATTGATGCTGGTTCTTCAGTGTCACGTGTTGGTGGTTCAGCACAAATCAAAGCAATGAAGAAAGTTGCTGGTACCCTTCGTCTTGACTTGGCTTCTTACCGTGAACTTGAAGCCTTTACACAATTCGGTTCTGATTTGGATGCAGCAACACAAGCTAAACTTAATCGTGGACGTCGTACAGTTGAAGTGCTTAAACAACCTGTTCACAAACCACTTCCTGTTGAAAAACAAGTTGTGATTCTTTATGCACTTACTCATGGTTTCTTGGATGATGTGCCAGTTAATGACATTTTAGCATTTGAAGAAGCTTTGTATGATTACTTTGATGCACATTACGAATCAATCTTTGAAACTATCCGTACAACCAAAGATTTACCAGAAGAATCTGTCTTAGATGCAGCTATTAAAGCCTTTAAAGATCAGTCAGAATTCAAATAAGAGGGAGGTAGCATATGGCAGGCTCTCTTAGTGAAATCAAAGGGAAAATTATTTCAACTCAGAAAACAAGTCATATCACTGGTGCCATGCAAATGGTATCAGCTGCAAAATTGACCAAATCTGAGCAAGCAGCAAAAGATTTTCAAGTTTACGCTTCAAAAATTCGTCAAATCACTACTGACTTATTGAAATCAGAACTAGTTAATGGTTCAAAAAATCCAATGCTAGCCGCTCGTCCGGTTAAAAAGACTGGTTACATTGTTATCACGTCTGATAAAGGACTTGTTGGCGGATATAACTCAAAAATCTTGAAAGCAATGATGGATCTTATTGAGGAATATCACCAAGATGGTAACTATGCTATTATTGCCATCGGTGGTATTGGTGCTGATTTCTTTAAAGCTCGTGGAATGAACGTTGTCTTTGAATTGCGTGGTTTGGAAGATCAGACATCATTTGAACAAGTTGGAAATATCATCGCAAAATCTGTTGAGATGTATAAAAACGAATTGTTCGATGAATTATATGTATGTTACAATCACCATGTGAACAGCTTGACTAGTCAAGTTCGTGTGCAACAAATGCTTCCAATTGCTGAATTGGATGCTGATGAAGCAGCAGAAGAAGGTGTCAGTGGTTTTGAATTAGAACCAAATCGTGAAATGATTTTGGAACAACTCTTACCACAATATACTGAAAGCCTTATTTATGGTGCCATTGTTGATGCTAAAACTGCTGAACATGCCGCTGGTATGACAGCTATGCAAACAGCAACTGATAATGCCAAAAACGTTATTAATGATTTGACAATTCAGTACAACCGTGCTCGTCAAGCTGCTATTACACAAGAAATCACAGAAATTGTAGCAGGTGCTAATGCACTAGAATAAAATGTGAGTGCATTTTAGCCTCATAAAAAAGGGAACGACTCCCTAAAAAATCTAAAAGGAGAAAAACATGAGCTCAGGCAAAATTGCTCAGGTTGTAGGTCCAGTTGTCGACGTTGCGTTTGCTGCTGGTGACAAACTACCTGAGATTAATAATGCATTGATTGTTTATAAAGATGGCGATAAGTCTCAAAAAATTGTGCTCGAAGTTGCTCTTGAACTTGGAGACGGTCTTGTACGTACTATCGCTATGGAATCAACTGATGGGCTTACACGTGGATTAGAAGTTTTTGATACTGGTCGTCCAATCAGTGTACCAGTTGGTAAAGAAACTTTGGGTCGTGTGTTTAACGTTCTTGGGGATACGATTGACCTTGATGAACCATTTACAGAAGACGCACCACGCGAACCAATTCACAAAAAAGCACCAGCATTTGATGAATTATCAACATCATCAGAAATCCTTGAAACAGGTATCAAAGTTATTGACCTTCTTGCCCCTTACCTAAAAGGTGGTAAAGTTGGACTTTTCGGTGGTGCCGGTGTTGGTAAAACCGTTCTTATCCAAGAATTGATTCACAACATTGCCCAAGAACACGGTGGTATCTCAGTATTTACCGGTGTTGGGGAACGTACACGTGAAGGTAATGACCTTTACTGGGAAATGAAAGAATCTGGTGTTATCGAAAAAACAGCCATGGTCTTCGGTCAAATGAATGAACCACCTGGAGCACGTATGCGTGTTGCCCTTACTGGTTTAACTATCGCGGAATACTTTCGTGATGTTGAAGGACAAGACGTGCTTCTCTTCATCGATAACATCTTCCGTTTCACTCAAGCAGGTTCTGAAGTATCAGCCCTTCTTGGTCGTATGCCATCAGCCGTTGGTTACCAACCAACATTGGCTACTGAAATGGGGCAATTGCAAGAACGTATCACATCAACTAAAAAAGGTTCTGTTACATCAATTCAAGCCATCTACGTGCCAGCCGATGACTACACCGACCCAGCGCCAGCAACAGCATTCGCTCACTTGGATTCAACAACTAACCTTGAACGTAAGTTGACTCAAATGGGTATCTACCCAGCCGTTGACCCACTTGCTTCAAGTTCACGTGCCCTTGCACCAGAAATTGTTGGTCAAGAACACTATGAAGTGGCAACAGAAGTTCAACGTGTTCTTCAACGCTACCGTGAATTGCAAGATATCATCGCAATCCTTGGTATGGATGAATTGTCAGATGAAGAAAAAACATTGGTTGGACGTGCTCGTCGTATCCAATTCTTCTTGTCACAAAACTTCAACGTTGCTGAACAATTTACAGGTATGCCTGGTTCATACGTACCAGTTGCTGAAACTGTTCGTGGCTTCAAAGAAATTTTGGAAGGTAAATACGATGATCTTCCAGAAGATGCTTTCCGTAACGTAGGTCCAATCGAGGATGTAGTTGAAAAAGCTAAGAAAATGAATTACTAATGAGGTGATACCATGACATTTATGACTGTTCAGGTAGTAACACCAGATGGTATTCGCTATGATCACCATGCTAATTTTATTTCAGTAAAAACACCGGATGGTGAGATGGGGATTTTGCCAGAACACATTAACCTCATTGCTCCGCTAACAGTTCACGAGATGAAAATTCATCGTACAGATGATCCTAATCACGTGGATTGGGTAGCTATCAACGGTGGTATTATCGAGATTAAAGATAATCTTGTGACAATTGTTGCAGATTCTGCAGAACGTGAACGCGACATCGATGTTAGCCGTGCTGAACGCGCTAAGATTCGTGCTGAACGTAAATTGGAACAAGCTCAAAGTACTCACGATAACGACGAAGTACGTCGTGCACAAGTTGCTCTTCGCCGTGCTTTGAACCGTATCAGTGTTGGTAATAAATAAAAGAAAAGGTCTGAGAATTTATCTCAGACTTTTTTGTTTTTTATTATTTTTTGATGTTTTTTTCATGAAGAAAGCTCACACTTGTGAAGTTTTTTGTTGTCAAAAATGAAATCTGATATAATAGTCCTATGGAAATTTTAAATAGTTCAGTGACTTTGATTAGTCACCTTGTTTTTATTGCAATGACCCATCAAATTCTTCGAAATTTATTTGATTGGTCAAAATTGATTAAGAATACGCCTGAGAATATTGGTCGTCTTAAAGTGTTTATTCTTTTGGTTAGTATTGCACTTGGTTATATGGTAAGTCACTTTATTTTGGAAATCATTACAGTCAGCCAGACTTTCTTCTTTGGCTTTCAATAAAAGCAATAATCGCTAAACTATGATATAATTTTGATATTATAATATAAGAATGGAGTTCATTTTGGATAAAATTATTATTGAAGGCGGTAATACACGCCTAGAAGGAGAAGTAATCATTGAAGGAGCAAAGAATGCGGTTCTTCCTCTTCTTGCAGCGACAATTTTACCGAAGGAAGGAAAGACAGTTTTAACAAATGTCCCAATCCTTTCAGATGTCTTTACGATGAATAATGTTGTCCGTGGTTTAGATATTCAAGTTAATTTTGATGAAGCAAAGAACACCATTGAAGTGGATGCTTCAGGAGATATTTTGGATATCGCCCCATATGAATATGTTAGCAAAATGCGTGCTTCAATCGTTGTTTTAGGACCAATTTTAGCGCGTAAAGGTCATGCAAAAGTATCAATGCCTGGTGGCTGCACGATTGGTAGTCGTCCAATTGACCTTCACCTTAAAGGTTTGGAAGCTATGGGGGCAAAAATCACACAAGCTGGTGGTGATATCACAGCGACTGTTGATGGGAAACTTAAAGGGACAACAATTTACATGGATTTCCCATCAGTTGGTGCAACACAAAACTTGATGATGGCAGCAACTTTGGCAGAAGGTGTGACTGTTATTGAAAATGTTGCACGTGAGCCGGAAATCGTTGATTTAGCGATGCTACTTAATAAAATGGGTGCTATCGTTAAAGGTGCTGGTACAGAGACTTTGACGATTACTGGTGTCGATAGTCTTCATGGTGCTGAACATGATGTGGTTCAAGATCGTATTGAAGCTGGAACTTTCATGGTAGCGACAGCTATGACATCGGGTAATGTTCTTGTTAAGGATGCTATCTGGGAACACAATCGTCCTTTGATTTCAAAATTGATTGAGATGGGTGTGACCGTTATTGATGAACCTGAAGGGATTCGTGTTATTGCTGATACAGCAAAATTGAAACCTGTAACGGTTAAAACTCTTCCTCACCCAGGTTTCCCAACTGATATGCAAGCGCAATTTACAGCTTTGATGGCAGTTGTCAATGGCGAATCAACAATGATTGAAACGGTCTTTGAGAATCGTTTCCAACATTTGGAAGAAATGCGCCGTATGGGCTTGCAGTCAGAAATCATGCGCGATACAGCTATGATTCATGGTGGGCTAGAGCTTCAAGGTGCTCCAGTTATGTCAACTGACCTTCGTGCTAGTGCAGCCCTTATTTTGACTGGGATGGTGGCAAAAGGAACAACAACAGTTGGTCGCTTGAATCATCTTGACCGTGGATATTACAAATTCCATGAAAAATTGGCTAAACTCGGTGCAAATATTAAACGTATAAGTGAGGCTTAAAAAATGACAAGTGGCTGGAAGTACGTAGCAAAACAGTTAGGACTAGTTCTAGTGGTTGCTCTTTTGGCTTGCTTATTTTTAGCAGTTGGATTGATGATTGGATATGCCGTCATTGGTGATGGTAAAAATCCATTCTCAATTTTATCGATTGATAAATGGCAAGCAATTATTGGTAAATTTACAGGTCAATAAGCTATTTGTATTTTAGAGCAGCTTGACGAAAATGTAGAAGTGGGATAATCGACTTTATGGTTTTGATAAAGCACGATGTTCCACTTTTTTAGTGAAAGGATTTTATGGTAAAGAAATCAAAACTGTCTAAACAGGCAAAATCATTTATTTTTTTATTAGTTTTATTGCTTAGTATTGGTGCGGGTTGGCTGACAACTTCAGATTCAAGTAATCCTGTTAATCAAGTTATTTCCTTGATTACGGGAGAATCATCTGTAAAGATTGTGTCAAATCAGTCATCTGCTAATCAAGCAACGCCAAGTCAAGAATTGGCAGATTCAGTCTTAACAGACAGCGTTAAAGCTCAGCTTGGTTCAAACTTAGAATGGAACGGCGCGGGAGCTTATTTGGTTAACGGAAATAAAACCGATTTGAATGCAAGAGTAGCCAGCAAACCTTATGCCAATAACAAAACAAAAATTGTGCAAGGTCAGACTGTTCCAACGGTCGCAAATGCTTTGTTGAGTAAGTTGACACGTCAATACAGAAGCCGTGAGGAAACTGGAAATGGGTCAACCTCTTGGACGCCAGCTGGCTGGCATCAAGCCCAAAATATCTCTGGAAGATATAGTCATGCTGTTGACCGTGGGCATTTGCTTGGCTATGCTTTAGTCGGCGGCTTAAAAGGCTTTGATGCTTCAACAAGCAATCCTGAAAATGTAGCCACTCAGACAGCTTGGGCAAATGAAGCTAGTTCAGAAGACTCAACGGGTCAGAATTACTACGAAGGTCAGGTCAGAAGAGCACTTGATCAGAATAAACGTGTTCGTTACCGAGTGACTTTGATTTATGATGGCGATAATATTCTTGCTAGCGGGACACATTTGGAAGCAAAATCATCTGACGGTAGTTTAGAGTTTAATGTTTTCATTCCAAATGTCCAAAGTGGTTTAAGCTTTGATTATTATTCAGGTAAGGTTAGTGTGAATTAAGCCGCTATATTCAACCTTGTCAAATGGCAAAAAATTTGCTAGAATGGGGTGTAAATTGAATAGTGTCTTATGAGAATAGTAACCTTATGGCAGTTTAACAGGGAATGGAAGTCGTGACTGGAAGCTTCCTAGATGAAAGTTTGGCGAATTCACTCATGTTAAAGACGATGAATTAAGGTCTGTTAGTCAGATAAAAAACGGATGGTACCGCGTGTCAACGCTCCGCTATTGGAGTGTGGCACGCTTTTTTCGTTTAAAAACATTAGGGGTTGTCCCAAGGAAGGAATTTTAATGGATTTACAAGCGCAGTTAGAAGAATTAAAATCATCTACGCAAGCTAAATTGGCTGAAATGCGTGGAAACAATGCAAAAGAACTTCAAGAATTACGTGTGCAAGTTCTTGGTAAAAAAGGATCATTGACAGAATTACTGAAAGGTTTGAAAGATCTTTCTAAAGAAATGCGTCCAGTTGTCGGAAAACAAGTTAATGAAGTACGTGACGTTTTGACAAAAGCTTTTGAAGAACAAGCTAAAATCGTTGAAGCTGCTAAAATCAAAGCGCAATTGGAATCAGAAAGTTTGGATGTGACACTTCCAGGACGTCAAGTTAACCTTGGTAACCGTCATGTCTTGACGCAAACAAGTGAAGAAATCGAAGATATTTTCCTTGGTATGGGATTCCAAGTTGTTGATGGATATGAAGTTGAATCAGATTACTACAACTTTGAACGTATGAACTTGCCAAAAGATCACCCAGCTCGTGACATGCAAGATACTTTCTACATCACTGAAGAAATCTTGCTTCGTACTCACACAAGTCCTGTGCAAGCTCGTACACTTGATAAACACGACTTTTCTAAAGGTCCATTGAAAATGATCTCACCAGGACGTGTGTTCCGTCGTGATACAGATGATGCGACACACAGCCACCAATTCCACCAAATCGAAGGTCTTGTTGTTGGTGAAAACATTTCTATGGGTGACCTTAAAGGAACTCTTGAAATGATTATCAAGAAAATGTTTGGTGAAGATCGTAAAATCCGTCTTCGTCCTTCATACTTCCCATTCACTGAACCATCAGTAGAAGTTGACGTCTCATGCTTCAAATGTGGTGGTAAAGGTTGTAACGTATGTAAGAAAACTGGTTGGATTGAAATCCTTGGTGCTGGTATGGTACACCCTCGTGTTCTTGAAATGTCTGGTGTAGACTCAGAAAAATATTCTGGATTTGCTTTTGGTCTTGGTCAAGAACGTATTGCGATGCTTCGTTACGGTATCAATGATATTCGTGGTTTCTATCAAGGCGATGTCCGTTTCTCAGATCAATTTAAATAATTGATTAGCAAGAAAAAGAATCGGAGGTCATCATGGCAGAAATCAAAGTTGAAAAAGTGACCTTGGATAAGTTAGAGGCGCTGCAAAAGCTTAGCATCGATACTTTCCGTGAAACCTTTGGTTTTGATAATACCGAAGAAGAACTTCAACAATTTTTCGATGAGAATTATACTTTAGCGCAACTTGAAAAAGATGTGACAGATAAAGAATCTGATGTTCGATTTGTCAAAGTTGATGGGCGCGAGGTTGGTTTTATGAAAGTAAACTGGGGCGCAGCACAGACTGAGCATGAGTTGGAAAATGCTTTTGAAATTCAACGTATCTACATTCTTAGTGAATGTCAGGGATTTGGCTTAGGTAAGAAATTATTTGAGCTGGCGCTTGATATGGCTAAGGCAGGTGAATTTGATTGGGCTTGGTTAGGTGTCTGGGAAGGCAATATCAAAGCTCAAGGTTTCTACCATAAATACGGATTTGAAAAATTTTCAGAGCACTTATTTAAAGTTGGCGATAAAGTAGACACAGATTGGCTTATGCGAAAAGCCTTAAAAGAATAAGAGTAGAAAGGGATAAAGAAGCTTACCTGTCAAACGTATTTTGACTGCGAAAAGCTTTTAACACATATTATGTTAGTAAGTTATAAATGGTTAAAAGAGCTTGTTGATGTTGATGTTACAACACATGAGCTTTCTGAAAAAATGTCAACAACAGGGATTGAGGTTGAAGGAGTTTCATCACCATCTGAAGGATTGACAAAATTGGTTGTTGGTCACGTTGTATCTTGTGAAGATGTTCCTGAAACACACTTGCACCTTTGCCAAGTAGATACTGGTGATGATGAATTGCGCCAAATCGTTTGTGGTGCTCCAAACGTTACTGCAGGTATCAAAGTTATCGTAGCTGTACCAGGCGCACGTATTGCTGACAACTACAAAATCAAAAAAGGTAAAATCCGTGGTATGGAATCACTTGGTATGATTTGCTCACTCCAAGAGCTTGGTTTGCCAGAATCAATCATTCCAAAAGAATTTTCAGACGGTATTCAAATCTTGCCAGAAGATGCTAAACCAGGTGACAGCATTTTCCCATATCTTGATTTGGATGATGAAATCGTTGAATTGTCAATCACACCAAACCGTGCAGATGCCCTTTCAATGCGTGGGGTTGCACATGAAGTAGCTGCTATCTACGGAAAAGAAGTTCACTTCCCAGAAAAAGAACTCAAAGAAGTTTCTAAAGCTGCAAAAGACGTTATCGATGTTGCTATCGAGTCTGACAAAGTCTTGACTTACAAAGCACGTGTCGTTGAAAACGTGACTGTTAAACCAAGTCCACAATGGTTGCAAAACCTTTTGATGAACGCTGGTATTCGTCCAATCAACAATGTTGTCGACGTGACAAACTACGTGCTATTGTACTTCGGTCAACCAATGCATGCTTTTGATTTGAATAAATTTGAAGACAATAAAATCGTCGCTCGCAATGCGCGTGCTGGTGAAAAATTGGTCACTCTTGATGGCGAAGAACGTGAATTGATAGAAGAAGACCTTGTTATCACAGTTGCTGACAAACCAGTTGCTCTTGCTGGTGTGATGGGTGGTCAAGCTACTGAAATCGACAACGATTCTAAAAACGTTGTTCTTGAAGCTGCTGTCTTTGATGGTACAGCCATCCGCCGTACTGGATCTCGTTTGAATCTTCGTTCTGAAAGCTCAGCTCGTTTTGAAAAAGGTATCAACTACGCTACTGTCGACGAAGCTCTTGATTTTGCAGCAGCAATGCTTACAGAATTAGCTGAAGGTGAAGTTCTTTCTGGTCGTGTGGAAGCTGGTTCTGTACCAACTGAAGATGTTGAAGTATCAACAACCCTTGACTACGTAAACGTTCGTTTGGGAACTGAATTGACATATGCTGATATTGAAGATGTCTTTGCAAAACTTGGTTTTGGTTTGTCAGGAAATGCTGATAAATTCACAGTTTCAGTACCACGTCGTCGTTGGGATATTGCTATCCAAGCTGACTTGGTTGAAGAAATTGCTCGTATTTACGGTTACGAAAACCTTCCAACAACACTTCCAGAAGCTGCTGGTACTGCAGGTGAATTGACAGCAACACAAAAATTGCGTCGTAAAATGCGTTCAATCGCTGAAGGTGCTGGATTGACTGAAATCGCCTCATACGCTTTAACAACACCTGAAAAAGCTACTGAATTCACGTTGCAACCAAGCAATTTAACTGAATTGATGTGGCCAATGTCAGTAGAACGTTCAGTTCTTCGTCAAAATGTTGTTTCTGGTATGCTTGATACTATTGCCTACAACGTTGCTCGTAAAAACAGTAACTTAGCAATTTACGAAATCGGTAAAGTCTTCGAACAAAAAGGTAATCCAAAAGAAGAATTACCAAACGAAATCAGCACATTTGCCTTTGCTATCTCTGGTTTAGTTGCTGAAAAAGATTTCCAAACAAAAGCAATTCCAGTTGATTTCTTCTATGCTAAAGGTATCGTTGAAGCTATCTTTAACAAACTTGATTTGACAGTTGAATATGTTGCTGAAAAAGGTCTTGAAAGCATGCATCCAGGTCGTACAGCAAGCATCTACTTGGATGGTCAGTTAGTTGGTTTTGTTGGTCAAATCCACCCACAAACAGCTAAAAACTACAACGTTCCAGAAACTTACGTAGCTGAATTAAACTTGGATATTATTGAAGCTGCTCTTCAAGCTGATAAAGCGTTTGTTGAAATCACTAAATTCCCAGCGGTTTCTCGTGATATTGCTTTGCTATTGCCAGCAACTACTACTCACAAAGAAATCGTTGCTGCTATTGAATCAGCTAAAGTGAAACGTTTAACTGATATCAAGCTCTTTGACGTCTATGCTGGTGCAAATATTGCTGAAGGTATGAAATCAATGGCTTACAGCCTTACTTTCCAAAATCCAAACGACAACTTGACTGATGAAGAAGTTACTAAATACATGGATAAAATCACTAAAGTCCTTGTTGAACAACTCGGAGCAGAAGTTCGTTAGTCATTTGAGACAATATTAGGCTATTTGGGTTAATATATAGATAAACCACCGCTACGAAAGTAGTGGTGGTTTCTTGTTTATCAAAAAGCCAAACTGATAGCAGAATTTGGTATAATAGGATTATCTAGTGATATGACGAAGGATTATTATGAAATTATTATATACAGATATTCAGTTTGATATGACTGAAATTTTGGCAAGAAAAGCGATGGAAGAGGCTAAAGCTGGTAAGCGTGTTTTCTACATCGCTCCAAACTCTTTGTCTTTTGAAAAGGAAAGGGCGGTTCTGGAACTTTTACCTGACCACGCGTCTTTTGCCATTACCATTACGCGTTTTGCTCAAATGGCACGCTATTTTGTCTTAAATGAGCCTCAGACCAAAGAAACGATTGATGATAATGGATTAGCTATGATTTTTTATCGTGCGCTGTCTCATTTTTCGGATACGGATTTGAAAGTTTTTGGGCGTTTAAAGCAAGATACGAATTTCATCAAGCAATTGGTTGATTTGTATAAGGAATTAAAAACGGCTAACATGACCGTGCTTGACTTGACAGAATTGCATACGGCTGAGAAGCAAGAAGATTTGGTGAAAATATTTTTGGCGGTTAATGATATTTTGTTAGCCAATCAGTATGACAATCAGTCAAAAATTGCATTTTTTACTAAGCAGGTAGCATCGGGTCATTTGGATGATGCGCTTGAAAATGTTGTTTTGGTTATCGATGGTTTTACACGTTTTTCAGCAGAAGAGGAAGATTTGGTCAGCCTTTTAGAAGAGAAATGTGCTCAAGTGATTATCGGAACTTACAGTAGTCAAAAGGCTTATAAGGCGACATTTTCAACTGGGAATGTCTATCAGGCAAGTTTGAATTTTTTACGTTCTTTGGCAGCTAAATTTCAAACACAGCCAGAATATGTTGAGAGCTCTCAAAAATCTCAAGAAGCATTTGCTAAGTTGTCAAAACTCTTTGAAGCTAAGCACGACTTTACAACATCAGATATCACCTTAACGCCAGATGATAAGAAACATTATGCTATCTGGGATGTTATTAATCAAAAAGAAGAAGTTGAGCATGTAGCAAAGGCTATTCGTCATAAACTTCACCAAGGCTATCGCTATAAAGATATTTTGGTGCTTTTGGGTGATGTGGATAGCTATCGTCTGCAAATCGGCAAAATTTTTGATAAATATGAAATTCCCTATTATTTTGGAAAAGCAGAGTCGATGAGCGATCATCCTTTGGTGCATTTTATTGATTCCTTGGAGCGCGTGAAACGTTATCGTTTTCGTATGGAAGATGTGGTTAATCTTTTGAAAACAGGACTTTATGGTTCCTTCACTCAAGATGATTTAGACCTTTTTGAGCAATATCTGATTTACGCTGATATTAAAGGACAAAGTAAATTTGGTAAGGAGTTCACGATTGCTTACAAGGGTGAAGAACACTTAGCTTATATTAATTGCATGCGCGAGCAAATCATGGCGCCTTTGCTAGCTTTATTTAAGGCACAAAAGCAGTTTGGCTCAAGCCTGCTTGAAAAATTGATGACTTTCTTAAGTGCTATTTCTTTGCCTGAGAATTTAGAGCGTATGGTAGCTACCTTCTCAGAAAATGACCAGGAAAAGCACGAGCAAGTTTGGCGAACATTTACTGGCATTCTCGAGCAATTTCAAACGATTTTTGGACAAGAAAAATTGTCTTTGGATGAATTTTTAGCTCTTTTAAGAAGCGGTATGTTGGCTGCCCAGTACCGCGTAGTGCCAGCAAGTGTTGATGTGGTTTCTGTAAAATCTTATGATTTGGTTGAGCCACATACCAATAAATTTGTCTTTGCACTTGGTATGACGCAGTCGCATTTCCCAAAGATTGCGCAAAATCGTAGCTTGATTTCAGATGAAGAACGTGCCAAGGTTAATGAGACAACAGCTGACAATCAACGTTTTGATGTGATTAGTCGTGAAAATATTAAGAAAAATCATTTTGCTGCTTTGTCATTGTTTAATTCAGCGACGGAAGAATTGGTGCTCAGTTTGCCACAAATTGCTAACGAGTCAGAAGATAAGGAATCTTCTTATCTTGCGGAATTAGCTAGCTTTGGTGTGCCTGTTTTGGTTAAGGGACGAAATCGTTTGTCGACAGATGCTGAAGACATTGGGAATTATAAAGCGCTCTTATCTCGTGTGATTGAGGTTAATCGCTTAGCTATTGAAGAAGAACGCGAGCTTAGCAAAGAAGAGCAGACCTTCTGGTCAGTAGCTGTACGTTATCTTCGTAAAAAACTGGTAAATGACGGTATTGAATTGCCACTTATTAAGGACAATATGCAGACCAAGCCAGTTTCTGATGAAGTGATTGAGACGCGTTTTCCAAGTGATGAGCCGATTAATTTATCTTCATCAGCGGTGACAACTTTCTATAACAATCAGTACAAATATTTCTTACAGTATGTGCTTGGTTTACAAGAGGTTGAAACCATTCACCCTGACGCTAGAAATCACGGAACATACCTTCATCGTGTCTTTGAATTGGTCATGAAAGATGCTTCTAACCAGCCGTTTGACAATAAATTAGATCGAGCTATTCAAACAACCAACGCCGAAGATGCTTTCAAATTTATCTACGAAGAAGACGAGGAAAGCCGCTACTCATTGACAGTCTTAGAAGATATTGCTAGAAGCACGGCAACCATTTTACGTCAGGATACTCAGATCCAGGTGGAAAATGAAGAAGAACCTTTTGAATTAATGCTTGCCAATGCAGTTCGTATTCGAGGCATTATTGACCGTGTGGATCGTTTGTCAGATGGAAGTCTTGGGGTGGTTGATTACAAATCAAGTAACAATACCTTTGATATTCAAAAATTCTACAATGGTCTTAATCCGCAATTGGTGACTTATATGCAAGCACTTCGCGATAAAAAAATTAAAAGTGAATCAGATAAGATTTTTGGAGCCATGTACCTTCACATGCAAGAGCCAAAAGTAGATTTGTCATCGGTAGCTACTACAGAGAAAATTTTGGAAAATTTGTCTAAAGAACTTCGCTATCGTGGCTTGTTCTTAGAAGATGAAAAAGGCTATTTATCAAATGGAAATTATCATCTTAATGATTCTGTTTACACGCAAGAAGAGTTAGATATTTTACTAGCTTATAATCAAAAATTATTCCTTCAAGCAGCTGAGCAAATTAAACAAGGATACTTTTTGATTAATCCTTACAGTGAGGATGGTAAGACGGTTAAGGGTGACCAATTAAAAGCTATCACACGCTTTGAAGCGGATCGCCACATGCCATACGCACGCAAGTGGTTTAAATTACCAAGAAAAGATAGACGTCAAGGCTTTTTGAGCCTGATGCAAGAAGTGGAGGAAAAAGATGACCTTTAAACCATTTTTAACGGCTGAAGCGATTTCTTCTCTACAGCAAAAAGAGGCTCAGTCATCAAAAGCGCAAAAACGAACACCTGAACAAATTGAAGCCATTTATAGCTATGGCAACAATATTTTGGTATCAGCGTCGGCTGGTTCTGGGAAAACTTTCGTCATGGTTGAGCGCATTATTGATAAAATTTTGCGTGGGATTACTGTTGACCAGCTCTTTATTTCGACCTTTACAGTTAAAGCAGCGGGAGAATTAAAAGAACGTCTTGAGAAAAAAATCAGCCAAGCTTTGCAACAAGCGACGCATAATGATTTAAAAACCTATCTTAATGAGCAGCTGCTAGCTCTGCAGACTGCTGATATTGGAACCATGGATGCCTTTACGCAAAAGTTGGTTAACCAATACGGCTACACATTAGGAATTTCACCGACTTTTCGCATTATGACGGACAAGAGCGAACAAGATCTTGTCAAGAATGACGTTTTTGCAGATCTTTTTGCAGATTACATGACGGGGCAAAAGCAAGACATTTTCCGCAAATTAGTTCGTAATTTTTCTGGCAATCGTAAAGATACCACAGCTTTTAGAGGAATTGTTTACAAAATCTATGATTTCAGTCAAGCAACGGATAATCCTAAGAAATGGCTGGCTGAGGTTTTCTTGAAAGGTGCTAGAATCTATACTGATTTTTCCGCCATTCCCGACCAAGAAGTTGTGGATTTTCTAGCTTGCATGCATGAGACAGCTAATCAATTACAAGATGTGACGGATTTAGAAGATTACAAGCAAAAAACAGCTAAGGGGACGCCTACAGCGGCTTATAAAAAGCATTTGAACATGATTGAGCATTTGCATGAGTGGGCTTTGCATTTTGAGACGCTTTACGGTCGTGATGGACTTGGTCGTTTGGCGACAGATGTGGCTGACTTGATTCCATCTAGTCCAGCTGTGACAGTTGCAGGGGTAAAATATCCAATTTTCAAGACTCTCCAAGGTCGTTTGGCTGGTCTGAAACACTTAGAAACTATCTTCAAATACCAATCGGAAAGTCTGCCTTTGTTAGAACTTTTACAAGCGTTTATGCAGGATTTCTCTGAACAATATTTGCAAGCTAAAATCCAAGAAAATGCTTTTGAGTTTTCGGATATCGCTCATTTTGCTATCCAGATTTTGGAAGAAAATCCAGATATTCGTGAGCTCTACCAAGATAAATACCACGAAGTCATGGTCGATGAGTACCAAGATAACAATCACACGCAAGAACGCATGCTTGAATTATTGTCAAATGGTCATAATCGATTCATGGTGGGAGATATCAAGCAATCTATCTATCGTTTTCGTCAGGCTGATCCGCAGATTTTTAACCAAAAATTCAAGGATTTTCAAGAGCATCCAGAACATGGAAAATTAATTCTGCTAAAAGAAAACTTCCGTAGTCAGTCAGAAGTCTTGGATACGACAAATAGTGTCTTTACGCATTTGATGGACGAGTCTGTTGGGGAAATTTTGTATGATGGCATGCACCAGTTAGTAGCAGGCAGTCCCGCACAAAAAGAAGCTCATCCAGAAAATAAAACACAAGTCCTTATTTACGATACTGATGATGGTGGTGAACTTGCAAGTAGTCCAGAAGAGGAGCAAATCAATCCAAACGAGGTTAAGCTGGTAGCTAAAGAAATTATTCGCCTGCATAACGAAGAAGGTGTTGCCTTTGAAGACATCACGTTGCTAGTTTCATCACGTACGCGTAATGATGGTATTTTGCAGACTTTTGAACATTATGGTATTCCTTTGGTGACGGATGGCGGTGAGCAAAATTACCTAAAATCTGTTGAAGTTATGGTGATGCTAGATACCCTTCGAGCTCTGGATAATCCGCTTAATGATTATGCTTTGGTAGCTCTGATGCGTTCACCAATGTTTTCTTTTAACGAAGATGATCTTGCTCGTCTTGCTCTTCAAACAAGCAAGGATGAGACCAGAGCCAATCTTTACCAAAAACTAGGACATGCTTTGTCTAATCAAGGTCAGCATGCAGAATTGGTCACACCAGTTTTACGTGAAAAATTAAAAGATTTTATGACTTGCTTTAGCAAGTGGCGTGATTTTGCCAAATGGCATTCGCTTTATGATTTGATTTGGAAGATTTACAATGAGCGCTTTTATTATGATTACGTGGGCAATCTCCCCCGTGCCGAGCAGCGCCAAGCCAATCTTTACGCCCTTGCACTTCGTGCTAATAATTTTGAAAAGACTGGCTTTAAAGGCTTATCACGCTTTATTCGCATGATTGATCGCGTCTTAGAAAGTGAAAATGATTTGGCTGACGTTGAAGTGGCCCTTCCAAAACATGCTGTGAATTTGATGACTATCCATAAGAGTAAAGGACTTGAATTCAAGTATGTCTTTATTTTGAACATTGATAAGAAATTCAGTATTCAAGACATGATGTCACCCTTGATTTTGTCACGTCAAAATGGAGCTGGTATCAAATATTTGGCTGACATGCGAGAAGAGTTAGATACGGATGTTTTTCCAACCGTTAAAGTCAGCATGGATACTTTGCCTTATCAGCTTAATAAACGTGAACTGCGCCTAGCAACCTTGTCTGAACAAATGCGTTTGTTCTATGTTGCCATGACCCGTGCTGAGAAGAAATTGTATTTAGTCGGAAAAGCAAGTTCTGAAAAATTGGTTGATAAATACAGCGGTAAGTCAGAAAATAATCATCTTCCAGTTGCAGAACGTGAAGCTTTCATGACTTTCCAAGATTGGATGTTGGCCATTCATGAAGCTTATAAGGACTTACCATTTAAGGTTGAATTTGTCACAGATGAAGATCTGACAGAAGAGAAAATCGGTCAGATTGAAGTCAAATCAGCTATTAAACCTGATGATTTGTCAAATAACCGCCAGTCAGAAAATATTGCAGAAGCTTTGGAGAGACTTGAGGCAGTTGCAGAGTTGAATACCAAATATCAATCAGCCATTAACCTGCCAAGCTTAAGAACACCTAGTCAGGTTAAGAAACTTTATGAGCTTGTTATGGATACTGATGGTGTTGATGTGATGGCTAAGAAGGACCAAGTAAAACCAAGCTTTGCCTTACCTGATTTTTCGAAAAAAGCCAAGGTTGAAGCAACAGCGATTGGTTCTGCCATGCACGAGCTCATGCAGCGCATTTCCTTGTCTCAAAAAGTGACACTAGAGGATATTTCAAAAGCTCTAACACAAGTGTCTGCTAAAGATGAAGTTAAAGCGCGCATTCATCTAGAAAATGTTTTGGATTTCTTTGAAAATTCAGCTCTTGGACAATTGATTCAGCAAAATACTGACAAAATCTACCGCGAAGCTCCATTTGCTATGCTAAAAGAAGACCCTGAGAGCAAAGAAAAATTTGTTGTTCGTGGGATTGTCGATGCTTATCTTATTTTAGAGGATCGTTTGGTTCTTTTAGATTACAAGACTGATAAATACACAAACAGCGAGGAAATCAAAGACCGATACCAAGGTCAAATGGCACTTTATGCCGAAGCACTCAGCAAGTCATATCATATTGATCAAGTTGATAAATACCTTGTTTTACTTGGTGGAGAGTGTCTGGAAGTAGTTAAACTTTAAAAGTAATTAAAAAAACGACCGTTTAGCATAAAGCTTGCGGCCGTTTTTGGTATAGTATATTGTATATTGAAAAAATAAAGGCGAGTTGATTGGATTAACTCCAGAATTTAGCGGCGATGTCTTGACCTTGCTTAATTTTAACCCATTGTTGTGGGATAGCAAGTTCATTTCCTGAATCACATGAAGCAAAACCACATTGGTGAGAAAGGAAAAGACGGTCTTTAGGGATGATTTGGCTAGCTTCTTCAAGCATTTTAAGCGCACGTTCTTCATCGTCAAGATCAGTTGTTTTACTTGAAAGAAGTCCAAGAACGACTTCAGCATCTGAGTCTTTCAAGCTTTCAAGAGCTTTAAGGTCACCAGCCACTTCGCTATCCCATTCAAGGAAGAAACGGTCATAGTGTTGATCTTTCAAGAATTTTGTTGCGATAGCTTCGTAAGTACCACCAGCAGCAGAACGACTTTCGTAGTTACCACGGCAGTTGTGAGTCCAAACTTGCAAACCAAGCTCATGACCGTAGTCCGCAACATCGTTATTTACTGCGATGAATTCATCAGCAAGATTGGCAAGAGCGCTGTTCCCTTGAGCAAAGAAACCAGTTGGGTTTGTTTCATCGAAAAGTTCCCAGAGGCAGTCGTCAAATTGAATGATTTCTCCGCCAGCTTCTTTGTATTCTTTCAAGAATTCTTTATAGGCATTTGTAAGACCAGCTTTTAGTTCTTCTTTAGTTTTGTAAACTTGGTCTTCGCCAACTAATTGATTAAAGACTGTGAATTCTGTGTAGGCGTGGGCAGGTCCCCAGATTGTTAGTTTTGTGTCAGTTTCACCAGCTTCTTCTTTAAGAAGTTTGTAAATATCTAGAAAGTGGTGATTTTTGCCAGAAAGTGGTTCTGTGATACGGATACCAATATCCTTACGTGTTTCAAAATGACCGCCATCATGGTCTTGGAAAGTGTATCCGTGGTCAGCGATGTAACGTTCAATACCTTTTAAGCCCCAAACGAAATCAAGGTGCCACATAGATTTTGAGTATTCACCGTCAGTTAGGACATCGATACCTGCCGCTTTTTCTTCAGCGATAACTTTTCTTATATCAGCTGTTTCTGTTTCTTTGTAGCCTTCGAATGCATCGTAGAAAGGATATTTGATATCATCACGATGCTCGATTGCGATTTTGTATTCGCGTAAATCTGCTGGTCGTAAAAGTGAACCAACTAGTTGAAATCTTGATTTAGCCATTTTCTATACCTCGTTTATTTTTTTGTGATTCCTATTTTAGCTGAGCTTTTCAGTTTTGAAAAATAGTTATTTATATGGGATAATGTATAGTTATAAACTATAACTGAAAAAATATGTTTTTCTATAAAAATGACAGAAAATTTGGTAAAATAAGAAAAGACTGACAATTTTTATAGGAGATTTATGATGGATATTTGGGAGAAACTGTACGAAGCGGCAAAAAATGACTATAATCCACATTATGTGACGCCTTTTATTTATTCAAATCATGTTGTTGCAGCAATTGAAGCAGAAGATGGACAGATTTTCACAGGCTACTGTTTTGAAGCTACGTCTGGTGTATTTCATCTTTGTGCGGAACGAGCTGCATCATTTAATATGTTCCAGCAATCTGGTCAAACGACTATAAAGCGTATCATTGCCTTTCGTGATAAAGCGCCAAATGGTGGTGGTTCAGGTATGCCTTGTGGTGCCTGCCGTGAATTTTTGATGCAATTGTCACCTAAAAATAAAGATTTGGAATTTATGATTGACTATGACAAGCGTGAAACCATTACACTTGGTGAGTTGATGCCAAATTGGTGGGGAGAAGAGCGCATGGCAGCTGGTATTGAGGATTTAGATTAGTCACAAGTAAAGATAAACGAGGTAGAGGATGCGAGATAATCATTTACACACACATTTTTCATATGATTCAGAGACTCAGTTTGAAGATTATTTAACTCATTATGATGGTGATATTGTGACAACAGAGCACTATGATTTGTCAAATCCTTATACTAAGCAAGATAATGTGCCGGATTATGACGCTTATTCGCGTGAAATAGCTGAGCTTAATCGAAAATATGGCAATCGTATCAAAAAAGGAATTGAAATTGGCTATTATGAGCCACGTGAAGATGATATTATTGCTTATTTAGCAGATAAGAACTATGACTTAAAATTGTTATCAGTTCACCATAATGGGACAAATGATTACCTTGATGATGAAGTGGTAGATATGGAAAAAGCGGAGATTATTCAAGAATATCTGGATAAGTTAGAGTATGCTATTGGGCGCGTGGATGCGGATGTTTTAGCACATTTTGATTATGGCTTTCGAATTTTTGATATGACAGTAGAGGATTTAAAAGTTTATGAACCTCAATTAAAGCGTATCTTCCAAAAAATGATTGACCATGATTTAGCTTTTGAGTTAAATAGTAAATCCATGTATTTGTATGGCAAAGAAGAGCTTTATCGATATGCACTAAGTCTAGTAAAAGAACTTGGTTGCCATAAATATTCCATTGGTTCAGATGGACACAAATTAGAACATTTTCGTTTGGCATTTGATAAGATTCAAGCATTATTGGATGAATTTAGTATTGAAGATTGGGAGATTTTGTAAAAAGACACATAAAAAAGCTATGAGCAACAGGCTCAGAGCTTTTAGTTTGTTCAGCAATTAGTGAGAAATACGTTTACGTGCTGCTTTTTTACGATTTTCTTGAATGAAAGCAGCTTTTTCCTCTTCAGGTTCAATAATTTTTTTCTTAACTGCAAAGATAGCACCAGCAACTGTAGCTGCAGTGGCTACCACACCAGTAGCAATACCTTTAGCAAATGCGAATTTTTTAGCCATAATAATTCTCCTCCTTACTGATAAGAACAGGGAGTATAAAGAGTTCTTTATACTCTTTTGTAGCAGTAGGATTGGTTTTCTTGTCCTACCATCTTATGTTATAATAAGGGTAACAAAAATTGCCTAAAAGTTCAAGTGAAAACGTTATATTTACTAAAAAATCAGGCTTAGGACGGATAAGAAAAAAATGTCAAAAAAAATAAAACTGCTAGCGGTAGTTGGGCCGACTGCTGTTGGAAAAACAGCACTGGGAATTGAGCTAGCAAAACAGTTCAATGGAGAAATTATCAGTGGTGATAGTCAGCAAGTCTATCGTCAATTAGATATTGGAACGGCAAAAGCAACTCCTGAAGAACAAGCTGAAGCAGTGCATCATTTGATTGATGTGCGCAATATTGATGAGACTTACTCGGTTTATGATTTTGTTCAGGAAGCTAGCGCAGCCATTTCAGATATTGTTAGTCGAGGCAAACTTCCGATTATCGTCGGAGGAACAGGACTTTATCTTCAAAGCTTACTAGAAGGTTACCATCTGGGTGGCCAAGTAGATCAGGAAAAGGTCCTTGCTTATCGAAAAGAGCTTGACCTTTTATCAGACGACGAGCTTTTTGGAAAAATAGCAGAGCAAAAAATTGAAATTCCTCAGATTAATCGACGTCGAGCTATTCGAGCACTTGAGTTAGCTAAATTTGGAAAAGGTTTAGAAAACAAAGAAACAGATTATGATGCTTACTTAATTGGCCTAAATGACGATCGTCAAGTTCTATATGACCGCATTAATTATCGCGTTGATCTCATGGTTGAAAATGGGGTTTTGAATGAGGCAAAATGGCTCTATGACAATTATCGTGAGGTCCAAGCAGCACGAGCTATTGGCTACAAAGAACTTTTCCCCTACTTTTCAGGAGAAGATTCTCTTGAAAACTGTGTTGAAAAATTAAAACAAAACACACGACGCTTTGCCAAACGCCAGTTAACTTGGTTTAGAAATCGAATGACAGTTCAGTTTTATAATGTTTCTGAAACAGATTTTAAAACAAAAGTTGCAGAAGATGTTGACCGTTTCTTAAATGATAATAAAGTGTAAGGTAGAGCAAAAACTCCTTTACCCTCTTCGAATAAAATTTATGTTATAATGATATTTACGGATTAATCAAGTAAAGGGGTGAGTACAAGATGATTGAAACAAGCAAGCACCAAGAACGAGTGATTTTGCTAGGAGTTGAGTTGCCTGACACAGAAAACTTTGAAATGTCAATGGAAGAATTGGCGTCACTCGCTGAAACAGCAGGTGCTGAGGTGGTCTCATCTTATCGTCAAAAACGTGAGAAATATGATAGCAAATCTTTGATTGGTTCAGGGAAATTAGCTGAAATCAAAGCGATTGTTGACGCTGATGCGATCGATACTGTGATTGTCAACGACCGCTTAACGCCACGTCAAAATGTTAATTTGGAAGCAGAACTTGGCGTTAAAGTTATTGACCGTATGCAGTTGATTCTAGATATTTTTGCCATGCGTGCCCGTAGTCACGAAGGTAAATTGCAAGTTCATCTGGCTCAACTCAAATACATGTTGCCACGTCTTGTTGGTCAGGGGGTTATGCTTAGCCGACAAGCAGGTGGAATTGGTAGTCGTGGACCTGGTGAAAGTCAGTTAGAGCTTAACCGTCGTTCGATTCGCAATCAAATTTCAGATATTGAACGTCAACTGAAAATCGTTGAGAAGAATCGTGAAACTGGTCGAGAAAAACGCACTGAGTCACAAGTCTTTAAAATTGGTTTGATTGGTTACACAAATGCTGGTAAATCAACGATTATGAACGTTTTGACAAATGATAAGCAGTATGAAGCTGATGAATTGTTTGCGACTTTGGATGCGACGACAAAGCAAATTTATTTGCAAAATCAATTTCAAGTGACTCTCACGGATACGGTTGGATTTATTCAAAATTTACCGACAGAATTGGTGGCAGCCTTTAAGTCAACCTTGGAAGAAAGCCGTCATGTTGATTTGCTGCTACACGTGATTGATGCCAGCGACCCAAATCATGCTGAACACGAAAAAGTTGTTCTGAATCTGTTAAAAAAACTAGATATGTTGGATATTCCACGTTTAGCTGTTTATAATAAGATGGATGTGGCAGAGCATTTTGCAGCGACAGCTTTTCCAAATGTGCGTATTTCTGCGCGTGATAAAGATGCTCGTTCACTTTTGCGCCGTTTGATTATCAATGAAATTCGTGAGATTTTTGAACCATTTAGCATTCGTGTTCACCCAAATCAAGCCTATAAGCTATACGATTTAAATAAAATCGCGCTGCTTGATCGTTATGATTTTGCAGAAGGATACGAAACCATCACTGGTTACATTAATCCAAAAAATAGATGGAGACTAGAAGAATTCTATGACTGATTATATAAGTTTAGCTTTAAAATACGGTGGCTTTACGTCACTAGATAAAGTATACTTGCAAAATGTTTTGGAGGATTTAACAGATGAGCAAAAATTGAGTTTCATCACACCACCTCCAAGTGTTATCAATGCTTATTTTGCAGAAATGTATCAAAAACAATCTCCGCAAGCCGCAACAGATTATTATTTTGAACTATCAAAAGAATTGCAGCTTTTAAATGATAAGCCATCTTTTGATGAACATAAGCCTTTTATTCGTTTGAATTTATCAGGAAAATCATATGGTTTCACTTATGAAAATGATAAAGAGGTTGCTCGTATCTTTTCTGAAAAAGATGAAGCTTTGACAAAAGATGTCTTGTTTGAATTGGCTCAAGTCTTTCCTCAATATAAAATTTATGTTGAAGATGGCAAGATCAAAATGTCAAAAATCACTTTTGATGACCAAGAACTTGAAGACCTCACACCAGAAAGTAGTTTGCTCAGTCATGTTTCAAAATTAAAAGGAAATATGGTTAAGCTAAAAAGTTTTAATCGCGATGAATTGTCAGACTTGCTAGCTCACTATCAAGGGCAAGTTTATTATACGTTTGATCAACGTGAATTTATCGCTTATGTAAAAGTATCGTAATAGGAAGGATAAGTAAAAACTTCGGTTTTTATAGGTATATATGGAATTACAATTTTTGGGAACAGGAGCGGGTCAGCCCTCAAAGTCACGTAATGTGTCAAGCTTAGTGTTAAAGTTACTTGACGAGATTAATGAGGTGTGGATGTTTGACTGTGGTGAAGGAACACAGCGTCAGATTTTAGAAACAACGATCCGTCCTCGTAAAGTGAAACGCATTTTTATCACGCACTTGCACGGGGACCACATTTTTGGTCTTCCTGGCTTTTTGGCAAGTCGTGCTTTCCAAGCAAATGAAGAACAAACTGACCTTGATATTTATGGTCCTGTTGGTATTCGTTCATACGTTTTGAACAGTTTGCGCTTGTCTGGTGCACGTTTGCCATACCGTATTCATTTTCATGAATTTGACGAAAACAGTCTTGGAAAAATCATGGAAACAGATAAATTTGTGGTGTATGCTGAGAAATTGGACCACACTATTTTCTGTATTGGTTACCGTGTGATGCAAAAAGATTTGGAAGGAACACTTGATGCTGAAGCGTTGAAAGCTGCAGGTGTGCCATTTGGTCCATTATTTGGAAAAATCAAGAGTGGTCAAGATGTTGTCTTAGAAGATGGGACAAAAATCATTGCCAAAGATTACATCTCAGCACCGAAAAAAGGAAAAATTATCACTGTTTTAGGCGATACACGTAAGACTGATGCTAGCGTGCGCCTTGGTTTGGGAGCCGATATTTTGGTTCACGAATCTACATATGGTAAGGGTGATGAAAAAATTGCTCGTAATCATGGGCACTCAACAGGTACTCAAGCTGCTCAAATTGCTAAAGAAGCATCAGCTAAATGCTTATTGCTTAATCACATCAGTGCACGTTTCTTGGGACGCGAATGCAAACAAATCGAAAACGATGCTCAAGAAATTTTTGAAAATACACACTTGGTTAAAGATTTGGAAGAAATTAGCTTATGAGAATAATTGCTATTACAGGAGCAACAGGTGGACTTGCCAAAGAAATTGTCAAACAGTTACCATCTGATGACTTTGTGATTGCCTTAGGACGTAATGTAAAAAAACTTGAAGCCTGTTATGTTGAACGTCCTAACACAGTTTGCTACGAACTTGATATGTCAAGTGATGAAGCGATTGGGGCAATGGTTGAAAAACTATATGCTGAACATGGTTACATCGATGTCTTTATCAATAACGCTGGTTATGGTGATTTTAGTGAGTTTGATGCTTATACAACCGCTGAAATTCGTGACATGTTTGATATCAACACCTTTGCGACGATGACTTTCTCACGTTTGGTTGGGCATAGGATGAAGAAAGCTGGGTACGGCCATATTGTCAATATTGCCAGCATCGCTGGTTTGATTGCGTCAGCAAAATCATCTGTTTATTCTGCAACAAAATTTGCTGTGATTGGTTTTTCAAATGCTCTACGTTTGGAATTAGCTGATAGCAATGTTTATGTGACAACGATTAATCCTGGACCGATTGCAACAAGCTTTTTTGACAAGGCAGATCCATCTGGAGAATACTTAAAGAGTGTTGGACGTTTTGTTTTGCAACCAGAAGAAGTTGCTAGACGTACGGTTGCCATTTTAGGTAAGAACAAGCGTGAAGTGAACATGCCTTGGTCAATAGCTGCAGCACACAAATTCTATACTCTTTTCCCAAAGATTGCTGATTTTTTAGCACGCAAAGTTTTTAATTATAAATAACCTCCTTTCAATTCTACATAAGAAGTGAGAAGTGAATGATAACAAGTAAATACAATTGGAAAAATATTGAAAAAGAGCCAGATGATGGCTTTTTTGAAGTGACAAAAAAAGAAAATATAACGGCATTAGCCAGCAAAATCCTATACAGTCGTGGCGTTGACAACGACGAAAAACTAGCTCAATTTTTATCGAATGATTTGTCACAACTTCACGATCCATATCTTTTGCACGATATGGACAAGGCAGTTGCCCGCATTCGTCAAGCTATTGAAAATTATGAACAAATCTTGGTTTATGGTGACTATGATGCCGACGGGATGACCAGCGCTAGTATCATGAAAGAAGCGTTGGAAATGCTTGGGGCTGAGGTTCAAGTCTATCTTCCTAACCGATTTGTTGATGGTTATGGACCAAATGAATCGGTTTATAAGTATTTCATCGAGCAACAACAGGTTTCTTTGATTATTACGGTGGATAATGGCGTAGCTGGACATGAAGCTATTAGCTATGCACAAAGTCAAGGAGTAGATGTCATTGTTACTGACCACCATGGCTTACCAGCAGAGCTTCCAGACGCATTTGCCATTGTACATCCAGAGTATCCAGAAGCTAACTATCCTTTTAGATATTTAGCAGGATGTGGTGTTGCCTTCAAAGTGGCTTGTGCCCTATTAGAATCCATCCCAACCGAAATGTTAGACTTGGTTGCTATCGGAACGATTGCCGATATGGTTAGTCTAACAGATGAAAATCGTATCATGGTAAAGGTTGGGCTTGAAATGCTCAAGCAGACCGAACGCATTGGTCTCATGGAGCTTATGAAAGTATCTGATATTGACATGTCAGATGTTAATGAGGAAACTGTTGGGTTTAAAATTGCACCGCAGCTAAATGCTCTTGGTCGTCTAGATGATCCAAATCGAGCTACTGAATTATTGACTGGTTTTGATGATGAAGAAGCGCTAAGTATTGCGCAAATGATTAATGCCAAGAATGAAGAACGTAAAGAAATTGTTCAAAAAATTTACGATGAAGCCATGGGCATGGTTGATCTTGACAAGCCTGTGCAGGTGTTGGCAAAAGAAGGCTGGCATCCAGGTGTTCTAGGAATTGTCGCTGGTCGTATTTTGGAGCACATTGCTCAGCCAGTTATTGTCTTAAACATTGAAGACGGTATGGCAAAAGGCTCTGCTAGAAGTATTGAGGCAATCAATATCTTCCATGCACTTGATGACCACCGTGATTTATTTGAAGCTTTTGGTGGACATGCTGGTGCTGCAGGAATGACCTTGCCAGTTGATAACTTAGAGCAATTGTCACAAGTTTTATGTGATTACATTGCTGAAAATGATATTAATTTAGCTCAGAAAAAGACTTTGATCATTGATGAAGTGCTGGACTTGTCAGAAATTGATTTGGACACTGTTAAAAGTCTTGAGAAGATCGCACCTTTTGGGATGGATAATGCTAAGCCAGTCTTTGAAATCAAAGACCTTACCGTTAAACAAGCACGTACCATGGGGCAAAATGGCACTCACTTGAAATTAAAAATTGCTCAAGGAAGTACGGCGGTTGACCTTGTTGCCTTTAACCAAGGTCATTTGGTACAAGAATTCCAGCAAGCGCAGAACCTGTGCCTTGCCGTTACTTTGTCAATCAACAAATGGAACGGGCAAACCACAGTTCAGTTGATGCTTGAAGACGCGCGTGTTGACGGCGTTCAGTTGATTGATATTCGTTCCAAAAATGCCAGTCTTCCTGAACGTGTTCCTGTTTTGAGTGAAGACACCAGTGCCGGTGAAGTGGTTGTACTAGATATTCCTGATAAGGCTGAAGAACTCAAATCCCTTTTTGTCGGTCGACAATTTGATGCCGTTTACTTTAAAAATCACATCAAACGAGCTTATTATTTGACTGGCTATGGAACTCGCGAACAATTTGCTAAGTTGTATAAAACGATTTATCAATTCCCTGAATTTGATGTTCGTTACAAGCTGAAAGAATTGAGTCATTATCTTAATATTCCTGATATTCTTTTGGTCAAAATGATTCAAATTTTTGATGAATTGGATTTTGTAACCATCACAGATGGAGTGATGGTCGTCAATAAAGGTGCTGAGAAACGCAGTATTTCTGATAGTAAAATTTATCAAAATCTTAAGCAAGAAGTGAAATTTCAAGAGCTCATGGCACTTGGAACGCCACAAGAAATTTATGACTGGTTGATGAACTAGACTAAAAAGTTACGTTGCTTAGCTCAGCGTAGCTTTTTTAGCTTTTTGTCATAGAAAACGTTTACTTAAAAATTGAAAATTTTTTTAATTGAAAACTTTTTTAATTGGAACTATAATGAGACTACAAAGTTGTAGATGACTTTTAAAGTATTTTTTAAAGGAGTTTTTTATGTGTACTGCAATTACTTATACAACTAAAGATAATTACTTTGGTCGAAATCTTGATTTGGACTTTTCTTACAATGAAACGGTAACGATTTGTCCTCGAAATTATCCTTTTTCGTTTAGACACCAAGGAGAAAATAACAGCCATTTTGCCATGATTGGAATGGCAACGGTAGTGGCTGATTACCCACTTTATTACGAAGCAGTTAATGAAAAAGGTTTAGGAATGGCAGGTTTGAATTTCCCTGAAAATGCCGACTATAAAGAAGTAGCAGAAGGGAAAGACAATCTTGCATCTTTTGAATTGATTCCATGGTTCTTATCACAATGCCAATCTGTTGCTGAAGTTAAGAAACTTTGCCAAAATCTTAACGTCACAAATGAAGCATTTAGTGATGATTTTCAACCAAGTCCTTTGCACTGGTTGATTGCAGACCGCAATGAAGCTATTGTGTTGGAATCTGTGGCTAGTGGTCTTAAGGTTTATGATAACCCAACAGGTGTTTTGACAAATAACCCAACTTTTGATAAACAATTATTCAATTTGAACAATTATCGTCATGTTTCTCCAAAAGTTTCTGACAATCTCTTTTCTACAGAAATTACCTTGGACACTTATAGCCGAGGAATGGGAGGCCTTGGTTTGCCTGGGGATTTATCATCAATGTCACGCTATGTTAAGGTAGCCTTTACTAAATTAAATTCAGTAGCAGAAGATACAGAAGTATCTAGTGTTAACCAGTTCTTCCATATTTTGAAATCCGTTGAACAACAAAAAGGGTTATGTTACGTGGATGAAAGCGGCAAATACGAATACACCATTTACAGTTCATGTATCAACACAGAAAAAGGTATTTATTACTACACAACTTACGATAATTCACAGATTACAGCTGTCGATATGCATAAGGAAAATTTGGATAATAACAAGTTAGTTACTTATCCATTGATTAAAGATTGGCAAGTGAATTATCAAAATTAAGGTCTTGAAAATTTATTACCTAAATCCTCTGCTTTTTTTCGAAAAATATGCTATAATGAAATGTAAAACATTTTTTGGCAAAAAGCCCATAGAAAGAAGAAAATGGATTTAAAAAATTATATCGCTACAATTGAAAACTATCCTAAAGAAGGGGTCACTTTCCGTGATATTTCTCCTTTGATGGCAGATGGAAATGCTTATAGCTATGCTGTTCGCGAAATTGTACAGTATGCTACTGACAAGAAGATCGACATGATTGTTGGCCCAGAGGCACGCGGATTTATCGTCGGATGCCCAGTTGCATTTGAACTTGGAATTGGTTTCGCACCAGTTCGTAAACCTGGTAAATTACCACGTGAAGTAATCTCAGCTGATTACGAAAAAGAGTACGGCATTGATACACTATGTATGCATGCTGATGCTATCAAACCTGGACAACGTGTCCTTATCGTTGATGACCTTTTGGCAACAGGTGGTACTGTGAAAGCTACTATCGAAATGGTAGAACGCCTTGGTGGTATCGTTGCTGGATGTGCTTTCCTTGTTGAATTGGATGGATTGAACGGACGTAAAGCACTTGAAGGTTATGATACGAAAGTCTTAATGAATTTCCCAGGATAATTATAGCTAAAAACTATAACTACCTAAAGAAATTATATAATTGAAAACTATATCTCCATCTTTTATAATATTACTTAAATATAATATTATAGAGTGGAGATATTTTCATGCCAATAAAACTTGATAAAGAATTACCGGCCTTAGACATTTTGCGCAAAGAGAATGTCTTCATCATGGATAATAAACGAGCAAAGCATCAAGATATTAGACCGATGGATTTTCTCATCGTTAACTTGATGCCAACAAAAGAAGTGACAGAGACACAACTCTTGCGTTTGCTAGCCAATACGCCTTTGCAGATTAATGTTGAATTCCTCTATATGACTAGTCACGAGTCAAAAAATACAACGGCTGAGCATTTAGAAACCTTCTATAAAACTTTTGCGGATGTTAAACATAAGTATTATGATGGGTTGATTATCACGGGTGCTCCAGTTGAAACTTTGGCTTATGAGGAAGTGGATTATTGGGATGAATTGTGCCAAATCTTTGATTGGGGAAAATCTCATGTCTATTCAACCTTGCACTTGTGTTGGGGAGCGCAAGCTGGACTCTATTACAAATATGGTATTAAGAAGGTTTTGCTAGAGGAAAAATTATCAGGCATCTTTTCTCAAAATGTCAAACAACCTTCTAATCCGATTGTCCGTGGGTTTGATGACTGCTTTATGGCGCCGCATTCTAGGTATACAGAAGTTCGTCATGAAGATGTTGCTAAGGTTGATCGATTAGAAGTAATTGCTGAAGGTCCCACAGTTGGTTTGTCTATCGTAGCTAGTAAAGATTTGCGCGAGGTTTATAGCTTTGGACATTTGGAATACGACCGTGAAACTTTGGATCTCGAGTACAAGCGTGATGTTAAAGTTGGCAAGAATCCTAATGTGCCTGCACATTATTATGTCAACGATGATCCTGAGCAAGACGTTCCGATGAAGTGGAATTTAGCTGCAACAACTTTCTTTAGTAATTGGATTAATTATGCTGTTTACCAAGAGACGCCTTATCAACTGGAACAATTGGAAAAAGAATCATCTTTTTACGGTTATTTGTGATGAGGTGATTGTCGATCAAATCTTGCTTTATCTTTGTCAGGTTCGGTTTTAGAGGTGATGATTTTTTAGGAATATATTATGAGTTATTTGGAAAATTTTAAATCAGGCAATCTTGTATTGCCGAGTGCTCTTCTCTTTCATTACAAAGATATTTTTAAACGTGCAGATGATTTTTTGATTTGGCAGTTTATTTATCTCCAAAACACGACTAAGATGGATGATTTGGCACCTAGTCAAATTGCTAGCGCGCTGAATAAAACAGTGGCAGAAGTTAACCGCTCGATTTCTGATTTGACTGCTCAAGGTTTGCTTGATATGAAAACTATTGAGCTTGGTAGTGAAATCGAAGTGGTTTTTGATGCGAGTCCTGTTTTGGCACTATTGGATAAATTAGTTTCTGAACCAAAACAAGTTCCTGAAAAACAAGACGTAAATCCTGTGAAAGAACTTGTCGAAGAGTTTGAACGTGAGCTAGGTCGTATGCTAAGTCCATTTGAATTGGAAGATTTGCAAAAAACTATTCGTGAGGATAAAACGGATCCAGACCTAGTGCGCGCAGCGCTTCGTGAGGCTGTGTTTAACGGCAAGACAAACTGGAATTACATCAATGCCATTTTGCGAAATTGGCGTCGTGAAGGCATTACAACAATGCGCCAAGTTGAGGAACGTCGTAAAGAGTATGAAAATTCAAAAGTAGGTAAAGTCAATGTGTCAGATGACTTTTTGGCTGCGATGGATTTGTGGAGTGACTAATGAGAGTTGGACGTGAGCGTTTAAAGAAAATCTTAGCTATTATTGGTGACATGTATCCAGAAGCGCGTGGCGAGTTGGAATGGGAGACGCCATTTCAACTGCTTATCGCGGTGATCTTGTCTGCTCAAACGACGGATAAAGCAGTAAATAAGGTAACTCCAAATCTTTGGAAACATTACCCAGAAATTGAGGACTTGGCTAAGGCAAATTTGGCTGATGTTGAGGAGTGTTTGCGAACTATCGGACTTTATAAGAACAAAGCTCGAAACATTATTAAGACAGCAAGAGCGATTTTGCAAGATTTTGACGGGCAAGTTCCTAAGACACATAAAGAGTTAGAAACCTTGCCAGGAGTTGGACGAAAAACAGCTAATGTTGTGTTAGCAGAAGTCTACGGTATTCCATCAATTGCTGTGGATACGCATGTGTCACGCATTGCTAAGCGCCTCAATATTTCTGCGCCAGATGCTGATGTTAAAGAAATCGAAAAAGATTTGATGAAAAAAATTCCAAAGAAAGATTGGATTTTGACGCATCATCGCTTGATTTTCTTTGGACGTTATCATTGTTTAGCTAAAAAGCCTAAATGTGATATTTGTCCAGTTCAAGCCTATTGCAAATACTATAAAGACAATGTGAAAACTAACTAAGCAGCTCACTTGAGTTGCTTTTGTTATGCTTTTGTAAGGAGAAGTTGTTTTTGATATAATTAAAAAGAATGATATTTTAGAAGGAAGAATTATGCAAACAGTATTATCTAAGCGTTTAGCTGCCGTAGCAGAATTTGTACCGCAAGGAGCACGCTTACTGGATGTCGGAAGTGACCATGCGTACTTACCGATTGCCTTGATGGAAGAGGGAAAAATTGATTTTGCTATTGCTGGTGAAGTTGTCAAAGGTCCATATGAATCAGCGGTTCATAATGTTGCTGGCGCTGGTTTGGCAGATAAAATCGTTGTGCGTTTGGCAGATGGTTTGGCAGCCTTTGGAGCATCAGACAAAGTAACAACGATTACGATTTGTGGTATGGGCGGCGGCTTGATTGCTGATATTTTGGCGGCAGGAGTTGAAAAATTAGCAAGTGTAGACCGTCTTATCTTACAACCTAATAATCGTGAAGATGAGCTTCGTGCTTGGTTGATGAACAATGGCTTCAATCTTGTCACTGAAGAAATCATGACAGAAAATGATAAATTTTATGAAATCATGGTTGTTGAACACGGACAAATGACTTTGTCAGAGACAGACTTACGCTTTGGTCCTTTCTTGAACCAAGAAAAATCAGCTGTCTTCAAAGCACGTTGGCAACGAGAATTGAAAAAATTAGAAATTGCTTTGCCACATGTGCCAGAAAATCGTGTCGATGACCGCGCTGCTATTTCACAAAAAATGACAGCTATCAAGGAGGCTATCAATGAAAGCAAGTGAAATCATTGAACGCTACGAAGCATACTGTCCACGTGAGCTTTCTATGGAAGGAGATATTTCTGGTCTCCAAATTGGAACTCTTGATAAAGAAGTTAACCGTGTCATGATCGCTCTTGATGTGCGTGAAACGACAGTGGCAGAAGCAATCGAGAAAAATGTTGACTTGATTATCGTTAAGCACGCTCCCATTTTTTGTCCGCTAAAAGACCTTGTGGCGACTCCCCAAAATCAGATTTACCTTGACTTGGTAAAACATGATATCGCTGTATACGTGAGTCACACAAATATCGATATTGTGCCAGATGGTTTAAATGATTGGTTCTGTGAGCTGTTAGACATTACCGATACAGAGATTTTAAGTCCTACGGCTGATGGTTACGGGATTGGTCGAGTTGGAACGATTGAGGAGCAACCTTTTTCGGAATTTGCTCTTAAGGTTAAAGAAAAATTCAACTTAGATAGTGTTCGTTTGGTCGCATATGGAAACCAAGATAAGCTCATTAATCGCGTAGCTATTTGTGGTGGTAGTGGTCAAAGTTTTTACCGTGAAGCAATGGCAAAAGGGACGCAAGTCTACATCACTGGTGATATTTATTACCATACTGCTCAAGAAATGATTACAAATGGCATGCTTGCTATTGACCCTGGGCATCATATTGAAGTGCTCATGGTTGATAAATTACTTGAGAAATTTAATGCCTGGAAAAATGACAATCATTGGTCAGTAGATTTCATTGCCAGTGAGGCAGAAACAAATCCGTTTTATCATTTATAAATAATTACTGACATTTGTCAGTAATTATTGTTAAAAGCTTGTAAAATTAGGAAATTTAGTGACAGCATTTGCAAAAAATGATAGAATAGTTCTGATAATTGATAATTTATTAATAAAGAGGGAGACCTAACTATGAAAGGTATTATTCTTGCAGGAGGTTCAGGAACACGTCTGTATCCTTTGACTCGTGCGGCTTCAAAACAACTTATGCCAGTGTATGATAAACCAATGATTTATTATCCACTATCAACATTGATGTTAGCAGGTATCCGAGATATCTTGATTATCTCAACACCAACTGATATTCATCGTTTTGAAGAACTACTTGGCGACGGTTCAGAATTTGGTATTTCACTTTCTTACGCTGTTCAACCAAGTCCAGATGGATTGGCACAAGCCTTTATCATCGGTGAAGAATTTATCGGAGATGACAATGTTGCTCTTGTTTTGGGAGATAACATTTACCATGGAGCAGGTCTAAGTAAAATGCTTCAAAAAGCAGCAAGCAAAGAAAAAGGTGCTACTGTCTTTGGTTACCAAGTAAAAGACCCAGAACGTTTTGGTGTTGTTGAATTCGACGAAGATTTCAACGCTCTTTCAATCGAAGAAAAGCCAGAACATCCAAAATCACACTACGCTGTAACAGGTCTTTACTTCTACGATAACGACGTTGTGGAAATTGCTAAAAACATCAAACCAAGTGCACGTGGTGAACTTGAAATCACAGATGTTAATAAAGCCTATCTAGAACGTGGCGACCTTTCTGTGGAAGTTATGGGACGTGGCTTTGCATGGCTTGATACAGGAACACACGAAAGCCTTCTGGAAGCAGCTCAGTACATTGAAACAGTGCAACGTATGCAAAACCTTCAAGTGGCAAACTTGGAAGAAATTGCATACCGCATGGGTTACATTACAAAAGAAGATGTTTACAACCTTGCACAACCACTTAAGAAAAACGAATACGGAAAATACTTGCTCCGTTTGGTTGGAGAAGAATAATGACAGAACAGTTTTTTGGTAAAGAATTAGCAGCACGTAAAATCGAAGCTATCCCAGGAATGATTGAATTTGATATTCCTGTTCACGGTGACAACCGCGGATGGTTTAAAGAAAATTTCCAAAAAGAAAAAATGCTTCCTCTTGGTTTCCCAGAATCATTCTTTGCAGAAGGAAAATTACAAAATAACGTTAGCTTTTCACATAAAAACGTTCTGCGTGGACTTCATGCAGAACCTTGGGACAAATACATCTCAGTTGCCGACGAAGGTAAAGTTCTAGGTTCATGGGTTGATTTACGTGAAGGTGACAGCTTTGGTCATGTTTACCAAACAGTTATCGATGCTTCAAAAGGTATCTTTGTCCCACGTGGTGTCGCTAACGGTTTCCAAGTATTGTCTGATAAAGTATCATACAGCTACTTGGTTAATGACTATTGGGCACTTGAACTTAAACCAAAATACGCTTTTGTAAACTATGCTGACCCAACTCTTGGTATCAAATGGGAAAACTTGGAAGAAGCAGAGGTTTCTGAAGCAGATAAAAATCACCCATTGCTTAAAGATGTAAAACCATTACGTAAAGAAGATTTGTAAGAAGATTTGTAATAAAAATAAAAAAATAATCAGAAAGGAGTGTTCAGTTTTAAGAAACTGAACATGGGACTAAATCTCTGAGAAAAAAGAAAAATCTTCCTAGACACTTGTCGTCTGCGTCAGATTTCCTATTTTTCTACGAGATTTTTCGCGAGCGAAACGTCCCTTTGTATCTTAATTATGTCTGAATACAAAAATATTATTGTAACCGGTGGTGCAGGTTTTATCGGTTCAAACTTCGTACACTATGTTTACAACAACCACCCAGATGTACACGTTACTGTTCTTGATAAATTAACATACGCAGGTAACCGTGCAAACTTGGAAGAAATCCTTGGTGACCGTGTTGAATTGGTTGTTGGTGATATCGCAGATGCAGAATTGGTTGACAAATTGGCAGCAAAAGCTGATGCTATCGTTCACTACGCTGCAGAAAGCCACAACGATAACTCACTAAAAGACCCAAGTCCATTCATCCAAACAAACTTTGTTGGTACTTACACACTTTTGGAAGTTGCTCGTAAATACGATATCCGTTTCCACCACGTATCAACTGACGAAGTTTACGGAGATCTTCCACTTCGCGAAGACCTTCCAGGACATGGTGAAGGCCCAGGTGAAAAATTCACTGCTGAAACTAAATATAACCCAAGTTCACCATATTCATCAACAAAAGCTGCATCAGATTTGATCGTAAAAGCTTGGGTACGTTCATTTGGCGTTAAAGCAACAATCTCTAACTGTTCAAATAACTACGGACCATACCAACACATCGAAAAATTCATTCCTCGTCAAATCACAAATATCTTGTCAGGAATTAAACCAAAACTTTACGGTGATGGTAAAAACGTTCGTGACTGGATTCACACAAACGACCACTCAACAGGTGTTTGGGCAATCTTGACAAAAGGACGTATCGGTGAAACTTACCTTATCGGTGCTGATGGTGAAAAGAACAACAAAGAAGTTCTTGAACTTATCCTTGAAAAAATGGGTCAACCAAAAGATGCTTACGATCACGTAACAGACCGTGCTGGTCACGACCTTCGTTACGCAATCGATTCAACTAAACTTCGTGAAGAACTTGGTTGGGAACCACAATACAATAATTTTGAAGAAGGACTTGAAGCAACAATCAAATGGTACACAGATAACCAAGATTGGTGGAAAGCTGAAAAAGAAGCAGTTGAAGCCAACTATGCTAAAACTCAAAAAGTTCTTGATAAATAATTTAAAAAGCCTATCACATCAAGCTTTTTCAGCTTGTGTGAAGGGCTTTTTTGTAGTTTTGGGGCATTTTTGGGGCATGAATTATATTGAGTTAAGTATATCGACAACTTCAGTTCGCATATTTTTGGTAATATGGGTGTAAATTTGAATGGTTGTTTTTGAATCAGAATGACCAACCCTATCCATAATTGCTTTTAAAGGGACACCCTTTTCAGCCAGAAAGCTAACAAGCGTATGCCTAAAAATATGACTTGTTAAATGTTTAGGGATAGGGGTTGAAAGTCTATTGTTAGCAGCACGGATTGATTTGTTGAATGAGTTGTCTTGAATGGGTATGCCATTCCTGCTAACGAATATATAACCTGTTTTCTTATAACTTTGGCTAGTGTCTTCTTCTAATTTATTTAAGAGTTGAACTTCATTTAAAATCTCCCGTTCCCTCTCTGTTAGAAGAGTCTCACGCCAGCTTGAATTTGTTTTAGGAGTTTGTTTTTGAGAATTTTCATAGCCACTGGTCATGTAATCTAAGGTACCATGAATTTCAATATAATTATCTTTAATATTTTCAGGTCGCAATGCAATTGCTTCACCAAATCGGCATCCATTGTAAACCATAAATTCTGCAAGCAATGCAATCTTTTTTGAAACACTATGCCTATTCATTTCTTTTAATAGTCTGTATAGCTCATCTTTTTCAAGATATTTTTGTGTTATATTTTCAAAATCTTCAATTGTTTTTGGAGGTTTCGAAAGTTTAACGCCAGTTGCAGGATTTTCCGAAACATATCCGATACTGATCGCATAATCAAAAGTTTGTTTAAAGATTTGTTTTATACGTTTTTTCTTATCGAAGCTACCTGGGACGTCATCGACTAAGTTTTGTAAAAATTTAGTAGTTACTTTTGAAAGTAATACCTTTTCATCAATCACTTTCGTCAATCCTTTTACTTTGTACTCAATTGTTTTTTGAGAAGTAGGTTTAAGGCTTGGTTTGTGATGATTCCACCATTCGTTTATAATATCAACTAACTTTGCATCTGTAGTGGTTAGTTTGGCTAGTTTTTCTTTTATTTTTCTATCAAGGATTCTTTGTGCTTCTTTGCGCGATCTTGGTGTGTCACGGTCCATTAAAGTTGAAACTTTTCTCCACTCCCCAGTGTATGGGTGTCTATATCTTTCGACAAAATTTATTTTTCCACTTTTATGGTTTTCAATCCACATTTGTTTTTACCTCATTTCTATGTTAAAATGGGTATAGTAAAGAGGCCTACTACATGCAGGTTTTTACTATACTACCAATTATTCCTTACACTCTAAGTTTGGCGACGGAGAGTGTAAGGTTTTTTAATTTATTGTCAAAGAAGGCGAGGGCGACTCTGTAGGCGCCTGATAGGTCGTCGTATATGGTCATAGGCAGTTCCCTTTGTCTTAAATCTTAATTCAGCAGCTGAATAAGTCGCTTTTGCGATAATGATAGGCTTTTCTTTTTTTATCTTTTTTTCAAATCCAAGATACTCTCTGTCACAAGTTCTTAGCCCATCAATATGTAGGGAAAGATTATCTTTAATTTTATTTCCGAGTGGGTCTAAAACAAAATCTATCCCTTCACGTCTTGCCATTTTTGCTGCGGGAACAAAGTCGCTGTCACCAGCGATTAAAACAATTTGTTCGACCTGTTGTTTTAATGCTAAGGTTAAGATGTCTAAACCGATTTTCATATCAACGCCTTTTTGTTGCACATTAAAGCGAAAATCTTCTTTAACAATTTGGTCGACAGTCTTTGAACCGTTTATGAGTTTCTTTGACACCGCTGGCTTAAGATTAAAATGTGCAACTTTATCGTTCAATTCTCCAAGGCGAAGCGCCACCTTACGCTTATGGCTGAGAATGCTAAAAAATTCGTCTGTCCATTGTTTCATAGTGCTAACAGAAAAATCAATCAGTTCATTATCATAAGGGTGATTAACCTTCTTTTCAAGCGGGGGACAATCGTAATAAAAAATACGATATAACTCATGCCTAGTCTTGTCTTTACTTGTCTGTTTATCATATAAATGGCGTTGGCAATATTGATATAATTCTTCAGCTGCCTGTTTAGGAGTGAGATTCCCTTTTACTTTGGTCATCCGTTTCCTGTAAAAACCACCATCTACTAAAATAGCTATTTTCATTTTCTGCTCCTCAAAACACAAAAAACTCCTGATTTCGTCACTCCCCTTATGGTGGGGGAATTACTCTCAGGAGTGGATTTACTGTTTGATTAAATTTATTCTATAAAATTTATCCAATCTTGTCAACTCTTTTGAGTAAAAAAACTTTATTTTTTCTTAAGTTTCAATATGTGTCAAGTGTTTTATACTAAAAATTTTCTTATCTTATTTATTAACAATTTTTAGTAACTGTTCTTTTTCTGATAAAAAAGATTCCATTTCTTTTTCAATATCTACGTTAAGACGGTTGGCTAACTCAATTAACCACCAGATGTTTTCGGCTAGCTTTTCTTCTAATTGATAAGGTGTCTCATCGTAATAACGCCCTTTACGTGTCATTACTAAGCGGTTTAAATTTCCGATATCATTTGACAAAGCTAATAGATCCTCTTCAATAGACCATTTTTCACCGTGATGGTTAATTTCTAAATTGTGATAAGCATTTCATATGCTTTGGCTACGTTGAAGTAACTCTTGTGATAATAACGTATCCATCTTTTCGTTCTTTCCTTTCTCTACTAATCATTTTTTGTTTTCCTCAACCCACTTTTCGATTTTTTCAATTTGTTTATCAGTTAATGGATTGTTATCGATATGTTCAAGAAGTTCTTGGATAAGTTCCCTAAAATGGTTAGACATAAATCAATATCCCTTCTAACTGTTTAGCTTAAAAAGAACATTTGTACATTGATAGCTTTAATCTTCTAAACTATAATCATTTACTGTAATTTGAATAGTTGAAAAAGTTTTATCTGTTGTAAATTCAAGATTTCGTTTCTCGTTAGCAGCCCAGTTATTTTCATAAATTGGTTGAGTATCAACGGTAGTTCCTTGATCATCAATTAACTTGATATTTAGAGATAAATATTCAAAATTCAACTGAGTAGTATTTTCAGCAGTAGCAGTATAGATATAATATGAAGCAGATTTGTCTGAATTCGCTTCATCCAATGTAAATGAGAGAGAGTCAGCAAATGATTTTATTGTATCTTCATTTTTGTTCTTTGTTTGAACTTCTTTTCCAGATGCTAACAATTCGTCTAAAATACTTTGGTTTTTTTCAGACACTTCAATTTTTTTGATATCATTGATTGCAATTAATTTCGAAGTTCTAGAATCATAATGTTTTTCCCAATTATCATAAAATGAATCTGAACCATACGTTTTAGCAACTTTTAAACCATTTTTTAGTTCATTTATATAAGCTAAAGCAGCTTCTTTAAGTTTGCTATCTTTAAATTTAAGATCTTGATATTTTTCAATAACATCAAGCTCTGTCTGAGTAGCTGTTTCGTATCCTTCTTCAGTCATTACAACGTCAGCATTTGCTTTATCATCAGTATATTTCCATCTGGCATCTAATGCCTTTCCTAAATCAGTAACAAAATCATTATCATAATATTTCACTTCTTTTTTGGTTGATGTTGTTCCACAGCCAGCAACAATAATACTAACAAATAATAAAGATATTACTAAAAACATTCTTTTCATTTTTATTTCTCCTATAACTGATAAAAATTATTTACTTTTAAAGGTTCTACCGCAGTTATTACAGTGCCAGTTGTTTTTTCCGTTCTTACCGACAAGTCCAAGTAGGACGAGTGGCCAAGAAATTAAAAATCCAATACAACCAACACAACCATTGAAATTTTTTCTGTCCTGATGCATAAACTGAATATTAGTACTTCTGCAATATGGACAGCGTTTAGCAAACAATCCCATCTTTTTTCTCCATTCTCAGCTTTTAGTGTGGTTCAGTATTTGCACATATTATACCACCAATTAAGCCATGATTCGTAATTCACGTTCAAACTGTTGCAATGTATGAATTGCAAAATCATCATCGCCACGATACCCCATCACGATGTTAAGGGCGTAATACTCTTCGCAATGACAATTATACATAAGGAAGTTCATTAATCGATTATGAAGAGCAGATTGTGACATTTGTGTTATTTCTTTCAATTGCTCAAAAGTTAATCCATTTTTAATATGTTTGAGTAGTTGTTGATCGTTAAGGTAGAGAATCGAAGCTACTGCATTCGCTTCGTCTTCTAATGGTGCTATTTCTGGCGGATACGATTCACTATATTTAGAACTCGTTTTTGAAACTAATACTTTCTCATAAGCTGAATCCATAAGATGATAATAAATATGACTTAATTCATGTAATATTGTAAACATTACACGTTCTTTATTAACGTCTTGGTTTATATATACAACATATCTTCCTGTTTCGAAATCGGGAATAGTCATACCTGAACAAACAGAACAAAAACTGTAGTCTACTAATTTTAGGGCGTTCTTAGAAGTAAGATGATATTTAAGTTCTGGTTTTTTATTAGGAAACCAAGTATATAGTAAGTCGGATTCAAAATAAACAAAAATAATATTATAATTCGATTCAAAAAAATTAACGATATGTTCGAATCGAACTTGAGAAATACTAATTTCAAAATTCTCCGCAACATCGATAAGTAAGCGATTAGCGTTCTTGTGGTAACGCATATAAGTTTCGCGAGATGGTCGTTTATATTTTTTCAAATGAACACCTACTTCCACAAAGAATCATCTTTAATAAGATTGCGTGCAGTCTTCATCATACCAGATAAAGCTTTATTGAATCGTTCTTTCTCATCTTCCGACATCCCTTCAGTCTCTTTACGGAACATGACAAGTGTTTGTTGTTCTAATTTACTATTAGCAGAAGTTTTTGAATCTGCAGATGTAGCTACATAAGGAATATCTGTTCTTCCTAGCAAATAATCAGTAGATACATTAAAGTAGTCAGCGATTTCTTGTAGACGGTCAGATTTTGGAGTTTTTTCTTTTAAAGTGTATAGGTAATTTACACTAAAACCTAAATCTTCAGCAACTTTTTGTAAACTTACACCTTGCTTTTTAGATAATTCCTTTATTTTTTCGAATGTTGAAAACATTGATATATCAGCCTTTCTTAAGGATGACAAAAAATATTTATAAAAAAGTGTAAAAATCTCTTGACTTATTTTACACTATAATATAAAATAATTTTTGTAAGTTAAAGAGTTAGTAAAGTAACTTGTTAAAACTTATCAAAATTCAATATAGCTTTGGCGGGCGTAAAAGATTGATTTAATAACGTTTTATCAAGTGTTTTCTTTATGGATTCATTTTACACCATAGTATAAATATTTGTCAATAATTTTATAAAATTATTTACTAATTCTTTTGATTTACACTATATATTTTGTGGAAAGGAGCAGAAAGGAGTAGATATGAGTTTACAACACAAAAAATGGATTGCTCTTGTACAAGAAAAAATGTCACAAAAAGGTTGGTCGAAAAGTGATTTAGCACAAGTGTGTGGTGTTTCTTCGGCAATGATTACAAGGCTTTTGAAAGAAGGTTATGGTAGCGATAGTTTTAAATTACTAGTATCAAAAAAACTTGGCATTCGTGAACCTTGGGAAGAATTTGAGGGGTAATGTATGAACGAAATTTTTAATTTTCACGGACAAGAAGTCCGCACAGTAACAGTTGACAATGAACTTTACTTTGTTGGTAAAGATGTAGCAGATATTTTGGGTTATCAAAATGGAAGTCGAGATATTAATCGACACGTTGATGAAGAAGATCGTCAAAACTACCAAAATGGTACTTTTGGAAATAGAGGCGTTACCATCATCAATGAATCTGGTCTTTACTCGCTTATCTTATCTAGTAAGTTACCGCAAGCAAAAGATTTTAAACGTTGGATTACGTCAGAAGTCTTACCGACAATTCGTAAACATGGCATGTATGCAGTAGATGATTTGCTTGATAATCCTGATATGGCTATTGCAGCATTCCAACGTTTGAAAGAAGAACGTCGGCTACGTTTACAAGCACAAGAAGAAGTAGCTCAAAAGAATCAAATGATTCAGGAATTACAACCAAAAGCAACTTATTATGATTTGATTTTGCAAAGTGAATCTTTGGTAGCTATTTCAGTGATCGCTAAAGATTACGGTATGAGTGCTAAAAAGTTAAATAATTTATTGCATGAATTAAAAGTGCAATTCAAACAAGGTAGTACGTGGCTACTATATCAAAAATATGCTGATAAAGGATACACACAATCTAAAACACATACGATTGATGCAGAACGTAGTCGAATGCATACATATTGGACGCAAAAAGGACGTTTATTTATCTATGATTTGCTCAAAAATAAAAAAGGTATCTTACCTAAAATTGAGCAAGAAGCTTAACGATTAATTTCGCCACTCTCAGCTAGTAGTTACAGCTCTAGCAAGTTATTATCCTTATTATATTATTTTTACGCGGTTTAATTTATTCATGGTCTCCTATATAAATATCTATCAGATATGTATTTCCTCCAAAAATACATGACATTATCACAGAGACTTGCTAGAGCTATAACTGCTAGTTGAGAGCAGTAGAACACAAAAGAAAGGAGCAAACATGAAACCAAAACGTTATCCGTATAGCGGAAAGAAAAAGCAACCTCATGAAGAGATTGCTAAGTTAAAAATTGGTTCTAACATGGTTAAAATCACTGCGAAAAAGATTACTTTTTCTGGGGCACTAGAGTCCCATCAGATTTTTTAATCAAGAGCCATTCTGGATTAATCTCAATACTTGCAGTTCCGCTATCTAGCTCTGCAACAAACCAAAATCCGTTTGGATAAGTTGTTTTAATTTTGGAGTATCCAGGGCGAAAATCGATAATTTCCTTTTTGATTTCATTAAAATCTACCTCAAAGTTAGAGGTGTCGATATTAACATGAACTTGTTCAGACACGCCGTTGCCTCCTTTCTGTAAAACTTAACTCTCAGGAAATCGCTTGGTTTGGTAGTTAAAGTTTTTTACCTGATTGTCATATCTATATTATAGCAGAAAGTAGAATTAATCACAAGATGTAGTGAGTAAAATTAAAAACAGATACAACATATTGTGGTTTGGTGAAGATATGTGGAAAAAATTAAATCATATTTTGATTGAAAAAGGAATGACAAAAAAAGAACTTGCGGAAAAAGCAGGAATTAGTAAAAACACAATCCAAAACATTCGGAATAGTAAAATCTCATTTCGAAATATGGTCAAAATCGCTGACGTTTTAGATGTCAGTCTAGACGAATTCAGAAAGGATAACACATGAAAGAAATAGAAAAAATTTTTCCTTATCAAGAAAAGGAGATTCTTAGTGAGGTAACGACTTTGCAAAAGTCACTGTATTGCCAAACAGAGCATCTATCAGACCAGTTAACAAAAAAACTCCATCACCTAGAGGACTATAACAGTCCAATTGATGATGAAGCAATTAGATTGGCTGAAGTGACAGCCGAATTTTACAAGTTATTAATCCAGTCTCCTAGTATTGGAGCAGTTGTCAAGGAGATTGTGAGCGAGGGACATAAGCGTTAGGGCTGTAAGAGCGTCATTAAGATTATCTGGATTGTAGTATCTGAGTTTATGAGCTTTAGAGTTGCGATAAAGGTGAGCGATTGTAAGTAGCAAATTTTTTAATCCTTTGTACTCACTTTGTTCGTCTAGAGTCTGTAATTTATTGCCATTGATAATCACGATAGGTTCTTTTAGTTTGAAGCACTGGTCTATCAGACTAGCTGAGTCCATTGACGAACCTGTTAGCAGACGAATGCGGTGGAAAACCCCTTTACTTGCTTCAAATACGGCATGGAAATAGTTTTCTTGTAAGAGTTCTTGAGTGCAAAACTTTAAAACATGAGAGTGTACTTTTAACTCTTTCAATCTACTATCAAGTGTTTCAAAGCGTTTTTTAGCTTCGCATAAAGTTTTTGAAGTAGTAGTACTAACAATTTTTCCGTTCTCTGATACAATCAAGCCTTTTAGTGAAAGCGGAATGTTAAGAGCAGTTCGTAACTGTTCAAAAATTGAAACTTGATTAATGTATCTTAAAGGGTTGCATATGTATTCAATCACAAATCTAATATTATCTGTATTTTGGGTTTGGTTTAATATATCAGACATCAGATTATGTACTCTCTTATGTTTGTTTAGCCTAGAGTCTTGGTCGTTTTGGGGATATCCTAAAACTTCTCCCATTCTAGTAATTTCAGAATGTGAAATATAATCAGATAGTATTTGGCTGATTGTATCAATGAATTGCGTATCAATGTTTATCATAGTAAACCTCGTTTTTATTCCATTATATCAAACTTAGAAAGGATAACACATGAACAAATTAATCAATGTAACTTTAAATGAAAATCAAGAGCCTGTTGTTTCAGGTCGTCAACTTCACCAGGTTTTAGGAGTTAAGACGGCTTATAAAGATTGGTTTAAACGTATGACCGAATATGGTTTTACTGAAAATGAAGATTTTTTGCTGCTCAAAAATGAGCAGCAAACAGGACGAGGTGGGCATAACAAAATTAACCACGTCCTTAAATTGGACATGGCAAAAGAAATCGCAATGATTCAACGTACCGACAAAGGGAAAGAGGTCCGTCAGTATTTCATTCAGGTCGAAAAAGACTTCAACAGTCCTGAGAAAATCATGGCTCGAGCTCTTAAAATTGCTGACCGTAAAATTATTAAACTTGAAGCAACAATCGAAGAGCAAAGACCTAAAGTTATTTTTGCTAACGCAGTTAGCGCAAGTCATACGTCTATTTTAGTCGGTGATTTCGCTAAGCTCATGCGTCAAAACGGTTTGAATTTCGGTCAGAATCGCTTATTTTTGTGGTTGCGCCAAAACGGCTATCTTATTAACAGGAAAGGTAGCAGTTGGAACATGCCAACACAAAAAGCAATGGATTTAGGTCTGTTTGAAATTAAAGAAACGACTATCAATCACTCAGACGGTCATATCAGCATTAATAAGACACCTAAAATTACAGGTAAAGGGCAATTGTATTTTGCTGATAAGCTACTGAATAACATTGCTTAATTAACTGTGCTTCTCAGGCTGGTTGATACGGCTCTAGTAGGTGATTACTCATAAATATCAATTTGACTATGTTTGATTTTCCTTTACCAATATAGATTTTTTAATCATTTACACGATAGTATCTTCTATTTATTCTTTAATCGGTTGAAAAGTGCCTACTAGGGCGATACCAGCCAGTCTGAGAGCATAAAAAAACGACTGACGGCAATCAGTCGCATAACAAAAATAAACTTAACTAGATTATATCACATTTAAAAGGAGTGTGTTATGCCGAAAGCAAATATAACGTATAAAGCTGTTGGCAACGATGAAAAAGCCGAATGGGGTGATTATGACCATCTCATGCAACGCTGGGAGGGCTTAACTAAATCAGTTGCGAAACAATGGGCAGCTGAAATGCGTGAGCATCCAGAGTTTAGGAAATATGTCGACAATCCAACGCATAAAATTGTTTTCATCAATTATGAAGGTTTTGCACTTTTCGTAAAGTGGAAATCACGTAACAGATATTTATCAAAAAAAGAAACGTTAGCTGAAATGCTTAAGAACATGAAATTAGAAACAGGAGTTTAACATGACACATTTAATTATCGCAGTCGCAGTTTTAGCGTTCGCTGAAGTAACGACATTAACAGTGTTCGGTAAACGAGCACGTAAGAAAGAAGAACCAGTCAAACCTAATTATTCAGGTTGGGAAGCGAGTGCAATTGCATATAACCGTGCTCACGGTTTGCCAGACGATACGATTTAAGAGGTACTAAATGGAAAATGAATACTTTGACACAGACGAAATCATGCTAATCGGCTTTGACACAGATGGCTGGCACGGGTGCTGGGGCGCAAAAGAAGAAGAGGGTGATTAGGTGGCAAAAACCAACAGACGATATTATTGGATACAGCTAGCTCAAGATTTTTTTAAATCAAAAGAAATGAAACTATTACGTAAAATGCCTGGTGGCGACACTTACACAATTATCTACTTAAAACTAATGCTTATTAGTCTTGAGGATAGCGGCAAAATCTATTTTGAAGAATTAGCTCAAGACTTAGCAGAAGAAATGGCACTACTGATTGATGAGGACACAGAAGCCGTCAGAATGACATTGATGTTTTTAACTAAAAAAGGACTACTCACTAGACATAGCGATTATGAGTTTTTTCTTGAACAAGTACCAGAAATGATAGGTTCTGAAACTGCTAGTACAAGGCGTTCTCGCAAACATAGAGAACAGAAAGCGTTGCAATGCAACACCAATGCAACAAAGTGCAACGGAGATATAGATATAGATAAAGAGATAGAGTTAAAGAAAGATATAAATATAGATATAAAGTCAGAAGTAGATACTAGAGAAAATCAATCTGCTACTGCTGATGAAAAATCTGATTTTAATATTTTTGAATACTATCAATCTAGAATTGGAGTTCTTGACGGTTATCAATCACAAAAGCTAAACGATTATATCTACATAGATAATTTATCTATAGAATTGGTTAAACGAGCAATTGACAGAGCGGCTGACAATTCTAAACGTAATTTTGGCTATGTCAATTCAATTCTTAAGAATTGGGCTCAAAACGGCATCAAGACAATTGTTCAACAAGACGAAGAACAACGCGATTTTGATGTCAAAAAAGCACAACGTACTTATTCTAATCAGCAACCATCCAAAACCAATGTACCCGATTGGGTTGATGAAGATTACAAATATGAAGCAAGCGTAGATGAACAGGCACAGCTTGATGAACTCAAAAAATCACTAATGGAGGACTGAATATGGACGTAAAAGAAACATTGCTAGAGCAACAAGCAACAATTGACCGTATCGAAACACTGAAAGAGGAATTGCATCATCTTTCAAAATTTGGTTTAGGTCTAAGTGAAACAAAACTCTTTCCGATAAACAGTGCAACTAAAGCCTCATTATCAACAATGCATTTGCTATCACACGTTATCGAGGATGTGCTAGATGGTGCAGAGCCAAGACAAGCATTTAAACAAGCATTTACGCTATAAACGAGGAATAAACATGAAAATTGAATTGTTATATGTATTTAATGGTTATCGCAAGTTTCATCTTGGTTTTTATGACGATATGCACCAAGCAATTAAATCGCTCAAAAATCATGTTTATGCTTATTCAGCTATTTCAGAACCACGCTTTAGAAAGTCAATGAGTGGAAATAGCATTCGCATTGATTATGGTGCTAAGACTTGCTTTTATTTGCTAGAAGCTAGAAAGGTCAGCTAATGCAACACGGATTATTTGGAACGTTTGATTACGATAATTGGCTAAGTACGTATGAGGACCACGAAGAAGTATTTCATTGTGATGAAGACGAGGCTTATGACCGCTGGAAAGATGATCAGCTAGAAGATTGGTAAAGAGGAGAAAAAATGACAACAACAGAATTAACACAGCGACAAATTACGTCAAGTGTGGCTAACCGAATTGAAGAAATGAAAGGCGAAGGCTTGCTAGTAGCGCCAAATTACAGTGTAAGTAATGCTCTAAGCTCTGCCTATTACGCTTTGACGAATTCAAATAGCGGCAATTTGCTAGGAAAATGTACGCAAGACAGCATTTACAACGCCTTGCTTGATATGGTTACACAAGGTTTAAGTCCAGCTAAAACTCAATGCTATTTCATTCCTTACGGGAACAAAGTCAAATTAACACGTTCGTATTTTGGAACGATGAAAGTCGTTAAACAGTTGCCTGAAGTCAAAGATATTTACGCTCAAGTGATTTATGAAGGTGATGACGTTGAAATTAAGAACGTCGAGGGTCACAAGGTGCTAGTCAAACACGATACTAATTGGCTGAATCAGGATAATCCAATCATCGGTGCTTACTGTATCATCGAAAAAAACGATGGTGAGAAAGTTTTGACAATCATGACCAAGAAAGAAATTGATAAAGCTTGGGCCCAATCGAAAAACAAGTCAATTCAAAACAACTTCCCGCAAGAAATGGCAAAACGTACTGTAATCAATCGTGCTGCTAAACAGTTCTTTAACACAAGCGACGACAATGACTTGTTCATTGACGCGGTCAATCGAACGACAGCGAACGAATATGATGACGAACGAAATGTCAAAGACATAACACCAGAACAAGACGACAGTGACAGCATTGACAGTTTCCTTGGTGAACCATTGCCAGAAGCTGCTGACGAAGAAACAAAACAACCTAAAGATGTGACACCAGTCGAAGACACCCCTCAGGAGTTCACAGAAGCCCCAGAATCGATCGAAATGTCTGAACCTGATAATTTACATGAACCAGAGCAAACAGAGCTATTTGAGCAGCTAGGAGACCTATATGACTAAACTAACAGATGAGAATTATTATCAAGACAAAACTTACTTGTCTAATTCACGATTTAAGCAATACATGCAATGTCAAGCTAAGGCTTACGCCGTTGATAATGGCGAATGGGTAGAAGACCGAGACGAGACCGCTCTTTTGGTCGGCAACTACGTACATAGCTACTTTGAATCCGAAAAGGTTCACGACGCTTTTGTTGAAGAAAACAAAGAAAAAATCATTGCCAAGACAGGTAAGAATAAAGGAAATCTTAAAGCTGATTTCGTTGTCGGCGAAAAAATGATTAACGCTTTGAAAAATGACGATAATTTTAACCGTTTATATCACGGCTATCCAAGTGATGATGTCAAAAAAGAAATGATTGTTATTGGTGAAATCGAAGGAGTGCCGATAAAAGGCAAGCTTGACAGTATCAACCTATCTCGCGGCTACTTTGTTGACCTGAAGACAATGAGGTCAATCTATAACGAAGAATGGAACGCAGACTTACGCAAGAAAATGCCAGCGGCAGTTAACAATATCTTGAATTTCGGTTATAACGGACAGCTTGCTCTCTATCGTGAGCTACTGAAACAGATGACAGGCCAAGAGTTTAGGCCACTTATCATTGCTGTTTCAAAAGAGAACGTTCCTGACAAGGAATTTATCAAAGTTGATGAAAATTGGCTTGAAGAGGGTCTTGACTATATCAAAGACAATGTCAAAGAAGTCTGGGACGTCATTCAAGGTAAGCAAAAACCTAAAAAATGCGGTCATTGCGACTATTGCAAAGCTCAAAAGAAACTTTCTAAACTTATTAGCTTAAATGACATGATAGGAGATTAAAAACATGCAAATGGAACACGTTACAGATAGCGTCACTATCTATTCGGACGGAACTAACTTGCAGGTCATTCATGACCTTGGCCCTGAATTCGTCTTAGATTTCGAACTCGAAAAAGAACCAGCCTATAATATCGATAATTTAGGCAAGACAGGCTACAGCTATCACCTAAGACCATTCTTTAGTGTTTCTGGGTTCTGCTCAAAAGGTAGTGATGACCTTCATCGGTTAAAATGGGCCATCTTACAATTTCAAGAATTTAAAGATTATTTAGTAGAGAATCAAGTAGAAATGCTTGAATGGTATTTCAATCCGAAAGGAGAAACAGAATGATTGAATTTGTTAAAGAAGCAGGAATCGCGTTTGTTTGGTTATTCTTAGGTTATCTATTGGGTGAACGCCAAAGTAAAAAATAAGCCTCGGAATCGGCTCAAAAAGTGACCTAGAAAGTACGTGTCGGTTAACAGGACGACATGTAAAGAATTTCAGCGGGCGCAAGCCCTACTCACACAATTTAAAACGTGCCCGCTTTTGTTTTTGAGGAGAAAAAATGAAAGAAGAACTTATCAAACTGACGCAAGAAGATTTTGAGGGATACGCTAAACATAAAATCTCAGAGCACCTTGAAATTAAATCGTATGAAGTTTATATGGTTTGGTTTAATTACACGCTTAGTAATATGAAAGGGTTGTTTAGCTTTGACAGTAAGAAAGCTTATCCGATGAGCAATCCAAACTCAAAACTTCCAGATTATGTGGAAGTAACTTATAACAGCAAAACGCACGAGTTTTATTTCGATTGGTACACGAAAGAGCGACAAGAAGTCACTCACGTCGCTTTTGAGATTCTGGGGCTTACTGATGAAATTTGAGTTTATTTTATCGAATACCAAGAAGCAAAAACAGATGTTAAACGCCAATGACCGCCCACATTGGACGCAAAAGGCCAAAATCACCGCATTTTTACGTGCTACAGCTGTTAGAGCAGGTCGACAATGTAATTGTACCCCCTACTCAAAAAAGCGCCCTTGTGGGCTCGTAGTGACGATTTACGCCCCTACAAAAAGACGACTTGACCCACCCAACTTTTATCCGACAGTAAAAGCGCTTGTTGATGGATTGACAGACGCCGGAATCTGGACGGACGATAACTCGGAAGTCATTAAGTTTATGACTTTTAAACGAGGTGGACCAAGCGAAATACCCGGAAAATATAGGGTTAGATTGGAAATAAAGGAATTATGACAAGAAAATTTATTGTTAGAGAATACAGCCCAAAGCTTAGAACAGCGACTTGGTTCGCTACGGCCAAAGATTTTAAAGAAACAGAGTTTAAAACAAGAAAACAAGCTCTAAAATACCTAGAAAAAGCTCGTAAAGAGCCCGGACAGATAGAATACTATGAGGTGGTAAGTTGAAAGCTGAAAGATACATGTTTTTAAGTATGTTGTTATCGTTTACAATCGTCGTCACAGTCGTCTTCTTTACGATTGAGCTAGGAATGCAAAAGACTGTTTATAACAACAAAATTACTGAGATGAAGCTTGAAAACACTAAACAAAAATATGAAATCAAGCGATTAAAGGACAACCAAACGATTATCTATCACGCTGATAACTATGGGGGAGAGTACGATTATGAAAGTACGGTTCACACTAACAAATAGTGAAATTGAGGAAATCGAGGTATTAGAGAATGAAGAATAAAAAGATCGCAGCTTTGGCAGGTGCAGCGCTCATGACAATTGGTTTAGCTACATTGTCAGGTTGCTCTACAGAATCAGATAAAGTCTCTTATAACATTAGCAAAGAAGCTGATAATTTCAACGTTCGCAGACGTGTAGCAGTTATCAATACACGTACTGACAAGATTGAATTTAAGATAGAAGGTCTTATCTCAGTTGATACGTCAAACAGCAAGAAGTTAGTCGTTATTGCTGAAGTATCAAAAGGAAAATACAGAAAGCACTTAATCAACATGACTAAAAATAACATGTACGTCGTCGAAGATTTAACAGACGGAACGAAAGTCAATAAATACAAGTACGAAGTTGAGTACATGCCTGAAAGCATTCTTCCTGTAACAATCACAAATAACGAGTGAGGTGCTGACAATCGAGGAGGAAAAGGATAATGTTTGATTTTTGGGAAGCTTTAAAATACGTAATCAAGGAAAAGATTAGCCAATTCAAGCTGGGTGTGCGTCGTTTCTTCTGTAAACATCATTATGTTGAGGAAAAATACTTTGGCATGGAGTGCCTGGAATTTATTGTGACGGCGTTAAATGTACTAAATGTGGCAAGACTACTGAAAAAGAAGATTGGATGACGATTTATGACGAAAAAGATTGAATAATTTAGGTGATATGATGCGAAAGGAGATTGAATGCATGCGACTCTTTAAAGAAATTGATAAGTCTTTAACTAAACGAAACGCTTACGAGGTATTATCTCTTTATCGTCGTTATTCGCGCATGGCTGGGGAAGAATACACACCCAAAATTACAGCTACGTATTCACTAGAACCCAAAGCGGCAGGATTCAGCAATAGCAAACAAACAGAGATACAAGTAACCAGACGAGTGGCAGCTTGGGACGAAATGCAAGCAATTACGAAAGCTATCAATCGTATTATTGACCCGTTTGTCAGACAGATTTTAATCGAGAAGTATTGTAAGTGGCAGATGAAGTCTGATTGCGCTATCTACATGGAATTGGGCTACTCGGAAAGTGAGTTTTATCGTATGTTAGAGCGAGGAGCGATTGAGTTCGCTGAAAGCTATCGAGGTGGGGAGTTGTTAGTCTTCCGAATTGGGAGAGAAAAGCGAGAAAACAGCTGGGATAGTGACGTTTGTGAGTGTTAAAATTATATTGTACAAAAATAACATAGAGCGCGACCTGTCACCTGCGTTAAAGCGGTCGCGTCGCAACATACAGGAGCTTGCCGTAATGCGAAAGCTAGCAGCACTATAAGTTGGTAGGAACATAGCTCAGATGGTAGAGCAACTGACTTTTAATCAGAGGGTCACTGGTTCGAGCCCAGTTGTTCCTGTTGCATTTATTGCAAAAATCCATATTTTTTATCAGAAAGCCTATTATACTATTGAGTAAAGGCTTTTTTAATAGTATGATTAAAATGATAAAAATATATGGAGAAATAAATTATGAATTTAGAAAGTGAAAAAAGAATTACTTTGCATATCTCGGGTGAAGCAATGGACGATAAAAAAGGGTACGAGTTAAAATATATCATAAAGTCGTTGCAAAACTTTGAAAAAATATCGCAAAAAACATATTTATTTTTAACTAACCAAAATAGAATGACGATAGAGAATGCTGAAGATTTTAAAGTATACATAACAAATATTAGGCCAGGTTCTTTTAAAGCCGATGTTATTCTTTTTTGTCAAACTTATATACTACCATTGGTTCCAATCGTTGGTGATCATGGTGATTTGGTTTGGGAGTGTATTTTGAATTCTTTTGATTTTTTAAAAAGGGTTTCTGCAGCCAAGAAAGAGGGAAAAAGTGTGAACATTGAAAATAACGGAGACAAGGCGATAGTTATTGTGAATAATGGCAATGACGTAACTATTAATCATTATGAGTATCCAAATTATGTACCAGAATTAGGACAACAGCTAGCGCCTTATTTTACAGACTTAGCTACAGTTGTCAACTCAAAGGTGGAGACCGTTAATTTTGGATCTGACAAGGGGGAGTTAACCTTGGATTCTAATAATGCTAATTTATTTAAAAAACGATCTTACCTAACCGAGGAAACATTTGAGATATCTGGTGAAATAACAGTATTAAACTCTCATAGTTATACAGGTAAAATAAAAATATCAGATAATCAATTTTTTGATGATGGCGAGTATAACTTTGAAGTTGCGAAAGGGTTGCGCTATCCAGAATTTTTACAATCAGGGGTGTTGCATAGAGTTGGTTATGTTTGCTGTAAAAAGATAGTTTTTGATCCAACAAGTCCATTAAGTGAAAAAATAGTTGGAGTTAAAATTTTAGAAAAGTTATAAGATATATCCAGTCACACGTTTGTGTGGCTTTTTATTTTAGATTGGAGGTGATGGAAAATCACTAAATTAACTTTAAAACAACAACGTTTTGCAGATGAGTACATCATCTCTGGTAATGCAACGGATGCAGCTGTTAAAGCGGGTTACGCTACAAGGTCAGCTAGGGCAATTGGTCAAGAAAACTTGACAAAACCTGACATAAAATCTTACATTGATGAACGCTTATCTGAAATCCAATCAGAAAAAATAGCTAATCAAGAAGAAGTCATGCAAGTTTTGACTTCGGTCTTACGTGGTGAACGTGAAGAAGAAGTTGTTGAATTAAATAAAGAAACTGGTATGTTTGTTAAAACGACCAAAAGGCCCGATACATCAGCTGTTATTCGTGCAGCAAACGAAATTATGAAACGTTATCCACTGCCTAAAGAGATTAAACTCGAAGCCAACGTCACAACAAACAAACTTGACGGTATTTTGGCACAGTTAGAAGATGATAGCTCATGAGCAACATGATTCTATCTGATAAATATAAAGCGTTCTTGCGACACAATGCTAAAGCCGAAGCTCTTGAAGGAACAACAGCTGCTGGAAAGACAACGGTTGGTGCTTTTAAATTCATGTTAAAAGTCGCTAAGTCATCTAAAAAGTTACACTTTATTGCTTCAAAATCAATTGGTGACGCGGAAAAGAACATTATTAATTCTGATTTGGGGATAGTTGATATTTTCGGAGAGTTGGTCGATTATCGTGGGAATGGTAGTCTTGATTATAAAATTCCACATTTGGTTTATCACGTCGATAACAAACCAGAGAACGATAAGATTGTTTTCGTTCTTGGGTATGAGGATAAAACCAAATGGAAAAAGGCACTTGGTTCGCAATTTGGCTGTGGTTACATTGACGAAATCAACACGGCTGATACAGACTTTGTTCAAGAATCAACTATGCGCTGTGACTATTGGATGTGCACCATGAACCCAGACGACCCAACATTACCGATTTATGAGCAATACATCAATCGTTTTCGTGCCTTGCCAGAATATGAACAAGATACGCCAAAGGAAATTCAAGAAGAATTAGACAAACAACCAGCGCAGCCAGAATGGACGTACTGGTTTTTTAATTTCGACCATAACGCAGGACTGCCAGAGGATAAAAAACAACAGATTATCAATACAGTAGCCCCTGGGACTAAGATTTACAAAAATAAAATCTTAGGGCTTCGTGGTCGGTCGGAAGGTCTTATTTTCTCTATGTTCGAGAGACAGCGCAATGTCATTACGCGTAAGCAAGCTAAATCGTTTAGCTATGCGCAGTTTTCGTGTGGTGTTGATACGTCTTATTCTGAACAGTCAAATGACACAATCGCTTTTATTTTTCAAGGTATTACGCGAGACGGTAAGCTAGTAACACTTACCGAACGAGTTTACAACAATAAAGATTTGAGTGGTGATAAGATAGCGCCGTCAGATACAGTTGAGCTACTACATAAGTTCTTAAGCGACTGTAAGGACGATTGGGGCTTTGCACGTAGGATTTACGTTGATAACGCAGACCAAGCAACAATTATGGAATTGAGGAAATACGCTAATAAATATGGTCTGCTATACGAGTTCATGAATGCGAACAAGAAAGTCAAAATCATTGACCGTATAAATTTAATGGCTGGATGGATGAAACAAGGTTACTACTTTGTCGTTGATGACTGTGAAAATCATTTACATGAATTAGATGTCTACAGCTGGAAAGAAGGCAAGGATGAGCCAGAGGATAGAAACGACCACACCATCAATGCTTGCCAGTATGGCTTTATTCCGTACATCAAAATGATTGGTGAAAGGCAGAATAATTCTAACCAGTTCGATACGCTTCGGGCTGGTTTTGGTTTGTAATGAAAGGATATTATGACATATAGAGAAACTTTTGTAGATAGCACAGGGAAGAACAAGACTCTTGAGCTACGTTTTCATCGTGAAGCGCGTATGAGGTACAGTGTTCATGATTTAGATACGTTATTTGCTGATGACTATCGCTTACTTAAGGAAATACTACATCACCACGAAACAATACAGAAACCACGTATTCAAGAACTGCTTGACTACGCTGAGGGAAATAATCACGATATCAGCAAAGCTGGTCGACGTCGTGATGATGACATGGCAGACACTCGTGCCATTCATAATTTTGGACGTGCAATTGCTGTATTCAAACAAGGGTATTTGGTTGGCAATCCTATTCAGGTTTCTTATGAGGATGACAGCTATCAGGAACAATTGGACGAATTAGCTAAGCAAAATGATTTCCACCAGCTAAACCGTTCACTAGTACTTGATTTGTCTAAGACCGGTCGTGCTTATGACTTGGTTTATCGTGCACAAGATGATACGACACGAGCAGTTAAGCTAGATCCGTTAAGGACATTTGTCATTTATGACGACACTCTGGAGATGCACAGTGTCGCTGGTGTACGTTACTATCAAGCTAATCCGTTTGATGATAAGAAAAAGATTGTTGAAGTTTACACGCCAAGTAACATTATGACGTTTGAATATGACGGTACACTTAACGAAATCAACAAAACCCCACATGCGTTTAAGTTAGTTCCAATCACGGAATATATGAATAATTCAAACGGGTTAGGTGATTATGAGACAGAGCTGTCATTGATTGACTTGTACGACGCTTCTCAATCTGATACAGCTAACTATATGCAGGACTTATCAGACGCTATTTTGGCTATCATAGGTCGTGTTAACTTCCCAGCCGATTGTGATACAGCACAAAAGCAGATTGAGTACATGCGTAAAATGCGTAAAGCTCGTTTGTTAAACTTAGAGCCACCTATTGACCAAGAGGGCAACGAAGGAACAGTTGATGCTAAGTATTTGTACAAGCAATATGATGTTAACGGTACAGAGGCTTACAAGAAACGTGTTGTTAATGACATCCATAAGTTCACTAACACACCAGATATGACCGACGATAATTTTGCTGGTGTTCAGTCTGGTGAAGCTATGAAATGGAAAGTATTTGGTCTTGACCAGGAACGTGTTGATATGCAAGCTTTGTTTGAAAGGTCTCTTAAACGTCGTTATCGTCTAGTGGCTAACATTGGTAAAGTTGCTCGTGAAATGACAGATTTTGACGTGTCTAAATTAATCATTACATTTACGCCGAACTTACCTGCAGACACAGCAAACATTGTCACAAATGCTAAGAATCTGTATGGCATGGTCAGTGATGAAACTGTTTTTGATATGCTTCAAACGGCGACTGGTGTTGATGCTAAAATTGAAATGGAACGTTTGAACTCCGAAGAACCACAAGAACCAGAACCACGAATTGGTGAGGTGACCGCTGATGAGCAAGAAGCACAATGATTACTGGTCAAAGCGTAGTGATGACATTATGCACTATGTTGACGGTACAGACATTGATATGTTTGCTGAATTGCAAAAGGTTTATGTTGAGCAATCTGCAGAGCTCCAACGTGATTTGTTTGCATTTGTGACTAAATATGCAGATGATAATAAAATGAGCTATTCTGACGCCTTACAGCGCCTTAGAGGAGTTGACCTATCAGATTATCAAGCGAACGCTAAGAAGTATCGTGAGCAGGCTAAAAATAACCCAGATTTGCTAAAACGACTTAATGAACAATATGCTGGTTCAAAAGTAACACGATTCGACGCATTAAACCTTGAAATGACTTATAAAATTGGTGTTATGCAAGGCATTATTGAGAGGTCGTTTGAAAACTATTTGAAGTCAACTGCTAAGTACGCTTATAAGAAAGCTATGGGTGGTAATAGTGGGGCTTTAAATGAACCAGCGCTGAAAGAACTTATCAATACACCTTTTAATGGTCGGAACTATTCGCAGCAACTATGGGGCAATACAGATGATTTAGCCAGGGATTTGAGAGATGTTCTAAAACGTGGTTTTATTCGTGGTGATGATGTTCGTAGTATGGCTGGTGAGCTTGCCAAAAAGTACAATGTAGCACGTTCACGAGCTCAAACACTTATTAGGACAGATGGAACAGCTATTGTCAATCGTTCAGCTATCAAACGCTATGAAGAGTCTGGTTTGGAATTCTATCGCATATCTGTACAGATGGATAATAGGACATCACAGATTTGTAAGAGAATCCACAGTGAAGATAAGCGTTACAGAATTGATGAGTTTGAAACTGGTGTAACTGCACCACCATTTCATTATAATTGTCGGTCTGCTGTTATTCCTGATGAAGATGAGTTAGACGAACAATCGTTAAGAAATATTGGAAAAGCAAATGTAGATAGCTTATTTGAAGATGTATCAAAGATTTGGGATGAAGTTTCTCATGGCGTGGTAGATAGAGAACAAATAAGAAATAAGTTGCAAGATAGGTATGATATAGGCGTTTTATCGTCTAAAATTAGTCGATATGCGGCATTTAATAATGTTTATATAGACGGCAATAGTTTATCTTCATCTTTGCGTTCTCATGGTCAACAGTATACTTTAGATGAATTTAAATTGATTGAAGATGTAATTAAAAAACCTTATTTAGCTCTTGATAATTCTTCAAGGGTGGAAGGCTCACTTCTTCTTTATGCTAAAATACCTAACAAAGACCGTTTAGTTATGGAAGCAGTTATTATTCCTCGTGATGAAATGATGATGATTCATTTCAATAAAGTAGGTATTAGGCAAGAGAAGAAGAATAGAAAAAACAATGTAATACTTTACGAAAAAGGCAAAGAATAGTATAATATAGGTGAGAAAAGATAGAGGTTGAGAATCTGTCACCAACACGCCGCTTAGCTAGCGGGTCAGAAATGCGGGAGCCTCGACAGTCCCGCCTATCTTATTACTATTTGCGCTTAGAGTTATAATCTAGGCGCTTTTTTTGTACCCAAAAAGGAGAAGATATGTTTATTTGGCAGTTAATTTTAAACGCACTAGGTTTGTTAGTTTTAGTGATTATTTGTGGCTTCATTGCTATTGCAGTAAAAAGTTTTATTAAGGAATTGAAAAAATAACTTGGCTGAACTGTTCGGAATTTCCGAATGGTTCTTTTTGTGGAAGATTACTCAAGTGGTTAAGAGGGCAGGTTGCTACCTTGCTAGGCGTGTAAAAGCGTGCGTGGGTTCGAATCCTACATCTTCTGTTGACGTGGCTAGTCATTAAATAAGCCAAATAATAACTTACTAGCGTGGCTTATTGCGTTAGGTATGGAAATTACATTCGGGCAAGACTAGAAAACGTGAGACGTCCGTTTTCGTGGCTTTAAGAACGTTTGGAAGTATCTAGCAAGATAGGACTAGCATGGGAGGAACAAAAATGAAAAAAGAACTTTTAGCACTTAACATGCGTAACTTACAACTTTTTGCTGATGGTAGCGAAGCTGGTGCTGACGACAACGGCGGTGCAGGCACAGAGGGCAACGAAAGCAATAACAACGGTAATGGTAACGGTCAAGAGTTCAAAGGTCCGCAATCACAGTCAGAATTAGATAGTCTTACGAATAAAGCTGTGCAAAAAGCTTTAGAAAATTACAAAAAAGGTGAGCAAGAGCGTATTAAACAACGTATTGCTGAAGCTCTTGAAAAAGAAAAAGATTATGCTAATTTATCGGCTGCTGAGCGTGCTAAACGTGAATTCGAAGATAGTAAGTCAGCTTTTGAACAAGAAAAAGCACAATTTGAACATGAAAAATTAGTCGTTCAAGTTGAAAAGGACCTTGTTTCAAAAGGGTTACCAGCTGATTTTGCCGAATTATTAGCCGTTGGTGATGCCGAACAAGCACTTGAACAAGTCAGCAAATTTGAAAAAGCCTTTAACGACGCTGTTAACGCTAAAGTCAAAGTATCATTACGTCAGCCAGCACCTAATGCAGGTGGTAATGGTGCTTCACAAACGAATTATGGTGCAAGTCTTGCCAAAAATTCAATTAAAACTGGTGAGAAACTATTTTAAAGGAGAGCTTATATGCCAACTAAGAAATTATTTGGAAATGCTGAAATTCTTCATAATTTACCTTACGAAGCGATTTCAGTTACTGTTGACAAGTCAACAACAGGAACAGTTACAGAAAATGCACGTACAATTTTAAAAGCTGGTACGTTAGTAGCTGGTGATGGTGCTTCAATCTTTGATAACCGTACTAAAAAAGTAAAAGCTAATGCAGAAACACCAGACGGCGTTTTGCTTTATGATGTTGATGTTACAGAAGACGATGCAGTTGCAAGTCTTGTCTATCGCGGTACTTTGCGAGAAGACAAAGTCAATGGTGGTACAGTACCTGAAGGTGCTAAAACTGCTTTGAAACATATCCAATTTGTGAAAGGAGCTTAATTTATGTCTTTAATTTATGATGTTATGACAGCGGGGAATGTGTCTGGTTACTGGAATGCTAGTCAACAAGCAGTTGATTCTACAATCGGTGAAAAAGTGTTCCCTGCTCAAAAACAACTTGGACTGAAATTATCTTACGTCAAAGGTGCGTCTGGTCGTCCGGTCGTATTGAAACCGTCTGCTTTTGATACAAAAGCAACACTTCGTGAACGTATGGCTGTTGAATTGGTTGATAAAGAAATGCCGTTCTTCAAAGAAGCTATGCTCGTGAAAGAAGCTGACCGACAACAATTGAACCTTATTGCTCAAACTGGTAATCAAACATTGATTGATACAATTACAGTTGGTCTGTTTGATGATGCAACAACGTTACTTTCTGGTGCTCATGCTCAATTAGAAGCTATGCGTATGTCAGTACTTGCGACTGGTAAGATTGCTGTTATCTCAAACGGTGTTGCTCTTGATTTTGATTATGGTGTAGCTGATGACCATAAAGGAAAAGTCAAAACAGCGTGGTCAGATGCAGATGCAGCTACACCGCTCAAGGATATTGACACAGCTATTACAGCGATTGAAGAGCTTGGTAACAAGGCGGAAGTAGCTTACATGAGTGCTAAGACATTTGCGCAACTTAAAAACGCTAAATCTACAACAACATTGATTAAACCGCTTGCACCAACAGGAGCAGGAGTTACTAGCCAAGAATTGAAAGACTATATCCAAGATAATTATGGTTTGACTATTGTTGTTAAATCAGGTACTTACAAAGATGCTGATGGTAAAATCAAAAAATATTTCCCAGATGATAAAGTCACTTTTGCACCAAATGCGGCACTTGGTAAAACAATGTTTGGTACAACGCCTGAAGAATCAGATTTGATGGGTGGTAACAACGCTGTTGAAGTGTCTATTGTTGATACTGGTATCGCAATCACAACTAAGAAGCTTGATGATCCAGTCAATGTTAAAACTAAAGTATCTATGATTGCTTTACCATCATTTGAAAACATTGACGAAGCTTATATGCTTAGCACTACACCAGAAGTTTAATCGGGAGGTAGTTAATGGCTAAAGTAATTGCAGGTTTTCGAGACAAAGAAACACAGATTGTCTATGTAATCGGTGACGATTACGACGGTTCCCGTGTTGCTGAACTTACAAAAGCTGGTTTCTTGAAGAAAGAAGCTACAAAGAAAGCCACTAAATAATAAACAGGAGGTGTTCAATGACGCTGACACCACTTGATGAAACTAAAATTATCCAAAATGTTAAATTGGATTTAGAAATTACTGATAAATTACAGGACGGTTTGTTAAAAATGCTGTTAGACCGAGTGGTAAAACATTTTAAAGCAGAATATGGCGTGTCTGACATTGACGACGCCTATTCTTTTATCTTTGAGGATTGTGTTATCAAGCGATTTAATAGACGTGGTTCAGAAGGGGCACAGTCAGAAAGTGTAGAAGGACATTCAGTTTCCTATTATGAAAACAAGAACGAGTTTCTACCCTATGATGATATGTTGCAAAAAGCTTTTGGACAGTCTGGGCAGTCACGACCAGGACGGGTGTTTATCTTATGAGATATGCTGACAGAGTTATTCTAATCACCGAAACGACCGAAGCTGATTTTTTAGGTGATAAGGTTATCAAAAAAGAAAGCCAACCGATACCATGTTTTCGTGGTGGACTAACCATTGAAGAACAAATGGCAGTTTTTGGTAAGTACAGTCTTGATAACTTTAAGTTATATTTAAAAGGTCATTATGATGGATTTGAAACAGTAAAATATCACGGTAAGACGTTAATGATTGCTGGCAAGATTCATCACAATAATCACACGGTGATTTATTTATGAGCGTATCTTTTAAGGTCAAAGGTGTAGATCGCCTGGTTAGGCAGCTTGCTATTAAAAGCAAACAAGCTCGTATTGCGACTGATAGACAGTTAGAATTATCTAGTAAGCGTATTGAACGCATGGCTAAGGTAAAAGCGCCAGTTGATACTGGTGCACTGAAAAATTCAATTTTTTCAGCAAAAGCAGGCAATCTAACTTATAAAGTTACTGCACCGCAACATTATGCAATATATGTGGAAAAAGGAACCCGTAAAATGCGAGCACAACCGTACTTGAAACCAGCACTTGATGCTGAACGACCAAAATTAATCAGCAATTTACGCAAATTATACGAAAGATAGGTGATATATGACGACTTATTCACCATCAACTTTATTTTTAAAAGAACTACACGATAGATTGGAAGTGTTAGCTATTCCAATCTATTTTAAATTGCCCAATTCAGACGTTTTAGAGCCTTTTATCGTGATTGGGTCAAATTCATCGGATACTTCACGAACAGCGCAAACAGGGGCTGTTATTGAAGATATTACGGTAAATATTGACATCTTTTTAGATGGCTCAAGTAGGACTGATGCAGAAGAAATTAAATCTAAGGTTTTAAGAGCGTTAGGGCGTAGAAACGCAACAGCTAACATTATTCCAGATAACAGCATAGGACGTGAAGTATACCACGTCTCTATTACTGTATCTGATACTATTTATTAATTAAAGGAGAAGTTACTACATGACAGGACAAATTACAGTAACGACTGCTAAGCCGTTAGCAGGTAAAAAAGTCTTTTATTTCATTCAGTCTATTCATGCTGCACTTGGCAGCAATGCTATCTTACCAGCTTATCGTACAGACGGCAGTTTGACACTTGGTGCTGAATATTCAGACGAACAAACACAACAAGGGCTCTTACTTGATAAAACAAGTACCAGCCACGAAATTGAGTTGACGACTAAATTTGCACCGAAGGACCCATCAGTTGATGTACTTGAACAAGCAAATGACACTGGTGAATCAGTCAAAATTTGGCGTGTGCTTGTTGATGAAACATTGAAAACACAAGATGGTGAACCTAAAAAAGATTTTTATCCTGCCAAATTTGGCTATGCTAAGATTGGTGATATTGAATATAATGAAGGTATTGAAGATATTATCGAAACTAGCTACACAGCAAGTATTGTCGGTAAGCTGAAAAATGGTAAATTTCCATTGACTGCCGAAGAAATTGCTTTGCTTGATGAGGTTTATAACTATCAAAACCCAGGTGAAACAACTGGCGATTACGATAACATCAAAACAAGCGGATAACACGTCAAAGGTTGGATATTAAATCCAGCCTTTATTTTTTAGTTAGGAGATAACTCACTTTATGGAATTTAAAGTTAAAAATAAAATCATTGAAATTAAGTTTGATTACCGCACAATGTTCAAAGTTGACAAACAACTTGCCACTAAAAATAAAGACACTGGTGCAAGTAACAACGATGGTGTCGGTACATTGTTTAACAACATTCTAAATCGTAATGATGAGGGACTTGTTGATTTAATTCTTTTGTCAGCTAACAAAGCGTTTAGTAAAGCTATTTCAGAAGATGACGCTATCACAGCGATTGAAACCTGGCTAGTGGATAATGACGCTGATGACACGGAAAGCTTGTTTGAAGAAATTCAACAAGAAATGGTTGACTCTGGTTTTTTCAAGAACAAGATTTTGAAATATATCGAAAACTTGGAAACAGCAGTAGAATACATGAAAGCGCAAGAGGACAGCGAAGCGCTTCAAGTCGAAATTACCGAAAAACTTATTGGCAAGATGAAAAGTGCATTATCTTAACTGAGTGTGCACGTCTTGGTTTAACAGACTTAGAAACAATCTACTCTTGCAACAAATGGGAACTTGACGCAATTTTAGAAGGGCTTCATTACAGACAGATTGATTTTCGCGAAAATCTGTCAGAGCTTGCTATGGAAATGCGCTACACTATGAATGCTAAACGTGCTAGTGCAAATAAACTTAGCAAGAAAAAAGACAGAAATAAAGTTAAACAAGCCTTTCATGCAAATAACAATAAGCAAACGACTAATAGTAGTCTTGCTGAACGTCTGCAAAAAGTCAATGACCATTTCATGAACAGATAACACAGAAAGGGGGAGTTATATGGCAGAATTTGATGGCTCAATTTATGCCTATGTCGGTGCTGATATTGCTGATTATCAAGCGGCAATGAATAAGATTACAACTGCAACACAGCGTGCTTTTGAGAAAGCACAGGATGCAGCTGTGAATAATTCTAATCGTTTAGTTCAACGTGTTGGTCAAATTATGGCACAGCTGGCAAACAATGGCGAATCACTTGGTAAACGTTTAGGAACAGCATTTAGCACAGGCTTAAATCTGTCTATTGGCGAAATTCAGCGTATAGCTTCATCAATTGGCGAAAAGATTCCTCAGCCCATAAAAAATGGGTTTAATACCGCTTTAACAGCTATACAGAGTGGTGTCAACTCAATAGCTAATAAAATCCCTCAGCCTATTCAAAACGCTTTTACAAAAGCAACTAGCTCAGTTTCTAGCTTTGCTACATCGGCGACTAGCAAGGTTAGCTCAGCATTTAGCACGATTAGTTCAAAAGTAAGCAGTGCTTCAAATACAATCAGTAATTCTTTTGTTGGGAAAGTAGGAAGTAGTCTTACTAGCTTAAGTAGTAAAGCTGCAAGTGTTGCGACTAAAATGGCTAGTTCGCTTGGTTCTGGCTTTTCGAATTTATCGAGCAGAGCGACTACTGCACTAAATGGTATTAGTTCAAAAATGGGAGAGCTGGGAAATAGTATTACTAAAACTACTTTGACAGTCACAGCTCTTGGTGCGGCATTTGCAGTTTTCCAAGGGTTTAAGGCTGCGGTTGTTGGTTCAGTTTCAAAAGCAGCAGAATTCGAAGAAAAAATGAGCAACATCAAGGCTCTTACTGGTGCTAGTTCTGAAACAATGAAGCAATTCAATGCTGCTGCTCAAAAAGCTGGTGCGGATACTGCATTTTCAGCCAGTGAAGCAGCAGACGCTATCGCTGAGTTGAGTAAAGCAGGGGTTGATACAGCCTCTATTTTAAATGGTGGTTTGACTGGTGCTCTTAACTTAGCCACTGCTGGTGAACTTAGTTTGACGGAAGCAGCGGAAGTGGCTTCAACAGCGCTTAACGCCTTTAAATCTGATAATTTAAGTGTTACCGATGCAGCTAACCAGTTAGCGGGTGCAGCGAATGCTTCAGCAACAGATGTCCACGAATTGAAATACGGACTTTCTGCCGTTGCGGCGGTTGCCTCTGGTGTTGGTATGTCATTTAATGATACAACTAACGCTCTTGCCGTATTTGCTCAAAACGGTCTTAAAGGCTCTGATGCAGGTACATCTCTTAAAACAATGCTTTTGAATTTGTCGCCACAAACCGATAAAGCGGCAGCTCAAATGCAACAATTGGGCATTATTACTGCTGATGGAGCCAATCAATTCTATACAGCAGAAGGTAAGCTTAAGTCATTTAGTGAAATCTCACAAATCTTACAAGATAGCTTGAAAGGTTTGACTGCTGAGCAACAACAGAACGCTCTGAAGACAATGTTTGGTACTGACGCCATTCGTGCTGCTAACATTGCTATGAAAGAGGGTGCTGCTGGTGCAGATGCTATGCAGGAAGCAATCAGTAAAGTAACTGCAGCGGATGTCGCTATTCAAAAACTTAACAACCTAAAAGGTGCTGTTGAATATTTAAGTGGTTCATTTGAGACTTTACAAATTCAAATCGGTAGTGCAATGCTTCCTGGTTTGCAAGGTGTGGTTAAGATTCTTGATAGAATGATTGATAGCTTTAGTAAGAGTAAAGTAGTTGATCAGTTCGTTAAGAAAGTTCAAGATGTGTCACTTGCTCTTTACCAAATCGCTTTTGGTGCTGATGAGACTAAGAAGAAAATCGATGAACTGTTTTCTGGAGCTGATGCCGATGCTAAGAAACTAGAAACTAAAATTGAACCAATTGAAAGACTTAAAGCTGCAGCAATGAATGCAATGCCAGCAATCGCAGGCTTAGTCGGTTCGTTTGCATTCGGCCCTGCTATGAAACATTTAGGTAACCTTGGTAAGGTTATGGGCGGTCTTGCTGTTAAAGCTCAAACTTCTGGTTCTGTTATTGGCAATGTTTTTGGGATTATCTCTACTGGATTGTTAAAACTAGATGATGATGGAAAAGCAACTGCTGAGGGATTTCGCAAAGCAGCTGGTCAGGGGCTATCTGCCATGTCCACTATGGCAAATGGAATTACTTCAGTTGCAAGCGTGGCATTAGCCGTTATTGGTCCTGCAGCAATTCTTGGTTTAGTCGTTGCTGGTCTTGGTTTGATCAATAGTCAATTTGGTGCACAGATTGACCAATTATTAGCTACAGTTACAACCAAGGGACCACAAATCATCATGAATCTGGTCAATGGTATTACAGGTGAAATTCCACTTTTGATTGCATCAGGTACAGAATTAATTGCTAAATTTGCTAATGCATTTACTGTGATGTTTCCAGTTTTAGTGCAAGCAGGTGTTCAATTAATCTCTAGTCTTGTTCAAGGCGTGGGAGCTAATGCTGGTAGTTTGATTGCGTCAGCTATTCAAGTGATTGGTACATTTGTTAGTTCGATTGCTAGTGCATTACCACAACTATTGTCTGTAGGTATGGACTTTATTGCAAATGTCGTCAATGGTTTGGTTCAAAATTTACCTTTGCTTTTACAATATGCGCAACAGATTGTTGATAATTTTGGTCAAAGTTTATCTGCTAACATGCCAAACATCATTTCTAAGGGTATTGAGATTATCACTAACTTAGTTCAGGGAATTATCCAGAATTTGCCAACAATCATTTCAATCGCTACGCAGGTTATTACTGGATTCATCACAGGCTTAGCTAGTTATTTACCACAAATTTTACAAGGTGGTATTCAAATCATTGTAATGTTGGTACAAGGTATTCTTCAGAACTTACCACAGATTGTACAGTCAGCTGTTCGAATCATTCAATCATTGATTCAAGGAATTACACAAAACTTACCGCAAATTATTGCTGCAGGCATTCAACTTGTTGGTCAATTAGCAGTAACAATTATCCAAAATATCCCACAGATTCTTGCAGCAGGTGCTCAATTAATCATGGGGCTTGGTCAAGCAATGCTTGAAGCTATCCCTAACGCTTTGAAAGGTGTTTGGGACGGTATTAAAAACGGCTTTGGTTCGTTGTGGGACACAATCACTGGTAAAAGTTCTGAAACTACTGCGAAAGTTAGCAGCGATGTCACTCAAATGACTAATGCAATTGCTGCAGGAACAGGCCAAATGAGTGCACAGACTAGCGCTGACACAATGGCAACGCTTAACAGTATTAGTCAAAATACTGGTCTTGCCAATTTGAATGCGACTAGCAACGCAACTCAAATGGCGTCAAATGTCAATGCGCAGACTGGTATCATGAGTGTTCAAGCACTTAATGATTCAATTGCTATGGCAAACGGTATTAATGCTGGTACAGCACAAGCAAGTACGAATGCAACAACTAATGCTCAAAATATGAAGAGTGAAGTTAACCGCATGAGTGGTGAAATGAGCTTCCAGACAATCAATGATGTTAATAATATGGCAAATGGCGTTGCTACTGGAATGACTACAGCAAGTACTAATGCAACAACTCAAGCGCAAGCTATGGCAAACGGTGTTAGTGCAAACATGGCATCAATGCAAGCTAACGCAAGTGGTTCAGCTAGTGGATTATCAAGCAATATCACATCTGAGCTTAATTCAGCCGCTTCGTCTGCTAACTCAGCATCATCACAAATGGCGTCAAACATCACTAACAACTTCAATAAGGCTAAGTCATCTGCAACATCATCAATGAATGGCATTGCAAATGAAGTTAAAAGTGGTATGAACAAAGTGACTAGCAGTGTTCAATCTTCCGGAAATAAGATGAATTCTACATTTACTAATTCGTTTAATAAAGCGAAAAGTGCTGCACAATCTGGCATGAACGGTGTTCGTTCAGCTGTTCAAAGCGGCATGAATGGAGCTGTTGCAGTAGCAAGTAGCGCAGGTAGTCACATGGTATCAATCATGTATAGCACGGCTGGTGGTATGCAATCGGCTGGTTATTATGCTGGTGCTGGTTTTGCAAGTGGTCTTGCAGGCTCAGCAGGCTATATCTATGCTGTTGCAGCTGGAATCGCAGCACGAGTAACAGCAACAATTCGTAGAGCATTAGATATTCACTCACCATCTCGTGTGATGAAATCACTCGGTGGCTATACTGGCGAAGGCTTCGCTATTGGCATGTCTGACTGGATAGGTAGAATCAACGACATCAGCAAAGAGTATGCGTTAGCTGTTACAGACCAAAGCTGGGGTGTCAACGGCACTATGGCAATTGCTGGTAGTGTTAGCACATCTGGTCTATCATCTTCACTTGATAGCTTGTCAGACGAAGTGAAAAACAGTGAATTGTCACAATCAGTCTTTGATGTCCATAATGAATTGATTGGCGACAAGATTTATACAACAGTAAAAGAACGCGAAGCGAGAGAAGATACTAAAAATGATTATTTTAATTATTAGAAAGGTGAAATATGGATTTATTAATTACGAAAGGAACGGCATCAGTCAAGCTGTCTGACTACGGCTTTTATAATATTAATATTGACGACAGCGCACCTGGAATCTCTCTTGATAAGCGTTCTGTCACTGGTCGTAACGGTACAGTATTTGGTGGTGCAACATTTAATGCTAAAGTCATTAAAGTGACTGGACGTGTAGCTGTTACGAATGTCCAAGAGTTCTTAAGTCTAAAAGATGATGTATTTGGCTTGTTACTAGATGACGAGCCTTTTTATATCACTAAAATGTACCCAACCAATTCTGATTTTTACAATTATCAAATCCCTGGTCAAACAACTGGGGATTTAGATTTTGTAAATCAACCGCACACAGCTTGGCATTATCGTTGGAAAGTCACTGCAGAAGGCGAAGCTGATTTCGCTTTTGTTGGTAATTATGGTCAAGGACTAAAATATGATTTTTCAATTAGTTTTATTACTGCTGAATTGCCATATGGTGAAACAACGCCGAAAACAGTAACACTAGCTAACAATCAGATTGCTTATGCTGGAACTGCTAAGTTATCGCAGTTGGAAGTTCCGTTTGTCGTTGAATTAACAGCAATAGGTAATCAATCAAACTTTTATCTTGAAATTGGAGATAATCGTTTTACTTACTCACAATCAGGCAATATTTCTGCGGGCGATGTTTTTAAAATTTCTGGCATTGAAACAACAAAGAATTTAGAAAATGTTAATGCACGTACTAATTATGCGTACTTTGTTATTAAACCTAGTCCAACAAAAAAGGTTAGTTACAAAACTGACTTTAAGGGCACAATAAAAATTTTAAACTTTAAAGAACTATATAAATAGGAGGTGATAGTTTGATTACATTTTTAGATGAAAGAGATGTTGAGCATGGTGCACTTGCCACTATTAAAGTTACAAATGCTGCTAACGGTGAACGCTCACTGACTGGTGAAATTGAATCAGGCGATTATGTCCTAACAAATATCGAACGTGGCTGGCGTTTACGTTTTGATGATGAGTTTTATGTAGTAACTTACGCAAAGCCAATTGATGATGGTAAAGGTACGCATGTTACTTTTGACGCTGTCCATCAATTCTTTTGGGACTTTGATAAGTCATCAGTGCATGAACAACTAAATGATGGTTCGCATACGTTCTTGACTTACCTTGATTTCATATTCACTGGCAGTGATTACACGTATACAATTGACCCTCTATTGAAGGTCTATGCTTTTGAAAAACAATCATTTGGTTATAAGAGCCGTCTAAAACTTTTTAACGATGTCATCACTTCATCTGGCGTTGAATTCCAGGTTAATGGCAAAGTGGTCAGAATCCTAGAAAAAACAGGAACAGACTTATCTACAGTCGTTCGTAAGAATTTCAACATGAATGAGCTTGGCATTGAAAAGCATATTGGTGATTTTGTTACTTATCAAAAAGGCTTTGGTGCGTGGATTGATGAGAATGACCACTCAAAGGGGCGTTTAGTTACTGAATACACTAGTCCATTGGCTAGCGTATACGGAAAACTTGAAGCTGAACCTTTAGTTGATGAACGTTATACACAAGCAGACAACATGGTTGCTGCTTTGAAAGCTAACGTTGATAATTCTTACAGCATCTCGATTACTCTTGACATGGAAGATTTAACTCGTGCTGGTTATGACTATACACAACCTAGAGCAGGTGATTACATCATGGCTATCAATGAAACATTAGATTTTCAAGAAAAAATTAGGATTGTTTCATTTACTAGTGAATATGATGTATCTGGTCAGTTGGTTAAACATGAAGTGACTTGTAATGACATTGGTGTAGTCAAGAAATTATCAGCAAGTTACAACTTAACTAAAGAACAAGCTCAAAATGCGTCAGATTCAGTCGGTAAAGCTGTAGAAATGGCTAATAAAGCGCTAGTTTCTGCAGATGGTAAAAGTACTGTTTATTTTGGTAATGAATTTCCAAAAGATGAGCCAAAAGGTACATTACATAAAGGTGACTCACTTTATTTGACAGTCGGCGACACAACGAAAATGTATTACTGGACTGGAGCAGATTGGGAAGAGCTACCCATCGTTAATGATGTTGAAGCATTCAAAGAACAGATTGCTGATGAACTAAAAGACGTTCCAAATCGTGAAGAATTCGAAGCGACTATTACGGAAAAACTTGCTACTTCAAAATCTGAAATTAAAACACAGATTGACACAGCTAAAACACAGGCAGAATCAAATGCTAAGGCATACGCTGATGAAATCAATCAAGCAACAGCAGGAGTAGCGGAACAAGCGAACACAGCTGTCAATAGTTTAAAATCTGACTTAGCCAAAGTCAAAACTGATTTAACTACCACAACGTCAACTGCAAATGCTGCTAAGACGTCAGCGAGTGAAGCCAAACAGCAACTTACCGCAGTAGCTAATGATTTGTCTAAAGCAAAAACAGACTTGCAAAACGCTGTTAGCGCGGTTGACACAAAAGCTACGAATTTGCAGAGTGATGTATCAAATCTCAATACAAGTTTGTCTAACACAGCTAAAGCGTTGCAGACACAAGGCACGACATTAGTCAATCAAGCTAAAGAGTTACAGACGCAAGCTAGTCAGTTAACAGCACAAGCAAAGGCACAAGAGACGTTAACCACACGGGTAGAAAATGTTGAGACTACTGCGAACGGCACTAAGACAACAGTCAGCGAATTAAGTAAAACAGTTACTCAAAATGGCAAAGACATCACAAGTGTGTCGAACCGTACTAAGACGGTTGAAACTAGTTTAACTAGTGCTAAGACGTCAATTAGTGAACTACAAACAAGTGTATCAACAACTCAAACTGATTTAACGAATCTGACTAAGCGAACTAAGACTGTTGAAGATGGCTTGACAGGAACTAAAACTAATCTTAGTGAGTTAACACAAACTGTTTCAAACGATGGTAAGACGATTGCTAGTCTAACCAGTCGAACTAAAACGGTAGAGGACAGCGTAAGTGGTCTTAAGACCACGATGTCAAGCGTGCAGAAAGATTTAACTGCTGTTACAACTCGCACTAAAACAGTTGAAGATGATTTGTCAGGAACTAAAACAACATTATCACAAGTACAGACAACAGCTAACAGTGCTAGTCAAAAAACAGCAACTTTAGAAACTGGGTTGAACGGGTTGAGTGCTAGGTTTAGTAGTTTGAGGGTTGGCGGACATAATTATCTTCGAGGAACAAGCGACCAATATCAAACTTTGACAAGCAATAATTATATTTTAGGTTACACCGGCAATAAAAATATAAGCTTTCTGGACTTGTTGGAACCTTTGAAAGGTGAAACGGTCACAATCAGAAGCTACATTAAAAATGACACAGATTTCCCGGTACGAATTCAAATATGGTTCACGGGCGGAGGAATTAACGGAAACCCAGTCCCAGCTCACGAAGAAGGCTACTCAGTTGCAACTGGCAAAATATTGGAAAACTTCGCGTCATGTAATGTCGCTTTTACGCAGGTCGGTGACGGTACGAAGAATGGTGGAACTATTCAACACAAGGAAGACAAACTTGAAAAAGGCAACGTCCCAACTGACTACAGCCCTAACGAAGCCGACATTGAATCGAAAGTTGCTGAGTACAAGCAAACCGCAGACCAGAATTACGCTAGTTTGCAATCGAATTTGCAAACACTTGACGGTACAGTCAAATCTAACAAAACCACTGCCGAACAAACAGCAGCAGGTTTTAAGACACGCATTGAATCGCTTGAAACATACAAAGATGGGGAAACCACACGAGCTAATCAATACTTCGAGAGCGCTAAGACTGAAACAGCTCGTCAATTGACTGCTGAACGTACAGCAATTGCTAAGGATTATGTGGCTAAGTCTACGTACACTAGTGACGTGACTGGCATTCGTAACGACTTAACAGCAACGACAACGACAGCAAACACGACTAAAACCAATCTTGCTAACTATCAAGCTAGCAACGATAGAGCTGTAACTAACTTGCAAAGCAATCTTCAAGAAGCAAATGGCAATATTAGCAGTTTGCAGACGAAAGTTGAAGCAGTACCTGGCCAGATTACAAGTGCTGTTAGTGCAGTCGAAGGGAAGATTCCGACATCGGTAGGCGGTAGGAACTACCTTCGTGGCACTAGCGACGAATATCAAACGTACACAAGCACAAATTACGTTTTAGGTTATCCATCGACTTATCGTGACTGGAATAAATTGCTAGACCCACTTAGAGACAAAACTGTCACTATAAGAGCTTATATCAAAAATGACACCAATTATCCAGTGCGTATTCAGATGTGGTTTACTGGTGGTGGTGTATACGGTAATACAGTAGCACCACACAGCGAAGGGTGGTCTGTCAAAACTGGCAAGATGTCAGCAAATTGGACGTCAGCTAATGTTGCGTTCACACAAGAGGGCACAAACCCGACGGGCGGGAGTATACAGGTTAAAAAAGCAAAGCTTGAAATTGGAAATATTCCAAGTGATTGGTCGCCAGCACCAGAAGACGCGATTAGGCAAATCAGCGCCGTATCTAGTGAATTGAAGCAGACAAAGGACGGCATGACATTGCTTGCCACTAAGACAGAGCTAAACAGTGCTAAAACCGAGTTGCAATCTGGTATCACGACAGCTACCAATAAAGCTAATACAGCCCAAAACACAGCTAACAACAACACTAAAACAATAAGCACACACACTACACAGATTAGTGCATTAAATACTGGTTTAAGCGCTAAAGTCTCACAGACTGATTTCAATACGTTAAGCGGACGTGTAACAACTGCAGAAAATAACATCACAGCTAAAGCTAACGAGTTGAGCAGTAAGATTAGTAGTTTAAATGTTGGTAGTAAGAACTATTTACCAACGTCACGAGTAATCAATCGTGGTTGTAGTAATTTCAGTTACAGTAAGACATCTAAGAGCTGGACAATGACAGTACCAGCAAGTTCAACGACTTTTGGTAATGGTATCACGTTCAACACAAATGGCCTTAATATTCTTTTAAATGGTGGCGAAACGCTATTCTTTGGCTTGATGATAAAGGCAAATAAAGCATGTTCTTTTAACTACGACATTAACAACGCCCTATCTGGTACAGCGTCAAATGATAACGACGATAGAAGTAAGCAAGCGTGGTCGCCATCCAATAAAAGCATTCCAGCAAATGTTTGGACGAGGGTTTGGTTTAGCTATACTGCTAAGGCTAACGTGCCAATTACAGAAGCTAATTCTAATTTTGGTATTGTCAACAATACCGAAGCAATCACTGTTGAAATCAAAGAGGTTATGGTTGCTAAGTCAAACGTACCTGTTGATTATCAAATGCCAGATGCTGATTTTGAAGCTAAAGATTCTGAACTTAAACAGACAACAGACTCAATCAAAGCCAGCGTATCTTCGTTGGATAAATCAACAGTTAAGAGTGCTAGCTTGACTATTAATACAGACGGAATCGTCATGAAGGCTGGCAAGTCAACAACTGATGTTGCTAACGCTATCGGTTCTTATTTTGCTGTTAATCAGAATGCTATCAATCTGTTCTCTGACAAAATAAACGTCAAAGGCAGCATGATTGTTGACGGTGCTATCACAAGTAATAAGATAGCCAGCAAGTCAATCAACACGGCACATCTAAACGGTAAAATCATTACTGCTGACGTGATAGCCACAAATGCTGTTACAGCAAATGCCATTAAAGCAGGAGCAGTAACTACCGACAAAATGATAGCCAATAGTATTAATGGCGACCGCATTACAGCTGGTACGTTAGACGCTGCCAAAATCAAAGCTGGTAGCATTACAGCTAGTCAAATTGCAAGTGGCACGATTACCAGCGCACAAATCAAAACAGGAACAATTAGTGCAGCGAATATAGCTGCAGGTGCGATTACCACAGATAAAATAGCTGCTAATTCTATTAATTCAAGCAAAATTGTATCAAGTGGTATTACAGCGAACGTTATCAAAGGTGGTAAATTACAATCACTATCTAACGCAACTAATTTTGAACTTGATACTGGTAAGCTTTTTTACAATAACAACAACACTGGTATTTTTCGTGTTCAAGCAAACGCTAGTACAATGGGACTTAAATTTTCAAATACTAGTATCACAGTTAGTGGAACTAGCCGAATCTTATCGCGAGTTATTTTAGGCGGTGACCGTCGTGAAACTTCACTAGATGACGGAAAGTGGGACCAAGGTGGGTTTACTGGTATTGTGGCTGAAACAATCAACGGTGTTGATTCTAACGCTCACAGTCAAGCTGATACTTTACGTGTGATTGGAGATAATATTTATTTCACCCACAGTTACAACTACGACGCTCAAACAAAAACAAGTGCACAAGGTTGGAAGATGGAAACGTTCAGCCCTTTTTCAAGTTATGCAGGAAATGTCGTCTTGAAACCGTACGGTATTAATTATCGTCAATCAGACATCATCACTGGTGATGTTCGTTTAGATAACGGGGATGGCTCTGGTTATTGGGTGCGAGGATGTATAAGGACTTTAAGGAACTGTTTTCAACATTATCTCAACGGTGGAACAACATCAGGTGCTATGAATGCAATACGAGATGCTTTAAGAGAAATTTCAGGAGTTTAATATGGATAAAAATCAATTAATTATTAATGAATTACTACAAAAACTAGCCACTGCACAATATGAAGCAGTACAATTACGCGCTGAATTGATTGTGGCTAATCAACATAACAGCGAACTTGAAGATAAGTTGGCTACGTTGATGCCTAAAAATAACGAATTGAAAGGAGGTGATGAATAATGAGAACATGGAACGTTGTCGGAAAATACCCAATTTACACTGATGGAAAAGTAACACACACAGAAATCACACTAGCTACTTTGTCAGGTAGTTACGGCACATTTACTGAACGTGTTGCAGGTGATCAAACTGGTAAAACTAATGATGAACTTATTGAATTAGCTCGTGATGCTTATTTCAAAACCGAATATGCTGATAAAGCTATGCCAGAGGCAGTACAAAAAGTTGATGAGATGTCAAATAAGTTTAACGAAAAATCTATTGAGTACCAAGAAACAATTGACCAAATGCAAGCTGCCATTGACAAATCCGAGAAGATGACTCAATTAGCAACAGCTACATTGAATGAATTGATTAACAAAATGTATCCTGATGATGAGGGAACTACAGATGGTGCTACTGAAGGTACTACAGATGAAACTACTAAAGAAAATTAAAATTAAACTTATAGGAGGAAAAACAATGATGATTAATTATTTTGCAATGCAAATCGAACTAGGTTGGATTACTATTGAAGCTGTTCCAAAACGCTTCCGTAAACAAGTACAAGAGCTCTTAGATTTGTCACACGCAGGCTTGCAAGACGAAAAATAGGTTTTAGGAAGCGGTGGATTATGAAAAATGAATTCTTCTCGGGTATATTCTCGCTTGTAGCCAGCTTGGTTGGAACGTTTGGCGGGATTATCACTAGTACAAAACTGATTAACTATCAAATCAATGAATTAAAAAAACGTGTTGAGAAGCACAACAACGTTATCGAACGAACTTATAGATTAGAAGAACACTGTAAATATGTAGATGAACGCATTGAGAAACTCGAAAGCGAGGTTGAAAAATGAAAAATTATTTTGAAAAATTGGGAATCAAAGTTTTAAAAACGATGGCGCAATCAGCAGTTGGCGTCATAGGAGCTAGCACATTAATTTCACAGGTCGATTGGAGAGTGGTTGTTTCAACTGCTCTTTTGTCTGGTCTCGTTTGTGTTTTGACAAATTTGTCTGATTTGAAGGAGGAAGATGTCGATGAAAATTAAACATTTTTTAGCAGGAGTGCTTTTGAGCGCTAGCTTACTATTGCAATCAACGGCTTATGCTGCAGTTGGTGACCAAGGCGTGGACTGGTCGCACTATCAAGGCGCTAACGGTATTTTTGGCTATGGACATGACAAGTTCGCTATTTGCCAAATCGGTGGTGTCAATGGTGGCGGTATGTACGGACAAACAACATATGAAACGCAAGTGGCGTCAGCAATCGCACAAGGTAAGCGTGCTCATACTTATATTTGGTATCAGGTTGGCGGAAATGCTAGCTTAGGTGAGCAAGTATTAAACACATTCTTACCACAAGTTCAAACGCCGAAAGGTTCAATTGTGGCACTTGACTACGAAAGTGGCGCTAGCCCTGACAAGCAAGCGAATACCAACGCAATCTTGCATGGTATGCGCATGATTAAAGCAGCAGGCTATACGCCTATGTATTACAGTTACAAACCTTATACAGTAGCTAACGTGTATGTCGACCAAATTATTCGTGAGTTTCCGAATTCACTTTGGATGGCGGCTTATCCGAACTACGCAGTAACACCAACGCCAAATTATAATGTGTTCCCATCAATGGACGGGGTGGCAATTTACCAATTTACGTCGACATATATTGCTGGAGGACTTGATGGTAACATTGATTTGACTGGGATTACGGACAATGGCTACACTAAGGGCAACAATCCCGAAACCCAAACACCAGCTATCAATCAAGGCCAACAAGCGGACAATACACCTAAATCTGAAATCTCTGCAGGAAACCAAGTTAAAGTCAAATTCGGGGCCAATAACTGGGCAACTGGTCAAGCTATTCCAAATTGGGTTAAAGGCCGTACATACAGCGTAGCGCAAGTGTCTGGCAGTCGTGTATTGTTGTCTGGTATTAATTCATGGATTAATAAAGCAGACGTGGAAATTATTTCAGTTTCATCTGCGCCAATTCAAGCGCCAGCAACTAGCACGTACACGGTACAATCTGGTGACACACTTTCCAGCATTGCTGCTAAGTTTGGTACTAACTATCAAGCGCTAGCAAGCTTGAATGGTATTTCAAATCCTAACCTTATCTACGTTGGACAAGTATTGCGTGTCAACGGTTCAGCAAGCACTGGTTCAGTTTACTATACAGTACGAGCAGGCGATAACTTGTCAGCAATTGCTTCACGTTATGGCACAAGCTACCAATCAATCGCTAGTCTTAACGGTCTTGCTAATCCTAACTTGATTTACGCTGGTCAAACGCTTAAAATTAAATAAACACTTTAACACGCCCTCAGCTCTTGCTGGGGGCGTGTTTTGCGTTTATTGCTAAAAGAAGCTTTGGAAGCAGAATTTAAAAACGGAACATATAATCATAATTGGAATAAATTTTATCCACCTATTTTTGAAAATTTACAAGAAATAAAACTTGAATACTGTAATTCAGCAAAGAAAGTACACATAAGAATGGCAGATATCATAGCAAATCAAGCTTATTATTTGTCTAAAAGTGGGAAAATTAATGAATTAAAACAAAAAATGATTACACATTTTTTACCATAATTATCGGCTGACTAACGTATGCTAGCTCTATAATTTCTGTAGTGGGTAAAATCCTGCTAAGAAATTATAGAGCTTTTTATTTGCAAATAAAATAATAGAGGAGTAGACTTAAGGCATCAAATACTTAAGGAGTGTATCTATTATGTCAAACTATGAAGAAAAAGAAGCAGAAGCATTAGTAAAAATTGCAGATGTTTTGAACAAACTGGATTCAAATTTAGAAGAATTAGATTCTCTAAATGAAGATGCAAAAAAACATAGTATGAGAAAATGGCTTGTTGAGAAAAAAGCCATGCATGAAATTAAAAAGATTGTACACGAAGCTGGTAAGTATGAAAAGTACGATGAAAAAGAACTACAAAAAGAAATTGAACATGTAGAACAATATATGTAAAAGAAAATATTAAAAAGAAGAGTGTGCAGTCCCTTTTTTGTGGCTCTTTGTCAACTGTAGTGGGTGGCAAAGTTAAGCTCTAGCGAGAACAAATGATGTTCTCGCTTTTTTGCTGTTCAAAGCGATGTAAATACGTTTTTTTAAAGTTGTCAAAGTTCCTGTAACCAAAAGCGCAAGTGATAAATTGGATATATTGGATATATTGTTACATACTTATGATTCTGAATGTTGGGTGAACGTTGGAGGTAACCATTCCTTCCTAGTCATTGAACCTCTTAGGAAGTTGTAAGGTAGCTCCTCATAGCTCAGACCTAAGACGACTATCAGCTAATAAGTTGCATATATTTGAAGCAGAGCGAAGGCTCATTTAGTTAGTTGTTTTAAATTTGTGATAAATCCGTATTCCTGAAGGGGTATGTGATGGAGATCTAACCTTTGTTAGCTCTTTTTTTATTGTCGTTAAAACGGACTTATCACTAAATTGTGGTTATAACAGCAGTGCCTTAAATATTTAAATTTTGGGGCAAATTTGGGGCATAAGTTTGAAACTTTTGTGTTTTTACCTTCAAAAAGCAATATAGTTTCTATCTTATAAATGCTTATTTTTCAATGTTTCTTACTATTATATATCAATGAAATATCATCATCTAAAACTCAAAAAGTTCTTGATAAATAATTTAAAAAGCCTACCGTATCAAGCCACGCTTGGTACGGGGCTTTTTTTAGCTTTTGAGAAAAAGCAAAGCTAATATAAGGTTAATTGAAAAATACCTATAATAACTTAGAATTATTTTATAAGTTAGGCTCTGATTCAAGAATTGTGTTTGGTTTTCTGGTACAATAGAAGAAAACGAGAAAGAAGAGAAAGATGACAAAGTTAGCGACGATTTGTTATATTGATAATGGTGAGGCACTTTTGCTTTTGCATCGTAATAAAAAGCCAAACGATGTTCATGAGGGAAAATGGATTTCGGTTGGTGGTAAACTTGAAGCGAGTGAAACGCCTGATGAATGTGCCAAACGTGAAATTTTTGAAGAAACGCATTTTACAGTTAAGGAAATGGATTTTAAAGGTGTGATTACTTTCCCTGAATTTACGCCAGGTCACGATTGGTATACCTACGTCTTTAAGGTGACAGATTTTGAAGGTGAATTAATCTCTGACGAAGAATCACGTGAGGGTACTCTTGAGTGGGTTCCTTATGATAAGGTGTTATCAAAACCAACTTGGGAAGGTGACTATGAAATCTTTAAGTGGATTTTAGATGATGTGCCATTCTTCTCAGCTAAGTTTACTTATGATGACAAGCAACGCTTGGTAGATAAGAGTGTTACTTTTTATGGTGATAAGTAGTCCTTATTGAAGTTGTCTGAAGAGAGGAGTTTTTATGGATCGTCATCAAGAAAAGAAATTTACGGAGTCTTGGTTTTTTAAATGGGTTTTAAACAGTCAAGCTACTGTGGCAGTTATGGTCACTTTTCTTGTCTTTTTGACCCTTTATTTGTTCACTAAGATTTCATTTCTATTTAAACCTATTTTGTCTTTTTTAGCCATCATCATGCTTCCTTTGGTGATTTCGGCAATTCTTTACTATCTGATTAAGCCTTTGGTTGGATTGATTGAACGACGTGGTGTTAATCGAACGGCTTCAATTTTCATTGTTTATGCTATTATTGTGGCTCTACTTATTTGGGCGGTAGCAAGTTTTATTCCTATGATTGAAGGACAATTAACCTCATTTGTTGAGAATTTACCTGCTTATGTTAAAAGTGTCAATGTTGAAAGTTCTAAACTTTTGAAGAGCCCTTGGTTGACTAATTATCAGTCAGAATTGCAGGACATGCTAGCCAATATCAGTAATAAAGCTGTTGATTATGCAGAAAGCTTTTCTAAGAACGCTATTGATTGGGCATCAAGTTTTGCCACAGCTATTGCTCGCGTGACCTTAGCTATCATTATGTCACCGTTCATTCTCTTTTATTTCTTAAGAGATAGTCATAAGATGAAAGAGGGGTTAATTAAGGTACTTCCGACTAGAATGCGTCGTCCAACATCACGTATTCTTGGGGATATCAACAAACAACTTGCTGGTTATGTTCAAGGTCAAGTAACTGTGGCGATTGTTGTTGGGATTATGTTTACAATCTTCTTTAATATGATTGGTTTGCGTTATGCGGCAACTTTTGGTATTATTGCAGGCTTCCTTAATATGATTCCATATCTTGGTAGTTTCTTAGCCATGGTTCCTGTTGTGATTATGGGGATTGTTCAAGGACCAATTATGCTGATTAAGATTCTTGTGACCTTCGTGGTTGAACAAACGATTGAAGGGCGTTTTGTGGCTCCTTTGGTTTTGGGAAGCAAGCTAAGCATTCATCCGATTACCATTATGTTTATTTTGCTAACATTTGGCTCAATGTTTGGTATTTGGGGAGTTTTCCTAGGAATTCCGGTTTATGCCTCTATTAAGGTGATTGTTAAAGAAATTTTTGACTGGTACAAAGCTGTCAGTGGTTTATATGAAGAAGAGTTAATTGTAGAAGAAGGAGGAGAAGAATCAAAAGATGTTAAATAGTGAAAAAATGGTTGCCTCAATCCAGAGTCAAGATTTGGAGCATGCTAATAAATATTTTAAACGAGCTTTGAAAGAAGACGATGCTGAGACTCTTTTGGAATTGGCAGAGTATCTTGAAAGCATTGGTTTCTTGCCACAAGCAAAAGAAATTTATTTGCAAGAACGTGAAGATTATCCTGAAGTTAATATCAATCTAGCTCAGATTGCGACTGAAGATGGTGATATCGAAGGTGCTTTCTTGTATCTTGATGCTATTTCGCCTGAGAGCGATACTTATTTGTCTGCTTTGCTTGTTATGGCAGATATCTACGAAATGGAAGGGCTAGCTGACGTTGCGCGTGAAAAACTTCTCCAGGCTAGTCAGATTAGTGATGAACCTTTGGTTATTTTTGGTTTGGCTGAAATCGAAATGGAACTTGGTAATTACAACCAAGCTATCAAAGAATACGCTAAGCTAGATAATCGAGATATTCTTGAATTGACTGGTGTGTCAACCTATCAACGTATCGGTCGTGTATATGCTAGTCTCGGAAAATTTGAAGCAGCTATTGAATTTCTTGAAAAAGCTGCTGAGATTGAATACGATGATAATACTGTTTTTGAATTAGCGACAATTTTGTATGATCAAGATGAATACCAAAAAGCAAATATTTACTTCAAACAATTGGAGACAATGAATCCTGATTTTGAAGGGTATGAGTATGTTTATGCACAATCTCTTCATGAAGAAAATAAAACTGAAGAAGCCCTTCGATTGGTTCAAAAAGGTTTGGCTAAAAATGAATTTGATACTAATCTTTTGCTTGCAGCATCACAATTTTCATATGAATTACACGATATCAAACAAGCAGAAAGTTATCTTTTGAAAGGAAAAGAAGTAGCTGTTGACGATGAAGATGTCTTGATGCGTTTGACAAACTTATACTTAGAAGAAGAACGCTACGACGATGTTGTAGCTCTTAATCGCGATAACATTGATAATGTGCTTACTAAATGGAATATTGCCAAAGCTTACCAAGCTCTTGAGGCTGATAAAAAGGCTCTCAAAATTTATGATGATTTAGCAACTGACTTGGTAGACAATCCAGAATTCTTGCAAGACTATGCCTATATTTTGCGTGAATTTGGCTACGCAGATCGTGCTAAGGATGTGGCTAAACGTTATTTGACTTTGGTTCCAGATGATGTCAATATGGTGGAATTTTTAAATGAAGATGAATTTTAAGAGTCTTTTGGCTAGTAACCTAATAACGGTTATTATCATTTTTGTTTTGCTATCATTCTTTGATCAAAGTGGTGAACCACTTCGCAATATTCTTGTGGTATTTGGTGGTTTTATCTTGATGACCATCTATGATTTTGTCAGAACAAGACGAAAAAAATAGAGTAAAAAGCGCGACAACTTCGTCGTGTTTTTTCTTGTAATTTTCAAGAATGTTTTTAATCTTACTTTAGAAAGATAAAGAAAAATTTCACAAGAGAAATTTCACAAACTTTTCGTAAAACTATGGTATAATTGATTAATATTTGTGAAAAATAAAAATTTGTGATTTAGATTTGACTAATTTTATCGCCAGATTTTCTTGAAATTGTGATATATTGGAACTTTAAAAACTGTTCTTAATTAGTCATCTAAAGACATATAGGAGATAAAATGACTGAACAAAAGCAATATGGGGCTGATTTGGTAGTGGATAGTCTCATCAACCATGACATTGACTATGTTTTTGGTATTCCTGGTGCTAAAATTGATCGTATTTTTGACACTCTTGAAGATAAGGGACCACAGTTGATTGTAGCTCGTCATGAGCAAAATGCTGCTTTTATGGCACAAGGGATTGGACGTATTACAGGGACACCTGGCGTTGTGATTACAACAAGTGGACCTGGAGTTTCAAATTTGGCGACAGGATTGGTGACCGCAACGGATGAAGGGGATCCTGTTTTAGCGATTTCAGGTCAAGTAAAACGTGCCGATTTGCTGAAACGGTCTCACCAATCTATGAAAAATGTGGCAATGATGGAACCAGTTACAAAATATGCTGTAGAAGTTCATGAGCCAGATACTCTCTCTGAGACAATTGCTAATGCCTATCGTGTGGCAAAGTCAGGTAAACGTGGTGCAAGCTTTGTTTCCATTCCACAAGATGTGACTGACAGTTTGGTTTCCGTAAAAGCAATCAAGCCATTAACAGATCCTCAATTGGGTTCTGCGTCAGTTGGTGATATCAACTATTTAGCGCAAGCTATCCGAAATGCCGACTTGCCAGTTCTTCTTCTGGGAAATGGTGCTTCAACGCGTGCAGTTACAAAGTCTATTCGTAAGTTATTGGATGCTGTAAAATTACCAGTTGTTGAAACTTTCCAAGGGGCAGGTATCGTATCGCGTGAACTTGAAGAAGACACTTTCTTTGGACGTGTTGGGCTTTTCCGCAATCAGCCAGGTGACATGTTGCTAAAAAAAGCTGACCTAGTTATTGCTATTGGTTATGACCCAATTGAGTATGAAGCCCGAAATTGGAATGCTGAAATTTCAGCTCGTATTATTGTTATCGACGTTGCGCAAGCTGAAATCGATACTTATTTCCAACCAGAACGTGAATTGATTGGTAACATTGCGGATACGATTGACTTGCTCTTGCCTGCCGTTAATGGTTATGTTTTGACAAAAGCATCAGTAGATTATTTGCAAAATCTGAAGAAAAATGTTGTCGAAGATGTCAAATTTGATCGTAATTCCAAGGAAGGTTTGGTTCACCCGCTTGATGTTATTGATGTCTTACAAGAAAATACAACAGATGATATGACTGTCACTGTTGACGTTGGTAGTCACTACATTTGGATGGCACGTTATTTCAAATCATATGAAGCTCGTCACCTGCTCTTTTCAAACGGCATGCAGACCCTTGGAGTTGCACTTCCTTGGGCAATTTCAGCTGCTCTTGTTCGCCCAAATACAACTGTTATCTCTGTATCTGGTGATGGTGGTTTCCTCTTCTCAGCGCAAGAATTAGAAACTGCAGTTCGTCTTAATTTACCAATCGTTCACATTATCTGGAATGATGGTAAATACAATATGGTTGAATTCCAAGAAGAGATGAAATACGGTCGTTCTTCAGGCGTTGATTTTGGTCCTGTTGATTTTGTGAAATACGCTGAAAGTTTTGGTGCTAAAGGTTACCGTGCTGATAGCAAAGAAGGTTTTGAAGCGACCTTCAAAAAAGCTCTTGCTGAAGCAGCCAATGGTCCAGTTCTTATCGATATTCCAATCGATTACAAAGATAATATCAAACTTGGTGAAACAATCTTACCAGACGAATTTTATTAAGCTTGCAATTTAACGAATTTGGCAATAAAATATTAATGACAGTTAATTTTTAATGACGAAAGTGAAGGAGAATATGTCAGAAGCAATTAAACTTTTTCAATATAATACCTTAAGTGCCCTAATGGCTGGTCTTTATGGTGGTACCTTAACCATTGGTGAGTTACTAGAGCACGGTGATTTGGGAATCGGAACACTCGATTCTATTGATGGAGAGTTGATTATTCTAGACGGTAAAGCCTATCAAGCTATCGGTTCAAACGGGAAACCTGAAATTGTTGAGGTTTCTGATGATGTCAAAGTTCCTTACGCTGCAGTTGTTCCTCATCAAGCTGAAGTGATTTTCAAACAACGTTTTGAAATGACAGATGCAGAGTTGAAAAAACGTATCGAATCGTATTATGATGGTGTGAACTTGTTCCGTTCGATTAAAATTAAGGGGACTTTTTCTAACATGCATGTTCGCATGATTCCCAAATCTGCGCCAAATACAAAATTTGCAGAAGTTGCAACACGCCAACCCGAATATTCACGTGAAAATGTCACAGGGACTATTGTGGGTATCTGGACACCTAAGATGTTCCACGGAGTAAGTGTTGCTGGTTATCATTTACACTTTATTTCAGATGATTTAACCTTCGGTGGTCATGTGATGGATTTTGTGATTTCAGAAGGTGTGGTTGAAGTAGGACCTGTTGACCAACTTGATCAACGTTTCCCAGTTCAAGACCGCAAATACCTTTTTGCAAAATTTAACATGGACGAATTGAAAGAAGACATCAAAAAAAGCGAATAAATCGTCTAGTTATCGCATATGAAAAAGGCACATTTCTAAAAACGAGTTTATCTTTTTTTAGCAATGTGTTTTTTTACGGATAAAAATGAGGTATAGAGTTGATTTTTACTTATATTTATCCTAAAATAAAAGACGTTGTGCATGTGAATCTTGTATCAAGAATTGATAGAATTATAAGAATTGCATGACGATTTCAAACAAATAACAGGAGAATGTATGGATATTTTTCGAAAGACCCCGATGGCGCAAAAGACAAGCCATTTGCAACGACGCCTGGGGCTTGCTGAACTTATCTTTTTAGGGGTAGGTTCGATTGTTGGGACTGGGATTTTCACGATAACAGGAGTAGGCGCTTCTCAATATGCAGGACCTGCGATTACTATTTCAATTATTATTGCTGCTATCTGTGTAACCATGTCAGCTTTATTCTTTGCAGAATTTTCTTCAAGATTGCCTCATTCAGGTGGTGTGTATCGCTATTTGTATACTGTTTTTGGAGAGTACCCAGCTTGGATTGCAGGTTGGTTTATGATGATTGAATTTGCAGGAGCGATTTCAACGGCAGCCTCTGGTTGGGGAGAGTATTTAAAAGCTTTCTTGAAAACTTTTGGCATTAGTTTGCCGACAGCTTTGAGTGGTCCTTTTAATCCTGCAAAGGGAACTTATATTGATATTGTTCCTGTTATCTTATTACTTTGTGTGACAGCCCTTGTTGTACTAGGGGTTCAAACGGTATTGAGATTTAATTCTATTTTGGTTATCTTTAAATTAGCGGTTTTGCTTATATTTATTGCTCTTGGTTTGACAGCAATTAATACACAAAACTGGAGTGATTTCACACCGTTCGGATTTGGTCAAATTTATGGTGGAAAAGTTGGTATCATGGCTGGTGCGTCATTGATGTTCTTTGCTTTTCTTGGATTTGAATCAATTTCTATGGCGGCTGATGAGACCAAAGAACCTCAAAAGAAAATTCCGCAAGGTATCTTCTTTTCAATTGGATTGACAACTTTGTTGTATGTTTTGGTTACTTTGGTTTTAACTGGAACTGTTCACTATACTAAATTAAATACAGCTGACGTGGTACCATTTGTTTTACGTAGCATTGGTTTTTCATTAGTAGGTAATATTGTTTCTGTTGTGGTTATTTTTACATTGGTAACGGTATGTATTTCTATGATGTTTGCCTTGTCACGTGTGATTTACAATGTCAGTTGTGATGGGCTTTTGCCTGAGCAATTCCAAGAATTAACACCGAAGAGCAAGGTTCCTAAGAAAGCAACTATATTTGTTGGGATTGTCACAATGTTCTTCTCGGGAGTTTTTCCTTTGGAAATTCTAGCTTTGTTAGTTAATATTGTGACACTTGCATACCTTATCTTGCTTGCTTTTGGGGTTATCAAACTTCGTAAAGATTTTGGTGAGCCAAAAGAAGGGGAATTCAGAGCACCTTGGGTGCCATTTTTGCCAATATTATCAATTGTGGTTTGCTTGGCTTTGATGACACAATGTAAGCTTGAGACATGGTATTGCTTTATCGTTGCCTTTGTGATTGGAACAATCATTTACTTTGCTTATGGTTACCGTCACTCAAAATTAATCGATAAAACTGAAGAATAAACAAAAAGCATTGGCTTTTAGCCGATGCTTTTTTGCAATCTTAATAGCAAGTTATTTCTTATTTTCAATGCGCATGCTATTGATTTTTTCTTCGGTTGGTGTAACGCGAAGTGTTTTTTGACCAGTGTATGTGACAAAACCAGGTTTGGCACCAGTAGGTTTGTTGAGTTTTTTAGCTTCAATCATATCGACTTGGATAAGATTTGATAGGCGAGCTTTTGAGTAATAAGCTGCTAATTCAGCGGCATCAGTCTTGACTTCATCGCTTGGGTTAAGATTGTCCTTGATGAGTACGTGACTACCTGGAATATCCTTAGCGTGGAACCAGAGTTCACCTTTTTTCGCCATTTTGAAGGTTAATTCATCATTTTGCAGGTTGTTGCGTCCAACCATGATGATTGTCTTACCATCTGAAGCAAGGTATTGCTCTGGTTTTTTACGTTTATGATGTTTATCGCGCGTGCGGCGTTTGACAAAACCAGTTTCCACCAACTCTTCACGAATGTCTTCGATATCAGAGATAGAAGCGTGACTAAGAGAAGTTTCAACACTTTCAAGATAAGTGATTGTGTGTTTTGTTTCTTCGATAAGCCCTGTTAAGTGTTTGACAGCTTCTTTTAGTTTTTGGTATTTTTTGAAATAACGCTGAGCATTTTGGTTAGGGGTCAAACTTTTATCAAGAGCAATAGTGATTTTTTCATTAGTGTAGTAGTTATCAAGTTCCACTTGGTCTTGATTGTTTGGCACCATTGAGAGATAAGTGGTTAAAAGTTCGCCTTTTTGGCGGAATTCTTCGGCGTTTTCAGTAGCTGCCAATTCTTTTTCTTGTTTTGCTAGCTTTTTGATATTTTTATCGAGTTCAGTTTGAACACGGTGAATCAAGTCGCTTGATTGTTGGTTGACGCGATCGCGTTCAGCTTTATCTTGATAGAAAACATCTAGCAACTCTGAAAGGCTGTCAAAAGTTTGACCGCTATTATTAAATGGCACCGCTGCAAATGATTTGTCAGTCATATTTGGCTGGACAGGTCGAGCAAAGAAAGCACGGAACTGTTTGAGTTTGTCATCACTAAGCTGAGCTGCCAAATTTTCAGCGGTATCACGTCCCAAACCTTGGAAAAGCTTTTGAAGATGACGTGGTGCCAAATCCTCGGTTTGTAAGATTTCAAATAATTTTTCATCTGAAACGGTAAAAGGATTTTTAGCATTAGTTTTTGGCGGTGCAATGTAAGTTGAACCAGGCAAGATTGTTCGGTAGCTGTTTTGTGAGAAACCGATATGCTTGATAGATTCGATAATCTTACTTTCAGCCTTATCAATCAAGATGATGTTACTGTGTTTGCCCATGATTTCAACAACCAAGGTGACCTTGATGTTGTCACCGATTTCATTTTTATTTGAAAAGGCGATTTCTAAAACACGGTCATTTTCAATTTGTGTGATGTTTTCAATAACCGCACCTTGAAGGTATTTACGCATAATCATGGTAAAGGTATTAGGTGTTTGAGGGTTTTGAAAGTCTGTTTTAGTAATTTGCAGACGCCCAAAAACAGGGTGGGCAGAAAGTAACAGTTTATAGTTTTTACGGTTATTACGAATGGTTAAAACAAGCTCGTGCTCAAAGGGCTGATTAACTTTTTGAATGCGTCCGTAGAGAAGCTCATCTTGTAATTCTTTGGTTAAATGGTGTAGGAAAAAACCATCAAATGACATGATTAAAGTTGCCGTAATGCTAGCTAACCGAGAGCGATAAGAAGCTTACGACGTCTCCTTTCTAATCTCATGTTTTCAATTCTTCTATTATACCATAACCCTTGCAAAATATGGACTCTGCGATATGGGAAAGTCTGTCCCTTACGATTTTTTTAATTTTTGAATGATTGTTAGAAGGTCTAGGTAATGCTTATTTTCCATTTTGACGATGGCGTAGGTTTTGATGAAAATGTCTTTTAGCTTTTTAGAGCTTGAAATGATATTGGAATTTTCAAGCAGACGTTCTGCGGTATCTTGACTAACAATGGTAATGCCAGTACCTTTAAGGACCAGGACCTCGTGCTCAATCAGTGAGAGGTTATCGATAGAAATATGATGTTGGGTTGGCAGCTGGTTAATCTTGATAAATTCTTTTAAGAAATTGTGATAACTGCTGGTCGTGTGATAGAGTAAGAAAAGCGATTCTTCACCCTTGTCAATTTTTTCGATGAGCTCTCTTTGCCCGATGAAGGAAAATATTCTGGCAAAATTTCCAGATTTAAAAGGAATTGCGGTTAATGCTACGGGAATAAATACCATTGATTGTGAGTATGCAGAGAAGTTAGGCATTGCTATTCGGAATTTAGGAGCGCATTCGACAGAAGATGTTGCCAACCACACGATTGCTCTATTACTAGCACTAAATCAAAAACTCTTTATTCATCGTAAATACATTGAAGCTGGTTTTTGGAGTTATCAAAAAGCCGGTGAAGTAAAGCGTTTATCTTCGCAAACTTTGGCAATTTTTAGTCTTGGTCGAATTGGTCAAGCAGTAGCAAAACGTGCGAAAAGTTTTGGCATGTCAGTGATTGCCTACGATCCTTTTTTGCCAGAAGAGATGGCATAAGAAATCGGGGTCAAATTGGTCTCGGTTGAGACTATCCAAGCAGAAGCTGATGTGATTAGCTTGCATTTATTTGCTAATTCGGCAAATGAGCATTTCTTTAATCGTGATTTCTTTAAGAAATTGAAAAAGCCAGTGTTGTTTATCAATGTGGCGCGTGGGAGTCTGATTGGTGAAGCAGCCTTGGTAGAAGCACTTGATGAAGGTGAAGTGATTGGTGCTGGTTTGGACGTTTTAGAGAGTGAAAATCCAGACCTGATTAACAATTCCTTTACTTGGACGTGAGAATGTTATTCTAACGCCGCATTCAGCCTTTTATAGTCAAGAAAGTCTGAACACCTTGCAAGTTCAAACGGTTAAAAATGCAGTTGCCATTTTAAAGGAGTATCATCATGAAATTTGAAACGATTGAAGCCTACAGTTTGCCAGAGCGCATCGAAGCAATTACTAAATATTTGGTGTTCATTCTTTCGGTAAATGGCATAGAAGGTGAAGTTAAGCTGGCAGATGCCATCTATAACTTATTGCAGCACCGTATTTTAAAGCTCACCAAGAAGACCTCTGGCAGTAAGTTTTAGAAAATGACTCCTTGAAACGAAAAAAATAATTTTGCACTGCTCAAAAAATCAGGAACAACTAAGACTGTCATTTTACACTCGCATATGGACACCGTAGGCATAGAGGATTATGGTCTGCTAAAGACAATCGCAAATGATCCAGATACTCTGATAGATTTTTTTAAAGATTATGACAATGACCCTGTCGTTCAAGAGCATGCTAAATCAGATGATTGGCTCTTTGGACGAGGTATTCTTGACATGAAGTCGGGCGATGCGGTCAATATTGCAACACTTTTCTATTACATGGAACACATGGATGAACTTTCCTGTAATTTACTTGTGGTGACCAATTGTGTTGAGGAAAATGACCATACGGGTGCTATTCAAGTCTCAAGTGAACTTTTACGTTTGCGTAAAGCTGGCTATGATTTTAAAGTGGCTATCAATACAGATTTTATTTCGCCATCATATGACGGTGATGATAAGAAATATATCTACACAGGCGCAGCTAGAAAAATGTTGACATGTTTTTACATCAAAGGGAGAGAAACGCATGTTGGCAGTTGCCTAATGGGCATTGATGACACAATGATTTCTAGTGAGATTAATCTTAAAATCAATACCAACCTTGATTTAGTTGAAAAAATTGACAATGAAGATGTATTGCCAAGTTCTGTGCTTTTACAACGAGGTTGCAAGGATTTTTATAATATCCACACAAACAAGCGTGCCAATCTTTATTTCAATACTTTCTTATATGAAAAAAGTGCAGATACCATTTTGGACACCTTAATGGAAGCTAGTCGTGAGGCTGTCCATGAGGCTTCAAGACATTATAAAGAATGATTTAAGATTTATTCGGAAAGAAGTCATATTCATAGACAGATTTCACATGATATTACTGTGATGACTTTTTCGCAGTATCTAGATGTTTTGGAGAAAAAAGTTTTGATAGCCAAGCCTTGATTAGGAAGTGCTTTGAAACTATCGAATATTATGACAAACGAGAAGTTGGCTTTGATTTAATTGACTACCTTGAGGCAAAAACACAGTCTGATGAAGTAAAAGTGATTATCTTTTTAGCGCCGCCATTTTGTCCTCGCAATTATACTGACCGTGACAGCGATGTTGACCAAGCGCTTGAAAAAATGATGACAGAATTTCCTGAAGAACATTTCGTGAAACGTCGTTTTTCCCCATTTTTAAGTGATTCTAGTTATCTTGCGATGCGAGAAAGTCCAGAAGACATTGAAAAACTAAAAGCAAATTTTCCTCTGATGGATGCGATTTATCCTTTGCCAGTTGAGACGATTAGAAGTCTTGATATTCCAGCTCTTGACTTGAGCGTTTATGGTATTGGAGCTCATACTTGGAAAGAGAGACTCTATAAACCTTATTTTTATCACACTCTTCCAAAGGTTATTAGAAGTTTTATCCAGCATTTAAGCTAAAGTTTGAGCTTGGCAAATAAGTGTTTTGAATAAAAATAAGAAAATTTCGAAAAGAACTTGAAATTTTCAGAATTTAGGTTATAATTATTAAAAAACACAGGAGGAAGCTAAGATATGAACATGACACAAACTCTTACAAGTTGGCAAAGTTGGCGTATGTAAAAGTTGTGTTTATGTTGTTGCATAGATACGACTTTTGGAGTACTTCTAAAAAGTATTTATGCGCTAATCTTAGTTACAAGATAAAAAAGCGTGTAGTAAGCAATTACTAGACGCTTTTCTTTTTAGTTGACTCTTTAGGATGAAAATATGCTATTAAGAAAATAGATTGTTCAACGGAGATAACAAATGAAAAATAAAGCACTTATTGGAACACTTATTGTCCTTGTCATGTTAGTAGCTGGTTCAATGATTTATGACCAGACTAAAAATGAGTCAGCGAAAAATGGAGACATCAAAATCGGTATTTTACAATATGTTACCCACGATGCTCTTGATGAAATTGAAAGAGGGATTGAAGATGGCTTAGCTGATGCTGGTTATGACAAAGCAAATGCGAAGATTACCGTTTTGAATGCCGAAGGTGACCAAAGTAAAATCCAAACCATGAGTAAACAATTGGTTCATGCTAAAAATGATGTGGTCATTGGTATTGCAACACCAGCTGCCCAAGGTCTAGCCTCAGCAACCAAAGACATTCCGGTTGTGATGGGAGCTATTTCAGACCCAGTCGGAGCAAAATTGGTTAAGAATTTGAAAAAACCGGAAGGAAACGTAACAGGAGTTTCTAACAAAGTGCCGATTAAACAAACGGTTGAGATGATTCAAGAAATTACACCAAACGCTAAGACAATCGGAGTCTTGTATGCTAGCAGCGAAGATAATTCCGTATCTCAAGTGGCTGACTTTAAAAAGTACGCTAAAGCGGCAGGTATCAACGTGATTGAATACGCCGTCCCATCAACCAACGAAATTAAAACAACCATGTCTGTCATGACTGGTAAAGTCGATGCTGTTTTTGTCCCACAAGATAATACCATTGCCTCAGCTTTTTCAACTGTTGTTAACTCAGCAAACGCTGCTAAGATTCCAGTTTATTCATGTGTGGACACCATGGTTGAACAAGGAAGCATCGCTTCAGTCGCTCAAAGTCAATATGATTTAGGGGTTGAAACAGCAAAAATTGCTATCAAATTACTTGCTGGTAAAAAAGTATCAGACGTCCCAGTTAACATCGTTAATACTGGTACCCCAACCCTTAACTTAAAAGAAGCTCAAGAACTTGGCATTACAATTCCAGATAGCATGCTGTCAAAAGCAACAGTAGCTGTCAAAGCAGATGAAAATTAGGAGAGAAGGAGAAAACATCATATGATTATTTCGTCAGTTTCACAAGGACTTTTGTGGGGGATTCTTGGTTTAGGAATTTACCTGACTTTCCGAATTCTTAATTTTCCAGATATGACGACTGAAGGGTCTTTCCCTCTTGGTGGAGCAGTGGCTGTTACTTTGATGAATCACGGGACACACCCTTTGTTAGCTACTTTAACAGGTATGCTTGCGGGTTGTTTAGCAGGTCTTGTTACTGGTCTTCTTTACACCAAAGGAAAAATTCCGACGCTTTTAGCAGGGATTTTGGTAATGACGTCATGTAACTCAGTTATGCTTATGGTTATGAAACGTGCCAACCTTGGTTTGCTTAACATCAAGCCTTTGCAAGCCTTGCTTCCATTTGCTGATAGTACAAATCTTTTGGTAATTGGTCTTTTGGCAGTGGTAATCGTCATTTCAGCGTTGATTTTCTTCCTTTATACACGTCTTGGTCAGGCTTATATCGCCACTGGTGATAACCGAGATATGGCAAAGAGCTTTGGAATCAATACTGACCGCATGGAAGTTATGGGACTTACCATTTCAAATGGTTTGATTGCTTTGTCAGGGGCTCTTGTCAGCCAACAAGATGGCTACGCTGATGTGTCAAAAGGGATTGGTGTTATTGTAATCGGTCTTGCAAGTATTATTATCGGAGAGGTGCTTTACTCAACTGGCTTGACACTACTTGAACGTTTGATTGCCATTGTGGTCGGGTCAATTTTGTACCAATTCTTAATCACAGGTGTGATTGCTCTTGGCTTCAATACCAACTACCTCAAATTATTCAGTGCCATTATCCTAGCCATTTGTCTTATGGTTCCTGTTCTTAAAAATAAATTCTTTAAAGGAGTGACCTTATCACGATGAAAAAAATTGTCGAATTAAAAAATGCAACAGTTCAAGTTAATAACGGACTTGATGAGGTCAAAACAATCCTTGACGATGTGAATTTGACCATTTATGAACATGACTTTTTAACGATTTTAGGTGGAAATGGTGCTGGTAAATCAACTCTTTTCAATGTGATTGCTGGGACTTTGATGTTAACTAGCGGAAGCATTTCAATCCTTGGAAAAGATGTGACGCATCTGCCTGCTGAAAAACGTGCTAATTACCTTGCGCGTGTCTTTCAAGACCCTAAAATGGGAACAGCACCTCGTATGACAGTGGCTGAAAATATCTTAATTGCCAAATACCGTGGTGAAAAACGTGGGCTTTTGCCACGAAAAATTCACAGTTTTACAGATGAATTTAAGAAATTGGTGGCACGAACTGGCAATGGTCTTGAAAAACATTTGGATACGCCGACTGGCCTTTTATCAGGTGGGCAACGTCAAGCCCTTAGTCTTTTGATGGCAACGCTAAAACGTCCAGAGCTACTTTTACTTGATGAACACACAGCAGCTCTTGATCCCAAAACAAGTGTGTCATTAATGAACCTGACAGATGAATTTGTGACGGGAGATCAGTTGACAGCGCTCATGATTACACACCACATGGAAGATGCTCTGAAATACGGTAATCGCTTGATTGTCATGAAAGACGGAAAAATCATCAAAGACCTCAATCAAGACGAAAAAGCCCAAATGGCAATCGCTGATTACTATCAATTATTTGAATAAAATGAAACGCCCTCGGGCGTTTTTTTTGTACCTTGAGTGACTTTTCCAAATCATAAAGAAGAAAAACTGCTGAAAATATGTTACAATTAAATTGCTGTAATTCGACTTGCTAACCTTTTTGGAGGCGAGGACCGTTAGTAAAAGAAATAAGCAAACTTGGTTTGCACGTATAAAAAAATAAAATGAGGAGAAAACATCGTCATGAGCGATATTAAAATTATTGCCTTAGGTGGGGTTCGTGAAAATGCAAAAAACCTCTATGTGGTAGAAGTTAATGACTCAATTTTCGTTTTGGATGCTGGACTGAAGTATCCTGAAAATGAGCAACTTGGTGTAGATGAAGTCATTCCGAACCTTGATTACCTAATTGAAAACAAAAAACGTGTGCAAGGGATTTTCTTGACACACGGGCACGCCGATGCTATTGGAGCTTTGCCTTATATTTTGCAAGAATTCAAAGCGCCAGTCTTTGGTTCACCACTTACTATTGAGTTAGCGAAGCTCTTTGTTAAGAAAAATAACAACGTTAAGAAATTCAATAATTTCCACGTTATCGACGCTGAAACTGAAATCGAATTTGCCGATGCGACAATTTCATTCTTCAAAACAACTCACTCAGTTCCTGAAAGTTTAGGGATTGTAGTTGGTACCGATGAAGGAAACATCGTCTATACAGGTGACTTTAAGTTTGACCAAGCGGCGCGTAAATATTACCGTACTGACTTGGGACGTTTGACTGAAATTGGACGCGAAGGTGTACTTGCCCTTCTTTCTGATTCTGCTAATGCTACAAGTCACGTCATGACAGCAAGCGAAGCAGAAGTTGCTGCTGAAATGTATAGCGCTATTGCTGACGCTGAAGGTCGCGTTATCATTGCTGCGGTTGCTTCAAACCTTGTGCGTATCCAACAAGTCTTTGACTCAGCTGCTGAATATGGTCGTCGTGTAGTCTTGACTGGTTTTGACGCTGAAAACATTGTTCGCACAGCGATTCGCATGAAACGTCTTCGTTTGGTTGATGAAAAATTAATCATTAAACCAAAAGACATGCACAAATACGAAGACCATGAATTGATTATTCTTGAAGCTGGTCGTATGGGTGAACCAATTAATGGTCTACACAGGATGGCACTTGGTCGTCACCGTTATATTCAAATTAAAGATGGCGATTTGGTTTACATCGTTACAACACCAAGTCTTTCAAAAGAAGCAGCAGTTGCGCGTGTTGAAAACCTAATTTACAAAGCTGGTGGTACGGTTAATCTTATTACGAAGACACTTAATGTCTCAGGTCATGCCAATGGACGTGATTTGCAGTTGATGCTTAACCTTCTTCAACCGAAATACCTTTTTCCAGTTCAAGGTGAGTACCGTAATTTGGCAGCTCATGCTGAATTGGCACAAGAAGTGGGAATGTACCCTGAAAACATCTACATCGTCAAACGCGGCGATGTTATGGTTCTTGGTAAAAATGGTTTCAACCATGAAGGTAGTGTACCAGCAGGGGATGTCATGATTGATGGTAATGCTATCGGTGATGTCGGAAACATCGTTCTTCGTGACCGTAAAGTCTTGTCAGAAGATGGTATCTTCATCGTTGCCTTGACTGTTAATAAACGCGAAAAGAAAATTGTATCAAAAGCAAAAATTCACACACGTGGATTTGTTTACGTTAAGAAGAGCCGTGATATTCTTCGCGAATCAGCTGAATTGGTTAACCAAACCGTTGAAAACTACTTGGAACAAGATAGTTTTGACTGGGGTGAATTAAAGGGAGCTGTCCGCGATGAAGTGGCTAAATTCCTCTTCGACCAAACCAAACGTCGCCCAGCTATCTTACCAGTCGTTATGGAAGTGAGATAAGAAGATTATTGAAGTTGAGACAGAAGTTCTCAACTTCTTTTTTTATTATGATGAATCGTAGTGGTTGACTGGGATTAAAATGATTATTTTTTCTTGTTTTTTTAAGCTTAGCTTGTTATACTATAGCCCGAGGTAATTTGTTAATGCTTAGAATTCTAGAAAGAGAGGATAGGTATGAGAACACTATTTAAGATTATCTTTTTCATTCCAAGCCTCATTATTAATATTATCTGGAATTTTTTCTGGGCTATTATCAAGACAATCATTTTGATTGCGATTGTGTGTTTTGGTCTGCTTTATTATGCCAATAACAGTAGCTCACAGTTAGCAAATTCCATTTTAGATGCTGCTAATAGTGCGACAGCTTATTTTCAGGATAATAAAGATGATATTGCTAAGAATTTAAAAGATTTATCGACCGATGATTTCACGCATTATTCTGGTGCGCGCTGGTCAAGTAATTCAGCGACGGTTTATATTAAAACGACCAATAAAACTTTGGTCAATGCTTATGAAGAAGCTATCAATGCTTGGAATGCGACGGGTGCTTTTACCTTTACGCTTGTGAGTGATGAAAGTTCTGCTAATATTGTGGCGACGGAGTATTCTGATGCTAGTTCCAAGGCGGCTGGGCTTGCTGAGACAGAAACCAATGCTCTGACTAATCAGATCACACATGTGGATGTTAAGTTAAATACCTATTATTTGCTTGACAATGATTATGGCTACACACACAATCGTATCGTCTACACAGCAGAGCACGAATTGGGGCATGCGATTGGGCTTAACCACGATGACAATGAAGAATCTGTCATGCAGTCTTCAGGATCATACTACGGCATTCAAATGGTTGATATCCAAAAAGTGCAATCGATTTATAATCAATAGTAATGAAATCTGCTCATTTGAGCAGATTTTTTGATATTATCCTAGTTTAACGAGTGAGGATTTGTTAAAATAGACATATGATTATTTTACAAGGAAACAAAATTGAACGCTCATTTTCGGGCGATGTCTTATTTGACAATATTAATATTCAAGTTGATGAAAAAGACCGCATCGCGCTTGTTGGGCGAAATGGTGCTGGTAAATCAACGTTGTTAAAAATTTTAGTCGGTGAAGAAGCACCAACATCAGGTGAAATCAATACAAAACGTGACTTAAGTTTGTCATATTTGGCGCAAGATAGCCGTTTTGAGTCAGAAAATACCATTTTTGATGAAATGTTGCACGTTTTTGATGATGTGCGTGGCATGGAATCTCGTCTTCGTAAGATGGAAATGCAAATGGCTGAGCTAACAGGCGATGCCTTTGATAAATTGATGTCAGATTATGACCACTTATCAGAAGAATTTCGTGTTAAAGGTGGATTTACTTACGAGGCAGAAATCAAAGCCATTTTAAACGGGTTCAAATTTGATGAATCGATGTGGCAAATGAAAATTTCTGAGTTGTCTGGTGGGCAAAATACTCGCTTGGCACTTGCTAAAATGTTGCTTGAAAAGCCTGAACTTCTTGTACTTGACGAACCAACTAACCACTTGGACATTGAAACCATTGCTTGGCTTGAAAATTACTTGGTCAACTACCAAGGCGCTTTGATTATTGTCAGTCACGACCGTTACTTCCTAGATAAAGTGGCAACGATTACGCTTGATTTGACAAAACATTCGCTTGACCGTTATGTCGGTAATTACTCAAAATTCATGGACTTGAAGGCTGAGAAATTAGCTCTTGAAGCTAAAAATTACGAAAAACAAGCTAAGGAAATTGCTAAGTTGGAAGACTTTGTGCAACGTAACCTTGTTCGTGCTTCAACGACAAAACGTGCCCAAGCCCGCCGCAAACAATTAGAAAAAATGGAGCGCTTGGACAAGCCATCAGCTGGACAAAAATCTGCCAACATGACTTTCCACGCTGACAAGGTGTCAGGAAATGTCGTCTTGACAGTTGCTGATGCGGCAATTGGTTATGATGACCAAATTTTGTCTGAACCAATCAATATTGATGTCAAGAAATTTGATGCCATTGCCATAGTTGGACCAAATGGTATTGGAAAATCAACTTTGATTAAATCAATCGTTGGTCAGATTCCATTTATCAAAGGAACATCAACTTACGGTGCCAACGTAGAAGTGGGTTACTATGACCAAACACAATCAAACTTGACTCATACCAATACTGTACTTGATGAGCTTTGGAATGATTTTTCAACAACACCAGAAGTTGAAATTAGAAATCGTCTTGGTGCTTTCTTATTCTCAGGTGATGACGTTAAAAAATCTGTCAGCATGCTTTCAGGTGGCGAACGAGCTCGTCTTTTGTTAGCAAAATTGTCAATGCAAAACAATAATTTCCTTATCCTTGACGAACCAACCAACCACTTGGATATTGACAGTAAGGAAGTTCTGGAAGATGCCTTGATTGATTTTGACGGCACGCTTTTATTTGTCAGCCACGACCGTTATTTCATTAACCGTGTAGCGACAAAAGTGCTTGAAATCTCCGAAGAAGGCTCAACACTTTACCTTGGTGATTACGATTATTACCTTGAGAAAAAAGCAGAGCTGGAAGAATTAGCACGCTTGAAAGCTGAAGAAGCACAAGAAAAAACAACAGTTGTCGTTGAAAAAGCGCCAGCTAATGATTATCAAGCTCAAAAAGCCAATCAAAAAGAACTTCGTAAACTCACACGCCGAATCACTGAAATTGAAAATCAATTAGAAGAAATTGAAGCGCGAGAAGAAGAACTCAACCAAGCCATGCTTGCTACAAACGAAGCAAGTGAGTTGATTGAGTTGCAAAAAGAACTCGATGAACTAACTGAACAACAGGAAAACCTCATGCTTGAATGGGAAGAACTCAGCGAAAAGGTTGAGGGTTAAAATACTAGTAATCTCGGCAGAAATGTCGGGATTTTTTGTTTTAAAAAATCAATAGCAGGCTATTGATTTTTGCCTTTAAAGTTTTATAATAGTCTTGGAAATAAAATGAAATGTTTAGCAAATCTTAAAGAGTGCCTGCTGGTTTTGAGTGGCATTTTTTGAAATTACTTTTTTATTGTTGGAGGTTACTATGAATCCTAAAAATGCTCCATACGGTTGGCTTGTTAAGCGAATCGCGCATCGTTTGGAACAAAATATGAACAATTTCTTAAAACCTTATAACATTACGATTATGCAATCTTGGGTTTTGCTGTATTTAAAAGACACCAAGGAATGCTGTACTTATAAGGAATTGGAAAAAGAATTCGAAGTGTCACAACCAACTATGGCGGGAATTATTTCGCGTTTGGAACAAAAAGAGTTGGTTACTAAGGTTCAGGATGACAAGGACAAGCGTGTCAAGAAAGTGCGCATTTCTGATAAAGGGCTTGATTTAATTGTACTTGTATGTGATCATTTGCAGGAATCCGAAGACGATATTATCAGAGGCTTTTCTGATAAAGATCAAGAAACATTTCACTCTTTGCTCGAGAGAGCTTATTATAATGTTGTAGAAAGAGGTGACGAGAATGATTAAAACCCTTTTAGCTCAAGTCAAGGAGTATAAGACGCCATCTTTACTTGCTCCTTTGTGTGCAACTTTAGAGGTTTTCTTCGATATGTCAGTCCCTTTTGTTATTGCTAAGTTAATTGACCAAGGGGTACAAGCTGGGAACTTGGCTGTTGCCATGAAGTATGGTATCTTGATGTTGGTTCTTGCCACATGTGGTTTAACAACTGGTTTCTTGGCTGGTAAATTCGCTGCGCAAGCCTCAGCAGGATTTGCCGCTAATTTGCGTGAAGGAATGTATGATAATATTCAAACCTTTGCCTTTTCAAATATTGATAAATACAGTACAGCTGGTCTTGTCACTCGTATGACAACAGACGTTACAAATGTGCAAAATGCTTATCAAATGATTATTCGTATCGTTGTGCGTGCACCACTGACAATCGTTGTTAGTATGATTATGTGTTTTGTGGTAGACCAACGTTTGAGTTTGATTTTCCTTGCGGCTGTCTTGATTTTGGGAGCATCGCTTCTATTTATCATGCGTAAGGCTATGACAACTTTCAATTACGTTTTCCGTAAATACGATGATTTGAATGCTAGTGTTCAGGAAAATATTTCTGCCATTCGTGTGGTTAAAGCATTTGTACGTGAAAAATATGAAAATAAAAAATTCACGAAGGCTGCTGAAAATATTTACCGTTTATTTGTTAAAGCTGAGAAAATCATCATTTTCAACGTGCCAGTTATGATGTTTATCATCTTTGGTTGTATTATCTGCTTATCATGGTTTGGAGCACAATTCATCGTTGGTGGTACACTGACAACGGGTGAATTGACATCCCTAATGTCTTACATCTTTGCCATGATGATGTCTCTTATGATGTTGTCAATGATTATGGTTATGGTTTCAATGAGTACAGCCAGTGCCGAACGTATTGCAGAAGTGCTTAATGAAAAAGCTGATATCGTGAACCCTAAAAATCCATTGATGGAAGTTCCAAATGGAAACATCGAGTTTAACCACGTGCATTTTTCATACAAACACGGTGATGGAGAAGAAGTGCTATCTGATATCGACCTTAGTGTTAAATCTGGTGAAATCATCGGTGTTATCGGTGGTACTGGTTCAGGTAAGACATCTTTTGCTAATTTGATTTCTCGTCTTTATGATGTGGATGCAGGGTCAGTCAAAGTTGGTGGACACGATGTTCGCGAATACGATTTGGAAGTTCTTCGTGACCAAGTAGCTGTAGTGCTTCAAAAAAATGTCCTTTTCTCAGGAACTATTCTTGATAACCTTCGTTGGGGGAATGAAAATGCGACTGACGAAGAATGTATGGAAGCTTGTCGCCAAGCTTGTGCAGACGAATTTATCGAACGTTTCCCTGACAAATACAATACATGGATTGAACAAGGCGGAAGCAATGTCTCTGGTGGTCAAAAACAACGTCTTTGTATCGCCCGTGCATTGCTTAAAAAACCAAAAGTTTTGATTTTGGATGATTCAACAAGTGCCGTTGATACTGCCACAGATGCCAATATCCGTCGTTCATTTGAAGAAACAATTCCAGGAACAACAAAAATCATCATTGCTCAACGTATTTCAAGTGTGCAACACGCTGATAAAATTTTGGTTCTTGATGATGGTAAAATCTCAGGCTTTGCTAGCCACGATGAGTTACTACAAACAAACGCTATCTACCGTGAAATCAATGAGGTTCAACAACAAGGTAGCGGTGATTTTGATGAGGAAGGAGGTAATAACTAATGTCTCAACCTAAAAAAGAAGTGAACAAACAAGCCACACTAAAACGTGTTTTGGCTTATGTGATTAAGAATTATAAATGGCGTTTCATGGCTGTTTTCGTCTTGATTTTGATTGCTGCGCTTTGTATGGTTCGTTTTAGTTTGTTCATGCAAACCTTGATTGATAGTTATGTCACACCTCTTTTGGCTGCTAAAAATCCTGAGTTTTCTGGTTTAGCGCATGCTATTTTCCAACTAATCATTATTGGGATTATTGGGGTAGCAAGTAGTTACACTTATAACCGTTTGATGGTTTATGTGGGGCAAGGAACAATACGTCGTATTCGTATTGACCTCTTTACGCATATGGAAAGCTTGCCAATCAAGTACTTTGATACGCATGCTCACGGGGACATCATGTCAATCTATACCAACGATGTTGATACCCTTCGTCAATTGATTGGACAAAGTATCCCGCAAGTGGTCAATTCAAGCTTTTCGATTTTGACAACTTTTGTCAGCATGTTAGTTCTAAATGTGCCATTGTCAGCCATGTCAGTCTTCATGGTTATTGTTTTGCTTTATGTGGCTCGTAAAATCGCTGCGCAATCTTCAAAATATTTCCATGACCAACAAAATGACCTCGGTCGTGTTAATGGTTTCATCGAAGAAATGATGGATGGTCAAAAAGTTGTTAAAGATTTTAACCATGAAGAACGTGCTAAGGAAGATTTCCGAAAACTTAACCAAGAACTTCGTGAATCAGCTACAAATGCCAATATCTTTGCGAATATCTTGATGCCAGTTTCTGCTAATATCGGTCACTTTTCATATGTTCTTTGCGCCATGCTTGGAGCAGTTCTTGCTCTTAATGGTTATGCTGGTTTGACTTTGGGGACTTTGGTTTCTTTCCTAGCATTAAACCGTGGTTTTACTAATCCGATTACTCAAATTAGCCAACAAATCAACTCTGTTGTTATGGCGATGGCAGGTGCTGACCGTGTCTTCCAACTGCTAGATGCAGAATCTGAATTGGATGAAGGTTACGTTGAATTGGTTAATGCCAAAGAAGACGCTGCTGGAAATCTGCAAGAAGTGAAAGAATCAACTGGTACTTGGGCTTGGAAACATCCACACGAAGATGGTACAGTGACTTATCATAAACAAGAAGGTCGTGTAACTTTCACAGATGTAACTTTTGGTTATAACGATGATAAGATGGTTTTACATGATATTAATTTATTTGCGGAACCTGGTCAAAAAATCGCTTTTGTAGGTTCAACTGGTGCGGGTAAAACAACCATTACAAACTTGATTAACCGTTTCTACGATATCCAAGAAGGTAAGATTCATTACGATGGTATTAACATTCGTAAAATCAAAAAAGCTGACCTTCGTCGTAGTTTAGGAATTGTATTGCAAGACACACACCTCTTTACAGGAACTGTTATGGATAACATCCGCTACGGACGTTTGAATGCTAGTGATGAAGAATGTATCGAAGCTGCCAAATTAGCTAATGCACATGATTTCATTAAACGCTTGCCAGAAGGTTATAATACCATTTTGACAGGTGACGGAAGCAATCTTTCTCAAGGACAACGTCAATTACTTGCGATTGCGCGTGCGGCTGTGGCTAATCCACCAGCCTTGATCCTTGATGAAGCAACTTCATCAATTGATACACGTACCGAAGTTCACGTTCAAGAAGGTATGGATGCTCTTATGAAGGGTCGTACAACCTTTGTCATTGCCCACCGCTTATCAACGGTTCGCAACGCTGATTGCATTATGGTTCTTGAACAAGGACGCATCATTGAACGTGGTAACCACGATGAATTAATTGCTCAAAAAGCCCGTTACTACCAACTCTACACAGGTAACGCCATTAGTGAATAACAGATTTAGACAATCTTTGGAAAATAGCAGAGCTGTTTTTCAAGGGTTGTTTTTTGTTAGCTTTTCAGAGTGATTTTCCATGTAAAACGTTTACTTTTGTTTTTTGGCAACAATCACTTACGAAGAAAATTTTTTATGGTAGACTGAATCCTGTTGACTGTAAACTGGAGTTGATTGGAGAAGTGTTGGAGTAAAAAATCCATTCAGACACTATCCTAGCGGAGGACATGTTATTGTACGCCGACCTATGTTGAGGCTTGATAAAAAATAAAACGAATGGAGAATAAAATACCTCGTAATTTTAAAGAAGCAATGGTATTTACGTGTTTGATGTGTGGAATGATGGTTTTCGAAATGAGTATGTGGAACTTGTTCGTTGCAGGAGCTTTTTCTTGGAAACATGTCTTTTTAGGATTCATTCCAGGATTTATCGTTGCTTTCATTTTAGATCCTTTAATCGTTGGTCCAAATTCTTTTTAACCATGTTTATTATTGGAACAGATACGTTTCTGATTTCCCCATTGCTAACGACTTTATCTAGTCTTTACCATATTGATACGTCAATTTCTGGTTGGATGGTTAGTGCTTATACTATAGGCTATGCCTTATTCGCTTTGGTTTCAGGGCCAATTTCAGATGGAAGGGACCGCAAGAAAGTGATGGTATATGGTTGGGTAGCCTTTACGATTTCAACCTTTTTATGTGGTTTTGCAAATTCATTTGCTTTGATGTTTTTGTTTCGTTTTTTGGCTGGAATCAGTGCTTCTTTTGTGACTTCTCAAGTTTGGGCATCAATTCCAGTGGTGGTTGAGAAAAAGAATATTGTTCAGGTAATGGGATATGCAACGGCTGGTTTATCTGTTTCTCAGATGGCAGGTGTTTCAATTGGTGGTTACCTTGCTGGAATTTCATGGCATTCCCCATTCTTTACCATTTCAGCGGCTTCCTTGGTTTTATTGCTTCTTATTAATTTTTATATGCCAAAATTGGAAATTGGAAAGGGTCATAAAATCTCCTTTACAAGTGCTTATAAAAATGTTTTGACTAATAAAAAATCTGTATCTTATCTTTTAGCTTATTTTGTCTTTCAGACAGGGTCATTTACAGCAATCACGTTTATTGCGATTTGGTATAATCATAGTTTTGGTTTGTCTTTAGCTAATATTAGCACAGCGATTATTGCTATTGGGGCAGGTAATCTTGCAGGTTAGCTTTTTGGTAGTCATATTGTTAAGCGTTTTGGTTTACAAAAAACATTTAAAACAGAATTGACGACAATTGTTATTCTTTACTTGGTTTTATTACTTGTTCACCATTTTTGGGTAGCAGAGGTGTTATTGACCATTATTTATGTGAACAATGGATTTATTTTCCCATTATTTATGACAACATTGCAAAGTACTGTAGAAAATGCTCGAAGTACGATTTCGTCATTATCAAATGCCGTGATGTATTTAGGAGAAACCATTGCGAGTATCGTTGGTGGTGTTTTATTTGAACAATTTGCAGGATTTTTTGGCATTGCTGTTTTTGCAGCAGTAATGATCGCTCTTTCGTTGCTATTGTATTATAGGAGCTTTTAAGAAGGTTGATAATTAATGGTTCTTTGTTGTAACAAGATGGGCAAATGAAAAGAAATTTGAAAAAGGTTCTTAGTGATATTTTGTTTCAAAATACTGGATCAACTACTTCAATTTTAGAAGCGATAATGAATAAAACAGTTGAAGTAGAAATAATTCAAGAACGTATTATTTGCGATAGTGACTATTCTACTCAGTATAATTGGGGGAGATTCTTTGGCTATGCGAGCTACAACATTAAAAGCTGGAGGTATTGACATCTCAAATAATATTGTTATTTATGATGCTGATAAAGTAAAGCAATTAGATAATTTTTGTGTTCAGAATTGTTTAATACCTATTGGTAAAATTTTTTCTGATTTAAGAAAGCCGGCATATTTAAGCAAATACTGTGATTTTTTTAATCTAACAGCTACAAAGTATCCAGTAAAAGAGTACCAATTTATACATAATGGTGAAGTTTATTTTCATATTATTGAGTTATATTTAGAAGATAATTTATTTGATATTTTAAATGGTACGTTAATAATTTAGACTATACTTCTAAAATAAAAAGACATCTTAGATATATCAGTCTAAGATGTTTTTGTACAAACTTGGAAATTCTGTTGAAAATGGTGTGAAAGGCTTGCTTGATTTACCTCAATGATTTTGAAAAGTAGTATAATGGCTTTAAGGATGTGAAACCGTTTTTAGAAATTGAGGAACAAGTTATGAGTAATCGAACAAATGAAAAAACTGTTCAACTTGACCTTGAAACTTACGCAGCTAACGACGTTTACAAAGCCGCTGCTACGCAAAGCTCAGGCCTAAGTCATAAACAAGTCAAAGAACGTCAAAAACAATATGGTCCAAATCGACTAAAAGAAGTCGAAAAAGAACCAGTCATTGTAACTTTTATTAGGAATTTTACAAGTCTTATGGCAATCCTTCTCTGGGTAGGAGGTGCTGTGGCGATTTTATCTCATAGCGTTGAACTCGGTCTTGCCATTTGGTTTGTCAATATCATCAATGGTGTTTTCAGTTTTGTTCAAGAATACCGTGCGAGCCAAGCAACCGAAGCTCTAAAAAAGATGCTTCCTTCTTATGCACGTGTCATTCGTGAAGGGCAAGAAGAAAAGGTACTTGCTGAAGAGTTGGTGCCTGGTGACCTTGTTTTGATTGAAGAAGGTGACCGTATCTCTGCAGATGGTCGTGTTATTTTTGCTACAGATTTTCAAGTCAATCAATCTGCCCTAACAGGTGAATCAAATCCTGTCTATAAAAATAGTGATGCTGACACAAATGCTCAAAAAACAGCTCTTGAATACGACAATATGGTCTTTGCAGGTACAACTGTTTCATTGGGTTCAGCCAAGATGATTGTCTCAGCGACTGGTATGGCAACCCAATTTGGACAAATTGCTCACTTGACAGAAAATATGGCTGATGATAAAAGCCCGCTTCAAAAAGAATTAGACCATTTGACCAAACAAATTTCAGTTATTGCAATTACTGTTGGGGTTATTTTCTTTATCGCAGCGGCACTTTTTGTTCACCAACCATTTGCAAAAGCCTTTATTTTTGCACTTGGTATGATCGTCGCCTTTATCCCAGAAGGATTGCTCCCGACAGTTACTCTTTCTTTGGCAATGGCTGTGCAACGCATGGCAAAATCAAACGCCTTGGTTAAAAAATTATCATCAGTTGAAACTTTGGGAGCAACTTCGGTTATTTGTTCGGATAAGACAGGGACATTGACCCAAAATGCCATGACGGTTAATCACATCTGGCAAGTATCTGATCAGTATGATGTGACAGGACTAGGCTATGCTGCTGAAGGAGATATCCGCAAAAGTGGAGGTAAGAAAGCTGCGCTTATCGAAAGTCAACCGCTTGAACACCTTGTCCGCTTTGCTCACCTCTGCAGTAATGCACAAGTTTTGCCACCTAATGACGAAAATGCTTCGTACACTGTCCTTGGTGACCCGACTGAAGCTTGCTTGAATGTCTTGGCTGAAAAAGCAGGTCTAACCCTTGAAAAAAACAAGTCTTGGGGACCACGCTTGAAAGAATTGCCTTTTGATTCAGTGCGCAAGCGCATGACGACTGTTAACCAAGTTGACAGCTTAGTCGATGGCAGTTCTTTGGTGTCCATCACCAAAGGTTCTCCAAAAGAAATGGTAGAGCTCTGCCATTTTTACAAAGACCAAAAAGGTATTCATGAAATGACGGCAGACGTTCAAGCGAGAATCTTAGCTGCCAATGATGATTTTGCTAAGGATGGTTTGCGGGTTTTGGCACTTGCTTATCGGACCTTGGAAAGTGAACGATTGACTCAAGAAGAACAATGGACGAAAGAAACTCTAGAACACAATATGATCTTTCTTGGCTTGATTGCTATGAGTGATCCTCCTCGGGAAGGTGTGCGTGAGGCGGTTGAAAAGTGTCACCGTGCAAGTATTCGTATTATCATGGTGACAGGTGACTACGGTTTGACAGCGCTCAGTATCGCTAAGAAAATCGGTATTGTTCGTGGTGACGATGCGCGTGTTGTGACTGGCTTAGAGTTGGAAAAGATGTCTGATGAAGCCTTAAAAGAAGCGCTCAAAGGCGAAATTGTCTTTGCGCGTGTGGCACCGGAGCAAAAATATCGAGTTGTATCAGCTCTTCAAGAATTGGGTGAAGTTGTCGCTGTGACAGGAGATGGAGTTAACGATGCTCCTGCCCTTAAAAAAGCAGATATTGGTGTCGCTATGGGGATTACAGGTACAGATGTCGCAAAAGAATCGGCAGATATGATTTTGACGGATGACCATTTTGCATCTATCGTTAAAGCGGTTGAAGAAGGGCGTGCGGTTTTCCACAATATCAAGAAATTCTTGACTTATATCTTTAACTCAAATACTCCAGAAGCCGTCCCGTCAGCATTCTTCCTATTATCACGTGGCTTTGTCCCACTTCCTTTGACTGTTATGCAAATTCTAGCTGTCGATTTGGGGACTGACATGATTCCAGCACTTGGCTTGGGAGTTGAACCACCAGAACCAGGTGTGATGAACCAACCACCTCGCAAATTGACTGACCGTTTGCTGGATAAGAAATTGCTGATAAAAGCTTTTCTATGGTATGGTTTGATTGAATCATCTCTTGCTATGGGTGCATTCTTTATCACTTATCTACTTCATAATGGAAACTTAGCGGTGCTTGCAGGTTCAGGTCAATTGTACCAAGAAGCGACAACCATGACCTTGGGTGCTATTATCTTCTGTCAAATCGGTATGGTCATGAACAGCAGAACCTCTGACCAATCCATTCGCAAGTTGCAATTATTTGGTAATCCTTTGATTAATATCGGTTTAGTTGTTGAATTGATTATTTTTGTGACTCTGGTATATTTGCCTGTTTTTCATGATTTGTTCAACACAGCAAGTCTTGGTGTTTGGCACTGGCTTTACCTTATGCTCTGCCCATTCGTCATCGTAGGACTTGAAGAATGGCGTAAGAGACTTATGCGAAAGTAAGCTTATTTGGGGTGTCTGTCTTTTCCTTGACACTTTCTGAAAATCTTTGTAAAATTCAAGAGAGTTAGGGGAGAATAATGGCGACAATTAATGACTATTTAGATCACAACAAAAATCGTTCTTTTGAAGATTTTGCCTTTAATGAAGCAGATATTCTATGCTTGAATGAGCTTGGTTATTTCTGTTTTGAGGAGTTAGATGCATCGATTGATTTTTCAAAAGAAGTGAATCTTCACGAGGTCTTAATGCCTTACGTAACAGGTGAAAAACTCTTTAATCATAGTTTTTTAGTGACTGAAGAGCGTGTTAAGCTTTTGCAGAAAGTTGTGGCTTCAAAACGTTTTGTAAATTTGAATTTGTCTGATTATGTCAATGACGTTGATGCGGAATACGAAAGACAGTTTTCAGCTATGGTCTTTACTTTACCTGAAATTAATCATCATCAGCTGGTTTTTCGCGGGACAGATGATACCATGATTGGCTGGAAAGAGGATTTTAAACTGACCTATGTTCAAGAAATTCCTGCTCATCGTGCGGCTGTGGCTTATCTTGAAGCTTACCTTGAAAAATACGCTGGTAAGGTGACCGTTAGCGGGCATTCTAAAGGTGGAAATTTGGCCCTTTATGCTGTAGCCCATGTTAATGACCTGCTTCGTGAACAAATCGAAAAAGTCTATATGCTTGATGCACCCGGTTTGCAAGAAAAAGGTCTTGAAAGTGATAGCTATAAGGCGATTCGAGAGCGCGTGACGGTGATTCGACCAGAAGAGTCTATCGTTGGCATTATGCTTTACAACGACATTGACCCGATTGTGGTTAAGAGTAATGCTTCAGGCATCATGCAGCATGCCGTTACGTCGTGGCAATTTAATGAAGAAACAGGTGAGCTAATCTTAGCTGAGCGCCAAACTGATTTAAGCCAAAATCTTGAGAAGACTTTCAAGCAATGGATGAAGGAATTGTCTAGTCAAGAATTGAAAATACTTTTTGACATTCTCTTTGATACCTTGATGTCAAGCGGCATTCATAGCATCAATGACGTCACAATCGACCGAGAATTTGGTGCCAAATTAGCTACAAGCATTGCTTCCTTTTATTCTATCGGAACAGAGAAAAAGCTCTTACTAGCTAAATCAGCTAAATTATTTTTGCAAGCTTTTGTTGGACACAGTCGCTTGGGCAACTTTAGTAGAGATAAGATAAATTTATCGTTACCTGATTTCAATAGTCTTTTGTCACGTTTAGATAAGAAGAAATAAGAATAAAAAACTTGGGCTTTCCCAAGTTTTTTTTGTGCGATTTGCTTGACTTGGAGTTCACTCTAAGGTATATACTGTGTTAGAAAGATGAGAGGAGATGAGTTATGAATATCAAAAAAGTCAGTGAGCAAACGGGCGTTTCAGCAGATACTATCCGCTATTATGAGCGTATTGGCTTGTTGCCACGAGTGTGCCGAAATAAATCTGGTGTCAGGGATTTTTCTGAACAAGATATTGCTGCTCTTGAATTTATTCGTTGTTTTAGAAGTGCTGGCATGAGCGTAGAATCTTTGATTGAATACATGAGTTTGGTTGAAGAAGGTGAAGGCACGGAAAAAGCACGGATGAAAATTTTAGAAGAAGAACGTGAAAAATTGATTTCCCGCATTGCTGAACTCCAAGCTGCCAAAGAACGACTAGATTATAAAATTGAGAATTATAAAAATATCATTTTGAAAAAAGAAGAGAGTCTTTTTGAAGAAGGAACAGCTGATTAAGCGTTTAGAAAAGAGGATTCAACATGACAATTAAACAAACCGCAGGACGTGACCAATTGGGTGAATTTGCACCAGATTTTGCGCATTTTAATGATGACGTGCTTTTTGGTGAGAACTGGAATAGTAGCGATATTGACCTTAAAACACGTTGTATCATCACGGTTGTAGCACTTATGTCATCTGGTATCACTGACAGTCCTCTTGTTTATCATTTACAAAATGCTAAGAACAATGGTGTCAGTAAAGTTGAGATTGCTGCTGTTATCACACATGTAGCTTTCTACGCAGGTTGGCCAAAAGCTTGGGCAGTCTTCAACCTTGCAAAAGAAGTTTGGAACGAAGATTAAGTGAGGGAGAAATCGATGACAGATAAAGAACTTTTTGATAGAGAAAATATCTTTGGAAAAGGTCAAGCAAATGACGCATACGCACCATATTTTGATGGCAATTCTTTCCTCAATCCCTTAGTTGATGCGGATTCACCACTTTTTCTAGCAAATGTGACCTTTGAACCGGGTTGTAGAAATCACTGGCATATTCACAAGGCTGACAAAGGCGGTGGTCAAATTCTGATTTGTACCGCAGGTCAAGGTTGGTATCAAGAAGAAGGTAAGAAAGCTGTCAGTCTTGAACCAGGTAAAGTCATTGTGATTCCAGCCAATACAAAACACTGGCACGGTGCTAAGAAAGACTCATGGTTTAGCCATATTTCGCTAGAAGTCCCAGGTGAAAATACCTCAAACACTTGGTTAGAAGCAGTAAGCGAAGAAGATTATAGCAACCTATAAAATCTAATTAACCTTTTACTCCTAAAACCAAAAACCAATCCATCTAGTAATAACGTCCAAGAAACAGCTTGGGCGTTTTTTGATATTACTTATCGTGACAATTTCTTTTGACCATGTTAAACTAGAAATCATGATGCAAATGAAACACACGAGATTGGTGCAGACTGGCAAGTTTTTAAAACTCTTCAAAAACGACACTCAATACACCACACCGATTTTTAGAATAGACCAGAAACGAAAAAATTTACAATTTGTCATTGTCTTCAAGTTAGAAGATGATGATTTTTATGTCCTTAATCGCTCTGAAAAAGGTTATAGCAAGGATTTAAAACGTATTAAGGTGTTTGCAACATCGATGCTTTACAATGCCATGATGTCTGTCCCAATTAAGGCGCGTGAGACAATTCAGATTTTGCAGGTACCAAGTGATAAAAAGTTGCTGAAGGCTTACGTGACCTATTACGATAAGGCAAGCATTGATTGGTTGTGCTTTGGCAAGAAAGCCAACCTAGACGATGTTTATGATCCCTTTCGTGATGCGCACTCGGCGCTTTTTCACTCAGATGATTCTGACAATGCCATATCTTATGATGATTATCAGGGTATTCAGGATTTCCATCCTTTTTCACTTTTAGATAATCAAGCCGTTGCTACTCCATGTTTTTACCAAGACCCGAAAAAAAACAAGCAAATTGCTCTGCAATTGATGGGCTGGTATTATCATGGCCAGCAGCTCAAAATCAGTTGGAAACCCGACAATCAGCACAATGCACGCTGGCGCTCGTCGGTTGTAGCGATTGACCGAAAGACTCGCCGTTATTTTTTTCAAGGAAATATTTATCAAGAAAAAGGAACTGACCCCGTCTTTTTAGAGAATCTTTTATTTGATTGTGATTTGAAAAATAGCAGAGCAGCAAAAGCAGAATTTGACAGATTTATTCAAGAGATAAAAGAACAAGAGCGCGAGGCTTTGCTAAAGCTGCGCTGACAATCAAAGAGGTTTTTGAGTCCGCTTTTTATTTGTGCTATAATATTTTCTGACTGAAAACAATATTAGAAAGTATGAAAATGACAGATATTGACATTGAGCGTTATCATGAACTAGCTCAACAAAAACAAAAAGAACACCGCAAATTTTTAGCAACACTCAAGAAAAAAGCTCCTAAAAATCTTGATAAAATTACTCAAGAAATTCACACAGAAGTTTTTAACGAGATTGATTGCACAAAATGTGCTAACTGCTGCAAAAGCTTAGGTCCTCTGTTTACAGAAGCAGATATCACACGCATTTCAAAAGTCTTTCGCATGAAACTTGGCGTATTTGAAGACATGTACCTTCATGTCGATGAAGACGGCGACAAAGTCTTTCAATCAATGCCTTGTCCATTTTTAGGCGATGACAACCTTTGCACCATTTACGACGTCCGACCAAAAGCATGCCGTGAATTTCCGCACACAGACCGCAAAAAAATCTATCAAATTAATAACCTAACCATCAAAAACACCCTTTTCTGCCCCGCAGCCTACCTCTTTGTTGAAAAACTCAAAGAACGATTGGAAGGGAAATAAAGATTTAGAAAGTATCTCATTTTGAGGTGCTTTTTTCCTATCCCTTACTACGTCTGGTTTTTCATGAAAGCGGTAAAATTTACAATCAAATTAATGTACTTTATTTGAAAATAATAGTAAGCTTACAGTATTCGAAATAGAGGAGGGCAGTTATGTTTTTAGCATGGAATGAAATGAAACACTCGAAGCTGCGTTATGGATTAGTGGTTGGAGTGATTTTCTTGATTGCTTACTTGGTCTTTTTCCTAACGGGTTTGGCTAATGGTTTAGCCCAGACCAATCGCTCGGCGGTTGATTCTTGGAAATCTGATTATGTCATTTTAAATGAGCAAGCTAATAAAAATCTGCGCATGTCACGCTTTTCAGTCGACTTAAAAAATGATGTTAACGCTGATAAAATGGCAGAATTGACACAAGCTTCTACGACAATTAAAGACAAGGAAAAAAATAAAATTAATGTCAATTTATTCGCGATTAAGCAGGATGAATTTCTACGTCCGAAGTTGAGTGAAGGAAGGCTTTTCTCAAAAACAGGAGAAGTCGTCGCTGATAGTAGCTTAAAAAAATCATATCAATTAAAAATTGGTGATAAAATTACTCTTGGAGATAGTACTAAAAAGCTAACTATTACTGGTTTTACAGATAATGCGAGCTTTAATGTTCAGCCAGTCCTTTACATGACAAAAGAAACACTGGCAAGCGTCCTTGCGGATAATGCTCAAGTAAATACAATCAGTGCTCTAGTGATTCGTGGCAAGGTAAATCAGGTTCCTAAAGAGCTTGAGAGCATGACCACATCAACGTTTATTGAAAATCTTCCAGGTTATAAAGCTCAGAATCTGACTTTTTCCTTTATGATTGGCTTTTTGATTGTGATAGCAGCGATTGTCATTGGAATATTCATCTATATTTTGACACTGCAGAAAAAAGCAATCTTTGGTGTTTTAAAAGCGCAAGGCATTTCTAACGGCTATCTATCACGGATGGTTTTCGCACAGACCTTCATTTTAGCCATATTAGCGGTTAGTCTCGGCTTAGCGTTAACCCTGCTCAGTGCCGTTTTTCTACCAACATCAGTTCCGTTTCAGGTAAATCCACTCTTTTTTGCAGGAATTAGTGTGCTGATGGTTCTTATTGCCGTTTTTGGTGCACTTTTCTCAGTGGTAAGCATTGTCAAAGTTGACCCTTTAAAGGCAATCGGTTAGGAGATAATTATGACAGCAATTGAATTAATCAATATCAAAAAATATTTCAAAGATGGTCCAGATCAAATTGAAGCTCTGAAAGAGACAAATTTGACGATTAACAAAGGTGAATTTGTTGCCGTTATTGGCCCGTCAGGTTCTGGAAAAAGTACTTTTTTGACCATTATTGGTGGCCTGCAATCACCGTCACAAGGTGAAGTGAGATTGAACGGCCAAGCTTTTAGCCAGAAAAAAGAAAAAGCGCGTGCTAAGATGCGTTTTGACCAGATTGGCTTTATCTTGCAAGCTTCCAACCTAGTACCCTTTTTAAAAATCAAAGATCAGCTACGCTTGGTTGACAAGGTTGATAAGAAAAAACAGCGCGAATCGATTGACAGCCTTTTTGACCAGCTGGGTATTGCCAGTATCGCAGACAAATATCCTGAGGAAATTTCTGGCGGGCAAAGGCAACGAGTGGCGATAGCCAGAGCCTTGTATAATGACCCAACGATTATCTTGGCTGATGAGCCAACAGCGAGTTTGGACACTGAAAAAGCCATGGAAGTTGTCAAAATTCTAGCCGACGAGGCCAAAGAAAAGAATAAAGCAGTCTTAATGGTTACGCACGACAGACGTTTAGTCTCTTATTGTGACCGATTGTTGGTCATGGAAGACGGCGTTTTACGAGAAGAAGAGATTGCTGCTTATCAGTAGTAATTTGTCTTGAGATGCGATGTGTGATATAATGAGGTCAAATCTTACCGATTCAAAAAAGGGTCGTTAGTAAAGGAGACGTCATGATTACTTTTTTCTTACAAATGCGTCGGACATTGCGTGTCTTGTGGTCAATCTTTAAGGATGATGAAACCAGAGGAATTGCAGGTGTCACTGCTGTTTTATTGCTCAGTGGGACACTTTTTTATGCAAATGTAGAACATTTTACTTATTTGGATGCCCTTTATTTTTCATTTACAACTTTAACAACGATTGGCTACGGGGATATTTATCCCGTTACAGCAGCTGGAAAGATTTTTACCATGATGTATTCAGTTGTCGGATTAGGGGTTATGGGGAGTTTTCTAGCTGTTGTGGTTAAAAAATTGGGTCAATTGGATAAAAAAAAGTGAGAGAAGACCTGTGATTTATCGTGATTTATTGTTTGATTTGGACCATACTTTGCTTGATTTTAACGCGGCAGAAGATGTTGCTCTGACAGAACTTTTGACAGAGGCGCACGTGGATGATATTGAAACTTACAAAGAAGTTTATATTCCCATGAATCGTAAACTTTGGAATGATTTAAGTTTGAAAAAGATTACCAAAAAAGAATTGGTTGACACCCGTTTTTCTCGTTTATTTGCGCATTTTGGACATGAGGTTGATGGACATGCCTTTGCTATGCGCTATCAAGATTTTCTTAGCCAACAAGGTCAGACTCTTCCTGGGGCAGATCAGTTGTTAGACCAGCTAAATCAAGAAGGTTACCGCATTTTTGGTGCAACAAATGGCATTACCAAGATTCAAACTGGTCGCATGGCTAATTCAGGGATTAAAGATTATTTTGAACACGTCTTTATCTCTGACGAAGTTGGTTATCAAAAGCCAGATAAAGGCTTTTATGACGCCATTTCTGGAGCCATTTCACGATTTAATCAGGAAAAAGCTTTGATGATTGGTGATAATTTGCTGGCGGATATTCAAGGTGGCAATAATGCTGGCATCGATACTGTCTGGTATAACCCAGATAAAAAAATCAATCACACCGTAGCTAACCCAACCTACACCGTCCATAACTATCAAGAATTGCTAAAATTATTACGATAAAGATAAAAGCTAGAAGTTTTAACTTCTAGCTTTTATCTTTAATAATCGATTTTACGTTCTTCTGTGATAAGTTTAGCCATTTGTTCGGGGTTAATAATTTGAATCTGATGGCCAGTTTTTTCAATCATTTCTTCAGCGCGAAGTGATTTTACCATTCGTGCAATAGTCACTGAGTGCATGCCTAGGTAGCAGGCGATTTCTTGATAGGTAAAGAAGGTATTTAAAGCTAAATGACCTGATTCACATGGCTCAGCTTGGTCAAGTAAGAAGCGGCAGAATTGGACCAAAGCAGGTTCGTTTTTACTGCTGTGAAAATGTTCCATGAGATAAATATGATTTTCGGTCAATGTATTTAACATCAGGCTAACAACTGATGGAAATCCTAGCAAGTCTTGAAATTGACGATTAGAAATGCGGTAAGCCACGCAAGGCGTTTTGGCAACAATTGAAAAAGATTTTTTCCCGTAATAGTTCAAATGCAGATTGTTCATCAATGGAACAAAGCCGACAAATTGTCGCTTTTTAAAGTATAGATAAGTTGTTTCTTTGCCATCACAAGAAATAGACGAAAGAGCACAGATGCCTGAAGATAGAATATAAATATCACCGCTTGTTTCGCCAGTGACGGACTGTGCGAGATTATCTCCCTTTTTAAAGGTCACACGTTCGCCGTATTGATAAAGTTCTGTAATATCTAGTGTAGAGTGCATAATTACCCTTTCTAAAATTAACATAGGCTATATAACTATATAGTTTACGTTAAAAAAGCGTTTTTATCAAGCCAAAAAATCAGAAAAAGAGCTTAAAAATATCTTGATAATGATTTTTAAAATGACTATTTTTGCGCCAAATAAAGGTAAAATCATGACTTATGGCAGAAATATCCAAATTAATTTTTTGGAGTTTACCTGCAGAAATTTCTTTTTGAACCACGCTTTGATAAACAAAACTAATTCCCAGATTTTTTTGGACCAGCTCGCAAATGGTATTTAGATTACCAATTTCAGTGATTTTATGGAAATCAGAAATGGTTAGATTGGCCTCTTTGAGCATGATTTCAAGTATTTCACGGGTACCTGACCCTTGCTCGCGCACGATGATAGGATAGGCTAGTAGGTCTTCTAAAGAATAGCTTCCGCTTGCTAGGGGTGAGCCGGGAGAAGCGACTGCGATGAAAGGTTCTGTGCGATAAGGCAGAAAATCGTATTTTTCTTTTGCAAAGAAACCTTCGATCAAGGCAAAATCAATCTGTCCATTATCAATAGCTTTTAACAGTGTCTCGGTATTATCCACCAGCATTTTGACTTGGAAATTCGGGTGATTTGCCAAAATATCCACTAAAGAATCGGTCAAAACATACTCGCCAATGGTCAAAGTAGCCCCAAAATTTAGCGGCTGTAAATCTTGCTTGAGCTGTGTCTTGAAATGCTTAATATCTGTGTCCATAGTCGTCAGCAAATCAAGCAATTCTTTGCCACTTTGTGTCAGCCGACATTGCTTGCCAGAAAAGGTAAAAAGCTTAGTTTGATACTCTGTCTCTAAAGTTTTGACATGCTTAGTGACTGCAGGTTGAGTGATATGCAATTCTTTAGCAGCTTGGGTAAAATTAAGCGTTTCGCAGACTTTCATAAAGGTAAAAACACGGTAATCAAGCATAATAATCTCCTATTATTTTTTTTTATTATATCATAATAAATCATAATTTTACATTATAACTTGTCTAGGTTATAATATTTTGTGAAAAGGAGTTTTTATTATGATGACAATTGAGAAAAAATTGCCGGGAATTATGTTTTGTGTGATTCTGGCTTTACCAGCCTGGTTTTTAGGGCATTTATTTCCACTTGTAGGAGCGCCAGTATTTGCAATTCTACTTGGGATGGTTGTGGGGAATTTTCATAATAATCGCACCCAAACCACTGATGGTATTGCTTTTACATCAAAATATATTTTACAAGCAGCGGTTGTTTTATTAGGTTTTGGTTTAAACTTAACACAAGTTTTTAAAGTTGGGACACAGTCATTGCCAATTATTATTTCAACCATTGCAGTCTCGTTAGTTGTAGCGTTTTTATTGCAAAAATGGCTAAAATTGGATAGTAATATAGCAATCTTGGTTGGTGTTGGGTCATCTATTTGTGGTGGCTCAGCTATTGCCGCAACAGCACCAGTTATTAAAGCAAAAGATGAAGAAGTCGCAAAGAGTATTTCGGTTATCTTTCTTTTCAATATCTTAGCGGCACTAATTTTTCCAACGTTGGGAGAATTACTTCACCTATCTAACCAAGGTTTTGCGCTTTTTGCGGGAACAGCTGTCAATGATACGTCATCCGTTACGGCGACCGCGACAGCTTGGGATGCTGTTCACGGGTCAAATACCTTAGACGGTGCAACAATTGTGAAATTAACGCGCACATTGGCCATTATTCCGATTACTTTAGGACTGTCAATCTATAAAGCCTATCAAGATTCAAAAAATGGCAGAGCTAACCAAACGACTTTCCAATTGAAAAAAGCTTTTCCAATGTTTATTCTTTATTTCTTATTGGCTTCGATTGTTACGACAATTGTCAGCGGTTTAGGAATTGATACGGTTATTTTTGATAATCTTAAGACACTTTCAAAATTCTTTATTGTCATGGCAATGGGAGCTATTGGTCTTAACACGAATCCTATTAAACTTATTAAGACTGGTGGACAAGCTATTGGATTGGGAGCTACGTGTTGGATAGCTATCACCTGTGTCACTCTCTGGATGCAACATCTTCTAGGGATTTGGTAATGAAAATGTAGGAACAATGTTTGTGACTATTCAAGCATTGTTTTTCTTTTTTAAAAAATGATAGCGTTTACTTGAAATCGTTTCCTTAAGTGCTATAATGACCTTGAAAACCTTAGTTAAATTTTATAAATAAAGACTATTAATCTAATGGTTAACAGTTGTAAGGCATGGAATTTAGCAACGATAAAGGAGGAAAAGGTACGATGGCATATAAAACAACTTATCCTTATACAAACGAGATTCTTGCGACTTTTGACAATGCAACGGATGAAGCGTTAGAGGAAGCTTTGGCAAATGGGCATGCGCTTTATAAAAAGTGGCGTGCTGAAGGTGGCTTAGCAGAGCGAAAAGCTCAATTGCGTAAGATTGCTGAGCTGCTACGTCGTGACGTTGACAAATACGCTGAAGTCATGACAAAAGACATGGGAAAATTGTTCGTGGAAGCTAAAGGCGAAGTGGACCTCTGTGCAGAAATTGCTGATTACTATGCTGATAAGGCAGAAGAATTTTTGAAACCACGTCCACTTGAAAACATTAATGGTGATGCTTATTACATCAAGCAAGCGACAGGTGTTTTGGTAGCCGTTGAACCATGGAATTTCCCATTCTATCAAGTCATGCGCGTCTTTGCGCCAAACTTTATGATTGGAAATCCGATGATTTTGAAACATGCTTCAATATGTCCAGCATCAGCACAAGCATTTGATGATTTGGTTTTGGAAGCAGGTGCACCAATTGGTGCATTCAAAAATCTCTTCCTTTCTTATGACCAAGTTTCCAAGGCTATCGCAGACCCACGTGTTGTTGGGGTTTGCTTGACTGGTTCTGAACGTGGTGGTGCTTCTATTGCAGCAGAAGCGGGAGCAAATTTGAAAAAATCATCTATGGAACTTGGTGGTAACGATGCCTTTATTATCCTAGAAGATGCCGATTTTGATTTGCTTGATAAGACCATTTTCTTTGCTCGTCTCTACAATACTGGTCAAGTTTGTACCTCATCAAAACGTTTTGTCGTTGTTGGTCAAGAAAACTATGACAAATTCGTTGATATGGTGGTCAAACATTTCAAATCAGCCAAATGGGGTGACCCAATGGATCAAGCGACAACTTTAGCACCGTTGTCATCAGCAGCCGCAAAAGAAGAAGTGCTTGGTCAAATCAAATTAGCTAAGGAAAATGGTGCAACTGTGGTTTATGGTGATGAACCAATTGACCACCCAGGAAACTTTGTCATGCCAACTGTTTTGATAAATGTCACCAAAGAAAATCCAATCTACAATCAAGAAATCTTTGGTCCAGTTGCTTCTATCTATAAAGTTGATACTGAAGAAGAAGCTATCGCGCTTGCCAATGATTCTAGCTATGGTCTTGGTGGTACTGTCTTTTCAAAAAATCTTGATCATGCCAAAGAAGTAGCTGCCAAGATTGAGACAGGGATGTCATTTATCAATTCTGGTTGGACATCACACCCAGAAATCCCATTTGGAGGCGTTAAAAATTCAGGTTACGGTCGCGAATTAAGCGAACTCGGCTTTGACGCTTTTGTCAACGAACACCTGATTTTTGTCCCAAATGATTAACCAGCTCTCCTTTTATTAAATCCCATACACGAAAACCACTTCCTGAGCCTAGGGGGTGGTTTTTCTTTTCCTAAACGTCCTAACAAGCAATGCAACAGCCTTTTTGCTATAATAAAACCATGAATGAACTGATTAAACATAAATTGGAGTTGCTGCCAGATAGCCCTGGTTGTTATATCCATAAAGATAAAAACGGCAAGATTATCTATGTCGGAAAAGCCAAGAATCTCAAGAATCGTGTGCGCAGCTATTTTCATGGTAGCCATAATACCAAGACCGAACTCTTGGTTTCTGAGATTGAAGATTTTGAATACATAGTTACTGGGTCAAATACAGAAGCCCTTCTTCTTGAAATCAATCTGATTCAAGAAAACTTGCCAAAGTATAACATCAAGCTAAAAGATGACAAATCTTACCCATTTATCAAAATCACGGTGAATGAACAGTACCCACGCTTGATGATTACCCGACAAATCAAAAAAGATGGTGCCATGTATTTTGGTCCCTACCCTGATTCAGGGGCAGCAACAGAAATCAAACGTCTGCTAGACCGCATTTTCCCATTTAAAAAATGTACAAATCCTGCTAACAAGGTTTGCTTTTATTACCATTTAGGTCAGTGTAAAGCTCATACCATCTGTCATGTGGACCATGATTATTTTGTTGCCATGGCGCAAGATGTGAAGAATTTCTTGAATGGTCAAGATAACAAAATTGTTGATGGCTTAAAAGAAAAGATGCAAAAAGCTTCTGACATGCTGGAGTTTGAACGCGCAGCAGAATACCGTGATTTGCTGCAAGCCATCTCAACTCTTCGTACTAAACAACGTGTCATGAATCAAGACATGATGGACCGTGATATTTTTGGATATTATGTCGATAAAGGCTGGATGTGTGTGCAGGTTTTCTTTGTTCGCCAAGGAAAACTCATTCAGCGTGATGTCAACATGTTTCCTTACTACAATGACCCAGAAGAGGATTTCTTGACTTACGTCGGACAATTTTACCGCGACAGCAAGCATTTTATTCCAAAAGAAGTCTTTATTCCTCAGGACATTGACGAAGAATTAGTTAAAGTAGTTGTTGATACCAAAGTCATCAAACCACAACGTGGTGAGAAGAAGCAGCTGGTAAATCTTGCGACAAAAAATGCGCGTGTCAGCCTGCAACAAAAATTTGACCTGCTAGAAAAAGATATCCGCAAAACACATGGCGCTATTGAAAATATCAGTGAATTACTCAATATTCCAAAACCAGTGCGCATTGAAGCCTTTGATAACTCAAATATTCAAGGAACAAGCCCAGTTGCGGGGATGGTTGTCTTTGTAAATGGGAAACCAAGTAAGAAAGATTACCGTAAATTTAAAATTAAAACCGTTGTCGGCCCAGATGACTATGCCAGCATGCGTGAAGTCATTTATCGTAGATACAGTCGCGTGATGAAAGACGGATTGACTCCGCCAGATTTGATCATTATCGATGGTGGACAAGGTCAGGTCAATGTGGCGTGCGATGTCATTGAAAATAAACTTGGACTCGATATTCCAATCGCTGGTCTGCAAAAAAATGACAAGCACCAAACGCACGAACTACTCTTTGGTGACCCATTAGAAGTGGTCGAATTGCCACGAAATTCTGAAGAGTTTTTCCTCTTACAGCGTATCCAAGACGAAGTTCACCGATTTGCCATTACTTTCCACCGTCAACTCCGTTCTAAAAATTCATTCTCATCAAAACTCGATGGCATTGCTGGGCTTGGCCCAAAGCGCAAGCAATTACTCATGAAACACTTCAAGAGCTTGCCAAGCATTCAAAAAGCAGACGTGGATGACATCATCAACTGTGGTGTCCCACGAAACGTTGCCATAGCTGTTAAGGAAAAATTGGCTGAGGAGAAGAAATAGTAAGGAGATAATCGTGGTAGAAAATATTTTAATACTAGGGAATGGCTTTGATTTAGCGATGGAACGAAAAACCAGTTATGGAGACTTTTTAAGATTTTTGAATTCATTATCTTTTTTACTTTCTTGTCAAGAAGTTTGCAATCAGCAGCTGGATGCTAAAAACTATGATTTTCTTCTAAAAGAGTATAATAACCTCAATATTGCAAGTTTGACAAAAGAAGAATTGCAGGAACAGATTAAACGTAAAAATATGCAAATTAAGAAGAAAGTTGATTCGCTGCAACGTAAAAATAGTTTTCAAGAAGCAGAAAATCTTGTAAAGCTTCTTGTTAGCACTAGTGAAGAAGATGATGCTATTAGCTGTTTTGATAACTTAAACTTTCAGGAAGAGTTTAAGTTTTATGAAAAATTACCTGATAAAGTTAAATTAGGGTTACTGTTAGAGTGTTTATCAAATTTCTGTAAAAATGAGCAATTAGGAACTTTTTTCGAAGAAAATAGAAATAATGAATCAGCTAAAGGTTTAGTTCGGAGTATTATCATTACGGGTGATGAGTTATTAGAAGTAAGAAGTGTCTGTGAGAAGAAAGATGATATTGAATCAAAGTACCTTCTAGATGTTGATATTATTGACGATTTGATTCAAAAGACAGGTAAAGAATATAAGTGGCTATTGAAAATTCGTGACAACCTTTTTTTGAAATATATAAATGAAAATAAATATAAACTTGGTGAAAAATGGTCAAGTATCGAGCTTGTAATTTCTGATATTGCAGAAGCAATCTCATATTTTAAAGAACATTTGGAAGAATTTAGTCAAATCTTTAGCAATGGTGATATAGATTTGACTAAAATACAAGAGAAATTTATCACTAAGCCAAACTTTGATGCATTGTCATTTGTGACAAATTATCAACTTGGGCAAAGATTTGATTATGGGAGTATGGGTTTTCAAAAAGTTATGGATGTGTGTAATAAAAACTTTATTCAAGCACTGGAAGAGTTGACTGATTATCTAGAGTTTTACTTAACTTATCTTGATAAATTAGATTTTGAGAAACAAAAAATAGAGAAAAAAAGAAGTAATCTAGATGCTATTGAGGGGCTTGAAAAAGCAAAAGTGTTAACGTTCAACTACACAGATACTGCAAATAAATTATTTAATATTCCTGAAGAAAATACTCATTTTATTCATGGAAGAATTGATTTTGCTCGTAAGCAAAAATTGATTAATACTATGGTTTTTGGTATTGAGGATAAAGAGGAGAAAACTGAAAATATTAACCCTGATTTAATTTCCTATCAAAAATTTTATCAAAGAATAATAAAAGAGACAGGAAGTGACTATAGAAAATTCTTTGAAAAACCTAAACATTCAGGTGAAACTGTTGATGATATGAATATTATTGTTTTTGGACACTCGGTCGACCCTTTAGATAAGGAAATCTTTATTAACTGTTTTGATTTAGCCCAAAAAAGAGGCGGAAAGTATAAGTTTATATTTAACTATTATGATGAAAAAGCTAAAAGAGAGATTGTTAAGAATTTAACTATAATTTTAGGAAAAGAAAGAATGATATCATTAACAGCTGAACAAAAAGTTGCATTTGTAAAATGTGATGATGTCCAAAGAATGGAAAGAGAACTTTTGTAGTTGAAGTTAATACCATCTGAAAACATTCATGAAACTTTCTTTTTCTGATTGTAATCTATTTTAAACTGTGCTAACATGGATAGGGATTTTTAAGGAGATACGCATGTTTAAAAAAATGAAGCAAGGCCTCTCTCAGTTAAGTCAAAAGAGCACTTGGCTTCCAAGCATTGTGATTGTTTTGGTCGCCGTGTTACTCTTGCTTCCCCAATTAACGTCTCGTGGAGTGATTGCGGGTAGTGATTTCCTATTTCACTACAATCGTTTTTATGAGACGGCTATGCAAATTAAGACGGGTAACTTTAGTTATTTTATGTCACTGTATGGCTTTTACAGTTCAGGTCGAATTGTTAATGCTTTATATGGCCCGTATTTTGCTTATTTTCAAGGAATTTTGGTACTCATTAGCAAGAACTGGTATACCTATCAACTTTTGTCACGTTTCTTGTTGAGTGTGATTGCTGGTTTTTCGATGTATCGTTTGAATCGCAGAGCTTCTGTCAAAACGAAAATAGCCCTTGGTGTAGCAGTCTTTTACATGATGACCTTCTCGGTTCAATACTGGACGTTTAGACAAGGTTTTTCAAGCTGGGGTGCCGCTTTTATGCCGTGGTGCTTGATTCCAGCAGTTGATTTTGTTAGAACAAAAAGAGTTGAAGTGCTTCGTCTAGCAGTATCGGTTGCTGTTATGATGCAAGTCCACATGCTTAGCTGTTTCTTGTTAATCTTGGCTTATTTGCCATTTTACTTGTACGGCTTTTTCAAATCTGACAAGAAAAAAGAAGTCTTTTTCAAGGGTGTCCAATCAGTCTTGCTAAGCCTTTTATTAACAGCAAACGTCTGGGCAGCTTTGGTTGTTGTCGGTCAAAGTAATAACCTGGTTGAACCTTTCGTCAATTCAAAACTCTATATTATGACAGTTAACCAGCGTAGCATTGAATGGCTACTAACACCAAAAGCATTGGTTTTTGTGGTCTTGTATCAATTGTACTTCTCATTTAGACACTGGCGTCATTACGACACACTCTTGCGAGTGGTGACAGGGGCATTCTTTATTTTCTTGGTTTTATCAAGTAGCATTTTCCCATGGTACACGGTCAATAAATTGAATCTTCCTTTGGTAAATCTAATTCAATTTCCATTTAGATTCTTTGTGCCCGCAACGGTATTATTGTTGTTAGCGGCAGCTATGATTTTAGACAAATACTTCGATAAAAAATGGTCAAAATTTGTAGCTATTGGGCTAATCTTGGTGAATATCTTGAGCTTTGTGCAGTTGTCGCAATTGCAAGAAGAAAAGATTGATGATTATTACAATACGAAGCACCCTATTCAACGTAAAAAACATACTTTTATCTGGGGTAACCCTGCAGATGTCAGAGCAAGTTTTTATGATTCAGATAAATTCAAGCTACTAGATATCGTTTCAAAATCAACCCCAGATTATCTGCCAGCTGATAAATCAAATAAAGATAACAAGTACGTCCTATATGAAGAGTTTGTCCTTGGACATACGGATGCTTACAAAAAGACGCAAGGCGACAATGAGCTGGTATTTACTTGGACAGCTGATGCGAGTGGTTGGGCAATCATTCCAGTTGCAAAATACGCTGACACTGAGCTCATGCTTAATGGTAAAAGGCTTAGTCATAAGGACTACACTTTGTCAGGAATTGGCACGCCTACTGTTCAACAAAAAGCTGGAAAAAATACCTTGAAGATTACTTACCGCATTCGTACATGGTTTAAAGCTTTGATAGTGGTTAATATTTTATCTTGGCTTTCAGTTGTGATTTATCTCGGTATTAAAAAAATAACTTTAAGTAAGAAAGGCTAGGAAAAATCCTAGTTTTTTCTTTTTTTGTATTTGTGTATGCGCTTCCGTAGTAAATAGCTGTAAAGTCTTTTTAAAAATGATAAAATAAAAGAGCATAAAAAAATTAAAAAGGAGGGTCGCTTAATGAAGTTTCTAGAATTGAACAAAAAGCGCCATGCCGTTAAAACATTCAATAGTAAACCTGTAGAATATAAAGATTTACGCACTGCAATTGAAATTGCTATTTTAGCACCTAGTGCTAACAATATTCAACCATGGAAATTTGTCATCGTCGAAGATAAAAAAGCGGAACTTGCTAAAGATCTTCCAAGTTTGAACAAAAAACAAGTTGAAGAAGCTCAATATGTTGTGGCACTCTTTACAGATACTGATTTAGTGCAACGCTCTCGTAAGATCGCTCGTATTGGGGTTAAATCATTGGATAATTCAAAACTTGGTTACTATATGGAAACATTGCCTGCTAGATATGCAGAATACGACGACAAGAGTAAAGGTGAATATCTTGCTTTAAACGCAGGACTTGTTGCAATGAACCTTGTGCTAGCTCTGACTGATCAAGATATTTCATCAAATATTCTTCTTGGATTTGACAAGTCTTTGACAAATGATATTCTAGATATTGATAAACGTTTTCGTCCAGAGCTCTTGATTACTGTTGGCTACAGTGATGATAAATCTGAACCAAGTTATCGTTTACCAGTCGACGAAATCATTGAGCGCCGCTAAGAGATTTTTAACGTTTATGCACCAAATCTAGTTAAGAATTTTCGCAAAACTAGGTTTACAAATCTTAAAATATGAGTTACTATGGGTTAGTTGACTCAAATGATAAACAATATAGTAGTTTTTCTGGTAAGGAAGAGCTACATTTATGGAGGAGTTATAAGAAATGACAGTAGACTTTAAAGCAGAAGTTGAAAAACGTAAAGATGCCATGATGGAAGACCTCTTTGCACTTTTGCGTATCAACTCTGAACGTGATGACAGCAAAGCTGACAAAGAACACCCATTTGGACCTGGTCCAGCAAAAGCTTTGGAACACTTTCTTGCAATGGCTGAACGCGATGGCTACAAAACTCGTAATATCGATAACTATGCTGGTGACTTTGAATTTGGTGAAGGTGACGAAGTACTTGGTATCTTTGCTCACTTGGACGTTGTGCCAGCAGGTAGCGGTTGGGATACAGATCCTTACGAACCAGTTATCAAAGACGGACGTCTTTATGCGCGCGGATCATCAGATGATAAAGGTCCTACAATGGCATGTTACTATGCCCTAAAAATCATCAAGGATCTTGGTCTTCCAGTATCTAAACGTGTTCGTTTCATCGTTGGTACTGACGAAGAATCAGGTTGGGGCGATATGGAATACTATTTCGCACATAACGGTTTGAAAGATCCTGATTTTGGATTCTCTCCAGATGCTGAATTCCCAATCATCAACGGTGAAAAAGGTAACATTACTGAATACCTTCACTTCGCAGGTGAAAATAACGGTGCTTTCACTTTGAATACTTTTGAAGCTGGTCTTCGTGACAACATGGTTCCAGAATCAGCAACAGCAGTATTTACAGCAGACAGCACTTTAGCTGAACTCCAAGAAAAACTTGCTGCTTTTACGGCTGCTGAAAATCTTAAAGCTGAGCTTGTTCAAGAAGGTGACGCTTTCCGCGCTACAGTAATCGGTAAATCAGCTCACGGTTCAACTCCAGAACTTGGTCTTAACGCAGCAACTTACCTTGCTAAATTCTTGGATCAATTTGCTTTTGATGGCGCAGCTAAAGTTTACCTTGATGTAACAGCTAACGTTCTTCACAAAGATTTCGCTGGTGAAAACCTTGGTGTTGCTTACACTGATGCGAAAATGGGTGCACTTAGCATGAACGCTGGTGTCTTCAAATTTGACCGCAACTCAGATGACAACACAATCACACTTAACTTCCGTTACCCACAAGGTACTGATTCTCAAACAATCAAAGCTGAGCTTGAAAAACTTAACGGTGTAACTAAAGTGACTCTTTCAGATCACGAACACACACCTCACTACGTTCCAGCTGATGATCCATTGGTATCAACACTTCTTTCAGTTTACGAAAAGCAAACTGGTTTGAAAGGTTACGAACAAGTTATTGGTGGTGGTACATTCGGTCGTCTTCTTAAACGCGGTGTTGCCTTCGGTGCTATGTTCCCAGATTACGTAAACACAATGCACCAAGCAAACGAATTCGCAGATGTTGAAGATCTTTACCGTGCAGCTGCTATCTACGCTGAAGCACTTTACGAATTGATCAAATAATACAGAAAAAAGAAGAGGATTTTTGCGTTAGCAAAAGACTCTTCTTTATTTTTAGAAAGAAGTGATTGTATGGATAGCCTTGAACAATTAGTGGCTGATATTATGGCTGATGAGCAAAATGCTTCATACACCGAGCAAGGTATTAAGCCACTTTTTACTGTTCCAAAAAATGCTCGTATCAATATTGTTGGCCAAGCTCCAGGTATTCGAGCGCAAGAATCGGGACTTTATTGGAATGACCCGAGTGGGGATAATTTACGAAAATGGTTAGGCGTTGACCGTGAGACATTTTATAACTCTGGACTTTTTGCGGTGGTACCCATGGATTATTATTTCCCAGGTAAGGGAAAATCAGGTGATTTAGCGCCTCGAAAAGGTTTTGCGGATAAATGGCATAAGCGCACCCTAGCTTTAGCACCCAATATAGAGTTACATATTTTAGTTGGTTCTTATGCGCAGCGTTATTATCTTCATCAAAAATCCTCAGCTAAGCTTACGGATACCGTCAAACACTATAAAGACTATTTGCCAGAATTTTTCCCATTGGTGCACCCATCGCCACGAAATAACATTTGGCAGTGCAAGAATCCATGGTTTGAAGAAGAAGTCATCCCAGACCTTCAAAAGCGTGTCAAAGCTATTTTAGAAAAATAGGTATTAAAAAACTCGCCATCGTCTGGCGAGTTTTTCTTATTTCCCAAGACAGAATTGTGTGAAGAGTTTTGTGATTAATTCATCAGGTGCTGCATCACCTGTGACTTCACCGAGAATTTCCCAGCAACGTGTTAAATCAATTTGAAGAAGATCAACAGGCATTCCTAGTTCAAGCCCTTCATTGATGGCTTGCAAACTTTGCACCGCTTTTTCAATCAATGAAATATGGCGAGCGTTTGAAAGGTATGTTGCATCTTTTTCAACGATACCAGCGTTGTCAAAGAAGAGTTGGTTGATACGTTCTTCAATCAAATCAATGTTTTGATTGTTAAGAACTGAAATGCGAATCACATCATCAGGCAATTCATCAGCTTCAATTTTTTCAGGTAAATCAGTTTTATTAAGCAAGATAATGCGGTTGCTATCCTTACTGAGTTCAAGAAGAGCACGGTCTTGATCAGTTAGCGCTTCAGAGCTGTTAAGGACAAGAAGGACCAAATCAGCTTCCTCAAGAGCTTTTTTAGAACGTTCCACACCGATTTTTTCAACCACGTCATCTGTTTCACGAATACCAGCGGTATCAACCAATTTCAAAGGCACGCCTTTGATATTGACGTATTCTTCAATCACGTCACGGGTTGTTCCTTCGATGTCAGTAACAATGGCTTTGTCTTCACGGAGTAGATTGTTCAAAAGACTTGATTTCCCAACGTTTGGACGACCGATGATAGCAGTTGACAAACCTTCGCGAAGGATTTTACCACGTTTTGCAGTAGCCAAGAGATTTTCCAAAAGACTTTGGAATTCTTGTGTTTTTTCACGAATAAGAGCTGTTGTCATTTCTTCCACGTCGTCGTACTCAGGGTAATCGATGTTTACCTCAACTTGAGCAAGGGTATTTAGAATTTCTTGACGGGTATCATTGATAAGTTTTGAAAGTGAACCATCTAGCTGTTTGACAGCAATGTTCATAGCTTTGTCAGTCTTAGCACGGATGATATCCATAACGGCTTCCGCTTGAGTCAAGTCCACACGACCATTCAAAAAAGCACGTTTGGTAAATTCACCAGGTTCAGCCAGACGAGCACCTTGACGAAGAAGGAGTTGCAAGATTTCGTTAGTAACGGCAACCCCACCGTGCGTATTAATCTCAATGACATTTTCACGTGTGAACGTTTTTGGTGCCAACATGACAGAGACCATAACCTCATCGAGGATTTCATCATTATCAGGATCAACAATGTGCCCGTAATTAATCGTATGTGAGGCAACTTTTGACAAATCTTTACCACGATAAACTTTTTGAGCAATAGCTAGCGCGTCAGTCCCAGAAAGTCGGACAATTCCGATAGCCCCTTCCCCTAGAGGTGTTGAAATCGCAGCAATAGTGTCGAATTCTTTTGTAATCATTTATGTCATTCCAATCTGTTATTTTCAAAAAAATATCTTATTTAATTGTAACGCAAAAAATTTTTTCAAGCAATAGAAGAGGGCTGAAAGTAAAGGAGCAGAAAAGCTACTTTTGAGTAATCCATTGTAGCGAAAACACCCTAAATCATGATATAATAGTTAGTTGGAAATAGGTAATTTTTGTTTTACATATAAATTTAGGTGAGGTTGTTATGGAAAAACTTAAAAAAATGGCTGGTGTTACAGCTGCTCAGTATGTGAAAGACGGCATGGTTGTTGGACTTGGAACTGGTTCAACAGCATATTTCTTCGTTGAAGAAATCGGTCGTCGTATGAAAGAAGAAGGTCTTAAAGTTGTCGGTGTGACAACTTCAAGCCAAACAACAGCTCAAGCAGAAGGTCTTGGTATTCCTTTGAAAGCCGTTGATGATATCGATGATATCGATGTAACTGTCGACGGTGCTGATGAAGTGGATAAAAACTTCAACGGCATCAAAGGTGGCGGCGGTGCTCTTCTTATGGAAAAAATCGTTGCTACACCAAGTAAAGAATACATCTGGGTTGTTGACGAATCTAAAATGGTCGACACACTCGGTGCTTTCAAATTGCCTGTAGAAGTCGTACAATATGGTGCTGACCGCATTTTCCGTGAATTTGAGAAAAAAGGTTACAAACCATCATACCGTATGGCGGATGGCGAACGCTTTGTGACTGATATGAAAAACTACATCATTGACCTTGACCTTGGCGTGATTGAAAATCCAGTTGAATTTGGTAAAGAATTGAAAGCTATGGTTGGTGTCGTTGAGCACGGTCTTTTCAACGGTATGGTTAACAAAGTTATCGTTGCTGGCAAAGACGGCGTTAAAATTTTAGAAGCTAAATAAAGAAAGTTTACAGGAGATGGTTTGACTGGTTCAGCCGATAGTCTCCTGTTTGCATGTTATCGTCATTATGATTTCTAATCGATTTGATTAGGAGGTTTTGGGTGCCAACCGTAACCACCCTAGAGTAGGAAAACTATGTCAACATTTAATCGTATTCATCTTGTCGTACTTGATTCAGTCGGAATTGGTGCAGCACCAGATGCCAATAACTTTGTCAATGCTGGTGTGCCAGACGGTGCATCAGATACACTTGGTCACATTTCAAAAACTGTAGGACTTAATGTTCCAAACATGGCTAAAGTTGGTCTTGGAAATATTCCTCGTGAAACTCCTCTAAAAACAGTTCCAGCTGAAGCTCTACCAACAGGTTATGCAACTAAACTTGAAGAAGTTTCTCTTGGTAAAGACACAATGACTGGTCACTGGGAAATCATGGGTCTTAACATTACAGAACCATTTGATACATTCCTTGGTGGATTTCCAGAAGAAATTTTAACTAAAATCGAAGAATTTTCAGGACGTAAAGTCATTCGTGAAGCTAACAAACCTTACTCAGGTACAGCAGTTATCGATGACTTTGGTCCACGTCAAATGGAAACTGGCGAGTTAATCATCTACACATCAGCTGACCCAGTACTTCAAATCGCTGCTCACGAAGATGTCATCCCAGTAGAAGAGCTTTACAAAATCTGTGAATACGCTCGTTCAATCACACTAGAACGTCCAGCTCTTCTTGGTCGTATCATTGCACGTCCATACGTTGGTGAACCTGGTAACTTCACACGTACAGCAAACCGTCGTGACTATGCCTTGTCACCATTTGCTCCAACAGTTTTGAATAAATTGGCTGACGCTGGTATTCCAACATACGGTGTTGGTAAAATCAATGATATCTTCAACGGTTCAGGTATCACAAACGACATGGGACACAACAAATCAAACATGCACGGTGTTGATACCCTTCTTAAAACAATGCAATTGCCTGAATTCACAAAAGGCTTGTCATTTACAAACTTAGTTGACTTTGATGCCATGTACGGTCACCGTCGTAACGCTCAAGGTTACCGTGATTGCCTTGAAGATTTCGACAAACGTGTGCCTGAAATCTTGGAAAGCATGAAAGAAGATGACCTTCTTCTAATCACTGCCGACCACGGTAATGACCCAACTTACACTGGTACAGACCACACTCGTGAATACGTTCCATTATTGGCATACAGCCCAGCATTTAAAGGAAACGGTGTCTTGCCAGTTGGTCATTTTGCAGATATCTCAGCAACAATTGCTGAAAACTTTGGTGTTGAAAAAGCAATGATTGGTGAATCATTCTTAGATAAATTAGTATAAGAGGTAATTATGTCTACAATTATTGAAAAAATTGAAGAAGCACGTCAGTTTTTAGTGTCACAAGCGTGTGATGCCCCAGAATTTGGACTTATTCTTGGTTCAGGTCTTGGTGAACTTGCCGAAGAAATTGAAAATGCTGTTGTTATTCCATACGAAAAAATCCCAAACTGGGGTAAATCAACAGTAGCAGGTCACGCAGGCCAATTGGTTTATGGTGACCTTGGTGGTCACAAAGTTATTGCTCTTCAAGGGCGTTTCCATTTTTACGAAGGAAATCCAATGGAATTGGTGACTTTCCCAGTGCGCGTGATGAAAGCTCTTGGTTGTAAAGGTCTTATCGTAACAAATGCTGCTGGTGGTATCGGCTTTGGTCCTGGTACATTGATGGCAATTTCTGACCACATCAACATGACTGGTCAAAATCCATTGATTGGTGCTAACCTTGATGACTTCGGACCTCGTTTCCCAGATATGTCGGATGCTTACACTGCTGAATACCGCGCAATCGCTCACAAAGTTGCTGAAAAAATCGGTATTAAACTTGACGAAGGTGTTTACCTTGGTGTATCAGGTCCATGTTACGAAACACCTGCTGAAATTCGTGCCTTCCAAACTCTTGGTGCGGATGCTGTAGGTATGTCAACTGTTCCAGAAGTTATCGTTGCCGCTCACTCAGGCTTGAAAGTTCTTGGAATCTCAGCTATTACAAACCACGCTGCAGGTTTCCAAAGCTCACTTAACCACGAAGAAGTTGTTGCTGTTACACAACAAATTAAAGAAGACTTCAAAACACTTGTCAAATCAGTTTTGGCAGAACTATAATTTAGGAAATTTACCTTAAAACGTATTTAAAAAGTATTTTTTAGATGCATTTACAAAATAATCGATTTAAACATTTTAGCTACTGTTTACGTTTTGGAGGAGTGCTGATTTTAACAGCTTTGATAGCTGGTTTAGGTGGCATCTTATTTCATGAATTTTTAGACTTAATTGAGTACCTGGTTTTTGGTCACGGCGAGACATCGACCACTCAAGCAGTTTCGACTAAGCAGTTCATTTTGATTGTCCTTGCAGGGATTATCTCAGCGATTCTCTGGTATTTTCTACAACGAAAAAATCGTCAGATTATTTCTGTCAAATCTCAGATGCAAGCTGAAAATCCAGCATCGAAAATGCCAAAACTTTGGATTCATTTGACCAATATTTTCTTGCAAGTAGCCTCTGTTGGTGCAGGCTCACCAATCGGAAAAGAAGGAGCGCCTCGCGAACTTGGTGCCTTGGGAGCTGGACGTGTATCTGACTACTTGAAACTAACCTTACAAGATAGAAACCTCGCAATTGCTTGTGGGGCTTCGGCTGGTCTAGCGGCAGTTTATCAAGTACCAGTTGCCAGTATCTTTTTCGCCTTTGAAACGCTTGGGTTGGGAATTTCAGTTCTTAATCTGATTTCCGTCTCAGTAACGACGATTTTAGCAAGCATCGTAGCAGGAGTGGTCATCTCAGATGCGCCACTTTATGAGACTGCTCAAGTAACGCTGGATGTAAAGACTACTCTTTTAGCAATGTTTCTTGTGGTTCTCATCTCACCAATAGCGCAGCTATTTCGCAGACTTACCCAAAAAGCACAAGCCCAAAAAACGACTGACCACAACGTTTTATGGTGCTTGCCACTAACTTTTCTACTATTAGCTAGTTTATCGCTTATTTTTCCTGAGATTTTGGGAAATGGCGCAGCTTTGGCACAAGCTGTCTTTGATGGTGTGACTGTTCAGTATGCTGCTGTGATTGTTGTCGTTAAGGCGTTTGTGGTCTTGCTGACGCTAAAAAATGGCGCATACGGTGGAACCTTGACTCCCTCATTTTCAATGGGAGCAGTTCTGGGATTTCTTGGTGCTGTGCTTTGTAGCCAAATCTTTCCAACTATTTCACTAGCCTCAGCTATGCTCATCGGCTCAAGTGTATTCTTAGCAATCACAATGAATGCACCGCTGACAGCGGTAGGCTTAGTTGTCTCATTTACAGGACAAAAGCTTCAAGCCCTGCCAGTCTTATTAATCGCAGTAGCGCTAGCTATTGTCATCAAAAAACTTATTGAATATATTGAAAGGAAAATTTATGTCAATCCATATCGAAGCCAAACAAGGCGAAATCGCAGATAAAATCTTACTTCCGGGAGACCCACTCCGTGCAAAATTCATCGCTGAAAACTTCCTAGAAGATGCTGTTTGCTTTAACAATGTCCGTGGCATGCTTGGTTTCACAGGTACTTACAAAGGTGAACGTGTCAGCGTTATGGGAACTGGTATGGGAATGCCATCAATCTCTATCTACGCGACTGAATTAATCCAATCTTACGGCGTTAAAAAATTAATCCGTGTCGGAACAGCTGGCTCACTTAATAAAGACGTTCACGTGCGTGAACTTGTCCTTGCACAAGCAGCAGCAACAACATCAAGCATGATAAAAAATGAATGGCCACAGTATGATTTTCCACAAATTGCTGATTTTACCTTGCTTGACAAAGCCTACCATATTGCGCAAGACCTTGGTATGACAACTCACGTTGGTAGCGTGTTATCTGTTGACGCTTTTTATTCAGATTTTGCTGAAAAAAATGTCAAACTCGGGCAACTTGGTGTGAAAGCTGTTGAGATGGAAGCCGCTGCACTTTACTATCTCGCAGCAAAACACGGCGTTCAAGCACTCGGTATCATGACGATTTCTGATAGCCTTGTTGCTGACGAAGACACAACCGCTCAAGAACGCCAAACCACTTTCACAGACATGATGAAAGTTGGTCTTGAGACTCTTATTGCTGATTAATGCAAGAAATATACGAGACGATAGACATCCTTTTGGATGTCTATGCTTATAATCACGCTTGGAAAATAGCAGAGCAGCACAGTGATTTTCCAGCGCAAAGCCGTTATCTTTTAGAAATGTTAAAAGAGCGTAGGGAACTTAACGTTGACTTTGCTTTTTCACATGCAGCAGAAAATCAAGCGATTTTAGCCAATTATGGCGTTTCACTCATTACCAATGCGTATGAAGAAGAACAATTAGCAAATTATCTTATGGATTTGGAAGCTAAGGTGAAAAATGGCAATATCATTGATTTTGTCCGCTCTGTTAGTCCAATTCTATATAGGCTCTTTCAACGTCTTGCCAAACGCGAAATTCCAAATTTGGAAAACTATATCCACGATGCTAAAAACGACCAGTATGATACTTGGCTGTTTACAAAAATGAAGCAGAGCGACTATTCTATTTTTCATAGATACCTTGAGATTCGTCGTGATGGCAAAGTGACTTCAAAAGCTTTGGCAGAACTCTTACAATACGGACAACTTCCTCAGGAAATTAAACAGTTAATCAGCGAACTTCGTAATTTTGAAAAATCCGTTCGGAATCCTCTTGCTCATCTGATTAAACCATTTGATGAAGAAGAACTTCATCGCACAACGAATTTCTCATCGCAAGCCTTTCTAGATAAAATCATTGATTTAGCCATTTATGCAGGTGTTAAATATGACACAAAGACCTTTTATTTTGATAAAATCAATGAGATAATAAAGCATGAATTAAGACAATGAAGCATAAAAAGTTCGACTCATTGTCAACTGTAGTGGGTGACTTATAGCTAAGCACGAGAGGAGACGAAATGCGTCTTCTCTTTTTGCATGTTTAAAGCGATAAAGATACGTTTTTTAAAGTTGTCAAAGTTCCTGAATCCA